>Ga0208299_1000806_pt1 | contig 26311 bp, 32 predicted proteins | sample 15_taG_FD_184089 | JGI IMG/M metagenome (GOLD analysis project Ga0208299, IMG submission 184089) | Marine viral communities from the Subarctic Pacific Ocean - 15_ETSP_OMZ_AT15312 metaG (SPAdes) (version 2) | ecosystem: Environmental > Aquatic > Marine > Oceanic | place: Pacific Ocean | collected...
CGTGATTGATGGGCCGGGTATCTTGAAAGACTGTACCCACATCTTTTGGATCTACGTACTTGTCGGGAAAAACAGCAATCTGAGTGGCGTCGGCTAAATCAAATTCCTTTTTGATGGTGTTCGGTAGCGCTGCTACGAACTTTGCACCTTTCTTTTTTACGAAACTGACTAGCTTTCTTTTGAACTCATCATAAGACATATTACCGGACATCCTACCAAAATTAGAAACCGCATCAGGGACATCTGCAGGAGTTGCTATCGGAAAACTGCGTTTAGCTGGAAACAAAAAGTCACTGTCTTTCAAGTTAGACCTTTTCTTGCCTCCGAAGAATTTTTGAGCAGCCTCTTCGATATCTACCTCTACAACCTCCCCTTGCTTCTTTACCTCTATCTTTACAGCCTCTGCGGCGCGAGCCTTGTCGAATTTTTCGTCTTTCTTCAGGTCATGAATCTCAACGCTTTTCTTTTCGGAGGGAGCACCCTTTTTAAGTTTCTTAATTTTAGACTGATCGTCTTTAACGGCGTCTTTTTCATGCTGCTTCTTTTCTTTCTTGGTGTCCCGTTTGAGTTCTTTCTTGTCTATCTTATCCCACTCCGCTTTCGACTTGGCTTTCGACTCCTCTTTTTTGCTCGACTTTTTGTCATCTGATTTCTTATCGGAATCTTTCTTATCACCGCCGTTTTTCTTGCGAATCATTTCTAAAAATTTTTCTCTAGCGGCTTTTTGCTTATCGGTACCAGCCTTAGATTCCCTTTTAACGTCTTTCGCGTCTTCTTTTTCATCCTTCTTTAGGCTTTCAATCTCTTTTTTAAGGTTTTTAACAGCGCCTTCGTGATGCTTTAAGCGCTCTCTTAGGGTTTCCGTATCCAACTCTCCCTTATCTTGATGATACTCTTCGCGCTCCAGTCCCTCTTGTTTGCTTTTATCGGTGGCTGCCTGAGATTCACTTAGTTTTTCTAGAGTTGTCATTTTTTTTAAATTTTTTATTGCCCCCCTTTGTTTCAGGCGTCTTTTTGACTATCTGATACACGTGAGACTTGGGAACCTTTTTCATTCTTTAATAAATTACACCAAAAACAGCCCTTATGTGAATTAATTAAATGTTAATTTTTGTGGTTTCGGGTTTCGACTTCCTTATTGATGTTAAATTATTTTCTATATATTTTTGATAATGAGAATTAAGCGTTTTTGTGCCCTTGAGATATAAAAACATTTTTTCTGAATCAGAAAAGCGCCCCATCCACCACAGGCACACGGCTTGTTGAAAGAGAAATAAAGAATCTCCAATGTAGCCAACGTCTGTCAATAAAGGAGCCCCTTTAAAATTTTTAGATATATTTTCTCCAGTACGCGCCCAAGCATACATTTGCTGCCACTTATCTTCATCCCTACCATCCTGTGTTATTTCGTAAACAACAGACATTAAATAATAAGCTTCTGGGCGCTGGGGCAAAAGAGACACAGCCAACTGCAAAGCATTTCGAACATGCGCTTCGCGACCTCCTATGCACCTAAAGGCAACCGCTTTTCTCAGCAAACACTCGTATGCCAACAAGTCGTCGTCTGTATTTTCGGCACAACTCAGATAGTATCCCATGGCAGAAGAACAGTGACCTAGCTTTTCATATTCATAACCCAACCGAAACTTATTTAAATTGTCGTGGGGATTTTTAATAAAATCCTCCAAAAGATTTTGAAGCGTTGTGCTGCGGCGAGCGATATACATCTCACTCCCTTTGATGCGAGAAATGCTGTAGCCTAAGTCCGCCAAAAAAACAAAAAGCTTTTCTTGGGCCGATTCGAAGGTCTCTTTGAGGTTGTCTGGATGGCAACCTATCATGTAATTGCACTCAAACAAAATAGAAGGATAATTATTTCTAACCAAAGTCTTCACTGCTCCTTTGAGGACATCTAGTTCGTACCCTTCGACATCTATTTTAAGAAGGCCGACATTAGTTAATTTAAAGGAGTCTAATGTTTCTACGTTTACGGGGTAAGAATTTTCATTGTCTCCCACCACAGCCTCATGGTTTTCATCAAACAGGGGAAGCCCGCTGGTACCCCCATCAATTTCACGCACACAAAACACTTCCTTTTTTTTAGAAGACCCAAGTGCCACATTATATGTGGTGGTTTTGGGGGTTAAGCCTTTAAGTATTATATTTGAACGCAAATAACTATAAGCTTCCTGAGCTGGCTCAAAAGAATAAACATGCTTAAAAGAATCAGCCAATTCAAAAGTATAAGAACCAATATGAGCACCAATGTCTACAAAGCTCTTGCGAGAATCTGAAAGTTCTTTTCGGGCAAAGTTTATCAGATCTTGCTCTGGTAAAAGTTTGCCGTTTTTATTAATAAACCGAAGCATGGACTCAGGCGCAAAAAAGCTATCTACCCCTAAGCTTTCGTGTTTTTTGTGGGGGCTAATAATATGCATTATATTTTTAATAATTTATCAAAATATTTTTTAGGCATTTTAAACAAATAAGCGCTGTTATCCTGAAATCCAAAAGTAATTAAAAAGCTATCTTTGTAGCTCGCCATTCCGCAGCAAAACTCTATTCGGCCATGAATAAAAGTAAACCTATCGGAATAATTAACCAAGTTCCACTCTTTGTCCCACACTATAAAGCGATGATAATAAAAGGCATCTCGATCACCTTTTTCGTTGTGCCACCCATCCACTTCATGTATAACGACAATATAATAGTCTTTATAAGGGATAACTTGAGAGCCCCCACGAGGTTCAAGGCCCTCGGGAAGTTCATTTGGTTTGGAAATATAACCACGAGATGGGCATAAATTTGAAACAGGCTTGATAGTGCCATCTCTGGGGTCGATCACTGGATACTCTTGGGTAGGCGGAATCGTCCGACTAACGTCAGCTTTAACCACTTCCACTGGACTGCACCACTTCAAATAAGAAAAAGGTGAATCCGTTAGAGGCATCCAGTTTTTTTCACAATAAGAATCAACGTGCAAGGGGGCTTCAATGAAAAAGCGCTCCTCTTCTGTAGCTTTATTTTGGGTAATACTCAAAGAGGAAACTTGCGTACGACCCCTTCCATCAGGAGAAAAACGCCTCACCCCCGAACCGTATATTTTGCCATCCCACTGGGTAAGCCTCAAATCCTCTGCCCCAACAAAGTCCCACTCTTGGGGCGCAGGAAATTTGTCTTCATCAATTTTTCTTGGGTTGTCGGACGTCATGGTGTCTAAATTTAGATCACATATATAATTTTCTGTCCGTAAATGCTCGTCACAATCAGGACGCACGTAATTCAAAGGCCCCCACGGGGTTTGGTATTTTTGATTATTTTCACAATGATGTAAGTAATAAGACACCCACCTAATATTCAAAAGGTATTGAGAGTCCTTTTTCATTTCAAGAATTGAAGTGTTACAAAGTGAGAGGTGTTTGGTGGCTTTAGGCGAAATTAAAAGGGGGTGGATGGACCCCCCTTCACCTAAGCAGTCTTTTACGACGGAAGGTACCATGTTTATTTAACGGGACATGCGCCACCCTCGCACTCAAGCCCTTCTATAGTCTGACCGTTGCCTACAGAAACTGCCGTCACTCTCTTTATGGAAGAGCATAACTTTTTATAATCCTCCTCGGTGACTTCTTCGTAGGGGGCTTGCGCAAACCCGTGGTCCGAATGAAGCAAAAAAGAAACACTTTTTATGTTATTTTTATAATTTTCTCGTAACCACTTTTTAATATCCACGAGCTCCTCCTTGCGGTAATAAACAGTGCAGGACACCGCATTATCAGACCACTTTTGTTGTATTTTTTTAACAAGCTTCAGTTGGTCGACAGCACTCATCTCTTTTGCTAGTTTAGCATTTTCCCCGGCTTCACAAGGAAACTCGACTATAACAGTATCTCTGTTGAGAGTACCGTCGAAGTTCTTTACAAATTCAACATGGTATCCCATTGTTTTGCAGGTTTCAACCAGCGCGTCTTGGCTGGACATTCTAACTCGTCGGATATAATATTGAGAGTAAGCGGGGTGAACCCCGGGAGTCGCTCCACCGAGAAGGCTTAATGTGCCGCTTGGTTTAACTGTGGTTAGCTTAATGCTCTCAGGCCACCCTTGTTTTTTACTCCACTCTTTGTCAAACTGTCGCAAAGCTTCGTAGCAATCGCTAAGCCATTCCAACTTTTCATTGTGTAAAGACTGACAAATACCTGTAACTCCTTGCCCTATTCTAAAGTTTTTGTGAACAATTTTATTTGTATCCTCATGAATAAAAGGAAGCGCACAAATGGCTTTTTGAGTCTTGTAAAGGAGTTTCGAGCACTCTATAAGCTCTTGCTTAGACTCTATGTTGTTGAGATATAATTCGGCCAAATTACAGCACTCTTTATCTGCCAGCGATATTTCTCCGCAAGGGTTAGTTCCTTCGCAGTTTTCCTTGGCCTTTTCTCCCGTCCTTCCAAACTTGGAGCTCAAAGCAACATTAAAAAATCCATAGGGCTCGCCGTTGCCAGCGTAACCATCCCACACACCTTCAGCGATATGGTCATAACTGTCGCAATAAATAGTATTGTTACTCATTGCTCTCCAGTTGGGTATGTTCCCTAAATCCCACCTCTTAGCCTTAATGTAAAGGTAATCATCTGGATCTCCAAGGGCGATTTCAGCAGAACGCCTAACGTTGCCAGCAACGACTACGGAGCCAATAATGTTAGCAATATCAAGTACGTCAATGCTACGAAGCTTCTTGCCTTCCCTTTCTTTTATGACTCCTACAATTTTCTCTATCCCTTCTACTAAGATTTCTGGGCCACTAGCTGTGCCTCCAAAGCCGCCAATAGGTTTGCCAGCACTTCTAACAAGGACCGTTGAATAGTTGAAAGATTTTCCTGTTGCAAAGCAAGCCTCTAACACTTTGCTTAGTAGTCGCACCCAACCCTCCCTACTGTCAGGAACAATGAAATCAGCGTCATTAGTATTCTTAACGGTAATCTCAACCCCTCTTTTGACTCTAGGGAGTTCGTGAATATCCTCCCTTCTTATAGAATAACCTACCCCTCCACCTAACATTAAATTTTCAAAAATAAAACAAAAATCCTCTGGCTTTTTTATAGCAGTAAACCAACAGTTAAGAAGGCTGTTTCCCCCAAACCTATCAACAGTAGAAGTACCAAGCTGCCACAAACCTCGTCCAGCAAAGTTACATTTGAGGTTAAAAACTAAATCAAATAATTTTTCAGCTTCCTTTTTCGTGTACCCAGCTCCAATTTTTTGAGCACCGTTGATGCAGCGCTCGATGGTTTCATACCACTCCTCAAGAGTACCGTCTTCTTTGGGGCGAGAATAGGTTCTTTTATAAACGATGTATCCTAACCCATTGAATCCCCACTTGGGCTGTTTGTTTTTGTATTTTTGAACGAAATCACGAGATAATATATCTGTATTACTTTTCTTAGTCATTGGCCTTAGTTACACTCTTGTTAGAGGTCGAAATTCTGCATCAAACCCAAATCTTTGTCAATCATTCTTTTTACCAAAGTGTCAAAATCAATTTTTCTTTCCCATTGAAGGTCTTTTTCAATAGCCGCAGGATTGCCCAGTAATATTTCTACTTCAGCAGGCCTAAAATACTTAGGGTTAATGCATACCAAAGGGTCCCCAGTCTCAGGGTGAAAATATTCTATACGTTGACCATCGATCTCTACCCCTTCGCTGGATTTAAAAGGAACCCCCGCGTGTTCAAAAGATTTTTCAAGAAATTCCCTAATCGTACGGGTTTCGCCGGTAGCAATTACATAATCTTTAGGCTTTTCAAAATTAGGGTTAAACTCTTCTTGGTTCACCATTCTCCAGATCCCTTCTATGTAATCCTCCGCATGTCCCCAGTCGCGCTTGGAGTCCAAATTACCCAACTGCACCGGTAAAGGTTTTTTGCCTTTATCGATAAAGCTTCTCAAGAGAGCAACCCCTTTTGTAATTTTACGGGTAACAAACTCCTCCCCTCTTCTTTCCCCTTCATGGTTAAACAACCATCCTTGAACCGCGTAAAGGTTATAACTCTCCCTATAAACTTTAACGAGATGGCGAGCCCCAGCTTTAGCTGCTCCATAAGGAGAACGCGGGCGCAAGGGGTGAGACTCGTCTTGAGGAGAAAAAGCCACATCTCCAAACTCTTCGCTGGTGCCCGCGTTATAAAACCTAGTGTGAGGGGAGTGTTTTCTAATCGCCTCTAAAATATATAAAACCCCCGTAGCGTTAGCATTCCATGTGGCAATAGGGATTTCCCAGCTGGCAGCCACATAACTTTGGGCTGCAACATTAATGAAATAATCTGGCTTATATTTTTCTACAACATTATGAATTGATTCACTGTCCGTCAAATCAAAATAAACTTTCTCAAACCTAGGATTATTCAAATGACGCTCAATGTTTTCATAATTAGGAACCGATAGACGCCGAAAACAACCAACTACATAACAGTCAGTGTTTTCCAATAAGAAATCAACAAGATGGCTTCCGTCTTGTCCTGTTACCCCCGTTACTACTATTTTTTTATTCATTTTAATTGTTTAGAGAATTGACATACCATTCATAAGTTTTCTTTAAGCCTTCTTCAAGTGAAGTTTTCGCCTCAAACCCAAACTGTTCTTTGGCTTTAACGGTGTCAAGGCATCTCCTAGGCTGGCCGTTAGGGCGAGCTGCGTCCCACAAAATTTCCCCTTCGTAACCTACCAGCTTCTTTATGGTCTCGGCCAATTCTTTAATTGAAGTCTCTTTGGCGGCTCCGATATTAATGGGATCCGCTTCATTGTAACTCAAGAAAGCTTTCCAAATGGCATCAGCACAATCCCCTGCGTATAAAAATTCTCTAGAAGCCGACCCGTCTCCCCATAGGCAAACCCCCGGTTCATTACTAGTTTTAGCTTCGTGAAATTTGCGTAACATAGCCGGGATCACGTGAGAGTTCTCAAGGTCAAAGTGATCATGTTCGCCGTACATGTTGACTGGAATTAAGTGAATTATATTATGGCCGTATTGTTTGGAAAGCGCTTGGGCACCAACCAATAAATTTTTCTTAGCCAAGCCATAGGGCGCGTTGGTCTCTTCGGGGTAACCATTCCAGAGGTCTTCTTCTTTAAAAGGGACGGGCGTATGTTTTGGGTAAGAGCATACGGTTCCCAAGGTTACCGTCTTCTTGAGGTTGAGTTCGTGAGATACCTTCAGGATATTGAGACTCATCTCAGCATTATGCAAAAAGAAATCAGCAGGTTTACGCTGGTTAATGCCAATACCTCCACACTCTGCCGCAAGATGTATGATCGCGTTGATATCATTGTAAAGACAATAATAATAAACCTCGTCATAATTAAGACAGTCCATCTGAGTACTAGCAGGTGCGAATAACCGGAAAAGATCGTCCCCGTAGTATTCTTTTTGCTCGTTGGTTTTATCTATTTCAAGGGCCATTTTGTCTACTAAATGGTGACCTAGGAATCCACTAGCCCCTGTTAATAAAATATTCATAAATTCATTTCCATTTCCCGTAAGATGGGTCTTGTGCGCGTTTTCGTCTCATATATTCTCGTTTCTGTTCTCGGCGTTTTTCTAAATTCTCCTCGTCGTACTTTCTTTGGGCTCGTCTAATTGCTTTTTTGCCTTTATCGGTTTGGCTGTATTTCTCTTGCTCTTTTCTTTTCATGATCGACTTAATTCCCCATTCCTGATCCACGCCCATTGCGGATTTAGATCTTGGGAAACTAAAATCTGCACAAAACGCTGGTTAAGTTTTTTAAGGTGAGCAAACACCAAGCGGTGGTCACAAAAAGGAGCACCTTCCTCCATTAGGGTCTTGTAATGATCATACAACTTTAAAAGGTAAGATATATTCGACGGAGAAGAGGCTGTGAAGGAGGTATTAACCGCTCCATTGTTCCATATCTCTCCGGTCTCATAGGCGGTATGAATAAAGTTCCAATCAGTTACTTTGTCAAGCTTTGACCAAAAACTTGGCTCACAAAGGATAGCAACATCTGGGCGAGTCCAAATTGCAAAATCGTACTTAGTGTTATTTTCCTTCAAGTAAGCGTCGAAAAGCTTGCCGCATTCATTTCTAGAGTAAAACATAGACAGCGCGTTAGGCGTGGTCATAGACCAAAACTCTTTGGAGTAGTTGTGGTCGGTAAATTTTTTTTGTTTCTCGAAAAGGTGGGACTTGGGCTTAAAAAGCTCAATTATTTTCTTGTCCGAATCTTTTTCGGGGAGCCACGACACCTTTCCTTTGTTAGTTCCTCCCGAACCTATAAGGATAGGGTTTTTTGATTCGTCGTTATGAAACCAATGATGGATAAAGTAATCAACCTCACATGAAGAAAAGCATTCCGAGAAATAAGCATGCCCTTCTCTAAAGTTGCGAGGTTGACCTGATAGGCAAACGGCTATTTTCATAAGCATGGATTATATCCCAATTCTACCGTTTTTTCAACTGCTATACGCCCTCACTAAGGCCCACGGGAGCTCTAGTCTTTAATCAAGCTGATATATAATCACTGCAAACTGCATGGCAGTTGTATTTAACCTCCCAGCCAGCCTCTTTGTGGACGACAACAGAGGTATCCACCACCTCTTCCTCGGGAAAAGTCCAAATGTACCCCTTCGAGGTGACGGTAAATCTGTCGGTTTCATGCCAAAAGCAATGCACTTTATTATAGAGCATATTTTCTAAGGCCTCCAAGTTTTTAGCGTGGCACCATAGTTTATCGTTTTTTAAAAAATCTACTCCTATTTCGTGTTTGGGATCGTCGTGGCCAAGGAAGAACTTGCCGCTAATTTTCCACACGTCTATTTCGCAATCAAACCCAGAGCTTAGGACTTTTACCACTTGCTCAGGAACGTTTTCGATGTCTTCGTCAGGTCCTCTCAAGTTTCCTCTGTGAGAGATTAAAATCATTTTTTATATTTCTTTTGGTGTGCCATATGGTTGCACATTTAGGTATTCTTTCCACGGAGCTCCCTTATCAACCCTTAATAGCTTTCTAAACCCCTTCTTTCTAATAATTATATTATCTCCAGCAGTATACTTGCCCTCTATACAATCAAAAACAACTTCAGCAACATCTTCTCTAGGCAGTCTGGTTCTTTTATCTTCGCCGGGGTAATCTTTTTCCCTCATTTTAGTATCTACTCTTCCGGGACTAATGCTATATACATCATAACCTTCCAGCCCTAAAGATTGAACAAAAGAAATAACGGCACATTTAGAAGCCGAATACCCGCTGTGCTCTGGTTTTCCATATTTTCCGGCGACAGAAGCTATAAATATCATCGTTTTAACATTTAAGCTAGCGCATTCTCTGGCAATTAAGTAACTGCCCGTCAAATTGACATCTATTTCTTGTTTCCATTTTTTTACATCTGAATTTTTAACAAGTTGAACGTTTGAGATTCCAGCGCAATTAACGACAATTTCAGGCTTGTATTTTTTTAAAGCTTTTTTAACATCTTTTTGAATTGTTATATCACACTCCTTTACAGAACAGAAAATTGTTTCATAACCATTTTTTATGATAGCTGAGGCAATATCACTTTCGCCGCCAAAAACTAATATTCTTTTATCCAAGGGTCACCTCCTGATTATTCACTTTATCTACGAAAATAGATAGCTCTTCTGGGGTTCCTAGCATATGCTTGCTTGTAACATCTACATTATAAGTTGAAATATTAAGTCCAGTTTCTAACAGCTCATTGTACACAGGGCAAATATAAAATTCATTATTAGTCCTTATGTTTTTTTCTATCATTTGCTCAGCACCTTTAACGTATTGGCTTCCATTTTTAAAATAGTAAATGCCCGCCGAAGCTTTGTCTGAAATAACAATTTTCTCAGCAACCTCTGTAACCAAGCTGCCTTTTGTTTTTGCGTAACTGTGGTGAGGGTTGGTAGAATTAAAAGTAGCCAAGCACCCATCAAATTGTTTTGAATGAGATAGAAAATCTTGAAAATTCCATTCCATATATTGATCACAATTTGCGATAACCAGCTCCTCATCATTATTAATATATTCTTTCGCTAGCAATGTAGTGCAAGCGGCACCTTCTGTCAGTTCGTTCAGCCAGACTACTTTTCCTACTGGAGTTAAAAAATCCTCCAAACCCATCTCCGCATGTTGTTGTTGGGCAACAAAAATATAATTAATATCAGAAGCTTTTAGGGAGTCTGTTACCCTCTCGATCATAGGTTTTCCAAATACATCTATCAGTGGTTTCGGTTTGTCATAACCTGCCGCTTGAAATCTTTGGCCTAATCCGGCCATTGGTATAAGTACGTTCATATTTTACAGTGATTCAGTTTTTAAAAATTTTTCATCTCTCCTGTTTGAGCCTGTATTATCAATAGGATTCTCCCAAGTATAATGCCTTTTTATTTTGTTGACTTTGATGTTGTTATTGCGTAAATGGTAGCCCATAAGAGTCTCTGGATGGCACTGTATTCCGTGATTGTGGTTATAATCCTTAAAATATTTTAAAGCATTAGAGTAAATGTCCATTAATTTTTTTGTACCTATTGCAAACTGGTCTGTAACTCCGTAGATGCCTACGTCTTTAAAATTCCAATCACTAGGGATTGATAATTCCTCAGTTGGGCAGTTTAAAATTTCTTCCATTGTGATATCTCTTATAAAGAAAGCTTCAAATCTGGCTCGAATCACAATGTCGTATGTGATATTGTTGTTTTTTTCGAACTTATTTTTTAGCTCATTGCTTTTATATATATTATAAAATTGACTTTTGCAGCCGCCTTCAAACCTTGTTGAAGAGTGCAGGCTTGTGGGTTTCCAGTTGTCGCAAAATAAAGATATCTCATCTGAAACATCCTGAGTGTAATCTCTAATAATACAATCAGTAAACTTAAATTTATCTACAAATTCATTGTCAAATACGCCCGCTTTTTGATTATATCCGAAAAAAAATAAATCCGGATTTAGCGAGTCGATAACATGTTTTTTAAAACAGTTGAATGTTTCTTTATGGTTTCTTGGGAACCCGGATAAACAAACTGCTATTCTCATAATTTATCTAAAAACACTTGTTTAAATTTTTCGATAACTTTTTGTGGGGAAAAGTCCCTGTAAGCGTTATGGTCAACGGAAGGATCGTATTTAAAGGTCCGTAATATTTCCAGAAGCTTTGCGGGGCCATCGTAATAAATTCCTTTGTCGCCAAGAGTGAAGATGTGGTTTCTCTCTGGGGATCCTTCGTAGGTTATGACCGGCTTATTGCAAATAGAATATTCAGCGCAAGCCATGCCAAATGACTCTCCTTCTGCTCGAGCGTGTAAAAAGGCATCAGAAGTGTTAATGAACTTACGCTTTGTTTCTAAGTCTGCAAACGAGTCTATGTGTATTACCCGGGGGTGGTCAATAAATTTTTCGGTTTGCACAAAAACAAAATAAACATCATCGCGCTCATTTAAAGCGGCGGCTATAGTGGGGGCAACAAACGGAATATTCCACGAATAAAACCCTCCAATTCGGGAAAAGACCGTAGCGTCGAGCGGTATGTTTAAATCGGCACGAAAGTCTTCTTCATGTTCGGGCAAGTGGGCCATATAAGGGATGTAGGGGTGCTTGTAGTTAGAGCACTCTTTGGATAGCCATTCAGAAACATAAGCGTATACATGGCCGTGAGGGTCGTTTTCACACCCGACCGCATGAATAAGCATAGGTTTGTTGTTGACAAATCTCCCGTCATCTTTTTTTCCGCATTTTTGTATATAAACAGCATCTACCCCTAGTTCGTCAAGTTTTTTTTCTAGTAGCGGCATGTTTTCTCTCCCGTCGAGCTCTATCACTTCCGTGGACTCTTGAAACTTTTTAATCGCAAGGGGATGAGAGGCTGGATGGTTTTTGTCACAAATCATATAAGACTTGTTACCCAAGATGGTTTGGTTAAAGTGAGCGTAGTCGTAATTGCTTACTCCGGTGCCTTGTATGTCTAAATGGGGCAGATAAAATGCTATTTTTTTCATTTTTATAAAGAATAATTCGCAGTCATACCCTCTTCATAAGAAGTCTTCACTGCATCTAGCGAGCATTCTGTAAGGCTTTTTCCTTTTAATTTTAATTTTGGCAGAAGGCTAGGCGGTACGGGTATTATGTTGCACCCTACGCTGTTGGCTTCGTAAATATTATAGACCTGCCTGCAGCCCTCCCACAGGAACTCAACAGATTTATTATCCCTAAAGATACTGTGGGCATTTAAAACTGTAGAAATGGGAGCTTCTCCAGTGTCTGACACTGTTCCGGCAAGGTAAGACACTACCGAAGGTGTGGTTTCGTTTAAAAAGGGACCTAGCTGGTTTAGTTGGGAGGTGGTCGTAATCGCGGTTACATTGACTTTCACGCCGTCGTCCCCAAGCCTTTTAACTAAATCATAAGACGGTTCTCCTTTAGTGTTGGTGATGGGAATTTTTGCATAAAAGTTTTCAGAAATAGAAGTAATTTTTCTTGCTTGACGTTCCATCTCTTCAAAGTCGTCGGATATAACTCCAAAGGAAACGTGTTTATCTTTGGGTACCTCGCTTGATAACTGCAGGGCAAACTCCATATAGTTTTTTACTCCCGATTCCTTCATCAAACTTGGGCTAGTTATATACCCTTTGATCTCATTAGACTCTTTGTATTCAAGGATTTCCTCTAGGTTCGAACTATTTAAAAATATTTTAATTTCCATGGTAGTTAAAAGTAGCTACCCAGATAATGTAATAAAATTCTCCTTTGTCAAGAGCTTTGTGCTGTCTAATGCTTTTTAGAAAAAAAAGAGTCCCCGCATACTTTCGCTTCAAATTTATAGTTATTTTCTGTTAAGTACAGGGTCGCGTTGTCGTCTGAACTGCGAGGGTTGTTTTCGGTTTCTATGCTGATTAAGGTAGGTTGGAACTTAAGCAGGTCCAAGCCTTTCAGAATTTCATATTCCGCGCCTTCACAGTCTATCGAAATATAATTAATGGTTTTCAGGTTGCGTTCTGCGCATATATCTTGCAGCTTTTTTGATTCAATCTCGATATCTTCATAGGATCCGCCGTGATTTTTAATTTCTTCGTTGATTCTGTTTGTGTGGCCGGGGTCAAAAAAATCTAAAATTCCACTCAGCATGTTAGCGTACCCGTAAACACTCCTAAAGGTAACTTTTCCTTTTTTACTCGACAGGCAGTTGTTAATGCACTCACACTTTCTGGCGTTGGACAGCTTGATAAAAGATTCTGGGTTCGGCTCTATGCATATCCCTTCCCACTTTAAATATTTTTCTAATGCGTATGAATTGGAGCACGTTACACCATCGTTGGCTCCTATATCTATATAAAATAATTTACTGGCGTCATTAAAATAATGCAACACAAAATCTATTGGCTGGGGTCTTTCACTAAGGCCTCTGTGATATTCGGCTGTTTCTTTAAAAAATAAATCGCCGTAAGGGGAGCGCTTCGTCATCGTTTAATTAATTTCTGAGGTGTATTGGCCGTTTTGTGAGCCTTGGTGGACGAAAGGAGGATCGATCCAGTAAGTTTTCATGCCGTGTTTCATCATATGGTAGTTTAACTCAAAGTCGATTGGCAAAACAAACGGAAGCAGCGTGGACAATACTTGAGTGGCAGCCGACTTTTTTATAAAAAAGGAATCTGTGCATTTTCCCGAAGGGTGGGGCTTTAAATAAGAAATTTTATTAACTTTCAGCTGGTCGGAGGGGATTCTCAAGTTGCAACCGCTCCCTATAAAGATAAAGTCCCAATCCAAATCTGTTTGTTCAATAGAGTTTCTCAGCTGATCTTTGAAGCTCTCTCCGAATATTACGTCGTCTTCCAGAATTAAAGCGTAACTCTCTTCGCCTTGGGAAATTTTTTCGAACATTAGATAATGTTTATACAGCAAAGAGATTTCCGCCCTAGAAAGTCCCCGGTAGTTCACCTTGGATCCGTAATTGAGCCCAGCGGTTCTCTCTTTCCATAGTTTAGGAGAGGGAGAATAAAACATATCTACGAAATCCTTGGGAGGCTCATCTGTCACAAAATAGAAATTTTTATAGTCCGCTGCTATCAACAGTTGCTCAAGGTTTTTTTTTCGGTTTTCAAGCTTTGCGTAATGTGCTATGTAAGTTTTCATTCTTTCCTTTTAATGCTGGGGGTGAGTTTTCACTATACGCTCAATGATATCGTCAAGAGAGTTTTGCATTTTCCAACTCGGGTAATGGCTTTGAAACTTGCTCAGATCGGAAATATACCACACGTGGTCTCCGATACGGTTGGTGGGGTTAATGGTATAGTTGGTGTAGTTAGATCCGGTAATTTCATTTATTTTTTGTATAGCCTCTATAACAGAAGTGGAGTTGCTTCGGCCTCCCCCTGCATTATAAACCTCTCCTTGGTGAGGATTTTGATGAAAGAGCCAAAACATTTCAATTAAATCACTCGCGTCAATGTTGTCGCGAACCTGTTTTCCTTTGTAACCTATAATTTTATAGGGTTTATCATGAACTACACACTTGACTAAATAAGACAAAAACCCATGAAGCTCCACACCCGAGTGGTTTGAGCCAGTGAGGCACCCTCCCCTGAAAACTCCAATATTCATGCTGAAGTAACGCCCATATTCCTGACACATAATGTCAGCGGCTACCTTAGATGCCCCAAAAACAGAATGCTTGCATTGGTCAACGGACATCGTTTCATCAATGTGAACCGGAGGAAAGGTTACGGTTGTTCTTTTTGATGCGGAGGCCCAGTCAGGGGATATGAAGTACCCTTCGTATCTAGTCTCCTCTTCTTTGATGGTGAGATGCTTGTAACTTGCGTCAGGCACACCAGTCTCAAAAGAAAGGTTTGGCCTATCTCCATAAACTTTGTTGGTTGAAGTGAAAATGAAAGTAGCGTCTTTATTGTGAAGCCTCGTTAGCTCAAGAAGGTTAAATGTGCCAACTGCGTTGATGTGAAAATCAGTAACCGGCTCTTTCGCGGCCCAGTCGTGGGAGGGCTGTGCGGCGGCATGTACGACTACATCAAATTTATTTTTTTTAAAAACCTCTTTTAGTTTATTGTAGTCTCTGATGTCGATATCATGATGAGAGTAGGTGGGGCCCAGTGCTTCCTGAAGTTCTTTTAGGTTGGTCTTGTTGGAGCCTTCTTTTCCGAAAAAATAAGAGCGCATATCGTTGTCTATACCCACAACGTAATAACCTTTGTTATGGAAAAACCTAGCGGCCTCGCTTCCTATAAGTCCGGCAGAGCCTGTAATTAAAATCCGCATATATCGTCTCCCCTCTTCAAAACCATATCCTCAAAGAAGCTTAACACCTTCTCCGGAAAAAGCTCCGGGCTAATTTCGCTTCCTTTAAACAGCGGTTCAGATGTATACTTGCAGTATAGCTCATCATCGCAGTCCACATTTTGGACATGCTTAATTAAATCACGCATGGATTCAAAATCGTTTAGATTTATAAAGCTTTTCTCATTAAAGTCGTAACCTACATTTTTATCAGCGTAATAAATAGGAACGGTTCCAGATGTCTTAGCGTGAAAAAGTTTTTCAGTATAATAGCCCGGGTACAAGCGGTTTTCAAAGCAAATGGAAAACTTATAATCCTTTAATATGTTATATTTTTCACGCTCTCCATAAAACCAGTTGTTAAAAGGAGTTCCATAGCCGTCCACTTTCTTGTAGAGTTCCTCAAATTGCCTGTATGCTTCAAGCCTTTGAGGTATTGGGTTGTTGAAAATAAAAGCGCAAAATTTTGTTTTAGGGCTTTTGATGTAATGGTTGGAGTCAATGTCCTCTAAAGGAAGCAAATATTCCGGGTTGCCATACCCTCCTTTTTTAAACCAATCTATTTGAAGCACCCAAAGTGGGAGGCGGAATTGGCGAGGGTCGTCAGAAAAATCAAAAGTAAAAGCGTAGTCACACTGGCCAATGCTATAGTTTGCCAAGTGATTAGAACATTCTATGGATGTGGGGATATCAAAATTAGCAGGAACGCTTTCGCCTGTATAAAATATTTTTTTGCAACGGTGGTTTACAAAACGGTCCCTCTCCCTTGATTTGTTATAGTCTACCGAAAAAAACAACAAATCTGGATCATGCTCGTCGATAACCACATCAAATCTTCGGGAAAGTAAATGGTAAAAATAATTATCCTCCTTCAGGAAGTTAGGCCAAAAATCTACAAAATTGATCTTTAATTTATCCATCTGTTGGTTCTACGAATTTTCTTTCTTTCAGGGGGGTTGTCCATGATTACATTTCATTATTAAAAAACCGGTCTACCACGCTTCCGATATACTCAATTTGAGTTTTGTCTATAACCGGCGACGCACCAACAAAAAAAGATCAAACTGTTCTCCTTCAAGGGAGCGGATATCTGTAATTAGCTTTTTGACTAACTCTTTTCTTTCTTTGAAGGTGACGATGCCGATTGTGACGGGAATATCTTTCATTAAACTAATTATTTATAATGTTTTCGGTTGTTTTAAAAGAACCTTCTGGTGAACAATTTTTTGTGTACCACTCGCGCCCTGCGTGGGACATTTCTTGCCATTGCTCTTCACTGCAATTCTCTATGATATTAGGTATTGATGCGGCGCTTTCCAGTCTAAAATAATGCTTTCCTTCAATGGGGGCATCGAAATAAGTCATATCCACCTCTTTGGCTACAAGAGGAACTACCCCGAGTCCGAAATACTCTATTTCTCTATTGCATTTTGGTCCATACCCCGCTAAAGCTAAACCAAAACGAGAACGGGAAAGTAGGTTTAAATACTCTTCTTGGGAGTAAGGCCAGTTTAAACTGTCTCCTAGCTTTACGGGTAAATTAAACTTTTCAATAACACCAAACCAATTGTCTTGCATTCGGTTGGAGTGTTGTACTGAGTTTTCGATTTTTCCTAAAAAGATAGATTCTATATCTTTTTCATTGTAGCTTGAAAGACCTTGTTGGATTTTTTCCTCAAGTAACCGTGGTCGACGAGCCCAGTATATCCACGGGAAAGCTTTAGGGTCACTGCATTGCATTCCCCCAAAAAAACCTTTATTCCACTTTTCTGGGAGACCGGGGTAAACGTCAAACCTATCATACTCATAAAGCAAGATGTCGTTAGGTTCGTTGGCCCAAATGAAAACGTCGTCCACTTCTCCTCTTATTACCTCACAGTAGCCGCGCTCTTCCCACATATCAATAAGTTCGCGAGACGTATCCCCTTTATGCTCAGGGGTTTGCTTGCCTAAATAAATTTTCACCTTAAATAAAATTCCTCTAAATCTTTGTTTTCTTTTATTATGTCCACAATAGGAAGAGTTCCTTCTATTTCACATGCTGACAACAAAAATTTTCCTCGGGCGTCGCATGGTTCTCCAGCCCACTTAGTTAAGCCATCTCTTTCAATTAGATCAATAATCATAGCTTGATCAGGCGTAAACTCCACCTCATGCAAATCATCTTCAGTGGTATTCTTGCAAAAAAAATCAGGGTAGTGTGTTTGGCTGTCTATGTGGCTATCCAAAAAGTGATCAGCAGTAAAAAACTCATTTGTAGTAAAAGCGTTAATAATGGTAAGTTGGTCAGCGTTCCATTTGACAGTGGGGTCTTTTAAAAATTCCTCCCTCACGCAATGGAGTTTTTTAAAGCCCTCAAAACTGGAGGTTAACAATCCGTCAGGAATTTGAGATGGACGAAACCCCGACAAGCCTATCAGCATGCGGCACGGATAATTAAAATGATGCTCATGGGAACGTATGGTGTGTACCAGTTGGTCGCTTTTTTCAAAACAACGAGTCGCTTGATACTCTTGGCGATTGGGGAGTGAATCTATATCTCGGCTTAAAAGCAATTTAATGCCTTCCTTCCACAGTAGCCCGATTCTCCATAAGGCAGGCTCGTGCCCTTGATAATCTTCAGTATTAACTTCGTAAGAGAAAGTGGAATCTTTTTCGCATAGCGTTTTATAAAAAGAAAAAATGGGGTTAGACTCTGTATCGGGGCAGACAGTTAAATGCATTGAAAAGTTAGGGTACAGAGTCTTATTTACCGCACACAATGCGGGTATATTAAAAAAATACCTATTTTCATCAAATTTATTTTCATCCCACGTCCGGTGCTCATAAAATTGTCTGGGCTTAAAAAGGCTATAAGAAATAATATCCATATTATTAATCTATCGTCCACTAGTCTTCGGCTTTTCTCGGAAAATTTTTTTTGTAAGAAGGAAGGTGTTGCCCCCTCATGTCATGAACCTCTTTTAACATCTCTTTCAGGGTTTCTGGGTTTGTTGATCTGCCTTGGGGGTTATCAAAGTAAATGCCCACAATATCGGTTACCTTTTTAATTTTAGCTCCTCCTTTAACCGCCCTGATCCACATGTCAGAATCCGCGGCTGTTTTGTACTGGGTGTTAAAATAGCCAAATCTATCATGAATAGTTTTTTTCCATACAGGCATACAGTGAGGGTTATTGTTAATAATTAAATCCTCCCATTTGCCGGTGTCGTTGCACGGAAAAAGAGAGGCTTGTTTAATTTTTCCCCAGTTTTCATTAGCCGTTTTGCTAATAAGGGTGGGACCGTATGAAATATCCAAATCCATGTCAAGAACAAAAGGTTGTCTCAGCGCCTCAAGAGACCAAGGACTTTTCCTGTCATCAACGTTCCAATTGCCTACGAGTTCGGTAGAAGCATTTTTACAGCAGATATTCCAAGCTTCATAAAGACCGGGGTCTTCATCGAGCCTTTCGTAGTGTATATTAGTATACCCTAAAAATTTCTCAATAACGGAAGATTCGTTTTGAGGGGAGCCGCAGTCTAATATATGAAAATCTACTTCACTAAAGATGGTCTGAGACACCATGTCCTCAAGGTATCCTTCAATAAAGATTGCCCCTTTAAACAAAGGACAAAAAACAGTTAAAGATGGGGCTTTTATGCTTGACAAATTCATGAAAATATCTACCATAATCATATGATTCGTTCCACCGAAAATCAAGAAAAAAAATTTTATTTAGTGTCAGGCGGAGAATGGGAGGCAGCGGTTCTTGCAAAAGACGCTGTAGACGCCTCTGCTTATGGACTAGAAGAGGCTTTTGAGAGGCACGGTTCCGGCTTAATGTTAAGTAACTGTATTACTGTAACAAACGCTTCAGACATTAAAAGCCAAGAGCCTGAAGAAATAGAAATAGATATATTCTATGTTCCTTCCGTTTTAGCTGACATTGGAAGAAATGAGCTGGCGGGACAACTGGATAAAATTCTCCGAGAAAATCAAAAAAAGCTTGACAAGGAAAAAATGGCGTAATAAATTAAAAACTATGAAGGCGTATATAAAAACAGACCCGGACTTTCAAACACTAAAACGACCCGCTTATTCAGGAGATGCTGGCTGCGACCTAATCGCTTACAGTGATCCTGTTATAGTAGGCGAAACCAAAACCCCTAAATCAAAACTTTACAGTTCGATTTCATATATTGAATATGACACAAATGTCACGGTGGCTCCTGAAGATGAGAGTCAATACTTCTCATTGGTATACCCCCGTAGCAGCATTTCTAAATATAACTTAAATTTAGCAAATTCAGTGGGAGTGGTGGACTCCGGTTACCGAGACACAATAAAGGTTAGATTTAGATATATTTGGCAGCCTAAAGATCTAATCACACAAACCTCAAAAGAGGAAACCCAACATTTCATTCAAGTTGACCCAAAGAAAATTTACAAAAAAGGGGATAAAATTGCCCAATTAATCTGGGCCAGCCATAATAAACTTTACATGGAGTTCACTGAAATGCTACCTATGTCAGAACGAGGATATGAAGGTTTTGGCAGCACCGGAGTATGACAGCCGATATAATTGGGCTTGTAGGCTTTGCGCGCACAGGTAAAAACAGTTTTGCTGAATTTTTAATTGAAAACATAGATGAAAATCCTAAACCATCCTGTACGTTTAAGCTTATTTCTTTTGCTTATGCGTTGCGACAAGAGCTGGACAGTTTTCTAATTTCCAAGTTGGGAATCTCTGCCTTCACTGAAGACCCTAAAGAAAAAGAAGTTATCCGCCCTTTGTTGGTCTGCTGGGGAACTCAAATAATGAGAGAACACATAGACCCTAACTATTGGATAAAATCTATACAAAAAACTATAGAAATTAATAGAAAAAACAATATATACTCTATTATCACCGACGTTCGCTTCGAAAACGAAGTTTTATGGCTTAAGAAAAATGGAGGTGTCTCAATTTTTATTGACAGGGAAGGGGTTGGCCCCAAAAATGCTGACGAATTGAACTACACTCTGCCTCTTAAAATGAAATGTGACTTGACATTTAGCTGGCCCACGGTTTCAAATTTTGAAAACCAAGGGAAACAGCTAGTTAAAGAATTTTTAATTAATAATAATTTATGCAACCTTACTGTACCGACAAACAACTAACCGATAATCTTAAATTAGATGTTGACATTGAAGAGTCCTTACAAGAATTGATCAACCGTCACTCTGGTATTTTTTTAGAGATCATCACAAGTTTCGTCCCTAAAGGGTCAGCAACAGGCTGCCGTCAAGACTTGATTAACGACTTAGAATATTATGTCTACCACGCCAGCCTTAAATATGACCACACCAAAAAGACTAAATTTAGCACCTTTTTGGGAAATGAAGCTAAGTGGGCCTGTTTAAACCAATACAATAAAAATAAAAAATATCTAATTGCCGACACCGACGAAAGTCGATTTATGTATGAAAACAACTTAATTTCACAAGAAAAACCCTTCGTAGATGAAAGTGTTTTAAATAAAATATTTAACATTATCGATCACCACCCAGATAAACGAGTTCAAAAAATATTCAAACTAAGATACGTAGAACCAAAATTCAATAAGCTAACCCCTTGGAAAAAAGTCAGCAAAGAATTAAAAATGAGCATCCAAGGGTGTATTAACATTCATAATTCTGCCATTAAAATAATAAGAAAAGAACTAAAAAACACGCATGAACTTGATATTTGACTCCCCTATTAACAACCTCTCTTTTGGCAATGTTGCTATCAACCTCTTAAGAGAACTATACAAAAAGAAAGCAAAACTTTCTATCTTCCCTAAAACCGAGAATGATTTCACGGCTTTTGACAAAGCTGACGAAGACTTCAAGAGCTGGGTAACCAATGCAACTACTTACAAGTACCACAACCTAGATCCAGATCTCCCATCTCTGCACTTGTGGCACCTGAACGGATCAGAAAAAAGAATTTCCCGACGTCAATATTTATTAACTTTTTATGAATTGGATAGCCCCACTTTTGTAGAAAAAAAGCTGGTTGAAATGCAAGACAAGGTATTTTTAAGCAACCCCGAGGGAGTGGAAGCTTTTCACAAGCTAGGGTGCGAAAACGTTAAATTCATACCAATGGGATTTGATCCTGATTTCCACGTAATTAAAAGCGACAAGAAGATCGTAGAAGGAAAAACCCACTTTGTCCTGATGGGAAAATTTGAAAAACGAAAACACACTAAAGAAATAATCCAAACGTGGGCAGAAAAATACGGCAATAACAACAACTACCTTCTAAGCTGTTGCGTGGTTAACCCCTTTATTAAACACGAGCAAATGAACGCATTGCTATCTGACACCCTAGATGGCAAACATTATAGTAATATTAATTTTCTACCACATTTAAAAACCAACACTGAGGTAAACCATCTTTTGAATTCTGCAGATATTGACCTAACTGGACTCAGCGGAGCCGAAGGGTGGAATCTCCCCTCATTCAACGCCACCGCATTAGGCAAATGGTCTATAGTTTGCAACCACACTGCCCATAAAGCGTGGGCAACTGAAGACAACTCCATTCTTTTACAACCAAACGAAAAAGAAACAGCGGCCGACGGGTTATTTTTCGCAGAAACTGGAGATTTTAACCAAGGCAAAATCTACAAATTCAACAAAGACCAAACGGTAGCCGCGATGGAAGCAGCGGAAACAAAGATAAACCAAGTAAACACAGAGGGGCTTAAACTGCAAACTAAATTTACTTATGAAAACACTTTAAACTTAATATTAGAGGAGATAAAAAATGGCTAAGGTAAAACAAGGAAAAATTATAGAAGTAAAAAACAAGGGTCGCAAATTTGGAGCTAACGAAAAATACTATGCAATCTGGACAGAGAACTCACGCAAACAAGAGAGGTGCTTGCTTTTTACGGAGCACCAGTTATTGGACGCCGGAAAACGAGCCCAAAAAAACCCTGAAGACATCCCTAAAAAAGGGTTCTTTACAGACCTTTTCGACTAATGTATAAATACAAAGCCACTCTTTTAAAAATTGTAGACGGAGATACTGTAGACGCAATGATCGATTGCGGATTTAGCACGTTCAAGAAAGAGCGCATTAGATTATACGGGATCAATGCGCCTGAAAGTAGAACAAGGGACAAAGAAGAGAAGAAGAAAGGGCTCGCATCCAAAGCTCGCCTGAAAGAATTAATTAAAGATGGTAAAAACGAATTCATTGTCGAAACCTCTATAGACAAAAAAGGCAAATACGGCAGACTCTTAGGTAAAATCTTTCCGATGTCGAGTTTAACCGAAGCAAAGGTAAAGAGTTACAACCAAGTCCTCCTTGACGAAGGCCACGCGGTAATTTACGACGGAGGTAAAAGATGACCATTTTAAAGCGCTTTCTAAATTGGTACGACGAAATAACATGGAGAAAAACCACCCGACAATACTGCGAAAAACTCAAGGGTGCAAAAATGGGACTCGGAGAAAGTGTCCCACTGAGACAAGATGACCCTTCGGAAGGCCTTCCCAGAAAATAATTTAGCGCACTTTTGTCCCTCTATGTTGAAAAACCTTAGCAATTTCGTATTTTTCGAGTTGGCACACAAATAGCTATAAAGAGTATATGAATATTAATTCTACATATGGTTTAATCAGGGACGTTGGCGATTTGTTTAGCGAGCTGGTTAATGACGACGAAGTTTATAACTGGAGCTACAAAGGATACCTTTCCTCAAAAATTGAAAAAAACGACAAAGGTTTTACGGCAAAAGTCGAAGTTCCCGGTTATAACAAAGAAAACCTTTCCATGAAAGTGGAGAACGGAGACCTCCTAGTAGTGCGCTCAAGCAAGAAAGACGAGAACGACAAAGTATTATATAGGCTACAGTTGACAAAGGACATTGATTACAAAAACATTAAAGCCAAATCTCAAGACGGGGTTCTGCAGCTTACCTTGCCTGCGTTTACCGAAAAGAAAAGCAAGTGTATAACTATTGAGTAGTGTTATATAAATTCGAGAATACGAAAACAGGAGAAACCCACGAAGTGGAGATGTCCATGAAAGATTACGGACCTTACAAAGGCCCGGAGGGAAACGATAATCACTGGCAAAGAGTCTATGAGGCACCTCAAATCAGCATGGGCGTCTCCACTGCTAAATCTATAGACCCATGGGATAATAACAGTTTTGTAAATCGAACCAAAGAAATGAAAGGCTCGTACGGCGAACTAATGGATCACGCTGAAGACCTAAGCAAAAAGCGAGCCCAAGACTCCCTAACAGGAGAAGACCCTGTTAAAAGAAAATATTTAAACGAATATTCCTCTAAAAGAAGCGGCAAAAAGCACCCCTCTGAGATGAAAAAAGTGGTTGAAAATAAGCATATTAAAATAGAGCTTTAGCTTACCACGCAAGTATTGCTTGTTGCTGTCCCCAATTCATTATAAACCACCACATAATAATCGCCGCCCACACTGGTAGTGTAGGCAGGGTTGTTAGAAGAGCCTATAACTGAACCATCCTTGTACCATTCGTACTTAAAGCCGTCTGCATTATAAACAGAAGTGTCGCTTGACGTTCTGCCTGTAGCAGCCACCGATAAAGTAGCTCCCGCAGATGCTGCCGTGGCAGGCTGATTAAGTATTAAAGGAGGGGTGGAAAACTTTAACCCGCTGGTGTCCGACATTGAAAAACTCAAACCCGCCTGCATGGTTGCAAAGTCTCCCATCGACTGCGTAAACCCTTCACCGTCCATTTTAGCCCCCTCCACTTCAATTTGCAGCCCAGTGTTTCCGCTAGCGCCCAGAACAACTATTTCAAAATCATAACTCCTCCCCCGGTTCTCGTCCAACCTAACCAACTCACTAAGGGTTCCACTTTGAAACTCAGACGCAACTGCGCCAAAAGATAAAGTACCTAAAACGGGCAACACGGCCCTTCTTCCATAAGGATAAATAGACCCAAACCCATATAAAGCATTTCTATCTATAGAAAACTCCAACCCAAAAGAATTAATAAAAGCTGAACGATTGTCTCCTGTGAATTCAAGACCCGGAACATTAACATTAGAAGGAAGCGTCAACTTAATCCCCGAAGGAGCCAAGGCACTATCAATTAACCCGTCCTGATTAGTAGTGTCTTGAAAAAAAGATTTTTTAATTTGGTAGGCGTATGTGCTGTCAGGCTCTCGTGTGGACGAATTTATGGCTGGTATAGAATGACCGGTAGCATAAGGGTGAACCTCAACGTTATCAGCTTGTACACCCGCATTAACACTAACCACCGAACCCACCGCCCCGTTTATTGAATAACTATTCAAAAAACAGTTACCCAACGCAAGCACATTGTAGTTTTCTTTAAAATCGCTATCGCTACTAGTCAACAGAACTTCATCTTTTGTTCCGCTCCCTATAAGAATATAAAAATTATTGTCTTGATTTGGCCGACGTAAACCACTTAATGCAGCCCCTCGTGCTCCGTCCACATTAATACCAAGTAAAATTTCATTAGTTCCGTTAGAATAGTAATAATCCATCCCTAATGTAATTTGGGGGTTTGTTATGTTTACATCCCCAATGTAATCTGCGCTTCCAATTTGCTTAAACCTTTCTCGGGAAAAACTAAAGTCAGTGCTCACTGACTGCACCCGCTTCATGCCGGTTAAATTATTTTCATTACTTTGATTAGCAGGACGAGGACTTCCTAGCACCAAACTTTGACCATAAGTGATTCTAGTTGTTCGTGCTCCCATTTTCTAAACCCTTTACCTTTTGTTCTAAACTTTCCACCCTTTTGATAGTTTCCTGTAGGGCCCCCCACAGTATAGGTGTGATTTTTTCATAATGAATTTTTTGATAAATGGGGGTGCCTTGATTTGCATCCATTTGATCTTTAACGCCCTCAATAGGTTTAAAATGAGAAGAGCCTCTTATTTTTTGGGCCACCTCTTGGAACTCATGGGCAATAAATCCAATTTCTTCTTTTATGTGTTGGTTATAGCGCGGCAATAAAAACTGATCGTTCGTGGCAATATTTTTCTTATAATTAAAAGTATAAGAATTAATACCCTTAACCATTTCATATCCATCTTCAAACTTTTTAACGTTGTCTTTAATACGATAATCAGAACCACCGCCGCCGCCTGACCCGGTTGCTCCTTGTTTTCCTTGTCTTCCTTGTTTTCCTTGTCTTCCTTGTCTTCCTTGTCTTCCTTGAATTCCCTGAATTCCTTGGTTTCCCGCACCACCACTGGTACCTATAGTGCCTTGAGAACCTATAGTTCCTTGGGCTCCCCCACCACCTACAGCTCCTTGGGCTCCCCCACCACCTATAGCTCCTTGGGCTCCCCCACCACCTATAGTACCTTGAGAACCTATAGCTCCTTGGGCTCCCCCACCACCTATAGCTCCTTGGGCTCCCCCACCACCTATAGCTCCTTGGGCTCCCCCACCACCTATAGTACCTTGAGAACCTATAGCACCTTGAGCGCCACTTGAAGCGGCTACCCAGTTTGTCCCCGATCCCGTAGAAGAAAGGACTTGACTGCTGGTTCCGGCATCGTTACTAGAATCGTAAAAGATTCCCTCTACTCGTAAATTGTCAGCCACGTGGAGACTTTGGCTCGGGGCGGCTGTCCCTATACCCACCTTGTTACCCGTGATCACAAGATCGTTTTGACCATATTGACCGGCCACAACCGTATTGTCCGCAAACACTTCAAACACCGGCAAACCGGCGGCGTTATTAACGCTCATCAACGAATCACTTAGATCGTCGGAGACGGTGAACAAAGTACCGTTACTACCGTAAACCTCGAAAACATCCGGATCGGAGTCGGCGTTTAGAACCTTAATGCCGGAACCGTCGTTGTGGACTTGGAATCTGCCTGTTGGAGCTGTTGTTCCTATTCCCACATTATCCGTGATAGTGGTGGGATAAATATTACCGAGAGCCTGCGTCCAAAACGAATCACCCGTAATACCTTGAATACCTTGAGAACCTATAGTTCCTTGAGAACCTATAGTTCCTT
>Ga0208299_1000809_pt1 | contig 26209 bp, 18 predicted proteins | sample 15_taG_FD_184089 | JGI IMG/M metagenome (GOLD analysis project Ga0208299, IMG submission 184089) | Marine viral communities from the Subarctic Pacific Ocean - 15_ETSP_OMZ_AT15312 metaG (SPAdes) (version 2) | ecosystem: Environmental > Aquatic > Marine > Oceanic | place: Pacific Ocean | collected...
AGTTAGGTGTACCATAAGCATTACCCCAAGGGTCATCAGGTGGCTCGACTTCATCAAGTGATGTCTCACCTTCACAGGTACAACACCAATCCATACTAAAGTCTTCCACACAATCCACAAACGCTAAGTCATTGTTAGGATCGAACCAAGCAGATGCCATAGATTGTACATCACTGCTACCACACTCACTACATACCCACTGTGGTTTATAGTTACTGTAAGGGTTCATTGGATTCTGATTATTCATCTTCATCTCCTATAAAAGTTATAGTTACCTTCGCTACCCTTCCCCCAGAGTATTCGATATCAACAGGGTAACAGCCATCTCCATAGCCACTATTGATAAGCATACCTATACCCTCACCTAAGGGTGTTTGTACTGTCGCATCAAAGTCTAGTGTATTACAGAACTCTTGCCAGTCCTCTACTTTATAACTAGCATCGTCTCCCATGATATAACATGGGTCGCCTACCCAGATACACCCCGCATCTACACCTATTTTATTCTTCATCTTCTTCATCCTTCTCTATACTTAGGTTAAAGCCGTAGTAATTACACAATGCATCAACGCTGTCTAGGTCTCCACATCCTCCATTATCCCCACCACATGCATGGTAAAAGGAAGAGGCTACGCTACGCCAGTCAATTACATCGCCATCTTTATCTAGTTCATTCTTCATTGGTTGTCCTCTCGTGCCAGTCTTCAAATGGCTCTATGTCAGTTTCAGCGTCACAGTTACCACACCATATGTATTCAGTGGGATAGTCTACCCCTCCTGATACAGGTAGGTTACTGTAACCATCATCATTCACTTCGTACCCCGCTAAGTGGTACTCGATAATGTTATCTACCTCACCACATAAAGTGCAACACATTTCAGTCGGATGTCTCATCACAGCTCTCCAGTTTTTCTACAAGTTCACAGTACCTATCACTATCTAAGCCTACGCATTGTTGTTCCTCATTATCAGGGTCATACATCTCGTCATCTCTATAGATTTCACAGTCCTTACAACCAACGACATCAGCCCATTCTTGAAGGGCATCGAGTAGGTTTTCACACTCATCTTTATTTAACTGTATCATCACAGCCACTCCTTTGCATCTGCTACCATACTTTCGATAGCCAAGTATACATTATGTGGCTCATTCCAACTCTCTTCTATACAACACTTACATAAATCTATAAGTTCTTCATCAAACCCATATGCTTCTCGTAGTACTGAAGCAATCTCTACCCGTGCCTCTATAACATCTGATACCTTTATACCTGAGGTCATTCTAGGGGTATCAAAGTGTATGAGGAAAGAATCTGGTGATACAGTAACATACATACGAACAGATTCTCCATTCGTTTCGGCAGTTATAATACATTGACCATCTTCAGTAACTGATACGCTTCCATTGATTTCGTCTTTCATTCGATTTTCCATAACGCTTTATCTCCTGAGTTACAATAACTCGTTTACCTGTCTGCGGATTTAGACATAACAATTCTAAATCACCATTAGATTTCGTCCAATAGTTTTCAACTATCAGACCATTGTACTTTCTTCCTATCATTTTATATCCATACCTATCTCCTATTAAAGAAATTAAAAAACAACCTGCTTTACTAGTCGCACCGTAGTGTTACTTAGATTATATACCTGCGATGAACATGAAGTAATTGTTACTAGCATTGCCAGTTGCTATCAGTCCTGAGTAGGGCTGTCATTATCGAAGAACATTATTGCACCCGTCTGGATGGGGCAGGTATTAAATTGTCGGGGAGCAGTAGCAGAGCCTCGGTATAGGTCTTATCTCTAATTCATTGTCTCAAGGACATTCGAGTCTTACTACTCCCCTTAGATTATTGACTCTGGACACAAGCCACCGTGTCTATACCGTAATGAATCTTACATCATCTTCATACCCTAAGGTATCACCAAAGGCTTTGTACTCGGCAGAGTCTTAGATTGTGGGGCAGTAGTAGGGGCATCTGTCCCGACTCTATGATGCTTACCGACGGGGACTCCAACTACTACCACCCCTTAGATTGTAGAGCAGTTTTGCAACGTGCTCAGGTTTCAGGTTTTGTTCCAGACCGTTACTGGGATAGGTTACGGCTATCACTCGGATGCTTTTATACTCTGCATCACAGGTTGAGTTGATACTGTTTATACTCACCAATAGTATCATACTGAGTTATTAGTATAATGTTATCCGCGTAATATAGGATAACCTAGGACGTACGCTAGCCTCTTATACTAATGTTTGTTGTTTTGTTACTCTTGGTTACAACTAACCGCATCACGCCACTTGCTCCGCACTTTTCACCGTGAGATATTAGGTTTAATTAAGTGAAGCCACATGCAAACCTAAAAAGTTTGGCGTTCACTATGTAACTTAGACGTTATCAATAGCAGAGAATACCTCGGCTATCTTGTCTGTCCTAAGTTCAAGCATGTTCTTACAACGAAGGTAACGACCCTTCTCCCTAGCATTGGTAAACTTCTCAATGCTCTTATCACTCTCCATGATACTAGCGATTAGGTTTTCATCAAGTGAATCAATGAATCCCTGCTCATCTGCTGTTACCTTTGCGTTGTCAGCCTCATGCTTCTCTGATAAATACTGAATAAATGGATTACTCATAGTCTTATCTCCTTCATACATTACCACATTATTAAGTACATTACTTATTGTACTCTCTCTTTTGGTAGGATTCTCTTTCCACGTATGTATATGTGTACGTATCCACTGTAAAGCCTCGTCCAATTCGCACTCATATCCCCACTCTCCAAAGCGTTTATCGCAGACTCTAAAAGAGCCGTGAGTAGGGTGTTCTACACATACCTTGTTCTTCATAAATTGGACAGACCATCCACCTTCTTCTAGTTGTTGTCGTGCGTTCATCGTATTCGTTCTCCTATGTTATGAAGTAGTTAGCCTGTGATACCAACTCGGTATCCAAAGTACCAAACTCTGGGCATTCTACCTCGTATACTTCCGCCAATACTTCAAGCGGATTCGTTTCGATTATCTTTCTAAACACGGTAGGTACTGTTGTTACCAACAAGCCTACGAAGTTAGCATGAGTAGCAAAGCAATCATGTACTGTGCTAACGTGTGCTGTTACCTTGCTTATGTCTATCACTATGTAATGCAAGTGGCTTGCATCCATACTGTGAATGTACTGAGGTGGTGCAGATGACACAGCCTTACGCTTGTTAAGTTCTGTATCGAAGATAGTAAACTTAAGTTGCGTACTTGTCTGGTCATCAAACAACTCACTCGCTGTAAGGTTGAACTCTATCTTAGTGTTAGGGTGGTTGCGTACTAGTACACCACTAGGTGATAGCCATTCCATACATTGGTTATCATCATTGGCTACCTTAACACACGCTCTTAAGAAGTTAGTTACCTCTAGTGCCGATGGTGCTACTGCATACAAGGATGTTTCATAGTCCCCTGCTAAAGCGAATGACGCATGCCATTGCTTATCCACAGGGATATCAATCTGAGCCATCACACTGTCAGGGTTAGCACCTACTGTCCACTGTGGCTCATCCTCTGTGCCTAGATTAACCCAATGCTTCTTACCCATGAGCCTACTTGTAATCCCTCTACGCTTGCCACCATAGCCAATGACTAGGGTTGCATTCTTTCCTACCTTTCTATCACACAGCTTATCAGTGTGTTGAGTAAAGATGTCTATGAAGTCATGGTCTCTCTCATCGTTAGCCCATGCCCTAGCATTCTCATCTGCTACATCAGTGTGGAAGTCATACGGTTTATCACACGGTAGGACATTGGTACGCCTTGCTAAGTCCTCATCTTTCAACAGACCTGCGAACCACTGATAGTTATTACAGGTTGCATCCAGAGTTACAGGTAAGCAGGTCATCCCTGTTTCCGATATGTTCTTCGCTTCTATACACGCAGTCATACACTGGAAGGTCTTAACTTTACTGCCGAATCCTTCCCAGAATAATTCCTTGTGTCCGATTGGGTCATAGCCCACATCTAGGATTGTTTCTATGTTGCCATCCACCCAATCTACACGCTCATCGAATGATAGTTTGTCTATCTTCTTACCGTCTGCTATTGGTAGTCCACTACATTGGTTGGCTATGTGTACCCTCATCCAATACCACCCCTCTTTGGTAATTGGAATTGATTTACCATACACCAACAGACCACGACTCATGTCGTTACCTTGTGGTGATAGGATGTCTGCTTGATACCCTACTCTACCTCTAAAGTCTATGTATGTAGGATTCCATAACTCATGTCCTTCTAATTCCTGAGCCACAAACAACGCCATGTCATGAGCGTACTTGTTTGTTTCCCGTGCTTCCATGTACGGTTGCATAAGGAACTCAATACTTCTCATGGCTTCGCTATTGATACGCCACGATGTATTTTGTAAGGCGTTCAACGCATCTAATACAGGCATGGCTTTAATGGCAGACCATTTACCATTCGCTACACCCTTGCGTAGTTTACCTGTCAAGTACCCACCTGATTCTGATAGTGTGTGTTGTATAGGCGGTACTACCATAGGTCTACGGTTCAATCCGCATAGTCCCCACAATTTATATGTATCGAGCAACTCTCTGAACAGGGATGTTATGCTTACCACAGTGGTAGGTTCGCCGCCCTTAGTGGTGGTAACTCGTATTAACCCACACTCTCTACAAGTATGCAAGATATTCCACGCTAGTAGACATCTTGTTTTCTTATCATACTCACACATATAGACAAGGCGATTGCTTATCGTACCCACTACACCATGTGCCTGTGCTACCCCACCTTCTTCCGAGGTGTACTCAAGTAACGCACAGATAGTAACGAAGGATACACCTTCCATACCCATATCTTTCACCGCCCTCACCCATCTAGGCGTACACTCAAAGCGGTCGAACACCTGCTCTAGTGCTTGCGTTAGTAGTGTGGAGATTGGGTTGGCATCGAATGCCGTACCCGTAACTTGGTTTTCAATAGCGAGTTGAATCTCATGCTTGTTCATATAGAACCTCCGTTGTTATGTACTTGGTGTACCCTAGACAGACGCTAGGGTACACCGTAGTACCGTGTATGTATCTAACTTACTGACCGAACTTCTCTAACAAGTTGGCGATGCCTCGCTGTACTTGCTCTGTTGTATCGGTCGCATCTTCATGAGCAAGGTTCTGTTTGGCTAGCATATCCACCAATGTACTAGTCCTCTTGCTACATGATTCAGGCAATCCAAGGGCTGACTTCAACTGTTCCCGTGTCATCTCAGCAGGGGCTAGTGCCTTGTCTACTGTTGCCTTGCTAATCGCATCGGTCAATGGATTAGCACGATTGTCAATGACATCGTTGTAGTATGGACGAGCCAAGTATACACCTGCTTCCTTGAATGGAGCATAGAACGCATTCTTTGCTTCATTGTTGGTGTTACCTTGTGCCTTGTGTCCTGTGATTTCGTGATCTTTACTCACCTTATCACCATCCCATACACCCATGCATTCCCAAGTCCAACCGTTATCATCCCGTGTTCGTTGGATGTTAGCACCTGTGATTGTTTCGGATGCCTTGCGTTTCTTCTTGGACTTAGGTTTCACAGGGACAGGAGAAGCATCTGCTTTCATTGCTTTCAAACTGTCCGTGGGAACACCAAGTTGTCCAAGTAATGCTAGGATAGCATCAATTTGTGTGTTGTCAGGTGTAGGTTCTGCTTCACTAGCAGGTTTCCCATTCACATTCACAGTTGCACCAAGTTCCTCTAATGCCTTACCTGCATACTTTGAGCCATTGTCTGCTCGTCTTTGTAGTTCAGCCATTGCTTTCTCTCCGCCATGTTCCTTGAGTTGTTGAGTACTCATGCTAATAAATGCTTGTGCCATAGTGGACACTCCTTTGGTGCTTTGCACCATACGTGGTTGGGTTGGGTAGTCCCATAGTTAAACCCATATGTACATACACATACATATTCTTCTTTTGGTAGGATTCTTATATCACATACATGTACATATGTAATCTTTGATTCCTCTTTTGGTAGGATTCTTATATCATATACATATGTGTACATGTTAATCCTTTGATGACAAAGGACAAAGGTTCTCAAGTATACACATACATGTATCTATGTGGTCTTTCTGCCGTAACGGCAATTAGGGTGGTCGCACTCGTCATGACACGCTTCACAATGAAGACAGTCCTCACAACAATCGTGCTTCTTACACAAGTCTTCCACAGGGATATGAGAATCACACCATCCCCGTGGATTATCAACGCAATCTGGGCATCTTGACTTAATCATTTCTACCTCATACCATCCGAAACGCTTTCCCGTTTCATCTTTGATGTAGATGTTACTATCATCTGGCTCATGCCAATGTGCTTGTCCATCGGCTATGTACATAGCAGCATCGTATATTTCGTAGTTAATCTCACTAACAATGCTGGCTTGCCCATCGTTAAGTACGCTGACCTCAACCAGACAACTATCTGGTCTGTTATCTGCGAAGCGTTTGAGGCACTCTTCGATAGTTCCTAGACAGAACCACATCCAATACTTAAAACCATACTCTTCTTCGATGAGTATGACTTTGTATTCAACAGGCATTGCCTCGTCAGTGCCAGAAGCGATTGTCCATACCTGTCTCGCAAGTAATTCCCCCGCTACGATGACACTTGATAAGGATGGTGTAAGATTCGTGATGCGTTTGATTTCATACGACATACTATCATCCATATGCTTCTCGGTTACTGCCAAGGCAGCCTTCGCTTCTTCTAGCGTTGAATGCACCGAGCATTCCTCCCCACATTCGTTGATTATTCTATACAAACTCATGTCTACCTTTACATTCTCAGTATCATGCTCCCGTTCTAGTTCTGATAATCTTACGAATGCTAACGCCCGTATCTCCGTTGGGGTTTTATTCCCATACGTATTCTCTTGTCCCGAAGGTGGGAACAATTCTTGTACAGTACCGACACGTTCTCCGTCCTTGCTTATAGCAGGATAGATGAACCAGCAGTACGAGTCGTAGGTTTCGGTTTCTGGTTGTTTCATATCACATCTCCTTTGTTTGTATATTCTTGCCATACCGACCAGAGTATGTAGCCCCATACGCTACATACCACGAATGTTGATACCGTGAGTATCATACCATATCCTTCGCTTCTGCAATAGCGTCCGACATGTCGTCTATGAGTTGCATGGATAAGATGCCACGTTGGACATCCTTCATATGCCTCTCACGTAAGCGGTCAGCCTCTGCTCTCTTTGCATGACGTGCAAGGTATTCCTTGCGGGTTTCTTTCGTGCGAGCCACGAATCGTGTGGGTGATGAACCACAGCCACTACCTGTGCGATTGGTGGACTCAATCACTAGGCGGTCTGTGGAACCTTCTTCGAAGTTCAGTCGTGCATGAAGGTCGTTAGCCTTCGTTGCGGAGTGAACTCCTTGCGTGTTGGGGTGTGTCATAGACATCTCCTGTTCACGTTCTTACACACATACCATCCCTGTGTGCTTGGGTTTAGCGAGTGCTACACAAATGCTCCCCTCAGGTGAGAGGAGCATTTGAATTGAACCCGATAGGGAAACTTAACGAACGATGTTCGTGGCGTAATGGTTGGCGATATAGACGATGCCAACACTCTTGGCGAGGTTGCGATAGGTAGCGAGGCTAACATCGTAGGCATCGTTGCCTAATTCTAATGGGCAATTTTCGTTACCAATGTACCAAGTACGGGTTCGTCCTGAGTAACGCAAATGTGATGTAGGCACACCATATAGCGTTGCTAGGAGATTTCGGATGAGTCGTTTCATGTGATAAGATTCCTTTCACAAACTGTTCCACGCATACCATCCCTGCGTGACAGGGTTTAGCGAGTGCTACACACAGGCTCTCTCCGTGGGCGAGAGAGCCTGTGAATTGGACACGCTAACGATTAACCGATGAGGTGTGAGTAGTCCACGCCTTGGTCATCAGCACACGCTACGAGTTCTTTCCAAGTCCAACCTACGAAGTCGCCATCGTCTTCACAGGTTTCACGCAAGAGGTCTTTCAAGTCATTGCGTAGTGCGACTTTGGCTACTTTGCCGATGGCGTAGTAGTTCCACGCTTTAGGGGCTTTCGCCTTTTTCTTGCGGGATTTCTTCGCTGGTTTCGTTTCGGTTACGGTAACCGATGCCCCTTGCGTAGCAAGGATGGTCACGAGTGCTGTAAGTTCAGCCACTTGTGCTTCGAGTGTTTTAAGGCTTGTAGCCATAAGACACCTCCAGTTTCGCATGATGTCCCTCATGCAGGGTTCGTGAGTCAAACGCTCACGCCTACCGACTCCTGCGAACAGGAGTCGTAAGGCAAGGGCGTTTAGCCTTGCGTGGTATACGCTTCCCAAGCGTCATACCACTCGTCAGGTGTGTGATAATTCATAGCAAATCTCCGTTGTGCGTGATACCCTCACGCTTGGGGCTCATGCGAGCGTTAGTGTGTTAGGTGCTGAGGCGGGACACAGTTGCGATTCCTTGATGTCCTTCATGCACGTAGCGAGGAAAGGCACGAAGCCACGCTTCCAATGCCAGCGACCCCCACGCTTACCCCACGCAGGGCGTGTTTGTCCTTGTGGTATCCATGCGAAGTTCGTCCTGCGTATTATACGCCCGTCTCTGATTGTGGCTAGTACCAAAACTGCCTCCAATCCCCCGTGTGAAACACAAGTCGTACCCCTTGTGCGTGGGTTATGCGAGAGTCGCAATAGACAGCCCCGCCCGAAGGAAGGGATGTCGTTGGGATTCTCAACACGGGCGTGAAATCACTTGATTTCCATTTTGTTGTGTTTGAGCACGTTCCCCACGCGGGCGAGGACTTTCTTGCGGGCGTGAGCAAGGTTTCCTGTGCCGTTTTTCAGGCGGGTAACTTGGCGTTGCAAGTTGCCGTTCAAGAACCATTTGCGATTTTGTAACTCAGGTGTGTTGAGCAGGGCTTCGCCCTGTTCGATGATTCGTGCGTCAGTCATTTTCATGTCTCCTTACACGTACGAGGGGAAAAAAGCAGGTTGTCACAGTGACCCTGCATACTACCAATGTGGATTCCGTACAGCGTCATAAGTCCTTTGATACCAAGGGTTTACGAGAGGCAATCCTGATTATTAGCCCATGAATCCCCATAGGATGCGTTATTGCCCCTGTATGACCCCTTGTTTTGGGGGACGGCGGGGGACGTGCGTTGCGCCAAGTATCTAATACCCCCGTGTATATTCTCGACCCCCTAGTCGATTCCTAGGATACCCTATAGAGTATCCATAATCCGCATACCTTAGAGATCCAAGATACACAAAGAGCTTCTCACTTTGAAATTAGGTCCTTGGACCTAAGGATACTTTGAATGTATCTACACACTTTTAATATAAAGGTGGGAAAGTATCCTTAGGATCCTAGGAACTATGTATACACTTACTACTATACCCGTTTCTACGACACTTAGACCAAATCCTCTGGTATACTACTATATGTAGGGGTCTTCAATAAAGAAGCCACAACATCTTGTGGATTTACCTGTGGAACGCTCTTTGGTTTATAGAACTCTGGCATTGGTCCCGTAGGGGTAGGAACATCTTTTCTTTGCTGTGGAAATAATGGAGTCTCTCTACTGGGCATACTTGGATGTATACGTTTATTACTAAAGTGCTCTTTATTAAGCTCTCTCATTATTCTTTCGAATTCTTTCGAATCTCCAGACTGCTCTAAAGCTTCTAGGATAGGTCTATATGCTCTCATGATTACTTCCTGATTATCAGATACCTGAGGATCAAATTCATAATCAAACATCTTATCTATTAGAACCCAATAGAATGCCTTCGTAGGAAGCATTGTATCATAAAGAACTTCGAAGAATTTACTAGCCTGTGCAGACTCACCACCACTTTCTAAATCAAAACCAGTCATAAGACGATCAATAGATCGCATATTACTGGATGCGTTATTTGCACCCCGGGTAAGTAGATTCCCTTTAACAACATCTCGTAGAGAATCAAATAATTTAGTTACAGCCCCTAGACCCGCAGTATGTCCTACAGAAACCGGATAATCTCTATCTCCTAGAATTTTATTAATGCCAGGTAAGAACACAGTTTCTCTAATTAAGCCATTAGTATACCCTAACCATGGAGTATTAGATCCATGTCTAAACAACATAGCCCAAGGATTCTCCTTCCATTTCTCAGCAACCTCATCCCAGTCATCACCCCGCTGTAGTGCACGAACCTGCATATGAAATGCCTCGAATCCTGTAAGAGTTAAAATAGTAGCCAAAGCTCCTATAGTTCCCATCTCACTTGGGTTTTTCTTAAAGTATGCCATAAAGAACGAGATGGGGTAAGAAGCATAGAATGCAAACAAGCGACCGAGTGGACTATTGTACATTCCAAACCTCACGAGACCTCTAGGCTCTGGTGAGAGATCGTGTGCATGTAGTTCTAAGAATAACGCTAGACGATCAAAGACATCTTCATATAAAGCTTTACCAGCCCCTACAGTATGCTCCATTTCAACCATACCTCGATACATGAGCCCAAGGTCAAAGGATTTTCCCTCTAGTGTAGACCCCATCCCAAGAAGATTCTTAACAACCTTACCCAACAGTATCCCATCATTATCTCCTACCAATCCTGCCCGATACCACCGAAACGCTAGAGTAGGATTAACTCCGGCTTTTCTAGCTATTCCTTTGATATACTTTACCCTCTCCCCTGGAGTAGAGGCTGTCTTTATCTTATGAATATCTAATAATTCTCCAAATTTCATAAGACCATCTACATTTTTCATTATAGTATACTTGGCTTTTCCTACGGCTACGGCTTTGACCAAATTGATTGCCTGACGTAAACCGGAGAGTTCACTGCCTATTTTAGCTGTACCCTCTAGAAAGTTGTTTATATTCTCCATAACTTTATCCATGGTTCCTACTCGTTCACTACCCTCAAACATCTTTGACCATGCCATACGAATTCTGGTTGATACTCTAGATTCTAAATCATCTCCTATTGAAGAAAGATGTCTATGTAAACCCGAGTGTACGTAGTTATCTAAAACAAACGAAGTCCCCTCCAGGTCACTACGCTCGAGTGTATTCATATGTTTGACATTCCGAGCAGCTATTCCCATACCATTCACAAGACCACCAAGGTCTCCTGATCGAGCGAGAATAGCCATAGGAAACTCTACCAATGCTACTGCTGTTGAGATACCAGGTCCAAACATAGATTGGGCTACGTTATTAGCTGCTTTTACCAGACTCGTTTGCTCCATCCATCCTTCGTGATAAGGTCTGCCAATCATATCATAATATGCATGCTTAGCAAGTTTTACAGCATCTACCAAACTCCTACGCTCTTCGCCTCCTATTTTCATCGTGCCTGACTTATTAATAATCTCAGTCATGTTATTTACTCTAGCTTCTATGAGATCAAAGATATCATCCCACCTAATATTCTTTAAGTATTTTTGATCTACGCCTACCATGAGGTGTTTCATCCAATCATTAAGAACCTCTTGTGCTCTAATCTGAGCACCCATAGTTCTAGAATAATTAGCAACAATCTTTCTAAGATCGGTTTCAAAGTTCTTTCTAAACTCAGGATACTTAACTAGAAGCTCTGCGCTAAATACTCTAGAGTGGTCTCCCATATGAGGAGACCCATCAGGATTTCTATACTTCCCTGCCATAATAGGATCAAAACCAGAACCAGTACCAGCTCGCTCTCCATTCATTCTACGAGACCATGCCCATAAACCATCCTGTAGTGCCGTCATATTGTTTTTATATTTTTCCTTCGCCCGTCCCGTATAATGATCCGAAATACCTGTGAGAGCCTCTCCGTACTTCTCATCAGCTGTAAGAGCATCTGTTGATCCACGGTAGTTAGGATTAATCTTTTCGGGGTCAATCCCAGCCTTCTCAAGTTTCTCTATGAGCCCTGCAGCGGAGGATGTAGTACCTACGTCTTCTCCTACATCTGCAGTACTCATGAGTTTTCTTTTACTAGTAGAGAATACGGAAGACGTAGGGGGAGCGAATGCTCCATCCTTATATATCTTCTTACCTAAGATCTCTTGGAGACTGTCGATAATCTGATGTTTTCTAACCTCTAGAAATTGAGCTCTCTTCATTCCTTTTTCATAAACCTTAGTTAGGTTCTTGAATTTCTTAAAGGCATTGGGTCCCACTTCCTGACCATACATCCTCATATTACGAATATCTTCCAATTCTTTATATATCTGACGTAACTCTTTCATGAGCATCATACCCACCTCAGTCTCAGCTGTTATAGCCTGAGCCTTAAGAGCCCGTATTTGGGATTCATACATGGCTACCATCTTAAGATCCCCTCGCTTTATCGACTGTCTCTTAAGGGTAACCATGTTGTTGTATTGTTGTCGCATAGCTTTAGTAAAGCCCTGCTTATCTCTAGCTTGTATCTTTATAGTACTAGAGTCCGATAATCCTAGTAACTTCTTAGCTTGAGTATTCGATAGTAGTTCTTTGTTAACCACAGGACTGAAGGAGTCTCTTGGGGTATGAACATTGATTACTATGGGTTCGTTAGCATCTACATGGTTCCTGCCTTTTTCTGTGAGCTGCCATCGTTTATTTACAGTATCAACGAATCCTTCTTTTCTTAGTTTAACAAGATGAGGATATATAGTACTCTTCCATTGAGCGTCTGTCATCTTATGCATAGCTAGGAAGTCCTTCTTACGTATAGCATCGGTATCTAACAGATCCTTTAGCTTGAACATAGTATCACCATGTGCTGCATCTGGTAACCATTTAGCTACTACAGGAACCTCGAACTGCTCGATATCCCTAGCAAGAGTTGTGTAGATATCTTTCTTGATATTCGATAGTTTACGACGGAGTACTGCTTTTTCGATCTGGAGTTTATTATACCTAGCATAGTCTCCCTTAGATATAACGAAAGCTCTCTCTCTATCAGGTCGTGCCCAACCATGTTTTACGAACCATTTGTTATCCTCTATATAAGTAAATCTTGGTTTACTTAGTTCTTCTTCAATTAACATCATACGATTTTTCATATAGCTAATAGGATCACTACCATAGATTACAATATTATCTAAGAATCTATCATAGTCTCTTGTGTATACATCTAGGTGTGTTTTCATTTGTTGTATAACAGCTTCTCTCTCTCCTTCAGATAAAACTGAACCAAGAAGTTTTACCTCTAGTTCGTCAGCATTACTAAGATAATATTTCGAATTATCCATGAGAGACTTACCATCCATCTTAACATCTATTAGTTGTTGAGACGGTTTACCCATAAACGAGTGAGTATCTCCAGAGAATGCCTTGTCGAGCCATTTACGGAAAGTCTCTGGTGATGAATTGAGAATACGTACAGATCCCTCTACTTCTTTAAAGATAGACAAACTATCTGCATAGAAGTTCTTTAGTGCGTTGATATCAGATCTTACTGTAGCTACTGAAGCATCTGCGAACCCACGATCTCTAAGCATTTTTGCAACCTTGTCAGGACGAATTACTCCATCCTTTCTATAGATTTCACTACGATGAGGGAATTCTTCTTCTCGTAATACTCTATCTTTCTTCACTCTAACTTCTCGTGATGACAATTCTTCTTCTACGGTTCTTTCTCTACCTCTACGAAGAATACGTGAACCACCTTTATCTTGTTCCATAATTAAACGAACCAAAGCATATTGACGATCCTTCTCCGCCTGTTCTATAATCGTTAGTCCTGCGGTCTTACCAAAGTAAGACTTAACAATCTCGTTAAACTGTTCCCGTCCTGCTAATTCTTCTAGAGAAGCTAATGGTTTACCAAAGGTTGAACCATACTCGTAACCAAAAGGATCAGCAAATCTGTCTATAGATCCTGCCCAATCTCCACTATCTGGATCAAAGAGATCATCGTATGGACTATTGGCATGCTTTCTAGCTTCAGGATATTGTAGAAGCTTGGTAAGTCCACCCCTTCGTCTTCTGATTTCATTAGCTGCTTGGTAGATTAAAAGACCCATAGGGACTTTAGAATCTTCTCCGCCTCTGAAGCGTCTTTTCTTTGGTACACGTCTATCGAAATACTTACCCGTATCTGGATTCAACACTCTTTCGTAAGAGAATAAGTTCTTGGCTAGGTAGTCAGCATTATGGGGAGTCATTGGATTTCCACTAGCGTTAGCGTATGCTACTATCTGTTCTACCGGAGATGTATTATACTTGTGATAAGGTAGGGTTGCCATCGTAAAGAAATCCTGAAGTATATCTTCCATCTCTTGACCAAGAAGGGACTCTGGTGCTATTGAAGTATTAGCTTCTGTGGCTATCCACCCCTTCTTCTTAGCATAGGATAATGCTGCAACAGCGATACCTTTTAGATATTCTTCTGCTCTTTCGGGTCGTCTAGACATGAGATATATGTAGTCTCCTACTGTCCCTGTTCTTTTTCTTTCTGGAATTAAAGCATGTTCCCCTGTGCCAAAGACTTTTTGTTCAACCCTAGCTAACTCTTTGTGTAATGCTTCTGTCTCTAACTTCAGTTCAGCATTAGCTTCCTTTGCAAGCTTACCTTGTTCCCACCAATGTAACTTTGTGTCTAACAATTCCATTAGCGTAGCACCCTTAGAGAAATCTGTAAGATCGTAGTTCTCATCTCTGAGAGTCTTAATATAATTCAACCTCTCTCTATCTAACATTAGGCGATCCATACGATCCTCTAATGTATTTAAGGGTATTAACTTAGTTTGTCTTTTAATATTCTTATCAAGCTTATTCTGGATGTGAGTAATGACTTCATCTGCCTTAGGATCCATGAATTTTCTTGTTCCATGTATCTTAAGTATTCTGTCCTCAAGTTTAGCTACAGCTAAACTCATTTCATCCTGAAGAGCTGAGATCGAGGTTACCGCTTGGTCAGCGATATCCATACTAGCTTCAAGTTTGTTAATACCTCCAGATAATGCTCTCTCTTCACCTAAAGCTTTATTATATTTAGGTGAGTCCTTTTTGTATTTTTTCTTTCTTTTGATAACATCAGAACGAACTTCCTTTAGATCTACTATACTCTGTTTGATGTCTTCAGGACTCATTCCTCTATATGCAGACGGTAGGGACTCTTCGAAATCTAACCTATCTCCCTTAATTCTTAGGGCTAAGTCTGATTCATCAAGGGCAAGCATATCATCTACTTTATCTAAAATCTCCTTCTCAAGTTTCTCTACATCTTTATCATACCCACCAAACTCTCTCTTTATTTTAGCCTCTGCAAGGTCAGTACGAAGAATCATCTCCTTAACCAACAAGTCTGAATGTTCCTTCATAACTTCCGGAGGAAGTTCTCTAAGTGCTCCAATTCTTTCTTCTACTTCAGAGATTGCTGCGGATACTTTATTTAGATCAGAAGTAATCCTAGCATCTACATTATCTAGATATTCTAAGCGTTTAACTTCCGCCATCTTAGAAGCAATATACTTCCTATCTTTAAGTTGATCTGATGTTGATTCGGGGAAATATTTTTGTACCCTCTGGGATTGTGTAACATGTTTTGCATTCTTCTTAGAGCTTTCATCTAACACCTTACCCACCTGTGTATCAGAAGCCATATGGCTAGCCATTTCCTCTGGTGTGATAGGGTCAACTACCTTAGGTTGTTTGATCTCTACTGTTGGTTTAGGAGGACCTACGAAATCTGAGGCTTCTCTATGAAGCCCAGTACCGTGTGCGTCTGCAAAAGAATTTTCCCATTTACTTACAGAAGCTCTGAAGATATCATCAGAGATATCATCTGCTGGATCCCATAGCTTCAGTCCTGGAAATTCTTCTTCTATAGCATTAGTCATTGCTATTCGATTGTTAACTGAAGCTTCTCCGCTAGAAATTCTAGCTAGGTTATCATTTATGAATCCTTGTTTTATCTCGTGTATCTTATGTAGGATATCAGTAGAAGTAGCAGCCAATGTATCCCACTCTTCTCTTCGGATCAACCCTAGTTGTTCGGTTGTGAGACGAGATTCATACTTGGATTTTACTTTATTTACTGCTGCTGTATAAACCTCAAGATCTTCACCTTGGAGAGGTTTAAGTAGCGAGGCTACTCCGTCGTCGTCTAAAGAGATTACACCACGCTCAACCAATATAGATGACTCAGGAAGAAGATCTTCAAGATCGTAGATCCGTTTGTTTATTAGGTCTACTGCTTCTTTAACTCTATCTGGTGTTCCTATAGCTTTTAGTAGTTCTGATTTAGCTGGCTTGGGGTTAGTCTCATTGAGCCATGTAACAACATTTCTTCTGTTAACTTTAGATGCATCTTGGATTGTCTTTTGTAAATAAGCTGGGATAAACGTAGAGATATCTATATCGTTTTGCATTGCTAAGGAAAAGAGTTCTCTCATAGATTGACTGGTCGTGAGATGTTCTGTTAAGTCTGAGGATGTAATCCCACTGTTTCTCAATGCTCTTTTAGTTATGCCTATTTCTATAGGACTAAGCGTAGTTCCAGAGAGAGCCTCCACTAGAGTCATAAGGTCGTGTGCACCAAGCATATCATAGTCTTCTGCGTTGTACAAACTATTGTATCGTAAGTACTTAGCTGCTCCATCGAACTCATCAGGTGTAAGGTTTCTTCCTACAGTCTGTAGTTCATGGCTTGGGATTAGGTCATCTATTCCTTCTACCTTGACCATAGTGTGCGTATACTCCTCAGGTTTTGCCTTTTTTAATTCTCTAGTGGCATCTTCCATTGCATACCGTCTGGCTTCATCCTTTGTCAAGGCACCGATTTCTACTTCCCCTTGGTATTTATCCTTATAAATCTCATTAGCTCTTAGAACTCTTGTTGCATCAAGGTCTTCTGTTGATGTCTTTATAACAATCTTTTCGATAACTAATGGCTCAGTAAATCTAGGCTCTCCTGACACAGGAGTATGTACTACCTTCTGTCCCTTTTCAACCACTCCAATAGAATCTGCGAGATCTTTCATATACCCCACTGCAGGAATATCTTGTGCACCTACGATATCTGTGACAACTACTCTAGCTTCTTTAAGAATCTTAGTACCTCGCCGAACCTCTGGATGATTCACTGCAATAACTACAGGATCTTTTGTTAGAGCACCAGGTTTTGGATCTGAGTGCCACTTGTCTACAATCCATGTTACGTCTTTAGTGTAGGGTTGGCTCATTGGATCAACAATAGTTATACCATATTCTTTTTCAAGATGTTGTAAATGTTCTTTAAGATATAAAGAATGTTCAACAGATGATTCTGGATTAAATCGTTTGAATTCAGAGATTTGTCTCTGTAATGTATAAAGTTCTTTTGCTGCTTTAGGTAGATTATTTTCTCCAAGAGCTACTAAGTATCTGCCTTTGGAGCCTTTGTAATAAGACTCTACAGTTTCTGGAGATACTTTATTAATATCTAATCTCTTCTTTTCGAGTGTGGCTGTAAGATTGTCTAATCGGTTCGGGTGTACGTCAAGACCTTGTGCTATTCTATTTCTATCTGCAAGACCTTGCCATGCTCTCAAGTCTTCTCTAGATAGTTTGGTTAGTAGTTTCTCTATCTCTTGAACTGGGAGACCTACATTAAAGAAAGAATCTTCTGGAATACTATGGATTCCTAGTATGTTTCCTCCTTCATCTTTAGCTAGATTGAGAAGACCCAATGCTTCTAGTTCAACCCACGCTACTGTTTTATCTAGCCATAGTTCTTTGGCTTGGATTTCCCATGCTTCTCTACCGATTCGTAAGATTTCTGAATCTGGAAGTGTATCAACAAACATCATTGATATGTATCTATCAGAATCCATTGCTTTTTTAAGGAGTTGTACTTCCACACCCCTCTCTAAGTTAGATCCAAAAAAGGTTTGTACTGCTTTCGAGATATCCTCCGCATGCTTAAGAGCAGATACAGTATCTCTAAAGTTAAATCCAGCCCTTGAAAAGTCTTCTGCTGTGATAGCCTCACCTGCTAGTCGTTTTGCTGAAACTATGTCTTGAATAACATTAGTTGAAACAACACCTAGCTCCGTCTCAGCCCTATTTACAGCAGTAACTACATGACCACCGTCTCTAAATGCTTGTCGCTGTGCAGACCATACAGACCTCATACGACCAAACAAAGCTATATCATCTGCTAAAGCCTCGTGGCTACTATCAATCATTCGAGCAAGTAGACGTATCTCATGAGCTATACTATACACCATACTAGAGTAACCAGAGCCAAGAGTTGCAATCTTAGTAAGACCCTTACCTGGTCCACTTCTCATAACCCTATCAAACCATGCTCCACTTTTTGCATGATCACCTTGCGGAGACTCTGCTCCTAGTTTTTTTACCAAGAGATTTAAGAGTTTCTCTTTAACTAAAGCTTGTCCCTCGTCTCCTGCTTTTCTAATCTCCGGCATAAGTATATTAATATCATCCTCAAGAGCTTGTAATCGGGTTTTCTTATCCCTTCGAGCAAAGGTCTTATCTATTGATTCAAGTGCCCTAGCAAAATCTTGCTCAAGTCCTTTGATTTCTTTTTTAGGAGCACCACGCCATCCTGCTTCTTCTATACTTTCAGCTATTTGGATTAGCTTAGCTAAGAATGCCCCTTCCTCTGTAACCGAAAAATTATAATCCTTAAATCTAATTTCAGGTATCATCTCTGTGGGCAAGAAGTCTATTCCTTCTTTTTCATACCATTTCTCTAGAGCATCTATAGCCTCATCATATGCTTTATGTGTCTCATCTTCCACTCTACCATTTTTCTTTTCTCTATTAGCTCTCTTACGAATAGTATCAATATCATTTTGAAGGGTAGTTAACTTAGTTCTTTGAAAAGTATTTAAACCAGAATGGTCTCTTTCTGGCACAGGAACTTCTATGGCTGGTTTGCCCTTTTCTTCTGAGATGTTTTTACGTGCTTTTCTCCATAGTTCAGCTGCTCTTTTTTTATTCATAGCAAGGCGTTCTGTTAAATTTGCAGGTCCATGTTTACCTGCGTCTGCTATAAACCTCATTATAATTGGTTCTAATGCTTCAATAGGAATATAGTTTCCATTTAGTTTCTTATAGATATACTCTAAGAACATACCAACATCATCAGCCAATAAATGGTTTTTTTCGAACATAGCATCGTCTAATAATCGTGCACCATGTCCTGTTTCTCCTGCCGTTTGATCAAGAATATCAGCTAAGAATTTTAGGTAGTGGTCTTTCGTTAACTGTTTTATAAGACCTTCGGGAGTTCCGTCGACCGTGGTAGTTGGGGAGTGTCCTAATACTCGATTCTTCCACATTTCACTTGGGTTCCACCCATGTTTCCTAGCACTATTCCAAAAATTCGTATAGAAGGAGCCGCGAAATAAACCAGAGAGTACTCCACCAAGAACAAAACCAGCACCACCAAATAGCAGTGAAGCTTGTACTGCCTCTCCCCCACTAAAGGTAACGTCATGATTACCTATACCATAAGTAAGATCTGCTATTATCCGTCTGTCTTTCTGAGATCCAATAGACCAGCCCACTCCTGTGGCTGCTCCCCAGATACCTGAAGCAGATGCGGTGTGTCCTAGTGATGCAACACTTCTCGAAGCATTCTGAAAAGCTAGAAATTCTGCAACACTTCCTAATTTTATGGAGCCCCATCCCATACTACTTATTAATTTTTCACTAGTTCCTTGTGCAAATCTTTGTGCTAGTCGGGATTCTCCCACTAGCATTTTTCCTGTGACGAGTTTCTTACCAATCAAAGGAACGTCTTTAAGTACTCCTAGTTTCCTTAGTTCTAATACCTCATTCTCAAAGATTGGTGCAGTTTTTACGATACCCTTAGAATCTGTTAAATGAAGTACTTTAACTTTTCTTACTCCCTTACCTACACCTAGAGGAACATCTATAGTATCCCAAATCATAGCTGAGTATTTTCCTTTGCGTATACTTCCAGCAAGTCGTTTAATTCGTCCAGCTGCCTTTAGTGCTTCGCCCCCTGTCTTTAGTAGTGTCCCAACTCCTCCTGTTAGAGGTATAGTTACCACTGTATCTAGAGCAATCTCGTAATCAGTAAAGATATCTACAAGTAGCCCTTTGCCTATATCTCCAAAGACTTTATTAGAGTTTTCCCCTGTTATATAATCTTGGTAATCATATCTACTTTGAGCCCATTGTTGTAAATAGATATCCCTTAGTCTTCTTTTTGCTAGATAGGTGTATGCTTGAGCATTCTTAGTTCCTATCCCATGACTCTCTGGGTCCCACCCGTTCTGCTCTAACGCTTTTCGAGCAAGATCTGCTTGTTTTCCAAACTCTTTATTTAGAGCATCTATCCATCCGTCTGTCTTAAAATCCTTGAAGGTTGGGTCTACTTGTTCGGTCATTTCTATAACCGAATCAAAGTTCCAGTTGTTAGATAACCACCTAATAGCCTTTGCATTATATTTCACCATACCAACTACAGGATTAAGATCTGTTAGTTTCCACTCTTCATCTTGTCCTGCCGTTAGTCCACCCCAAAGATTCCATGGACTTGATTCTATATTCTTATCTTCCATATTAGCAAGTTGTCTATCGTAATTCACAGCAAACGGAGAGGCTCCATAGAGTCCAGATCTCCAGTGTGCTCTATTCGTTAGTAACCTAGGTTTCCAGAAGTCATCAACATCTGTTCTTCGGTGTCCTGTATAAAAAGAGAGATCTCCAGATTTCCCTGAATCATTGACCTGTACTTTGTTTCTTGCTGCTTCATCCATGATCTCTGTCTTCATAGCTGCAGGAAAGATTGCCCTTGGAGCTCTATCACTAGCCCAACGGAGTCGGTCGCTAAAGCTAGGACCTTGGTTAAATGCCGGATGTGTTGTGAATGTTGTCATATGTGTTCCTATTTAAGATCAGAAGTCAAGCGTTCTTGTATGAATGGCGAGAAAGTGTAAGGTAAGACAAACTCACCACCCCTCAAATCACCAGATATTTTTTTGGCTGTAATAAAAGGAGCTACTCCCCTTTGCATTGGGTTCCAGTCCCACTTAACTCTCATGCCTTTTTCCTCTATTTCTCCTCGTACTTCATTGTGTACATTATCAGGAAATACTATATTGATTTCAAAATCTGGAGAGTCTTTGCTTACCAATCTAAATGCTTTCCCTTTTTGGTTTTTAATTTTTTCTCTAGTAATTGCACCATCCATATTATTTTGGTTGATTACAAACGCAGGACTCCTTGTCTGTTCATTAACCCAACGACCATCTATATCCCTGTATATATTACGAACATATAACGTAGGAAAATCATCTATAGGTGTACCATCGGGCATACTCAGTCTTAGTTGGACAGGGTATCCATCTCCATAGAGATTAAAGTATTGATCTAATTGAGACTTCCTGATTTGATGACTAAGCTTAGTTTCAGTATCCCGGCGTTCCCCGCCAAAAGAATCTCTAAAGATTCCTAGTTCTGCATGAGTAAAGTCTTCTGGATTAGGATGTATAGATACTTGGTCTAGGTTTATCATTTCCTGTCTAGCAAATTCAGAGGGGTACTTTATACTATCTGAGGCTCTGTGAGAGTTGAGAGCCCATATCGCAATATCTGCTCTTGTTTTTAATTGGTTTCCTATCATACTATACACTTCTTGTGATGGAAAACTACCTGCAATATTTATGTAGTCATGTACAGCATTCTTATAAGAATATGCTTTGCTATTAGAACTTACTGAAGTTGGGGTATGTGTAAGTGGGTGGCTAATCCAATTACCTTCTGTGTCCATCTCTCCTGGTATTGGTATCTCTCCTAGATGTATAGCATTAGCAAGGTTCTCTACTACTCTTTTGTACTCATGCTCTTCAGTATAATCTGGAGAAGATTCCCTTAGTTCTCTTGTGGTATTATAAAATTCTTGTACAGTTGGATGGGCTATCCATTTACCCCTAAAGAATTCACTATCAGCCAAGAATGAACCATCTTCTTTAATTAAGTAATCATCCATGACTAAGCGTATAGCACTATACATGTTATCTACAGCTTTAGGAGATGTTAGATCTATAGAAGATGATGTATCGTATAGCATACTATTGGTATCAAAGTTATCTGTGATCACATACTTACTGGCTGTAGAAAACCATGCTCTCATCGGTGTTGTTGGTCCTTCTAAAGCTCCTTCAGTATCTTTGGTAAAGTATACCCTACCGTTAGCCCCAAAGGAATCATCTATGTATATTGACCATTCTCCTGCAGCAAATTCGTCGCTTAGTGTATTATTCCAGAAATCATTAAGAGATAAATCTTCTGACTCTCCTGTATCTGGATCAACAGGATGCTGAAAACGGTACTCTAGATACCGGAACATCATATCTTGCATAAAGTCACCGTATGAATTTGGGTCGAATTGTTGTGGTCCTAGAGATGTAGAGACTACTTTAGAGTAATAAGGATACATGGCTAGTTGATTAGAGTCACTCCACCTACTTCCCTCTTCTCTAGTTGCCTCAAGATAACCTCCACTACTTAGCACCCCTATTAGAGACTCGGCAGCTTCGTCTATATTCATGTCCCCCTCATAATCTGGATCAGCAAGAAACTTATCAACCTCCTTACTAAAGCCCTTCACCCGAGTTTTTTCCCTAATTCCAGCGTATGTTATAGCATCATTAAGCAGTGTCACCATATTCTCGTCTAATGATAATTCTCCAGACATCATACCTAATGCTTGTGCTCTCTCCTCTGGATCAGATGGTAGGTTACCTATTTGTGTAGTAAGTTTATTATCGAGGTCATAAATAATCCATCCTAGTTTTCTATAGTCAGCATTGTTTTCGTTGGTCGTGAGGTTTTTTATAAGAGACCTACGAGATGCTTCATGGATATGGTACTTACCATTATCGTCCGTTAGGTACATCCACTGTATTAAAGGATGGAACATCTTAGGATCTTGTATACTCTTTAACAAGGCATCCTTAACTGTGTTATCCAGTTTTCCAGTGGTGTTTACATTATGCATAAGAAGGCTATAGTTCTTATACTTTTCATACTCTACTTCCCCTAATACTTTTGCAGCATTCTCGATAGCATTGGGAGTATCTGGGGTTCTTTGGCGTGTATCCTCTTCTCGGGATATTGCAGCTATAATATTTTCTAAGATATTTTTTTGACCAGATGTTGTACCCAAGCCATTTAAAGTATCTACCCCCCCAGCATCTTCAGATCCCCCAGCCTCTGCTACAGTATTCATTACTGTTTTAAACATATTATGAACAGTTACACCTATAGGATCTGCTGGGTCAATTCTTTCGTACTCTACATGAGTGAGACCATTCTGATCTTTCCAAGTCTTCTTAATTATACCTAAGTGGTCATTCAGTAAAGTAGGATCTCCTATATCTTCCTGTTCTTTGTCTGTTAAGTTTCCAGGATGCATATAGTCGTATGTGATACTAGAGTTATATTCTCCAGTATTACGATAGCTCTCTATATTTTTAGTATTTTGTATGATACCATCCAAAGAATCGTCTAACGATTTATTGGTTACTAGGGCTTGAAAATAAGAGTAACCGTCCACATTAGTTAAGTAACCTAGTAACATAGATGATTCCAAATGTGCGTTGAACCTAGTCAGAGAAGCGTCTTTTTCAAATTGAATTACCTGAGTTTCGAATTTTTCGAGTGCTTTCTCTCTCTGGGCTAACGCTTGGTCTCTGATACTTTTAGTTCTCTCTTCAGGATCTTTGATATTATCAAATGTTCCAAGTCTATCATGGTATGCTGTAAAAATATCTATGAAATTATTCTTTGATAAGACTTTGTATCCTTCTAAAAGTTTAGTTTCTTTATTACCTTCTGGATTTGTAGCTATTGAAATAGCTCTATTGTCAAAGCCTCCAAGAATTCTAGGATGGATGATATTTGTTATAGTCTTAATATACAAAGAAAGATCTTCTTGTGATCCTTTTGAGGGATAGAAATCATCTATATCTACCACATCTCCCCTAGCAATCGAGTCCTCATCCATAATAAGTTTGTGTTGCCTACGTATCTGTGTGTTGAGATCTCGCTCTACAGCGAATCTTTCAGATACTATAGGAAAGATCTTATCTCGGACGAAGCTCTGGATTACTGCAGACTCTGAATCAAACCCGATTGTATTATCCCCAAGCCCAAGCCCTCTCATCATATCTTGGATGATTTCTGGATTCAAAAAATCTGGTCCATCTTCTCTAGTACCTAGTAAGGAATCTACAACAAAGTCTGTAAGATACGATGCTGGCATGTCCTCTACATTCCAAGTAACATCTTCAGGTATTGGAATGGAACCATTCTTAAAGTGTTCCTTGACCTGCATAATAAAAAGGTCTATTACTCCTTCTTCTTTTATCTCGTCATACCAATCCGTTACAGCCTTAATACGAGATCTAGAAATAGTAGTATGTGCATTCCCAGCTATGTTCTCAATAGTCTGTTGATATACCCCACTACCACGGAGCTCTGGATTATTTATATATACCGCCTCATTCCAGTTATCTATGATTTCATCTGCTTCTTCAAGAGTGATGTTAGGGTCTGCATCAAGCATATTAACAATCTCAATAAGATCGGCACGATACTCACTAGCAGTTAACTCATTCATATGAGAGTTCAAGGAGTTCAGTCCCTTATAATACTCAGCACTTCCTCTGGAGGTTTGCATCTGTGTTTCAAGAGTCTTCCAGTTACTTGTTAGTATCTGTCGTTGCTTCTTAAAATTCCACTCAATAGGAAGGGCATCTAACATTTTCGCTATTTCTGCCGCCCCCTTGCCTTCTAGTGATCTAAAATCTACACCTTGAGAGATAGATAAGATTTCTGTGTTAGTTAACATAGAGAAATCTATCTCGTCATCACCTGTTTGGGGGTTTGACTTAGTTACCTCATTGAGTCTATCTGGTGTTAGATAATTTCTAGCCTCTTTAGTTCTCTTGAGAAGAGTATTGTTTCTTCCTTCTTCCCAATCATTCTCAAGACCTAAGAGTTTATTCATAGCCTCTATTTGTTTATCTTCGTCCTGCTTAATCCTTCGTTGTTCTTCTACTTTTTTATATTTAGCTTGGGCATCCACAACACTTGTCATGTTTGTGGCAAATTCATTGAGCTGCTGAATAGATCCTTTAGCTACTTTGATATTATTAGGATCATGTTTGCCTGGACCTACAGCAAAAGAAGGAGCTGTTATATGCCCCTTCATATTTTGAGGAGATACAGGAGTAATTTGTGATCCTTCTTCGACAATCTGTCCAAGTTTGGTAAACTGTTCTATAGATCCTAGACCCCCGGTTCTCTCTCTACGTTTTTTGTTGTTAGGTTGTGGCATTATTTTTAGTTTCCTTGTATCATATTAGACCAGCCACCATATGTGTCTTGAACCGATGAGTCCAGTCCGATTCCACTAGCTGCACCGCTAGCAAACATAGATGCTGCTGCTAAAGGAGATGTCTTTGCTGTTTGTACGAGTTGTGGGGCTGGACCAGAGAAATATGTAGATCCCTGATTATAACTATATAGATCTCTACTTGCTAAAGCTTTCTCTTGCTCACGAATAATATTTTGTCGAGCCATGTAATTGTTTTCCCTAAGGGACTGCATCTCTTGACCACTGGACGTAAGGATCATATTACGTAATGCCTTGGCTGTTCCACTTTCGGGGGTCATCCCTGCTCCCGTTGCTTTGGATGCTAGGGCATCTAATGCTTGGTTACGTCCACGGCTTATCTGCATCATCTTACCACCGACACTCTTTCGGAGTTCTCTCTCCTGAAGCACACGGTTTTCATTAGCTGCTTTAGCGATCTCACGATTCTGTCTCCATCGAGCTTGATTAATTCTAGAGATTTCGATATTCTTCATCATGTTCTGAAGATTACCAATCATATTCTCACGATTGTAGTTCGACATTTGGATAGCATGTTGAGCTGCTTCTGCTTGTCGTTGGGCTGCATTGGCTTGCATGCCTGATAGCATACTTAAGCCGCCCATTACTAATCCTGCGTACATATGAATATCTCCTTATTGTTGTACCGAAGGTGGATATTGCCCCGATGGGGTAGACTGTCCACTTCTTGAATTCATTGGTGTTACTGAGGGTGTGTCGGAGCCTTGGTCCAATTTTTCCATTGCCCATAATAAAGGTTCGACGAATACATCCTTAAGGCTCTTAGGGATTTCTGATAGAATTCTAA
>Ga0208299_1000811_pt1 | contig 26152 bp, 57 predicted proteins | sample 15_taG_FD_184089 | JGI IMG/M metagenome (GOLD analysis project Ga0208299, IMG submission 184089) | Marine viral communities from the Subarctic Pacific Ocean - 15_ETSP_OMZ_AT15312 metaG (SPAdes) (version 2) | ecosystem: Environmental > Aquatic > Marine > Oceanic | place: Pacific Ocean | collected...
ATCATCCAGATTATGATGACGGCTATAGAGAATGGATAGCTGAAATCCCCAATACAGTGTGTTCAGGAAGCTATTATTATACTGCTGAACCCCCTTGTAACAGGTTTCTCACAGGAGAATATACAAACCTTAAGGACGAAAAAATAACGCTATGAAAATCCAACTAGACATAAGGGACGCAGTCGCGGCGCTATCCGACGCCGAAAAGATCCAGATGATTCGCGACATTGACAATACAATTATGCGGGTTGACTTCTCCATGGAGGTGATAAAAACACTGGCAGAGGAGCTAGTGGAGGAGGGCGTAACTAAAACCGAACTTAGAAAGTTGATATGAGCAAAGTAATTTTGAACAATCCTGACATAGCCCCAAACGGAATGAAGGCTCAATCGCTTCCTGCTAACATAGAGGAGGGCGGCTATGTATGGAGGCTCGGCATGTGGTGGAGGGTAGCAGAAGTTTTTAATGACCATATTGGAACCATCGACATAAATACGTCCACTGGCAATCGCCGCCGACTGTGGCCAGAGGATTACGAGATGTATGCCCCGCCGAGGAATACCAATCGGGATCTGGCCCATATGCAGCGGGCGGCGGGTGAACTACGGGACTTCCCGGAACTGCGGGCCGAGCGGGTGGCAAATCACTATGTAAGGCTCAGCCTTCTGGCGCAAGACATGCGCAGGGCAATCGAACTTAGGAAGGTTTGCCCGAGCAAAGAACTCGACGATTTCATTGAGACTATTTTGAAAACTATAAACGACCAGCATAAAGTGGACTTTGGAAAGGGCCTGTGGGAGGAATAAATTATGGATAGAGATATAAATTCAATTAAACCAAAGCCACCAAAAAAAGGCAGCGTAATCACCATGCGAGACGAATTCGCGATGGCGGCACTTGCCTCGATAAACGCAATCAAATATCCTAGCGAAACTAGGGATTGCGTGGTAGCAAAACAGGCCTACAAAATTGCAGACGCCATGATGAAAGAGAGAAAATGAAAACGCGCCACTGCGACGAATGTAAATTCTGCGACTTTAGAAAAATGGGGGAAATGACCTGTGGGAAGGGTCACAAGCCGCGCTTCTACATGCCCCGCGACAAATATCCTTATTTGACCGACTGGGGCTGGAAGAGGAAGTGTGCCGACTATGAAAAAGGAGAGCCGAGGAGGGCAGAATATTATGAGTGAAGAAAATGGGATGTATAAAAATGCCTCCGTTCGGGAGTGTCTCGGCGAGGCTGTAGATATAATTGAAGGCATTCTTGAAGGGAGCCACTCCCCAGATTCGGCGACGACCCAGCCATGGAAGCGGGCGCTGAGAGAGGAGAACAAATCCTATATGAGTTTGTCAGAATATAATAGTGTAAAATCGAGCGGTCTCCTCTGGGAGCTTCACCCAGAATTTACAGGGGATTATTTGGAGGACATATGGAAACAAATAAAATGAGCAGTGAAGAGTGGGAAGCCCGCTACATAAAAAATAGTGGTATCACCAAGGAGGAATATGACAAATTTCTAATTACCGTTCCTTGCGATTGCGGCTGGGATGGCTGCAACGGCTGGGCGGCGGAGAGCAGAATGCTCGCGGAGAGGGTCAAGCGGCCCAAACGGAGGGTTTTTTGGAAATGAATAATGATATTCGGAGCGGCGCGGGGGGTTATAAAAAATGCAAGGATTGTATCTACTGGGTTAGGGGCATTTACACCCCGAAGGCCTGTGAGAAGTTTCACAATCCCCAGTTGGTTGGAGACTACAAAAGGGTTTGTGGGGATTTTGAAGGAGCAAGGGAAGAATCTGCATTGGAATGTAGCGCCCCCGATTTTTTTTAGACAGGAAGAAGGGGTATTTTTGAGTGCCCCCCGTTTTTTTTCAAAAAGGGGGTGGGCCTTGAATCTTTTCCATTCTCAAAAATGGGAAGAATGGCCATTTTGCGGTTTGGGGAAGAATTTTCGGTTTTGGAAAAGTGGGATGGATTTGGGGGGTCCCCCCGTCGCTAATCTCAGCACCGTTAGTTTCTAACGTTCTCAAAAACCCCCCCCGCTAACCGTTAGACCGATAGGCTTTTGACTCACCCTCTCTCGTTAGTCTTTTCCTAACGCACAAAAAAAGCTCCACCCTTTTACAGATGAAGCTTTCGAGTAACACGCCTAACGCATTACAAATTTGTAAGATTGTAAGACTAGCTTAACAATTCCTTACCATTTTGAACCAAGCTAACTAAGCTCTCTTGCTTAACCGTTATGCAATCGGGTTTGGAAACTTTTACCACTTTGACAAACTCACCACCGAAGCGGGCAGTCAGTGCTTTCGCTTTCTTGGCGCTTGAGACCGTCAATACGGCCTCTGCGAAGCTCGCAAGGGTTACCTTATACTCATAAGAATCAAAGGCCTTGCAGAGCTTCTGAGCTTCCACCTTGGTAACTTGCTTCCCGTCGATGAAATAAGCGACGGTTGGAACGCCTTTGATGTAAAGACGGTTGTAAACCGTGTCCTTGTGGGCAATCTCGTAAGGATAGTCAGACCACTCGCCCCAAGGCAAGGGTTGCGGCTCTTTAGGCAAGACGCCGCTTGCACGCTTTGCAATCACGTCTTTTTGATTGCTGTATTCTATGCCAGTGTTAACAGTTACCACCGTCTTTTTAGTAACGGTAAAAAGACCCTCGAACTTTTTGAGCATAGCGGGTTGCGTGACAAGCACACTTTTAACGAAAGAGCCGTTTTTGAGGGCTTTGATGATTTGAGTTGCGTTCATAGTAGAAAAGGCTTGAGACGGCAAGCGACCGATTGAATGAATAATAACTAAAGAACAGACTATAAAAAAGCACTCTTTAGCCTAGGAGTCAAGGCCTTATACGTAAAAAGAATGTAAAAAAATAAATGAAAATAAATGAAAGAAAGACGTTTGAGGGGTTGACTTTTCCAAATCAGCCAATAAACTAAAGTAGTCAGGGGTAGTCGTCCATATATAGGGTATAAGTAAATCTAATGCTGGGGCGCTCTGGGATAAGCTGTGCTAATAGGCGGGTTTTGTTACGCGGCTGCCCCAGTTGCCCTTCCCTATCCTCGATTGTATAGCTAAAAAAAGAAAAAGCGATAAAAAAAAACACTTTTTTTCACACAGTAGTAAATCTAATAAGGGGTATAAGCATAGCTACTGACCTGCGAAAAGTGAAAAATAAGCTTGAAATGGCAAACTAGTGAACACTTTTGACACTAGTTTTACCCGCATAAACAAGCGGAATTCCCGGAGAAAGGCTTTGCACGAATCGCGAGGGTAACGTGTCCAACGTTGACTCACCCTCCCTATAAGGGGCGTTAGAAGGCCATACAGAGCCGTCAAGAAAAATCGTAGGCCAAAATGCACTCTTTTTCAGGCTTCAAAAAAACCTAAGCTTAAAACCGTTGGATAAGAAACCCTAATGATAAGACGTTCTAGCATAAGCAAATCTAATAGTAGAGAATCTAATGGTAAGATGCTCCAATATAAGTTTTCCTAATGGATAAGTTTTGCTAATGCTGGGTTGATCTGGGATAAGCTGCGCTAATAGTAGCAAATCTTATGCTGGAACGATCTTGTATCAGTTTTGCTAATGGATAAGTTTTTCTAATTCTGGAAATTCTAAGATAAGCAAATCTAATAGTAGTTGTTCTTATACTGCGCTGACCCAACATAAGTTTTTCTAATGGCGGCGACTCATTAGCCGTGCTTATCCCAACTGATTCCAACATAAGAAAATCTAATGCATTTTTTTTCCGAATAAATTTGACACCCTCCGCGCAGGCCTTACACTAAAGGGAACGAGGGCGGGGGTTAAGCGGGTAAAAATGACGTAGGATTTTTGACTCACTCTCTAACGGTTTGGCACTTCCTAACGTGCGGGCAACCCCGTTGCCCTCCCCGAATAACCGAATTCTAATAATTAGGAAAAACCTTGTCAAATTTATTCGGCGCGAAAATAAAAAAAGTTTTTTCGATTAAACTTGACGTGTTTTTCTATAACTGGTTTTTTGCAGTCTGTTCTTTTAATTCAAATTCACTCAATCAGTAGCTTGCTGACTCAAGCATTTTTCTTATGATCAAAGCACATCTAAATTCTATTCAACTCATCATCGTAAACGGTGGTCTTTCTATACGCTCCCGCGACCTTTCAGAGACTTCCCGCGATGATCTTAAGTCTCTATGCATTGTTGAGTCTCTCGACTTCGATAAAGAGCTTGCACGCCTTAAACGCCTTTTTCTTTTTCGTGGTGGTGATGACATCAATACTTTCAGCACTGGCGAAAAATGGGAAGTTGAAGACGTGAAGGATTGCCTTTATGGTATGCGTGAAACTGGCATTATATCTAGAAAAATCACAACCTTCGCGATGCCTGACGGTGATAGTGTTAATAACTTTTAAAACGTAAGTTTTCCGAGCCTCCCGAAAGGGGGGCTTTTTTGTGTCTACACACCTAGGAGAAAGCCCCGTAATGGCACAAAAACATGCCCAGAAGCGCCCCGAAGATCCAGCAAAGGCCAATACACTGGCAAGCAATTTGAGCCCCGTAGAGAGGCGCACAGAGCAAAGTAAAAAAATGAATTCTTTTTTCGATTAGGCTTGACGTGTTTTGTTATAACTAGTTTTTTGCAGTCTGTTCTTTTAATTCAAATTCACTCAAATGGTTCGCTTGCCATCTCAAGCCTTTTCATCATGACAAATTCAATTAAAAACCACCTCCTTTTCGCCATCGCTATCGAAGAGGGCAATCTTGAGATTGCCCGCGACCTAGTCCGCAAAGAATGCGGGACTGGCGGCAGTCACCCGTCATCTTTCCCTCACTTTATGCGCGAGAAAAAAATCGCCTCCGAGGGTTTGATACATTTGGCTTGGGAAGTGGTCAACCCAATGATCTAAAGATCAGGCTTTAACCCCTCGAAAGAGGGGTTTTTTTGTGCCCAAAAATAAAATGAAAAAAACACGTTTAGAGGGTTGACTTTTCCATTTTCGCCAATAAACTAAACTTACACCCACCCTACACGGAAATAAAAATCGGCGCTTATACTAAAATCGAGCAAAGTCAAGCCCCGAAAGCAAAAAAAAGAAAATAAAAAAATTCAATTATACCATTGACACCGATTTCCTTCATGACTACGATTCGGTTTACACGGGGAGGGCTACGGGGCAGGGTAATTTTTGGGCTCGAAAAAACCGAAAATTTTAATCGTTTACTGTATCATAGCAAAAAAATTTTGGCGCTGTCAATAGTCGAATTCAAAAAAATGAAAAAAATCCCCTTGGCTCTGTGCTTCGATATACGGGGCTCTACCCTCTTCCCTTACTCTTTACCCTCTTCCAATTTTCAAAGCCTTTCTAGCCTATCTCAGAGCCCCGCAATCGTGCAATCCATACCAATTCAAAGAGCGCTTTCCTGTCAATCCTAGCAACTAAGCGCAAAAAAACCCCCCAGCTTTATCACTGGGGGGCTTCTCTTAGGCTTTTAGGCTTCGATAGTAACCTTTTCCCCCTTGATACGGTTAAAGGCCTTTGTCGCTTGTTTAGAAGCGCTGAAAAGCAAGTTTGCATCACCCTTCAACTTTTTAATCCAGCTTTGAAGGTAAGCGGCGGAATTGTCGAAAGTGTTATCTATTCCAAGCTCCGCGCAAACGAAAGCGGCGGACAATTCAGCGACCAACTCCTCTTTAGCATAGGGATCAGAGCCAAAAGAAGCGGGTTCTAGACGATCAAGGCGAGATTCGTGCCCTGTTGAATGCGCAAACTCATGAAAGAGTGTGGAATAATAAGCGCCTTCCGAAACAAACGTTTCTTTAATTGGCATATTCACATAGTCGGCTACTGGGGAGTAGTAAGCTTGCGGGCGCTTGTGGTAAACTTTCAAGCTTTCGCGCTCGCAATAATCATTCGCAAGATCTTCCGCCGCTTCTATGGGCTGAAAGTCGAGCTTTTCCCCTTCTTCGCTTTTGGGCGCTTCGATTCCTTCACACTGTTCCAGATTAAAGACGTTATAATAACGAAGTAAGAAAGAGGTTTTCTCTTCCCCGCTTTTCTTATCTTCAAACTTTGAAACCTTCCAAAAAATAACACTAGTACTTTTCTCACCCTTCTTCACTTGTCCGCCCTTTGCCTTAGCTTGCTTGAAAGTAAGCCAGTAGGGGGAAGAGTAGGGTGCATGAGAAAGCAAAAAGAGGTTGATCCCCTGATAAGCCTTTCCGCTGATCAGGTTCATGGGACGCTGGCCAGCCTTCCAAGGCTTTTGCCAAGGGCAAACGCCGTTTTCAAGTGCTTCAATGAATTTTTGAGTGATGATTTCGTTAACCTTCATGATGTAATTTAATTGAATTAATAATTGAGTGAAGCCCCAAAAAGACAGTTATATAAAACCCCGTCAAGCCAAATCGAAAAAAAAGAAAATGAAAAAAGTGAAATTATACCATTGACACCCATTTTCCCCGCTTCTAGAATTCGGTTACACGGGGAGGGCTACGGGGCATCTCGGTATAAAAAAGTGCCTAACGGTTTGCGGAAAATCCAACGGGTTTTTTACCCGCTGAACCCCCGCCCGCGTTCCCCTAGTGTGCAAGCTGGGAGAATTGTGTCAAATAAATAAAAATTTATTTTTATGCACTCGAAACTTGACAAGCTCGGAGCCATAACTATACTAGAGCCACGGCCACCCTACACAGAAATAAAAATCGGCGCTTATACATTTTTCGGGGGCTGTCAATACCTATTTTAACTATTTATGCAAAAAAAACTCCACTCGTTAAAGTGGAGTTGAAAATATAAAGGCTTTCTAAATCATGCCATTTTTACAAACTTGTCGAGCTGTCAACACCCTAACGGCTTCCTCGTGAGTTGGCATTTTACCCTCATAAAGAAAAGATACGGCTTCTCCGATTTGTGAAAAATGCGCAGTGATCGAAATTTGATAGCTCGGAGCCATCATGTTAATTTCGTATTTATACGAATTTGCATCATTTTCGCCGTAAGCATTAGCCATGTTAAGGAGTGCACGTTGGCACATTTCGCGAGCGGTGGATTCTTCAGAGACTTTGACGGTGGTGGTAATAATCATAATAATAAGAATTGAATTTAATTGATGAGTGAGCCACCAATAAGACAGTTATAAGAAAACACGTCAAGCCCCGAATCAAACAAAGTGCAAAAAAAATTAAATCAATTTAAATGCCCCTTAAAGCCTTCTGTCTTTGTCGAGCGACTCTTTACCCTCTTCGCAAATTCAAAGCCTTTCTAGCCTATCTGAGAGCCTCGCAATCGTGTAATCCAGCTTTTGAAGCGATCAATGTTTACAGGCACAAAAAAATCCCCTCATTTCTGAGGGGATCGAAAAAGTTAGCAGTTAAAAACCTTTTTCAAGTTCTTTCTGCGCATTTGCGGCGATGTCGAATACTTCTTCTAATGAAAGAAGCCCCGCATTAAACTTTTCAGCTACAAGAGCGCTTAGAGCCCCCGCGCCATGAACAAAGCCCGAAGATTTGATTTTCTTACGGTTTTTAGAAATCATAACAGAATTAATGTAAACTTTCCCCGTCGCGTCATTGCGCATAACGGTGGAATAGACTGAGAAGTTTTTTGTATCGGTTTTGAGCATAATGAATAATTGATTGAATTAATAATTGAGTGAGCCCCTAACAAGACAGTTATATAAAACTACGTCAAGTCTAATCGAAAAAAAAAGAAAATAAAGTTTTTTGAAAAAAGTTTCGAATAAATTTGACAGGCGGGGGAAATTCAGCATTTTTGTTTTTAAGGGTGCGATAAAACGTTCGGGAGAGCTGCCACCCCTACCCAAGTGCCAAGGTTTGGCGCTTATAGTAAAATATGGCAAAGTCAAGGGAAAAATCCATTAGATTTTCTTATACCCATTATTAGGTGAAATTATCGCGATTTTCACCCGTTCAACCCCCGCCCGCGTTCCCTCTAGTGTAAGCGCTGGAAAAGTTGTGTCAACTAAATAAAAATTTATTTTTTATCTTTTTTTTCTCGCAATCGCTTGGAAATATCGCACACTAGAGGGAACGGGGGCGGGGTCTTAGCGGGTCGAAATCGCGATAAGTTGCGCTAATACTGGGCTGGCTTGGTATTAGCTCAGCTAATGAGGGGGTTATTAGCTCAGCTTATACCTATTATTAGGCCGCCTAATGGGAGGCTCCGCTACTTTATTTTAGCACATTATATTTGGGGCTGTCAAGGGAATATTTTTTTATTTTTTATTATTTAGGGGTTGACTTTACTGTTTTTGATGTCAAAATTGTTGCGCGATTTTTCGGGGAATTTTTTATAGAAATCGTTTACTGTATCATAGCAAAAAAATTTTGGTGCTGTCAATAGTAGAATGAAAAAAAATAAAAATAGTTCAACATGCTATTTAAATGCCTTGTAAGGGTTCGGACTGTCTTACATGGGTATTGACCCTATTTCAAAATTAAAAGCCTTTCTAGGCTATTTCAGGCGCTTGGAATCAACATATTTATACCAATTCAATAGCTCTATTTTTCACTACTCAATACTAGGCACAAAAAAAACCCTCTCTTTCGAGAGGGTTTGAAGATTTGGCGCTTTACGCTGTCAGTAGCTTAAGTGCTTTTTCAGCAAGTGGAAACCCTTGCCCCTTAGTGAAGTCCGCAAACTGATTTTCTTCGGGCGAGCTATTGGTTTGCTTGTAAGTTTTCTCGTGAGAGCAAAACTCAGTAACGGCATTGTACGCATCCCATTTGGTAACGCCATTGTTACCAGCGCCATTCACAAACAAAGTTTCAAGCGTATCAGCCACTTTAAGCGCCTGCTTGCTTGGTTTTTCAGTCTTAAGCACTGGTAAAAGCGCCTGTGTGAACTCATCGAATTGAGGGCGATCAAATCCAGTATCGAAGAGACCTTTAAAAGTCGCCTCCATTGCACGCAACTCTTCATTGATATTATCAAGAATCATCTTGAAACGGTTGTTGTGGTTTGACTCAAAATTTTTCGAGTGGCGAGTTTTGCCAAGAGAATCCATTAGATGTTTTTGAACCATACCATTAGAGCAGATTTCGCGAATGATAACGAGTGAATAACTGCGCGATTGCAAACCGTTGAAACCGTCCTTGATAAGAATCCCAACGTTCAATTTATCATCTTGAATACTCATAGGTTTGAGATCAATAAACGAAGTCACAAGCGACTTGCTAGGCATAAAAGCCATACGTGAAACGGGATAGCCAACGAAGTTTGCCAAGTCATAAGAAGAAGAAACAAACTCCTCCATTTGTGAAGGCTGATAATCGTTGCCGACTACTCCTAGCAAATCATTGTTAGAAGTAAAGAGTGCTTTGTGCGTTAGCACTTCGCGACCCGTATCCATGCCACCGAGCGCCTCACTTTGGACTTCCCAGTCCATGTTCGCTGCGCGACGCGCATCGCCAATTGAAAGGTCTTTTACGTTAGTAAGAACTTTAGAGATGAGATCTTTTTTAGCCATAGTTTTGAAGTCGATTTTAAGGATTCGAGAACCGTTTGAGTGAAAATAGCAGAATTGCTATGGTTAGAATAAAAAACTAATCGGAATTAAATTGCAACACATTTTTTCATTTAAATTAAAAAAAGTTTTCCACCTCAAATAATAAGAGAACGTGCGCGACTAAACAGAAAACAAAGCTCTTGCAAGGAAAATCGAAAAAAAATTTTTACCATCACTTTTTTAGCAAGTCCGCAAGCAAAAAATAAAATAAAAAAACTTGCGAATAAATTTGACAAGCGCGGAAAAATGTATAAGCGCCAATTTTTATAACTGTGCAGGGTGTTTGTCCAGCTTGGCTCTTCACCCTTCAACTATCATCATGACTTGCTGCTCTTCCAAGTCAATACCTAATTTAAAAAAATGCATAAAAAAATTCCCTCATTTCTGAGGGAATTTGAAAGGCTAAACCGCTTGCCAGTGGAAATTAAAGGGAATTCCTTTTGTCGTGAGTAACTCGCAATCTTTAGGTCTACGTTCGCCGTCAAGAGCTTCAACGGGATATCCTAGGATTTCGCCTAGAAGACTCTCAATCTTCGCTTCTAGGTGCTCTATTTCATTCCAGTAGGTATAAGCGCCATAACTATCATGCTCGTTTTCGCAAGTATCATAAGACTTGTGCGCGATGTTAAGAGAAATGGAAGCGGAACGAAGAGCGTTTTTAAGAGATGACATAATAAATAAGATAAGAATTAATTGATAAGTGAGCCACTAAAAGACAGCAAAGCGCTTTACCTGTCAAATCAAATCGAATAAAAATAAAATAAAAAAAGTTGCGAATAAATTTGACAAGCGCGGAAAATTCAGCATTTTTACATACAAGCTGCGATCAACCGTTGAGGATAGCTGCCACTCCTACCCAAATACCAAGAAAAAAATAAATGAAAATAAATTTGACAAGCCACCGAAAACAAGCACACTAGAGGGAACGCGGGCGGGGATTCAGCGGGCGGAAATCGCGATAATTTGAGCTAATACCCTCCATTAGATTTGCTAATAGCACTAGGCCAAAAAAGCCCCACTCTATTTGAGCGGGGCTTGTCAAGCTATTTACAAAATATAATTAATATTTTCGTACATGCCATTTTCCAAGCGGAAAATAATAAAATGGAAATACTTTTTAGTATTTCGGTTTTTAAGCTTGTCTATTTCAAAGTCCCAAGTCCGCTTTTCGCCATAGGAGACGCCACCCGTAAAAAGGTGATTGGAGAATTCGGAGCACTCGCAACCGTTTTCTTTAAGGAATTTTTGGGCCGCTTCGATGCAGCAGTGGAAGGTTTCTAAATTAGCCATGATTAAAAGTTGATCGAAAATTTAAGTGGAGTCAATAGATATTTTAAATAAAATGAAAAAAAACCCCCCTCATTTCTGAGGGGGAATTTGAAAGCTAACCTAGGTTAATATCTGGGAAAAGGATGAAAAACAAATCCCAGTCGATTTTTACCCCTTTTGGTTCGGGCGCTGTGGTAGCGGCGGCTTCAATGATTTCTAAACGAGTCATAATTTATTTAAGTTAAGAATAGCGGAATTGCTATGATTTAGATTAAGGATTAAAAAGATTCTTTCGTCAAGCTCTTTTCAAAAGATTCTGTCTTTTTTTCTTCAAAAGTTTCATCAAGCTTTAATCCATGAGATAAAGCCAATCCGAAGAAAGAGCCGATAATGGCGGACAATGTAATAGCGATTAAGTGGTCTTTAAGTTTCATGGAGTTATTAACTCAGTTTATTTGGTCGCTGTCAATAGCTATTTCAAAATAAAATAAAAAAGGCTGAATAGGCTCATCACACCTATTCAGCCTAAAACTAATTTAGTTTTTTATTCACTCACTCAAACACTTGCATAAAATTCTTCTTCTGCTTTTTCAATAAGCCATTTCTTTTCGGCTTCTGTCGGCTTATTGCTAACTACCTTGTTAAAGTCCTCATCCCATAGCTCATAGCTAACAAGCTCAGAACCCGTTATTTCTATTTCGGTCTCTTTACGAGTCCCGAAAGCGTGACTAAAAGAAGCATCAACTTCTTTCGCGGAGATTTGAACTTTAGCGCAAACCTGATCTTTTTCTACTTCAATAATGTTTTCCATGTTTAAGAGAATGCAGGTTTTTGAAGGTCGGTCAATAGTTATTTTAAATTAATTCGTTTTTTATTTTTTTTCTAGCCTCAAATTGCTTCTTATTGGTAAAAGAAAATGTGAAACAAAATTTCCAAAAGTCTACCCCAAAGCCAAAGCCAAATTCTGGATAAGTTTTCTCTATCGAATAGAGAGGCATATCGCAAAAATGAAAACCGATATTAAAGAATCTATTTGAGTGTTTCATTGTGCTATTAAGTAGAATTATTTATGTATCGTCAATAGTTATTTTGAAAAAAAGTGAAAAAACTTTCTAGGCTCATCACACCTAGAAAGAAAAACTATTTTTTTTATTCACTCACTCAAATTATTTTGAATAGAAAAGTTTGGCGCACTTGCTGTAAATCTTTGCGGCTTCTTTTGCGCTGATTTGGTAATTGATTTTATTTTCAACGAATCGAACCACCGCAGGCATTCCAAGTTGGAAATCTATTTCCTCGTAAATTTCTGAATTTAATTTTGTTATTGTAACGGTGCGCTCTGATTTGCGGTCGGCGCAGTTGAATTCTACTTTAAAGAGTTCTGTTTTGAATGAGTTGAGCTTTTTCATGATGGTGATAATGATTAAAATTTTCCGCTTGTCAATACCTCTTTTAAATTTTCGTGCTTATTTTCTTTTTTTAATTCAATTAAAACATTATGACAGCGCTTTAAAAACTTTTCGCGGTTGATCTCTTTAGGGGTCGGGAAATAGTCCAAAGCATTCTTGCTCTTTTCCCAAGTGTTGAAAATTTTTTGGCTGGCTTGTGCCACTGTTAGATTTGAATAGTATTTGAGGAGGAATGACTTCATGATGATGATAATGAGTTTTATTTGAGCGATTGCAAGGTTTATTTTAAAATTCTTTCACGCCCCTTTTCCACTTCCCCCCGCTTTTAGTTTTATAGAATGAATTTTGTGGAGCGGCATGGTCATTATATGTATACAAATATATTTCCATTTCCTCATCTCCTCGACCACCATAATAAACAGTTGCGAAAAATGCGCCCGTTGTGTCTACTGGTAGTTTGTCGATCTCCTCTTTTTTGTGGTAATTAATTGATTGCATGATTCGAACTATGTGGAGTTTTCCCCCGCTGTCAAACAAATAAAAAAAGAATTACAAATAAAATTAAAATTCCCATTAGTAGCCCGCCCACGTTCTAAGTTGAGAGAAAGAAATAAAACTAACTTGTTTTTGTTCGTCTCGATCAAACAAGGAAATTTTCCCGTCAATCAGCTTTGCATTTTCCCCCCAGTCGTGAGACCGCGCCCAATTTAAATGATTTTTATCCATGTTAATTTTCCTCGTAGAAGGTTGCAGCATCCTTTAAACTACTGTAAAAGTCAATAGTATTCTCAAAGGTTTGCAAAATAAGATCCCCTTCACAATAAGTTAATACCATTTTTTCGGGAATGTTGATCCAAACAGAGCGGTAAAAACCATCTGAAAATTTAATTTCTTGCATCCAGAAATGGCCGAATTCAAGACTTCTCAAGTCTTCATGAACTTGTGGCGCACTTAGCGCGGAACCAGTCCAAAAGTTTCCATCTGTTCTGGTTGAGGAAGTGAGATTTAGTTTTTTAATCATGGCTTTACTTTAAGATGTTAAGTCCTTGTGTCAACCCCTATTTTAAGAAACTTGTTTTCGCCTCATCTTTCCCCTTGGTAGCAGAAACCAACTGTTTTAAATTTTCCTCAGTCAGAGAAAATTTTCGATTAGTTTTTCTTACTACGCAAAGAGCAAGCCAAGTTGAATTGGCATACTGCGCCTTTCTAGCGCTCATATTTACCGCGCCCGATTCAATATTGATTTCAGCCCAAAAATTATCTGATTGAATTAAAAGGTTTTTGTCGCCTTCTCTCACTGGATAGACGATAAAATCTTGAGGCTTGCGCATCTTCGGAAATTTTGCATCAAATGAAATTGTTCCTACGCAGTTTTTTCTAATATTTGTGATCATGGTTTTGTTTTGGTTAAAAAGCTAATCAATCAGAGAATTATATATCTGTCAAGTCTATTGGTATTTTTTATACAATTTTTTATAAAAAGTTGTGATGTGAGAATCGTTTGCATATTTATAAATTTCATCACAAACAAATTTTAAAGCGCTCTTATTCGTAATGTCCCAAAAGCAACGGGTTGCAGGACATTTAATTATTTTAATTTTTCCGCTTTCTACGTCTTTTTTAAATTGATTAACATAATCTTTTAGACTTTTGAACCCACAAAATTCAGCGCGTTCAATAAGTAGAGATTCTAATTTGTTTTGATGATCTTCTGTAATTTTCATGACTTCGATAATGGCTAGTTTTCAACAACTGTCAACAGTTCATTTAATTTTTTTGCAACTTGCTCCCCTCCTCCCCATATCATTTCGAAGCAGTGGGAAGTCTCATAAACTTTTGTTGCAAGGGTTTTTTCCACCTTTAAATCTAAATCAAAAATAAATCTATTTTCTTTTTTATGTGCAATCAAGAAATTTTGAGGCATTAGGCGAATGGTTTCGGAGTATGTGCAATATTTAAACATACCTATACAATGACTATTTATTTAATTCTGTCAATACCTTAGACCAATATCTTTCTAAATTAATTTGTTTTTTATCGTTCTTTGGATTGTCAACCCGTCGCCAAGCACTCCCTCCCCCGTTATGAATAAACGCAAGGTGTTTTGCATTCACTACTTTTAAATTTTTTGTATAGTGTTTAAAAATAGATTTGGTTATTTCCCGCGAAATTTCCCGATCAAAACAATCAGAATGATTTAAATTAGATTTAGTTATTCTGTTGTAGTCGCGAACCATGATAGAATGAATTTGCAGCGCTCCATAAGCCTTACGATTATCTCCTATCGCTCTCGTATTTCCATTAGACTCTACTTGCTCCAGTACATCTATGAATTTGTCGAGACTCATCCCGCTAGAAACTAGCGGGATTAAAAATAAAATGAATTTAAATTTCACGTTTAAAAGGAGTCCATCCATGGCAGTTAAGGGTAATGCGCTCAATCAAAGATTCTTTACTCAAACAATCTTTGTACCAAGTCGCGATGACGCTGGAAGAGCCTTCCCCGTTTGGCTTTCCCTCTTTCCCGCAATAACGGAGGCAAGGAGTCCCCTCGACATTCCCCATTCCAAAATTTAGGAAGCTTTTTGATTCCCATAAGCCAGTGCTAGAATCTTTATGCGCAAGCTCCAGAGATACTGTTTTACCGTCTAAAGCTTCTTCAACGGCTAGTTTAATGGCAAGGTTGCCTGTTATAAGTGAATGGTCGGTATATGATTTTTGGTTGTTCATAATTCAAACTATGGGGATAATTTTCCGCCTGTCAACCCCTAAAATAAAAATAGACACAAAAAAGTCCAGACTCCCCAGTCTGGACTTTCCCAAGGTTACCACCCCTGTTTACCCATTACACAAAAGTTTAATTAGTTTTATAGTATAGCCAGCGCCCTCCCCGCTGGACTCGAAAATGTTTAGGGTTTTGGAGGTCGAATTGATTTTTGTTTATTCTAATTTTCATCATCAATTCTTTCCACCATGCAGCGACCTAGTTTAATTAAAATTTTATCGCGCTTCTCTTTTAGATTTGCAATATCATCTTCAATATTTCCTAAGTCTTGGCGCAATCCATTTTCGAGGGTTGTCTTCTCTTCTTCGGCGTCTTGTTGTGGGTTTGAAATCATGGTTTTGAATATGTATGTATTTGTGTGATTGTCAAGGGTTGTTTTTAAAATCCGTCAGAAATTTCAACTTCTACATTTAACAGATCAGTTAAAACTTTGTAAGGCACTCCGACCTCATTGAGATTTCGGCAAAGCATTGCAAATGCCTTGTTTGATTCTGAATTGGATAGATCGAATTTGACTGTGTTTGAGTTGTTCATGGTCTCTACTATGCAGAAGCTTCCCCCGCTGTCAACAGTTTTTTATATTTTATGAAATCAACCGCTCTAAACCAAACTGGTTTTTCTGGTAGAGACTTCCAGAGCTTTACCATCTCTTGGAAATGCTCTTTCACATTTCCGTAATACAAATGCTTTTCACACCGATTGCCATACCCCAGAAAGTATTCAATATCTTGCTGGAGCCTAGAGAGAAGCATATAATTAAATTTATTGTCCATGATTTGGATAATGTCTATTTTTTAACGACTGTCAACACTTGGTTAAAGGGGAGAGAGTAACCAGCTCTCTCCCCGACCCAACCAACTAAATTTGGCCCTCCATCCAAAAAGATGGATTAGAAAAAGATTGCGTTTCGCGATTGTAAACAATTTCGTTGTGAATCTCTTTGTCCTTAACAAAATAAACAAAACGAATTTCTTTGTCATCCGCCGTGCAAGCGGTTAAATTCAATTTAAAATTATTCAGTCCGCAAACCGAATTTAAGATTGTTTCAACTTGAGAGAAGATTGTTGTGAGTGATGTTGTAATTTTCATAATGATTAATAGCGGAATTGCTATGTTTATGAGAATGGCAGGTTTTCCCGCAGAGTCAATAAAAACTTTTAATTTTCTACTCCTTCACAGGAACCTTTTTCCTCCGCTTCTTTAGAGCTATATCCACCGACACACTTCATCCCCCCCACTATGCACGGTCTCATATGAATACACCAAGTGCAGGGGTGAGGCTTTTCCTCTTCTACAATCTCAGTGGAAGTTGCGCCAAAGTGTTTTTTGACGTACTCAACACGCCCAGTAAATTCTATATGAGATTTAAATGGTTCGGAGCCAGAAATGTCTCCAATGCGGAAGGTGAAATAGTTTTCGTGTTTTGTAATGAATAAGTGCATGATGGTGAATATGTGTATTATTTGGGTGGAGTCAACTCTATTTTTCAACAACTACAAATTCACCCGAAATTAAATGGTGAATCAACACGCAATTGCAGCGGCGAACAATCTCAGTTTGCCAAGCAAGCCAGTGGTTGCCATTTTCATTTAGTTTTTCTGGTTTGCAAAAATGCTTGAGGATTCCCCCGTATGTGTAGCGACTCCCATCAATGGAGACTCGCTTGATTGTTTTGCCAGAGAGAAAAATGTTTACTTTTGGTTCCATGGTGATGAATATGGGTTTATTTCGTAGCGAGTCAACCCCAAACTTTAAAAACAGTTCTTTTTCTTCCCTTTAGTGATCGAGTAAGCGTTTTAGTAAATTGTTCTCTAGTGTAAGAATGTTGATGCACGCCCAGATCATTCCCATCCCATGAGATGCTAAAATAAGAATTAATAATTTTCCCGTTGATTTGTTCAACGCTATGGTAATAGGTAACGGCTCCGAAATCCCAGATTCGTTTTCCTCCTAATTTATTAAATGAAGTTTTAAGCATTTGGTTAGATTGGCTATATTTGGTTGAGAGTCGAGGATTAAATATAAAGTTTTAACATTTTATATTCATTTGAATTTAATTCTCTGGAGGATTGAACTTTATAAAGCATCTCCCCTCCACAATCTTCCCAAGCATCCATGCTTTCATTCAATGACGCATCATCATGGTGAGACTCCGCCTCAAAAGCTGCAATTACCGCTTCATCAAGGTTGTTTGCTTGAATCAAGTGGTTGACATGCTTTTCGTAATATCCAATGATGAGGCGAAGTTTAATTAAATAATATTTCATGGTTTTGAATATGATTATATTTGAGTGGTTGTCAACTAATTTTTACAGCCCCAAAAATTGCGACTGAAACCGTTTTCCCGTCCAATTTGTTTTGCTCAAAACATCCATTAGACTCACTAGTAATTTTAAATCTAGTTTTTATAGATTCTAGAGCGCTCTCCATACTGGAGCCCTTTTGAGTGCCCCCGTGAAGGACTTTCCCGTATTGAAAGATTTTGTATGGATAAGTTTTCATGACTTTTACAATGCGTATTTAAACTATTCTGTCAAGGCCTTTTCTTCATATTGATTAAACAATTTAAACTCCCCTTGCTTCTTTTTCGGCGCGGGATAGTTCACAATTACTTTAATCTTTTTTTTCCTCCTCTTTGAAAGGATAGAGCAAGCCTCAGAATAAGAGCAGTTATTCGCCCGCTGAATTGATCTAATTTTACTGTAGAACGTCATGACTTATAATCAAAAGGATTATTTTTTTTCAAAAGCTCTTGGCACTCCTTTAAAATTTCATCCTTTTTTTCAAACAGTTCTGGAATTGCAGAGATTCGGACGACTTCCCCGTTGTCAAAATCCCCTATCCAAATAGACTCTCCATCTTTGTTTTCGATGGATATCGCTGAAATGCGAGTTCCAGCGGCGCTAATAAAATCAGTTGCTAAGTTTAATTTGTGCTTCATGATCTCTACTATGCGCAACTAAGCATTTTAGTCAACTACAAAAACATCACAGATAAAATAATTACTACTATAACTAGCCCCACTAAACCACCTCCTCACCATAAACCATTTTGTCAACTGTCTTTTTCGCGCTTCCGTGCGCTGGGAATCCAACCACCGTTTTACGGTCGGCTTTCTGGCAAAGCTGGCAAGTGGCGCAAGTCACAAACTCGTTTTGAGTTGCTGGACAAATAGTAACGCGATTCTTTTCTGTTTTAAAATTCTTTGTGAAGTGGCTTGGTACAATAGTCACAACTGGAGCAATACCCAAATCAACCAAATCATCGACTTCGCGGACTGAATTTGCTGATAGGTTAACTGTAAACCCGTTATCATTGGCATACTTGATTGCCTTACGGTTTGCCTCCATGCTTGTATCGTGATGGGTATAAGTAAACCCTTTCTTTCCTTTGTTAGCCTTCACAAGGCCTTTGAGAAAATCAAAATCAATTGTTTCATCATCATGCTTGAGCAAATCCCCCGCTTGGTTGTGACGCCAAACCATACCTTTGGGAATTTGTGCAACTTCAGCGAAAAATTCAGTGACTGAGAGCCCCGCATTTTTAGCACGGTTCCATACAATGTTGAGCGGTCCGCCCTTTGCATAGCACCCTTTAGCCTTTAGAGGACAAGAGTCTGGACAACTGTCTGGAGTTGTGGTTGAAACGGGTATCGGCCCAGTTTTACGGTTTGAGGAGCGTTTGGTTAGAAGAAACATGATGGTGATAATGCTGAATTGTTAATGAGAGTCAAGGATAAATTTTAAATTTCGTTAATTGAAACGAAATAATCTTCTCCCTCTAAAGGTTTTCCCTCAAAAGGATCATAACAAATCCCTACTTCCTGATCTAAATAAGAGGAGTCAATTCCAAATATTGCGCCCCCCTCATTTTTAAAAATAGTAACATCTACTGGTAATTTAGAGTCTGGATCAATTACTGAAATCTCAGTAACGAATTTTGCGGTTAGTGTGTTTTGTTTTTTCATGATGGTGATAATGTGTAAAAAGTGGCGGGAGTCAAGAGGTTTTTAATAAAATTCAAAATAAGGATAGTTTTGATTCCCCTTGCGCAAGAAGTAGTTGGCTTGTCGATCCGATTTAAAATGAATCGAAATATAATTTTCGATGCCTCGCCCCCAACCAGAAAAATCTATTTGTTTAATAGTTGTGGAGATTTTATTGCGCTTGCAATAGGCTTTTATCCAGTCAAGGACATCTTCCCGCTCAGCGTAGGCTACGTTTATTTCTAATCCAATCATGCTATTTACAATGCAGGTTATTTGGCGACTGTCAAGCAATATTAAATTTTAATTGCCACAATCATCATATCATAGATGACTTCACACTTGGCTTTGGGGCTATACCCCTCGCAGTCCTCCAGTATAATAGCGGGATTAGGATAGTTATTTCTAGCCATCTCTAAAAAGGCGGTATCTTCTGAGTTTTCGTCAACCTCAAAAGCGATTGGTGAAATTTCTGTGTAGTTACCACTAGTAGAGATATTATATTCGATTCGTGTATACTTGTATTTCATGCTATTTACAGTGCAGGTTATTTAGTGGTTGTCAAACATTATTATAGCGAATTTCCTTGATGTCGGACTCGCAATCTAAGAATTTAGCCAGTTTCTTAGCAATCGCTCGGAGGGAGGTGGATTTAATCTCATATAAAGATTCATACCATGACGCAACACAATATTCCTTTTCCCACTCTTCCCCGTCATAATAAGTTTTGTAGGTGAAGGTCTTCTTATTTCGCTCAACTACTGTAGAATCCGAGCTTCCATCGTCAAAATCAAACCAGATTTCTTTTTCCAACTCATCCCCACAATAAAATTCAGATAGTTTATCTGCATAGTCATCCATTGCAGCATGAATTTGATCATCTGTATCAAAGGCGGGGACTGAAATCTTTTCCCCCCAGCAATTATTAATCTGTTTAGTGAGGCGCGGTTTGGTCGGTTTTGTTTTCATGAGTAAGAGTCAATAGATTTGTTGAGTTTTGTCAAGAGCTAATCAAAGAAAACTTTCGATCTTTTAAATTAGTAATTCTCACGTCAATCCCCGTTTGGGTGCAGCGATACCGCTTGCCAGACTTACGGTATTTTACACAAACAAAAGTGTCTCTAACCACCCCATCTGTAAACCTAAGAGGATTTTCCAGTTTAATTACATCCCCATATTTGGGATTTTTTGGCTTATTTCGGCAGGCTTCGCGCCACTTCAAAGCATTCTCGTTGGTAGTTGGAGAAAGTTTATCTAGAATTCTCTTCGGGCAGTTGTAATAATATGGGTTGCAACACTCCGTCATGTCCTTCAAATATACTTCCCCATCCTTGGTTTCGTATAGAATCACCTCAGCGAATACTTCTCCAGTCTCTTTATTTCGAGTCGCAACGTAGTTATCGCGCCCCCTCAGAGAAATGTCGATAATTTCAAATTTAGAATCACGATATTCATCGAGAATTGTATCTTTTTTAGATTTAGTTGTTTTGAATGATGTCCAGCCCATAATTTTATTTGGTTAATTTTCCTCCACTATGGAGAAGAAGTTTGGTTTGTCAACTAAATTAGTTGTAAAATGAAATTTTCATCTGGATTCATAGGGTTTTGGTGGCTATAAATAATATCCTCCTTAACTATATTTAACTGGCATTCTGCTTCGGTTACATATTTGTAGGCTTCCCAAAGCTCATCACTTATTTCGGCCAAACCCTCTACTTCCCCCGTTTGTAGGGAAATGTCAAGAATAAACTCAACTGGATTATTTCCTTTTAAAATTAATACTGATCCGTCTCCGCTTGTTAGTTTTAGTTCCATAATCGCCACTCTAGAGGTTCGTAGGGTTGAGTCAAGCAATATTTCAAATATTTTTCAGCTTTTCCGCGCTTATAGAATAGGCGATGATCATTGTAGTTATTTGGGATTACGTTGCAATCATTAATAGAAAACCAATTAAATTCTTTTTTGCCATAATTTACAAAATAACCAACCGTCCTTTTATAAGCTCTACTCGCAATCTTATATTTGCGGATAAAAGAGTTCTCTCCGAGGGAGTGAACATAAAATACAGTTTGCCCCTGTCTCAGGGAATTTTTAGTTGGATTTTTTTTGGCCATATAGAGAAGTTGGCTGTTATTTGGCGAAAAGTCAAGGGTATTTAACAATAAATACCATTTTTTAAGCAGTCGCGAATATGCTCGATTTCGCGCTCATTATCTTCTTGCTCACATTCAAGGTTTTCCAGTTGCTTTCTGGCAACCTCAATCTCGCGTTTGAGAACACGGCGATTAGCCAAACTATATTTAAGATTTTTTTCTAGGATTTCTTTTTTAATTTTCATGAGTCGAATATGGGTTTATTTGGCGGAAAGTCAAGGAGTTTTTAAACAAAATCCATTTCATAAAAACACCCTATTTGTCCGTCCTCCAATTTAAAAAAGAATTCATCCCCTTTTCTTTCTATAAATTCTCCCTTTCCATGGTAGCTCGCAAAGGGGTGGCAGGTATCAGTATAGTTTATTTGGTATATTTTTCCTTTAGTCATGAGTCGAATTTGGGCTTATTTGGCGAAAAGTCAAGGAGTTTTATTGAAAATATCAGAATTAAATTTAATTTGTGAGACTAGTTTCCCATATGAGACAAAAAGATGTAATATTAGATATGACCGATATTACTAATATAGAAAACGAGATAGATAGATACAATGCGATTAAGGAATATTTGAGAGAATTTTATAGGGGAACTTTGACCCCTTTCGAACTACTTTTAATTGTTTTTTTAATAGAAAACCCCAATACAAAATTAGACTGGAAAACTATTAGTAAAAAAATGCCCCTTTACTCTAGAGCATCCTTTTATAGATCTGTCAAGTCTTTAAAGGAAAAAGGCGTTTTAGGGCCATTAGAATGCGTCGAAGGCAAAATAATAAAAAAATATACGACCGCTGAGCCTATAACTTATTTACTTTGTGATGGGGACTTATATAAAATAGGGAAAACTTTAGATATAGAGTCTAGACTTAAGGCTATTCATTCATCTAATCCAAGGGTTAGACTAGTTACTTTCACAAATAGAGATATTGAGTCCGAACTACATGATATTTATTTTGAAAATAGATTCCAAAAAGAATGGTTTAAATTTTCCCCTATAGAGATCCATGGAGTTTTAACCAATTTTAAAAAAATTGAAAAAGATGGTAGCTCTGGAACTTTAGCTAGTGAAAATGAAGTTAGAGATTTAAATAATAAAATAAATTGAGACTGCATTTATTTGGCGAAAAGTCAAGGAGTTTTTTATTTAAAATTGATCAATTTGGTTTTATTTGGCGAAAAGTCAAGGATATATACATTACTATTATGTCGTCGAATCGGTTAAAAAAAGCCCTTATCCTTAGTGTTTAAGCGGGTTACAGCTCGTCGGACTTTTTCTGCAAAATCTTGGTTTGGATATGTTACTCCAGAGCTTTTATATACCCATTTCCCATGAGCATATTCTAAAATAGTTTTTTTTGGAAGTCTGTTGAAAATTAGTTGGAAAGGGTTTGGAATTACAGTAAAGTTTATTTCCTCGCAGCCGTTCTCGTTTTTAGTGCAGAATCCGTATTGTGATAAATCTTCGATGTTCATAAGGTCGAATATGTGTTTATTTGGGTAAAAGTCAAGAGAAATTGTCTATATTTCAAAAGTTTAAATTTTAAATTTGGAATTTAAACTAAAATTAGTTTGCGCATTTTTGCAAAAAAGTCGTTTAGCCCAGTGCTGGAGCGGCCTAGAATTTATTTGGAATTTAAAATTTAAATTGCCTATATTTAAATTAAATTTTATATTTTGACGATATTTGTATATTTGTTTGGGGTAAAAAGACAACTTTTGCCTAGGGTGTTTATACAAAAGTCAAAAAAGCTCATTCGGCTATTGGAGCGGGCTACAAGGCATTTTCGCACTTTTCAGTGGGAAACTGATTGATTTTTCGCTTTAAATTTATGGCTGACGATTTTTGTATATTGTATATTTTGGCTTATTTTCTGCGTATTTTTGCAATTTTCGTCGTTTTTTTGCATTATTTTGCCTGAAAATGCAGGTAGGGCAACCCCAACCCCCATAAATTCACTTAACTTATCCAAGAAATTTCTTTCTATTTCTTTCTATCCCTCTCCATACCTTCCTACTCTCTTCTACTTCCTTATTACTCTTTATGTATATACTATTAGGGTTTCCTTTAATTAGGCTACCCTAACGGGTGGTCTAATTCACTTGGAAAACGCCTAAATGGTCGTTTCTACCTGCTTTAAACTGCTAAGTCAAATCAATACCCTTTCTCAGCAATTCTGTCAACTCAAATATTAATTATTTAGCGGGCAGATTATTTATATTTAGTTTAAAATCTTGTTTTTACGCCCTATAAATAATCAGATAGAAAACTACATATCATTTAGAAAGATTTGAACCGCTTCCTCCAACTCTTCTAAACTCATATTGCTTGTCACTCATTTCCTTTGATCCCGCGCAATCTCCATTAATTTATAATCTAATTTTTGACCAATAGTAAAAGTAAAATCGTAATCTTCTGCTTTGGCGCTTGGTCTAGTCTTATGGATTTCAGCCATCCGAGCGTCCGTAACTTCTTTTTCAATCAGTTTAATTTTATCCTCCCAGCCGATTGCTTGATAAAGAAATTCTAATTTAATACTTCTGTTAAACTCTCTCTCACCTACAGAACTATTGGAACACGCGCAGAGCAAATATTTATCAGCATAGCGAGCTTTTACGGGAACTGTATCAACCCCGTCAATTTCCCATTGAGAGATGAACTCCCCGTAATGTTGATTCCACTCAGTAATAAAATTAATTACTTTGCCGCCGATTGTAACGGTTTTTAGTTCGTCTTTATAGTTTTTCTTTATGTTTTGTAGTAGGCTCATGGTGGTGATAATGGCTAAAAATTACTAATAGTCAACCTCTAAACTAACTAAATTTAAGGTTTTTTCAATCCTTGCCGACTCCATAATAAAGCAAGCTTGCGAATTTCCTTTTATAAAATCATCAGACTCATACACGCTAACAAAAAAACCGAGACCCCTTATCTTTTCGCGGGTTCTCTCGTTTGGAAACCACGTTAGGAGTTGTTCAATCGAAGAAAAGCCAAAGTGGTAATCATACATATCCCTATCTTCTAGGCTACATAACCCCTCCTCCAAAAGAGTATCTTCACGCGGAGAAGGGTGAAATTTATGTTGATACTCTTTAGATAGTCCGCTTTTCCTAAAAACTTCATAAACTTCCATACCTATACCATGAAAAACTCCCCGTCCAGTGCAATTTTCTATTCTGTAAATCTTCATAATGGTAACAATGTCTAATATTCCTCGCCTGTCAACTAAATATTTAAAACATTGCAGTCATTTTCAAATTCTTTTTTCCGCTTACCCTCAATAGGCGAGCAAATCAAATCCTTGGCTAGTTGCCGAATTTCAATGCCATCCCAGTTTTCGGGCATCCTATTCACTTTAGCAATCAAATCATTTGAAAGAGACTTGGTAAATTCTTTGATAAATTTCTTTTTTTCTTGTTTATTCATACCGTGAATATGGTTAGATTTGAAGGGTTGTCAAGCCTAAGATTTAAAAGAATGTCCTTTTGGCGCGTGAATAACTTCCCAAAAAAACCCTCGCTTTTCCTCAATGACAACCATATCCATGTCGATCCAGCGAAAAATATCATCTTGATCTTCGTTGCTTGCCAGTTCGCAAAGGTTGTCCTCAAGCATTTTATTTAAAACGAAATCTTTGTCAAAGAAATAGTAGCCGTTGCCACAAGTATTGATTCTGATTTGACGGGATAAATTATTTTTAATCCAGTTTAGAATTGAGTCTGAGTCTTCTGATAGGCGTTTCATAATCGTTACAGTAAATCAAACCATTCAAGTGCAGAGCTTTCCCCCTCAAAAGACATTTCAACAATTATGCAGTTAATATAACCATTCCAATTCCCTCGACCGTTTCGCTGGATAAGAATTTTCTTATCCCCAACGGTTTTTTCGTAAAACTTATGGGAATTGCCTTCGGCTTTAGTAATTATTTTTCGTTTCATAATTGCTACTATCTGTATTATTTGGGATAAGTCAAGTTAAAGTTTACTATTTAGGGCTATTTTACTAATCAGTAAAATAGCCCATTTTAGTAAAACTAAGAGTTTACGCTTTAATCAGTTTGCAATCCTCAGCCTCCTGCTCCCATGCCTTACGAAGCTCTTCAACTTTCGGAGAGTTAAGCGAGATGCTTTTACTCATTGATTTCAATTCAGCTACCTCAGTGCGAACGCTAGAAACATGATATTGAAGTTTGCCGTTTTTCTCTGCGATTTTGTAATATACTTTATTTTTCATTGGTTTTTTTGTTCATCTAGGCTTAATTGCTTCGATACAAACCAACATACATAATTAATGCCCCTTGTCAACCACTATTTCAGATTGTGTGAAAAATTCCTTTTTAATTTCCGTCGCAATATCAATTTCTTCCTGATTTTCCTTGATATTCTTTTTAATATCAATTAGTTGGCGCGACCACATATCAATATCTCCATGAACGTTAGTTGATGCAAGGTGTTTCCGCAAATTAAAATTTAAATCAATTTTCTTCATTTCTAGTTCGTCCATCACTCGATTGTGAGTGAGCTTCAAACGGTTAGCTTGAGCCTCCGTGTCTTCGGAAGACTGCTTATTTGAAGAATTTTTAATATTATTTTCGATTACTTTTTTGATTTTCATAATTATTTAGTTTTTTAGTTTTAGTATCTTCGATTAGTCAAGCCTAAAGTTCCTAAGATTTCTTTTTGAAGAGATTTCAACCCTTCTTTTCTCCCCTTACATTCTAACATTTTAATCAGTTTTAGAATATTTGAAGAGCTAAGCGCCGAGATGCATTTGCAATCAGTGTTTAACCTTTCTGTCTGATTCCCGTCGAATGTCAAACAAAAGGTGTTCGGATAGTCTAAAAAATCGCCAACTTCAAGAACTGTATTGACTCCATTCTCGCTATTCCATAGAACAACTCGGAAAATCTTTGATTCGTAAGTTTCTTGACCCGAACCGCTGCCATAATCTTTTTTTGTTGAGATAAGTTTTTTCATAATTATTTAGATAGTTCTTCAATCATTCTCGCAGCATTTAGAAAAATCTCCCTTTCCTCT
>Ga0208299_1000813_pt1 | contig 26113 bp, 40 predicted proteins | sample 15_taG_FD_184089 | JGI IMG/M metagenome (GOLD analysis project Ga0208299, IMG submission 184089) | Marine viral communities from the Subarctic Pacific Ocean - 15_ETSP_OMZ_AT15312 metaG (SPAdes) (version 2) | ecosystem: Environmental > Aquatic > Marine > Oceanic | place: Pacific Ocean | collected...
TGCGAAAGCGGCTCTAGCATTTGGTAATCAAAAGCAATATTGGAAGGACTTCTCTATGATTTGGAATTCACCTATGCTTAAACAACGGAGAGCCGGTTTAGAATATAATGTACAAGAGGCAGAGCTTGCTGCGGCGGTTGCTGGTCAAAAGAATAAGGCTAAAGCCGCTATGGCTTATCTGATAAAGAAAGGTTTTACGCCTACGCAACTTGCAGATAGCTTTGCTATTGCGGCTGGTGGTTCTACATACTATAGGAATAGACTGAAGATGTATGAGAAGCAAGGTTTAAAGAAAGCTGAGGCTATGGATAAAGCTTGGTTAGACTTTCAAGAGTTAACTGAGACCAATCAGCAGTCTTCTAGGGCGGATCTTATATCTCAACAACAAGCATCCACTTTAGGTAGAACTATATTAGCTTGGGCAAATACACCCATGCAATACATGCGTATACAGGAGAAGGCTTTTCGAGATATAAAAAATGGTAGGGGAGATTTTAAATCTAACGTTTCTAAGATAGCTTACTATGGGGCTATTCAATCTATAATATTCGCTAGTCTGCAAAGCGCGTTGTTCTCATTTGGATTAGACGAAGATGAAGATATGGATGACAAGGACTTTGCTAAGAGAGCTGATAGAGTTGTAAACACGGTTATAGATGGTCAACTTAGAGGCATGGGCGTAGGTGGCGCAGCTGTCTCAGCTATTAAAAATACTATATTAGAATTTAACAAGCAGGAGTTGAAAGCCGATGATGACAGTTGGTTTACTCAACCTGATCATACTAGAACAATACTACAGTTAACGGGTTACTCTCCTGTACTAAGTTCTAAACTTAAGAAGTTATACTCAGCATCTCAAACATGGAACTACAACCGAGATGTTGTATCAGAAATGGGGTGGGATATAAACAACCCAGCTATAGAAGCTGGAGCTAATGTTATTGAAGCCACTACCAATATACCTGTGGCAAGATTAGTTAGGAAGATAGATAACCTAAAAGAGGTTGCAGATAGTGAAAATCAAAATTGGCAACGTATAGCTCACTTGATGGGATACTCTAGCTGGGATATAGGTACGGAAGACGAGGAGTTAGAGAAAGTTAAGGAGGAGGTTAAAGGTAAAAGAAAAGATAAAAAACAATCTGCAGAAACCATCGCTCTACAAGATAGTTTTATTGAAGATCAAAAGAGAGAAAGAGAGGCTGGTGAGAAGACTACATGCGCTGCAGTAAACCGAGCTGGCAAAAGATGTTCTTTAGGGGCTTATGGAAAAACCTTCTGTACTATACACCAGGAAGTGAAGCAAAACGACACAGGTAAAAAAACTCAATGTACTCATATTAAAGGAGACGGTAAGAGATGTAAAATAAAAACATCGAGCAAGTCTGGGAAATGTTATTATCACGATTAACTTTAACCTTATATAAGTAATAATAATGAAATGGATAGGGGCACACATATGGGATTGGGTAACTAGGTTTCGCAATGACGTCTACATGGAAGACTTACCGTCTGACACTGTAGGGAATGTCGTTGGTTATGATACTACTACTAAAAAGTTAAGTTACTTCCCTACACCCACTGGAGGAGGGGGAGATGAGAATTTGGATGCACCGATAACGGTTACAAACCAAGATGAAGGATTTGCTCATATTCTAGACGTCACTTACGGTACGGGCGACACCTATACAGAAGTGTTAGAGGCGATTTTATCACCGTACAATAGGACAACTATAAGTTTAGATAGGATTGATTATTTTAAAGAAACTTCATCAGGAGTTTGGGGGCCCAAGCTGAATTGGACTAGCTCTTCTGCAACTGTTGAAGTTGGACAAGCTTTTAAGATAAATTCAATACAATACTCTATTGATGATACTGATCAAACGACTGATACATCTGTAGATTTTAGAAAGAACTCAGCTGATATACAAACCGGTTTTACGGACAGTGATTCGAGTTTACAGGCTTTAAGTAGTGAGGAGGAGTATCTTAATGAAAGTGTAGTGAGCACCTCCGGAGATTCATATATATTTGATGTTGTAGCGGTTGATGATGGTGGAACGAGTTTAGGAGATGAAACAATCACGTCTAATACTCAAACTATAAAGTCTTATCATAGGTTAAGGATTGGTGGTTATAGCGACAAAGATAATGGTGGTTATGACACTTTAGAAAATGCGGCAAATGCTAAGGCGTTGTTTGATAATATGACAACCGCTAAAGACATATTACAGGGTAGGAGTAATGCTACCGCTGTAGCTAATGCGGCTATGAACGATGACACTAAATATACTTGGATTATGTATCCAAGTTTGTGGGGTGATTTAAGTAATATTTATCTACTACCTGGTACTCCTTTAGGTATTGGAGGTAGTGGCGCTTGGCTAGATAAACAAACTTTCACTTTCGCAAATGACTATGGGCATAACGTAGAATATTATGCATACCGATCTAGTATTACTGGACCGTACAACGACACAACTGGACAAGAAATACAACTTATATTTTAGCAATGCCGATTATACTCCCTGATTATCTAAAAGTCAACAACCCCAACGAGCCCGTCGTAAGACTTGAAGATAAGCAAATTAAAGGCGTGGCTATTATAGATACTCTATCTAATAAGAACGGTATAAACGCTAGTCTAAGGGTTGAAGGCTATCAAGCATATGTTCAAGAGACTGATAAAACATATGCGTATATCAGTGATGACTTAGGAGACGCAGCTTGGGTTCTTGATTCTAATTGGAAAGTAATAACTGGAGACTCCTTTGTGTTTGATCAAAGCAGCTCTACTTCTGATACATGGGTTATAACTCACAACTTAAATAAATACCCATCTATACTAATTATAGACTCGGATGGTGATAACGTAGAAGGTTATACCGTGGTCTACAACACAACTTTAAAACTTACGATTACCTTTAAATCCAACGGTAGTCTCGTAGCTATATCAGGCTACGCATACTTGAACTAAAATAAATACAGAATATTATGCCTAAATTTTACGATCATATAGATCTGCGCACTAATCAATTAAAAAACGCGGTAATAGAATCTGCCGGTACCGCACCATCAACTCCCGCGCCTGTGCCGGGTCAGATATACTACGACTCTGGTGATGACGCTATATATCTAAGAAAAACCGATACCGATGGCAGCGACACAGACGGTTGGGTCGCGTTAGCGGATACCGCTACATATAGCACCGTAACCAATGGTGGTTTAAACGTATTAACCCAAAATTACTCTTTAGACTTTAACAACCTTGTAGAGTGGGATGCGACGCCTTCGAATGACGATAGAATAGCTATGCGTATAGCAGACCCTGATGAGGATGGTAGCAATAATGCCTCGCATAGGTATGTAACGTTTGCAAACTTTATCTCTACCTTAGGGGATATGACTGGGGTTGATCTTACTGGTACAGCTGGTGGGGTGAGTATAACTGCTGAAAGCGGCACGGCGAGTGGAGCTTACACAGCGACATTGGGTTTAGTTGCCGCAAATACTACGATTACTTCAACCACAAACCTCGCTAGCATCCTTAACACCTCGCTAGTCGTAGGTAGAGACAGTACTGACAATATCGACTTTGGTACTGATAACACTATCATCTTTAAAGCTGGCAACGCTAATCAAGTAAAAATCACAGATGGTAGTTTCGAGCCTATTGCAGACAATGATGTCAATCTAGGATCAACCGACGGCACAAAAGCTTGGAAGAACTTTTATGTTGATGGTACTATAATGCCCGGTATCCCATCGGGTGCCGACACGCCTGGAACAATCTTAACACTTCGAGGTGGTAACAGTACAGGTACCGGAGAAGGGGGTGATATAATATTTAAAACCGCTTCAGCATCTGGTTCTTCTGGAGAGGCTCAAAACAATGGTACAACCGCTCTAACAATAGACCATGAGCAAAAAGCTACCTTTGCAGGTAATATCACGGTAGACACTACAGCGGGTATTACAATCGGTGGTCATATGATTAACGATATAGATATAACCGCTGAGTGTGAAGATGTGGATGATCATATTATGTCATCCAAAGCTATTAGAGCTTACATAGCTTCAAATCCTGAGGGTTTTGGAAGTGGTAGTGGAGATATTACGCAAGTCAATATTACAGCTGGCGCTGGTTTAACTGGTGATGTTGACACAACAACTGGTGCACACACCCAAACAATAGACGTTGTAGGTGGAGACGGTATAACAGCTAACGCAAATGAAATAGAGGTAACAGTTGATAATACCACAATAGAGCTATCAGCTTCAAACGGATCTGGAACAGTGAGAGCTAAAACGGCTGCGATTGCGGATTCTGGAACTGGCTTAGCAACAGCTGATCAAATTCATACTTTTGTCACTAGTTACGCTGATGCTTCGGGAACAGACAACTCCACGGATGTAACTTTAGTAACTACATCGCACGACTACCTATCATTGTCTAGTCAAGCAATAACATTAAGCGCTATTGATTTAACCGCTGATGTTACCGGTACTTTACCTATAGCTAGCGGGGGTACTGGAAGCACCTCCACGACTTACTGTAGTTTAACGACAAATGTAACTGGTACTCTACCTGTAGCTAAGGGAGGAACAGGTGCTACATCATTTGCAGATAAATCGGTTATTGTTTCTCAAGATTCTAGTACTGATACTTTGGCTGCAAAAGCAATGACTACAGATGGGTCATTATTAATTGGTGGTAGTACAAATGGTCCAGAAGTTGGCACTCTTACGGAGGGCGCTAATATCACTATCACAAACGCGGATGGTGCAATCACGATTGCTGGTACTGCTAATGATGATGTTGATGTTAGCGTTGCTAACTTAGAAGCAAGGCTACCTCAAATTGATACCGCTACTACTATTGGTGACGGCGTGGCAATAACCGCTGGAGGAAACTTTATAGTAACTGGGGACTTAACGGTTAGCGGTACTACCACAACGGTTAACTCAACGGCTATAAGTATAGAAGATTCCGTTATGCGTTTAGGTGGTCACATACCGGAGCAAACCGCTCAAGACGGGGATGTTGGTGTGGAATTTTATCATAACGGCGTAAAAACAAACACACCTGACATGGCTGTGAGCGGTGGTAGTTGTATGGTTACCATAGTGGCTCACGGTTACCAGGTTGGGGATTTAGTTAGAGTGGTAGGTAACGCTACGGAGGCTTTAAACGGAGTTTTTGTTGTAAATGCAGTTACCGATGACGCTTTTACGTTTGTAATTGGGTCATCACCAGGTGATTTCTCCAACACCACACAGACCGGGTCTGTAACAGTAGCGGAAAGATCGTTTTTTGGTTACGATAACTCAGCTGACGTATTCTCTGGCTTTGTTGATGTCACAAACACCACGGATAGTCCTACAGGGTATACAGGTACTTTAATGAGCGCTAAGTTTAACGATGCAACACTGTCTAGTCTAACACTTGGTGGTCACGCCATGGATGACATTCAAGTTAGTGGTGACTCTTTTTCAGATGTCGATGATGAATTAATGTCAGCTGCCGCTATTAATGATAGAATTAACACTCAAATAACCGCACAAGATTTCAGTACCTATACAACTGGAGTTACCCTTAGTGCTGGTACTGGTATAAACGTAGGTAATAACACTAACTCGAGTGGTGGGGCTTACTCTACCACGATTACTTGCGACTTAGAAGGTGAAGAGCTCGCGTCTACAACAAACGGTAATGAAGCTGTCACGAAATTCTTACGAGCTGACGGTGATGGTACATGTAGCTGGCAAGTACCCTCTTATGCGACACCTATCCCTGACACTAATCTAGGCACCAAAACCTCAACGTTAGATGTTAGTGCCATGTTAGCTGGAGATGGTGTAGCTTCTTATATGACAGCCACGATAGCTCACAGCTTAAGTACCTTGCAACCTATCGTTCAGCTATGGCTTGTTGACGACGACGCTAGCCCTGCTGCTAGCGAACAGATAGAAGCTCAAATAGATTGCACGTCAACTGCTAACGTAAGAATAACGTTCGCGAAGTTGCCACCTAAAGATGTTCGAGTTACAATAATAGCTCCAAACGTAAATAACGTAGATGCGTCATACTCTTAATAACAATTTAATTTAATATAATAGAATGCCAAAAAATTACAGTTTACTAGACGCGGACGACATGGCGGGTGCGACAGACACATCCACCGCATCGTCTGAGTCAATAAAAGCCTACGTAGATTCTGTAGCAAACACGAATATTGGAACGGATGACTTAACTATAGATGATGCATCGAGGAGCTTGGTTTTAAATAGTGGCGCTGGAGCAACATTTGAAATATCTAGAACAGGCGGCGCTTCATATATAGCTAAATTTGGCTCTACTACCGCGTGGGTGGAGGGGAATCTTGTGCTATCATCTGCTACAGGAACAAATCCAGCTTCTAAGATATACTTTAGAGAAGGTGCTAATTATGGGACTAATTACGTGGCTATAAAAGCTCCTGATGATTTGAGTTCAACTGACACCATTTATACTCTCCCCCCTGATTACCCTACTACAGGGCAAGTTCTTTCTTCTACCGATGCAGGTGTTATGTCTTGGGAAAACGCGGGTAGCGTAAGCGTGTCTGATAGTGTTGCTGACACAGCTTTTCCCGTAGTGTTTCATGACGAGTCTAATAACCTTCATGACGACACTGGAGCGTTTACGTACAACCCTAGCACTGGAGGTTTAGTAACATCTAAACTTACAGCCGCGTCTAGAAAATATGAATTACCTTCAGTTGCTGTTGGTGATTTTAAAGGTGGAGATGTTTATTATTATGGCGATGGATCTACTGTTAAAGGTGGTATATACTATATAAATGGTACTAATTGGACGCTAGCAGATGCTGACGCTGAATCTTCAGCGTCTGGTTTACTAGCGGTAGCTTTGGGTACTGTCCCAGTTGATGATGGAATGTTGTTAAGAGGGTTTGTCACACTTTTGACAGAGATAGAAGGAACGGAGGCTATAGGTTCTCCAATATACTTATCTGCAACAAACTCTGGAAAAGCGACAATAACAGCACCGACTGGAGACGGTGATATCGTTAGAGTCTTAGGTTACTCCTTACATGCCACTGGTAATCAGGTTTATTTTAACCCGGACAACACGTTCGTAGAATACACAACGTAATGCCGATTATATATGCAGACGCTAAAGATGGGACTATTAAGAATGTTAATAGGCCTAGTTACGCCACCGCAAGAGAAGGTACCACAGGTACCGTGGTTGATGGTTTAGGGAAGGACACAGAGATAATTCGCGCGGAAGAGACGACATCAAGAGGTAGGACTTATTACCACATCACAAGATCTTTCTACGCTTTTGATGTTTCGAGTATTACCGCTACAGTTAGCTCTGTTGAGTTGAATATACACGGATACACTAATGACAGTTATGGTGGTGGACTTATAGTAGTGAGATCAGACGCTTTCGGGGGTGACACTATGGCGGCTTCAATTGACGCTTTGGTAACCGGGGATTTCAATGGGATACATGGGTGGGATGGTAGCAGTGCTATGAATGCATATGGGCAAGCCACAGCGTGGTCAAGCTCGTGGAATACTAGCGCGTGGAACACTAGTCCCACCAGCGGGTATAACACAATACCTTTAACCAGCGCAACACAAAGCGTGGTGGTAACTCAAGATTGGATTTTTCTAGCTATTGTTGATTACAGTTATGACTATTTAAAAGTCTCCCCACCAGGCTCTTGGCCTAGCAACCAAGATAATCGCATAGGAGGTTTCTTCACTGACCAAACAGGTACCAACAGAGACCCTTACTTAGATATAACATATGACGTCTCCCATGGATATGCGCACTCTGTTAACACAGTAGTGGGGGCAGCTATAGGTAAAGTTAACACAACGCTGAGGGATAACATAAACAAGATAAATACAATACAATAAAATGGAATACGGATTACATGTAATTGAAACCGCTACCGCTGAAACTATACTAATAGATTTAGAAAAAGGTAGAGGAGCTATTAAGTCTATAAATATAAATAATGGGAACAAGACTACAGAAGCGACAATTGACTTATATTTAAAAGATAACCGCGATCAGAAAGCATATATAGTTAAAGAGTTGAATATACCCGGTGGAGTAACATTACTACTAAATGAGGGGTTGATGTTTAACAATAGTGTTTTATCACTATGTATGAAAACAGTCTCGAGTGGAATAACTAGTTCCAACCCAATATCTGTAATAATAAAATAATGGACAACATAAGCAAGCATATAAGCTATAGAGAAGCTACACGAAGTAATACAGCTTTACGTAGAGGTATAGATAATATCCCTGACGTAGAGCAATTGGAAAATATGAAACTTATAGCTGAGAAGATTTTTGAGCCTTTAAGAAAGTGGGTTGGAGGTCCGATTAAAATAAACAGTTTCTACAGATCACCAGAGTTAAACGTAGCGATCGGTGGTAGTAAGAAATCTCAACACTGCCGTGGTCAAGCTATAGACATAGACGATACATTCGGTGGGAAATTTACCCATCTAAACGCTAAGATGTTTACTTACATGAGGTATCACCTTGACTACGACCAGTTAATATGGGAATTCGGAGATGAAGATAACCCAGCTTGGGTACACATCAGTTATGTATCACCTGAAGAAAATAGGTGTAGATGTTTGGAGGCTTATAAAGAAGATGGTAAAACGAAATATAAGGTTTTATAGTGAAGTACTTAACTGTTATATTTTTATGTGTAATATCCTATAGTACGCTATTGTCACAGTGTAATCAACATGTGTTTAGCTCTGTTGGTGCAGAGAAATGGACTTCGTTTCAATATCAAGATTGTGATGGGTCTAACCACTACTTCGGGTTACCTACTGGTGGGTATACTGTTATATTATGCGCTGACATAGGAACTACTTTTGTTTTATCTGGAGATGGGTTTGTATACCCGTTACAGGCAGAACACCCAGCTTACCCGTCTTGTATACAACTACCCTGCCCATCTGATTTAGATGGAGACGGAGAGGTTGGGTCTCAGGACTTATTGTTATTACTAGGAGACTACGGAACCATATGCGATTAATTACTATACTTCTTTCTTGGTTTATTATAAGTAGCGCTGTAGCTCAGTGTGACGTAGAGTTAACTAGTGTAGATTGGGAAACTGGAGAGGTTGTAGTTGCTATTCACAACTCAAACAACTGCGGAGAAGAGGAAGACGGGGATATGGAATATATCACCCAGATAAACCTTGGAGTAACGAATGGAGTAGATACTTTAAACTCTTACGAGTTTGCTAACCACCCATTGTTATCTTTCTTGAACTTTTCTCCTCAACACTGGGGCGGAAGTAATTTCTTAGATTATGCGTATTCTGGAGATGTATTAACCTTCAATCTTTGGGATGCTCAGAACGCAAACTTAGGTGTTCCAACTACAATGGAGAATTGGATGAGTTGGTATAACGATGAAACCTTTTGCGCGGGAGCAGACATATTCATTTGGCAAGTTAACTACTCTTCGGGATTTACTCCCTATAATGTAGCTTTACAAACACCATCAACGCAAACACAAGTATACCCAGATCTGTATCCAGGAAATAATTGGCTACCTATAGACGGTGTGTGTCCTTGTGATACTGTAGAGACAACAGAATATATCTACGAGACTGATACAGTAGTGTCATATGATACTATCATAGAATATCTCACTGACACCGTATATATAACCGAAGTGGACACATTAATAGAATATGTCCAACTACCGCCAGATACTGTACATGAGTACATCTATTTAACAGATACTCTATATATAGAAACCGTGGTATATGAGAATATCTATGTGTATGAAACAGACACAATAACAGAGTTTGTAGCTGAGACGATATATATAGATTGCGAAACTGGGGAGGCTTGTGACTTAAGCCACCCTTGCGATAGCACCTCCGTGTTCGCCCCAAACGCGGTAACACCAAACGGAGATGGTTGGAATGACACATGGCAGGTGATTGCAGATGGAGCTTGTTGGAGTCAGTGGGAGACTAGAATATATAATAGATGGGGAGGGTTGGTTTGGATTAGCACTTCTAACATGGATGAATGGGACGCCAACGTAGCCACGGGTGTGTATGTTTACACAATTAAAGCTCACAGCTCTATAAACGCAAGCTTATTTGAATTTAACGGAACAATAACAGTATTATACTAAATAGATGGGAACAGAATTAAACGAGAACACAGGGTTTAGAATAAGTATTAAAACACTTATAGGTGTAGGATTTGGAATGGCCACTATTATTAGTATGTGGTTTATGCTCCAGGCAGATATTGCAGAGGCGAAAGAACTACCTGTCCCACCAGATCCAGAGGTGACGCGCATGGAGTTTGATATGAAAGATCAATTGATTCGCCAAACTATTATGACAACTCAAGAAGATGTTATAGAAATTAAAGATGACTTAAAAAATATCGAACGAAAAATTGATGAACTAAATTAAAATGAAAGATCAAAAAATGACTTGGAAAACCGTGTTAGCTTATGCTTTACTAGCTAGCTCTGTTTTAATAGGCGGAGTAGCTTTCGGCCAAAACCCCTGTAACAGCGATATATGCGTAGTGCAATTTAACGCTAGTTGGAACGAATCAAACAACGTAGGTTATTTAGATGAGTTAACGAATTGTGATATACTAAATGTTAACATCGATGAAGGTGCATACCAAAAAGAATACGGGATAGTAGTTGTACCAACTATTATAGTGTTTAATGGAAAGGAGGTAGAGAGGTTCCAAGCAAATATCATGATGGAAATGGAGGCTACTAAAAAAGAAGTGCAAGGGGTTGTGGACGAACTCTTAATGAGCAGGTTTTAAATGAGAGCTTTATTGCTAACTTTGTTAATGGTAGCTTCAACTACTGTTAGCGCTCAATTTTTTAAGTATTCTACGTTCTATATGTCTGGGAATATTAGTTCACCTATGGTTGAGCAGCATCAGTATATGATGGATCGTGAGACCGGGGAGTTGACAGATGTAACTGTTGTAAATCCGTACAACTATAAGTACAACATCGGGTTACGAAAGATAGCTAGATTTGACTACGAAAACAAAGCTAACCAATTCTATGACGGAGAGGAAAATCCAGTTAGTAATTACGCTCCTATCGGAGCTGTTAATGGGAATGAATACTTACTCTCTATAGAGATGACTCGCAATCGTGGAGCTGAGTTTATAAACCATGAGTATTGGTACAGATATGTCGGTAAACATTTTATGGTTAAAGCGGAGTATATAGATAACCAGGAAATACAATTAAAGACCTTTGGAGGTGAGGTTCGAGGTAAAGTTGATTTTGGTGGGTTTAGTATATCCGCTGGGGTAAAGCATAGATCACATCCAGTTTATGGTATCAACCCATTTGAAGAAAACTTTGATCTATCCGTAGACCCTTGGTGGAGCGTGGCGTACGATTTAGGTTATACAGATGAGTATTGGTTCTTTGATGGAGAAGGGAATGGAGTAGATGATTTCTACGACTATTACAATTGGAATTGGTTTACACCTGAGGGAGTTCAGATCGCGGAAACAGACGAGGAGTTTATGAAGTATCACTTTGGGAAAGCTGTGGACGCTTATAATAGAAACGAGCTACGTTTGTTAGGTATACAACAGGAAGCGTCTATAGTAGCAGGTGTAAACTATTACTTTCACAAAGATAACTTTTGGCTTCATTGCTGGGGAGATGTGTTACCGTATCACATAGGTCTAAGTGATTATGCTTACATAGATATGGATATACCAGGTAAAACAGATCTTGATTTTAACATAGGGTTAGTTACTGGAGCTAGGATAACAAAAAAGTTTGGAGTATTTGCCGAGGGTAGATACCAAAGGTATTGGGATATAAAGAACTACGAAGTGAAAATGGGGATTAACTACTCTATATTCTAAACAACAAAGGTAACATTTACCCTTGATGTAAAAACAAGGGTAATAAAAAAAGGGGATAACCGTAATGGCTATCCCCTTCTTTGTTTTAAGTGATTAAGTTCATGTCACCTCACACGACCCACCTGCACAAGCAAGCTCTCCAGAGAGGTCTGTGTTGTCATCTAGTTCTATAACTTTAGTTAGATCTATCTCGTGTAGAGATTTCATTAACTCTTCATATTTAACCTTCGTAATATCCTCAAACGGAGCTTGTTTATACGTGCCTCCATTATGAGGTAAAACAGACAGACCGTTGTAGTGATCTTTGTTCTTCCACATCCACTCCCCAACTTCATCCCACATATCCTCTTTGATAGAGATTGTGGCTGAAACGTTATGGGAGTTGGAACCTTTCCGGTGTCCATTACCAACCCACTCTGTAGCAACCTTCTTTACGCGTTCCAGTAAATCCATAGGGGACTCGGTTCTTAAAATAGAACCTTTCGGAGCTTGTTGCGGGATACTTATCACAGCTGTATCATGAGATCTGAAGTAATCGTCTTCGACGATCTCAGGATGATTGGCTTTAAGATACCCATAGATAGCCTCGTTTTTCCCTACGCGCAATCTACGGATGTATTGTTTGTGGTGCCATGCATGTATACCCGATGACGTTCCTAGTACCAGGGATGTCGTCCCTGCGGGTTTAACAGTTGTTGTACGTGCAGCTTTGTTAATACCTATAATCTTAGCCACTCTAGTGTTCTCTTTTTTAACGATCTCAGCTCCAGCAGACATGTCATAGTTCAGTACAGTTCCGCTACCTATACCTGTCATAGACACGCCTATCAAAGCATCTCGCTCTGTTGTCTCTTTCCAGATCTCTCTAAGATAGTGGAAATCGGTGTACCCAGCTTGGAGTGTGCCTATAAAAGCCGCGACTTTAACGCGCTTCTCATAATCCTCTTGCGACTCTATATCCGATACGTTGACCTCACATAGGTTGCAGAATTGATATGGCCTAAGAGCTATCTCGCAACACGGATTAGTTCCCCAATCTTTATCGTTATTGAAGTATATCCCTGGTTCACCAGCTCCGGAAGCTTCAACCCTTTTCCATAGGTCCATAAAAAACTTTTTAGTTATCTTATGTCGCATGAGAACCGCGGAGTTGTTTGATCTACCACGTTGTGGGTTTAACTCCCACCAGTTCCCAGCTTTGCAAGATATCATCTCCTCATCATACGCGCTAAATAGCGATATAAGCGCAGCGCGGCGGATACCTCCAGCTAAAACAGCATCGGCAATATGGCAAATGATATCGTGTACGTTAAGAGACGTAAGACTGTCTCCATCGTCTTTATCATCTAATATACCTTGCACCTTTATTAAACACTCTTTAAGCGGTTGCGGGCCAGGGGCTTTACCCCCTGACGTCACAAGCCTCGCGCCTTTCGGGCGGATGTCTGAATAGTCAAATTTTACAGCGGACTTCTTTCTACCGCCTAAATAAGACTCCATAAGAACCTTTACCGCATCTGCCCAACCTTCTATACTATCCCCTATTACGAACCGTCTGTATCTTTTCTCAAACGGTTTAGTAACGTGAGGAAGTTTTTTAACATGGTGTTGCTGTACTGAATAACCCACTCCACACCCAGATAGCAGTAGAAACATAGTTTCACTAAAGCTATCGATATGGTCAATAGGTAAGTAACTACAATTATACAAGCGGTTAGGGGATATTTCAATAGGTTTACCACTAAACTGGAGAGACCGCATCGACGGTAGTACTTTCTTATCGTATACCAATTCATAAGCGTTTTCAATTTGTAATAAGAGTTTGGGATACTTCTTTTGATGCATCTCCTTGTTTCTTGTAACTAATTCCTCCCATGTTTCTCTTCTATTTAACTCTGGTATATACTTAGCATATTTCATATGGACTGTAATGTCCGATAGTATTTTCTTATCTACGCTAGCCATTTGATTCCATATGAAAGGTTAAACATATATCTAAAAACGGCACATATAACACGTGATTACTTTTATCGCTATCGTCTATATATGATCTAAATCCAACTAGTATACCTGGATAGAACCCTATACTAATTTCCCAACCTAATATTTTTCTCATCTTTTCTTTTATTTAATATTAATTCTACAACTTTATCACATTCCTTCTGATTTTGAGGTTTATATAAAGTTACATGAGGTTGAGTGGTATTTACCTGTTTTTTAAACATCTTCCACCGTAAAGGAAAACTTTCGTTTGCCCTACCTTTTGTTTCTATTATAAACCCGTCTCCAAGGAAATCAGGAGTATATTTAATAGGGAGGATTTTCTTTTCCCCTCGATTAACCATACTACCTTTACCGTTGCTCTGTCTTTCATAGCACTGCATATCACACATAAAACCTTCTTGTAATATAAAGGTCTCCCCTTCATATTCGCATTTGATTTTAGCTTTTTGCAGTGCCATATACATATACTTCTCCAGCCCTGAGGCGAAGGTTATCCCATTATAGGAAACCTTCTTAGACCTCACTGGACCTCTTTTTCTACTCTTGGTTTTAAACGTTGTCTTTCTACCCATGCTATTAGATTGGGGCGCAGCAACAACTACCATCTTCACACGGATTATATTCACCAGACAACTCTTCTCTAGCCGCTTGGATATACAAGATCGCGTCCATTAGCTCCTCTTGAACATCTGTAAGATATCCGAGCAAATCTTTGTGGCCACCAATTCTCTCGTCGTGTAACGTACGACCGTATTTCTCGAGACCTAAATCGGATCTCTCGATAAACTTGTTACATACGCGCTCTACTACGGGGTCTCTAAACTTAGATTTCTTAACGCTTTTAGCGTTCATTATTTCTCTATCACTCATCTTACTTGTCTTTTACAAATGTTCCATTAACCATTTTACCCGTGCGCTTACTGATAACTTCGTAAGCCATATCGGTGCAATGCTCGATCGAGGTGCCACCCAATTCAGCTAAGTTTGTGAGCACTACAACCATGTCACCTATAGCATCTATAAACTCGTCATTATCGTTCTTTAATATAGCTCTACCAAGCTCTCCGGCTTCTTCCATGAGTTTTAGATACTGAGTTTTAGTATCACCTTCTTTGTACAAACCTCGTTCTTTAGCCCAAGCCCTTATCAACTCAAACCTATCGGTTTCAGTAGATCGCTGTTTACGATAATCTTTGTCAGTGATTTTTCTTGAGTTAGTGAGTAACGAGCCGGTTGTCATAGCGTTCACCTCCCTGACAAGGGCTTTGTTGTACACGTAGCATCTTTCTTTAGTAAATTGAGATGGTTGAACGTGTTTCATTATATACTTTATGGTTTTCGTGTTTACAGTGCACGTTCCATCGTTAGTTTCCCACGTCATACCTATTTCATCCATTAACCTTCCCTTAAGTTTATTAACCGGACACGGGAAAGTGGTTGTCTGGTCTGTTACATTTATATCCATTTTCTTTAACTGGGTTATATTATTATTATCTAAATCTTTATAAAGCACTCTCTCCATTGTATACCCAAACTCTTCTTGAAGTTCAACTTCTCTAGTAGAGATATAGTTGAAGCTTTCAGACATCTCTAAAATCTCAAAATCATCTTCAGAGTAACCTTGCTCGTTTATGAGTCTATTCGTTATATCATTTGTTACACCAATTTTCTTTCCTGGTATATGGTATATACAATACATTACTGGTTTCTCATCTTTCTAGGTGGTCCCACGGTGACGATTAAACCCCCGAACCCGAAAGGGGAGAAGTACACGTCATCCTTACTTTTAAAAGTATCGTGGCGGTGATCGCCGTCATCGTATACAGTTGTGACGTCTCTAAACCTTCGTTTTTTATCTCGTAAATGTAAACAAAGAACTTTGTCTTCTTCCACTCGTAACACCACGGTGTCTTGAATAGGTTCTCGATCTATTATCTTACTGGTTTGATAGTTAAAGTTTATAACTTCATCTTGAGTTATCATAACACAGGTTGTGTCTTGGGCTAAGCTAGAAAGCGTTAACCAAAATACTAGGACAAATAGAATGCCTAGCTTATTTCTTATTGTGTTCATAGTTTATTATTATATAGGTGTAAATTATGGGCAAAGTGGTAATATTCACCAACTTCATACCCTGTTGCTTCCGCTACGTGGCGTTGTATCTCTGAAAAACAGAATTGATCGTTACAAAATCCATACCAGAGGTCGTTAGACCTCATTGTAACACACATGTTTAGCTTATCGTTTAGTATAGTAAACTGTATGGCATATGTACAAGGTGTGTCTGTTTTGTATTTATCTATTTCTTTTCCATCATATATGGACACTGTAGCTTGTCTAGTTTCTGGATTAGCTTTTAACATATGAACAACTTTTTTCATTTGCTCTTCGCGTGTTAGTTGCCAACCATAGTTAGAGTTAACGTTGCCATGTTTATCAGCCATACGCGTCCATATTGGCGGTATCTTACCATATATTTCACCTAGCTTCTTTATACTAGGATCAGCGGTTTGATACCACAACCATTCAGCTTCAGCGTATCTTATGTTCCATCCCCTTTCTTTATTTTTAATATGGTTTTCAAGCGGTTCCATAAGCGTGAAACCGACATTAAATAAAGCGCGTGTTCCAGCAAAGCTAACACCGTCTCGGCGAATCTTGTCACAAAAGTAATTATATGCTTCATTTGCATTTTTAAATTTTGTTTTCATTATATTTGTTATAGTAATATTCGTAGTACTCGTACATCTTCCTTAAAGCTTCTTCGCCGCTATAATCCGCTGGGTCTGTGCTAACTTTTCCCTTCATCTTTATCTCGACCATCCAGCTTGTATGTGCCTTATCCCAATCAGGGACGACCGCTATGGATATACCGTTGTCCATACACCAGCTAACCTGCTTTATGTTTCCAGGTTCGCATATTAGCTTACCTGGCGATCTACCGTATTTAGGTTTTTTAACTGGAAAATATATTAGTCCCATGGCATAGCATCGTGTTCAGCAGCATCTGTAATCAAAGGTAAGAAACTACCTGATCTAGGTTCCCAATTGAAATGGGCTTCAGCTCCGTTCTCCCCTAAATTCTGAAACTTAACTTTAAGTACTTTACACTTAACGGTTTTAGCCTCATAATCTCGGTGCACAAGTAAACCATGATAGCTGGCATCATACCACTCACCTCCACCTTTGATATTGTACATAGTAGGTTCTTCGATTTTTCCATCTTGACCTTTATACATCTTAGTAGGGTGAGCTACAACTATAACTAACACATCATATTTCTTAGCGAAGATCTCTATCTTCTCTAAATACTCAAGTGTATATCTGTTAACGTCATCAGAACTAGCGTTGCGATCTCGAACCTTATTAAAAGGATCTATCACTAAACATTTTATACCTTTACGTTTCACTAATTCAGCTCCTTTCCTTAATACAGCTTCAAGAGAATACTTGTCCATATCTATAAAAAAGAAATTACTGTTAACGTGATCTGCTACTTGATCCCATTTGGTACCATCTATATCACTAGGTGTTGGCATGTCCATCCATACCTTACGCATCAATTTATGAGCGTGGAGATATGTTGGCTGATTCTCTGGCGATGCGAATGCAGTTTTCCAATCATAGTTATTGTTATACCCAACCACCATTTGGTCCACAAAATCCGATTTTCCAGAAGACGGTATACCAGTAACAGTAATAAATTGACCGGTGTAAGTACTAAATATCTTATCAAAATTAGATAAACCAACCTGAAAGCCTGGTTTAAAACCGTGTTTAACGAAATCTTTAAGTTCATCTTCTACATCATATAATGTTGAAACTCCTTCTAGTGGCACTTGTTTAGATGCTTGTATTATATCTCGTAGAGCTTCAGCTCCGTGAGACAGTAAATAGTCATTAGCATCTTTATCTCCATTGAAATCGACTAGAAAGCAAACCTCAGCTCCTAACCTCCGAATAAACTCTTGTTTAAGAGCTTGTCCAGGTTCGTCAGCGTCTACTGCAAGAACAATCTTGATTTTATCTTCTAGGTAATCTATACAGTTATCTAGATAGTCTAAGTTGTTCGAGTTCAGTGTAGCTCCGTTAGGAACTGAGATCGCGTTCGTTATACCAGCTTCGTGTAAAGCTAGTACGTCCATTTCACCTTCTGTTATAACACACCAGTCAAACCCTACAATACTGTTTATATTGTAAAAGACCTTTTCAGCACCTTTATATAACTTAAAGTTCTTTCTACCATCTCTATATTTAATGTTTATGAGCTGATCGCCCATATAGTAGTTAAATTGTATGGTATTCTCTTCTTTACTTGTCTGAGGCATCCATTCCTTACCTTCACTCACTTGGAGATCTGATAAAGTCTGTTTAGATATACCTCTTGTCTCAAACCATTTCTCAACCTTTGTGCCAACCTTTTCTATAGCTCGCTCATTGGGTCTTATATAAACCCTTTCGCTAGCTCCTTTTCTTTGGTATGTATGCAGTTGAAAACTGGTATCACAATTGTGACAAGTACCGAGACCACGTTCCCAATCATAGCTAGAGCATTTAGCTTTTCTATTCTCAGGTTTCCTGGAAGACGAACACAGGGGACAAGTCCCCTGCGTCGCACCTTCTTCAAGACAATGTTGATTGAACTTGTCAATCAAAAATCCATTGATCTCTCTATTTTCTACATTCATTTTAGAATGGCAGGTCTACTTCTGGTTCTACAGCTGCCGTCTGAGCAGGGGCGGGGGCTTTTTGGCCCCCTTCAAAGGGAGCCGGCGCCACGTTATCTCCGTTTGTCCACACGACTTTACAGTTGCCGAGGTAAGTCTTAGGCGATTTAGCCTCGCGCTCCTCTTTGGATTGATCTACAACTACAGGCCCTTGATTCCCAAACTGATCTATATCATCGTTAACAGTAATAGTGATAGGTAGATATTTACCTTTTTTACCGTTGATAATTTTGTCTTTGGGGACATTTGCCAAGTTGATACTTGTTTTAATAATACTAGCCATTTGTTATGCGTTCATTAAGTTAACTAATTTTCTACACTGAGCTACGCTAGCTCCAGTGGTTCTCCTAAAGTTGTCAAAGCTTTTGTGATACGGATGCATCTTATCCGCGGCATTAGCATTGAAATAGAAGTTCTCAGAGTTGGCTCTGAACCGTTTGCCTGAAATAGAACAGGTCTTTCTTTTTAATCTTCCCATGGTTTATGGTTTTAAGGGTTTATAAATTTTAAAGTGTTTTCGATATTAAATACTGGTCTTTATCAAAACCTTCAGTTTTGTAGAATAAATCATACACTTCTGAGGCTTTAAATACTTTCTCTTCTCCAGTTTCGTAGAAACGTTCTGAGCAGTCAAATATACCTATCTGTTTAGTGGTTTTGTCTATAGCTATAAATAGCATATCATACCCAAATAGCTTCTTGTATATATAAGCTTGACTATCGTAATTGAACTTAGCAGCAGACCACTTGAAGTTTTCTATGTCTCCGGTTGTCTTCAGATCTATCACAAGCTTCTCTTCGTGATTTATTATATCTGCTTTTCCCTTCCACATGTTTCCACATATTTCCGCTACTCCAGGTTCTTCATATATAGCATTTCCTAGCAACGGTTTAATTAGGTCTTTACAGACAGAATTGTCTAGCATAGTTTTAGCCATAAGTTCTACGTTATCTACTTCATGTTGCAAGATACACACTTTACCTTGCGCTTCGTCTTTATATTTCTTTGTATTGCGAGTCGTAGCATCTATTATTTTAAAAGATTCTAGTTTCTCTGGTTCTAGTATCATCGTGTGGAAATATCCACCGATCTTAAAATTAGGGTTGTCGGGTGTTGGTTTATGAAGCCCTGAAGGATTAGTCAACAAGGTTCGTATATTTGAGTTACTTAAAAACTGCTGACCAAATTCGCCATAGTAGTCTTCATCGTTCCTCAACCGATCTAACACCGTTTTGTCTATCATGAAGTTAATTCTTTTTCGACAGCGGCGGACATATCATACTTACCTTTAATAGCACTGACATCTCCACCTTTTTCTAGATAAGCTTTTGCTAGCTTAAATTTTTCACTGCCTTTAGTTAATTTTTCTTTAGGTTTTGCTGCGACTTTCGCTGCGGTGTTCTTCCCGTGCTTGTTAGATGCGTCTGCGTCTTCAGTGTCATCTATAAGTAATAGATTACCTAACGCGTACTTTTTTGCGTAAGTACTTGCGGCACCAAACTGTTGAGAGGTCTGCATACCTTTTTGATTAAGGTCTACGCCTACAACAGCTGTAGCGATAATTTGATTATCACCATCCGAGAAAATTGCTGTGGATTCGAGCATAGGCACAGGTTCTGTAGCCACGATCTGTTCTCTTAATGTAACAGATACATCGAGCTCGAGGAGAAACGGTTTTATCGCTTCTAGAATATCTTCCGATTTTCGGAAGTAGTATTTGCCAAAGGAGTTATAGCAAGATTTCTTAGCCTTTAACTTCGTTTGGACTTGAGCCAATTTATTATTTAATTGTGTCATGGGTATAGGGTTTTGTATATATATAATTACACATTTTTTCAGTTTTTTACACGAGTAAACTACAGGAAGTCAACCACTTGCGAGTAATCTACTCGTTCCACTAATTTATCTATAGCTTGTCTTTTTAGCTGAGAAACACGTACGTAAGCACTGTTGCCTCGTATACCTAGTTTCCTAGCTATAGCTTTGGCGGACAAACGATCACAGTTGAGTCCGTAGCTTAATATTACAACCTGAGCCTCATCATGAGATAAATGCTGATTCAACAAACCAAGCAAATATGAGCATAGCAGCTCTGGGTTGTAATTCTTTATATTATCTGGCACGTCGTAAGTAGTGTCGGAATTATCGGTTAATGCATCTAAGCTAACGAATACAGAGTTGAAAAACTCTTCTATAATTTTTCTATCCCCAGAGTTCTCTCGCCTCATCTCATTAATCCTATGCTCAGGAATTCGCATCGTGCCTCGGTTTATATCTATAGCTCTTCGTATAGCACCTTTAACCCGTTTAGATAGAAATGATTTCAATCGTTTCTCTGGGTCTTTTGCTTCAAATACAGTTTCCCAAACTAACTTATCTACCGCGGCTATTAACCCTCGACTACCATCTTGTATAAGATCTGTGATATCCATGACCCCACTAGCTTGTTGAGCCGTAGAGAATTTACGAGCTAGATTTTCCACTAAAGGCAAGAACTTTATTACAAGCTCATCCCTAGTATACTCATCCCACATCTTCCCTTCGAGTTGCTTTATAGCTTTCTCGACATCTTTCTTATACCTTATGTAGTTTTTTACGTTATAGCTTTTCATCTACTAGTCTTTAATTGAGCTCGCAATACATTTCTACGTGACATAAGCTTATTAAACTCATCTACACTTTCTTTTGCTTTTTTACGCTTTAGCTTTTTATCTATAGCATTTATCTCATGGAGCTTTTCCAAGAGAGTTTTTCTAACTCCGTTTTTTCGTCTACTCATTTTCTTTTTTGTTTTACGTATATTACTATGGGGTGAACTATACAGGTCATAATACCTAATGTTATTAAGTATAATTCTGCATTAATGCTTTTTAGTAAACCTACGATAGCAACAGAAGCAAATACTCCTATCATTAATCGTATGAGTATACCTGAATATACTATAGTTATAGATGCAGCGCCAGGTAGTTTACTGGACCATTCCTCAAATACAACGCCTATAAAGCATATCATACCACCCACTAGTAAACCTAGTGTTATACTTGCCATTGTTTCTTTATTTAATAATCTTCATCTTCGTCTGTAGGGTAAAAATAACCCTGATCGCTACACGATTCTGGTTCTTTACCCGTGAATTTGGAGTCTGGGAATTTATTTAAGCTAGGAAATATAACCTCCTTCTTGCCTGAGAAAGCTAAGTCTATACCTCGACTTCTATCTCCAGCTCCATTATTCATCTCATCTAGTAGTTCGTAGTAATCTTTACCACCAAATATTCCGTAACCCTCATAATTTACTTCTTGCCATGTTTTAACTCCATTGCTCATATAAACTGTAAAGGTTGGGCGATCTGCATACTCACATGGTATGCTTTCATCTGTATCCTGTGTTCTCCAGCTAAATAATCCCATTATTTCTATTTTTCATTATAATTCTTTATTTAATAATTCTTTTTCTCTTTTTAATTCCTCCGGCATATGTCTATGAATAGTCCGTAAGGATACCCTTAGGAGCTCAGAGATACGTTTTAACGTAATCTTTTGCCCCATGTCATGTAGATCTATCATACATGTATAGATATCATCAGAATGGATCTTATTTGACCGACCTATTAAAGCACCTACGATGCTAAGTTTCTCTGATTTCTCTAAACCGTTGTGTAGTTTAAATATAACCTTACGCAACTTATTCTTTGGTGGCTCCTCTAGATCTAGCATGCTAACTTCATATACTATTTTCCGTAGTATTTCTGGGTATATACTAAAACTAGTAAACCCATTGCTTTTATCCGCTAATATTTGAGCTATATCCATAAACTCATCTTGATCTAAAGAAGGGTTCAGGTACCACAACACAAGCAAATGCCACTTCAAACTTCTGTAAGTCGTGATCTTCGCTTTACTGCGGAACAGCTCGTAGCACTCGTGAGTACCATTTTCATAATACATGTATTTAGGGGTTTCTATAGTCGGCTCATCAGTTATAGGTAATCTCCTATAAACGATGCGCCTTCTATTAAATACCTCTAGATTTCTTTCGTACTGTGGCATTAGGTTTAAATATGTGACATTAGCCTGTTACATTATCTTATTATAGGCTTTTGTCACGTTTTACAAAGTCTCAAAGATAATATCATTATCTTCTATTGGTTTTTTAATCTTCTTCATCAAATTCATCCATTGAGCCAGTTAAATCTAATCCCAGCTTTTTGTTTAATACTATAATGCGTAGTTTCATAATAGCGCATTTTTCATACTCTTCGCGATCTAAATATAGGTTTTGCAAGGTTAAACACCGAGCGAGTTCACCTACTAAATAGTCTTCAGAGTCATTTATCTCATATTCCTCTAAAGGTTCTTGCTTAGCTAATCTTATTAAAGCTTTAGCTATGTGATCACCTAAATTCTTTAGTGTTTCTTCTCTACCATCAAGTAAATCATCTTCTTCAAAATCTTCCATTAATCTTCTATTATTTTTCCGTTTCTTGTAGTTGCTAGTCTTTCTAGATTCTTGTTCTTTAATTTCTCATTTTTTAATTGAGACTCTAGTAAAGCTATAGTTTCTTTTTGAGAAACAATAACTTTCTTTAATTTTGGTACTGAATCCATTTGGTTTAGCATAGCTTGCCAATTGTTATCTTTATTATCCATTAGTATCTTCGTCTTTTATCTCGTGATTTTTCTAATTTATCTAATAGCAGTATAGCTATATCTACGCTGATCTGGTCAGAGTAGTATAAGTCATATATTAGTCTTCTCATATAAATAGTTGTTATACAATCTCATTGTTTCAGTAAACAGTCTTTTCAAATCTCTGGGCTCGTAGTCAAATGAAGAACTCTCCATCCAATGAGCTATAGCTTCAAGTGATTTAACACATTCCCATAGATCTTTACTACCCTTTATCTTGTAATCTTCTTCTTTTAATTCACTCATAATCTCTTATTGCTTTAAATAGTGGGAAACGGTAGCTATTAGCTTTAGTTCTTTCAAAGTACTTAAATGTAGCTTCTTTTCCGACCCATGTTTTCATTTCTTCAAAGTTGTCTTGCAGGTACTCAAAGTTATCCATTACAGGTATACCGAAAGTAATACCCTCAGAATCTTCTCCTACGAACTTTCCGATAGTACCTTTACGTTTACCCTTTCCTTCAACCCAGTCTATTATAGTAGCCTCAGCATCGTGGAAATCTTTAACTTTTCTCAAAGTGTGAGATCTTTTGTACTCGTATGGTTCATTTAAACGCACCATAGAGCCTTCATATCCAGCATCCATAAAATTACTATGGTTAGCTAGCATGTACTTTTCTGCGGAAATCTGGTGGGTTTCTACAGACCGCATACTTACCGCTACAGGTAAATTCAAATTTAACCATTCATTTCTAACACCGAATCTATGAGGATTGCTAGGTAGATCATAGCAGTGGAACTGAACTAATTTCTCAGATTCAGCTCTATGCTCTTCTGTAGGTTTAGTTTTACGCACACAAGAAATAATCTTCTCAAAGTTATCTCGTAAATCGTGGTTGTAAAGCTCTCCATCTAACACCGCATCAGGGTGTGTCTCAAAGAAAGGTCCTAACTCTTTAAGTATATGGTCTATATTCTTCCACTCTTTCCCTGTACGAGAATAAGCAGTTACAATGCTATTGTCACATTGTATCAAACAGCGAACACCGTCAAGTTTAGGTTGTATAAAAACTAACCTACTATAGTCTATTGGTTTATTACTAACAGGGTATGCTAGCATTGGTTTATATCTCATCGGGGGTGTATTTTTCTAAAAGTTTATCACACTTACCTACAAACATACAACCTTCAGCGCCGCAATCAAAGATGCTGATCCATATAGGTTCACCAAATTTAACCCAAACATAGTATGTAAAATCAATCCATTCTCTATCTAGTTCGGCATTAGGCATTTCTAAATATACCTGTCCACACTCTGTTTTTAGCTCGGAAACTATACTAGCAGCTAAACAAGAGATCCCGTTAGCTTGCAGTATAGGTCTAGCAGCCATAGTAGTTAGGTTTTTACTTCCAAGATATTCTCTTGAAGATATTCCATTTACAACTTCGACTTCACCTAACATTTCTGCTAGTCTACGACCTAAATATTGAGGGTAACCATCATAGTGATGATATATCTCTGTCTGTACGAGTTTAGGGTGTTCAGAAAAACTGACACCCTCTTCTCGTGGTACTATTCTAATTAACGCTCTTGTTGCCATCTGTGTTTATATATCCTGCTTCTATTAAGTCTGCCATTGTACGACCAAACCACCCTTGCAGGCTAAGGTGTAGTCTCTTATCGTAAATGTGCTGCCAAGCTTCTATAACTTGGTCTTCGTTTTCGGCTTCTTCAAAGCCTTCGGCTATCCCGATTGCCATGTAATTTGTCATTTTAAGGTCTTTTTTGTTCGTCTCTGTCTTCTTTCGCATTTTCAATGCTAAAATAGGTTGTTAATATCAACCCTATTGTTACTAGTATTAGTATTATCTTCATTAATCAAGCAGTGTCATATATGCTTGAGGGTTGTTCTGGATAAACCAGTCCATTCCTTTACGCATTATTTTATAACACTCTTCATGATCTACGACCATACCCATAGCTATAGCCATTTCTGCCCCTTTAATTAAGTCATACATACTTAATTCTTCTGCCGTTAATAGGCAGGTTTCACCTGAAAATGGATTACGGACTTCATCTCCGATCTCGTAGACTTCTCCGTCAAACCATTTAGGTAGGTTTTGTCTTGTTTTATTCTTCATCTTTAATTATATTTTCTCCGAATTTAAATGTCTGGTCTGTTATTTTACCCCATGGTATGTCGCTAAACATAATAAGGCTGTGTACTTGGCCTATTGTTAAATTGAGCCAACTGTAGTTAGCTTTAAGAGCTCTTAACACAGATTCTGTGCCTGACGGGTATGTTTCAGCATTATTTGCTAAACCCTCTCTTATGTCGTTCTCTAATCTTTCATATAATGTGTTCATAGTTCTAAATGTTGTGTTTGATTTCTAATAAATTGAGCTTTGGTCATGTTGCTAGCGTTGGTTTCTAATCCAATACACCCTTCAACCATCTCCATAGTAAAGGGATGCGGTTCATCATTTAACCTCATCACAGCACCTGTTCTACTCTCCATAAACTTAATTCTATTAAAGAATTTCTCTTTGTTCTTTTCAGTAATCTTATCCATTCCTACTGTCATAGTCAAGAATACAACTGTTTGTAATGGCTGCTCCATTTCATAGGTTACACCATCCTCTTTATATCTGGTTGGACCAAATATCGAGTTTCTTTTATCTCTAGCTTCTTCATCTAAAGTCTTCTGATCCACTTTGAACCAGGCATTTTTGACCTTCGTCACATCATAACTTAACGCCATATTATAGTAATTCTAGTTTTGTTAACAATTCTTTTGTCTTT
>Ga0208299_1000814_pt1 | contig 26101 bp, 18 predicted proteins | sample 15_taG_FD_184089 | JGI IMG/M metagenome (GOLD analysis project Ga0208299, IMG submission 184089) | Marine viral communities from the Subarctic Pacific Ocean - 15_ETSP_OMZ_AT15312 metaG (SPAdes) (version 2) | ecosystem: Environmental > Aquatic > Marine > Oceanic | place: Pacific Ocean | collected...
CTTCATCATTTGAAAACACTGGGGGAATATAAGTTAATTCCTTGAGTTTTTTCGCCTCAATTAGAGTATTAACACTACCAACAAAGTCACATTCAAATTCTGTTCGGAATTGTGTTTCAGAAGTGTTTGCAATTGTTTCTTCTTTCCATTTTTCGTCGCGACCTGGCACTTGGCTCCAGTGAACTTCGATAGGAACATATGAACTTCTGCCATTTTCTGCATCGGTCCAGAACTTATAGAATAGATTCATTCCGTGAGGAGTTGAAACCATCAAAACTTTAGTCGTCTTACCTGAAGTGATTGTTGGATACACTGAACTAAAGAATTCATCAGCCACTTCGTGGGGAACGAATGCAAATTCGTCGAGGAAAATTAGGTTAAAGGAACTACCACGAATGGCACTTGAGGAAGTAGCAGATGCTAAAATTCTCGAACCGTTTTCGAGTTCAATAGAACCTTTATTCCACTGTTCAACACCTTGTTGCAGCCATTTTGGAAGATGTTCATATGCTAACTGAAGTCTATGAAGAAGTTCCCTTGCAGTTGCTTGCTTATTTGCAAGAATGGCAACACTTACTTCGGGATTGAATAGTACATAATGAAGAAGATATGCAATAGTTGTAGTTGATTTGCCAGACTGACGAGGCAGTTTACAAATCACAAATCGGTTATCGTGAATCTTAGTTACGATGTCTTCTTGAAAATCATACAATTCAAAATTAATTAATCCTCTATCAAGATGAATGATTTTTACATACTTTTTAATGAAGTAAATTGGGTCTTGTTGACATTTTAGATATTCACCAACTTCTTCAGTTGTAAAATCTAAATTAACACCTTTACCTTTTAGATTTGGATTACCGAGGTAATGTTCATTCTGACTCATTGTTTTCAATCCATATTTCTTTACCAACGACTGGGGAACTCAGACCACCTTTGGGTTTTCCAATCATTGCGGGACACCAATCACCACCGAAATGTCCCTTTGATTTCATATCTTTCAACCACTCTTTGCCAAAGTTTTCAATCAAGAACTCGTCTCTTGCTTCGCTATGGCTATTGTGGTATTTTGTGCTTTGATAACAGATTGGTTCAAAGTCACTCATCTTTTGCTTCGAATTCCACATCAATAATGTCTTCTTGTTTTTCCTGCTCTTCAATCTCACCTTCAATTAATTGTTCTCTTTGTTGCTTAAGAAGTTTCTGAAGTTCTTGTGTAGAACCAACAAACAAAGAATTATTTGTAATATTTTGTGCTTTTTGTCCGCCATCTTCTTTACGAATCTGTTTCATTTTGTTGTGCATTTCAAGAAGGTCTTTATTCACATCAGCAACATTCTTAATCATCTGAGCGGCAACTTCATATGCTCTTGGCGATTCTGTTTCAGAGGCAACAGTAAGAATACCGTCAATTGCGGTATTACCAGTGTCTATGATTTCCTTGAGGTTCTTTCTTACGAGATTATAATCACGCTTCAGTTTATCTTCTTCTGTAGTGTGAATGATAATCGGACTTCCGCCGGCAGACATTCCATCGTGTACTATTTCATTATCTTCTGTTATTTCTAAATCTAATGCATCTTCTATTTGTTCATCAACTTTTTTCTTTTTATTCACCAATTATATCTCCCCATATATCAACATCACCTGTGTTACTACCAAAGGTATGAAAAGTAATTCCTGCTGTATAATCAGAACTGTCTGAAGAAGCACCACTCGGACCAGTAACACCAATCTCTATTAGAGAGGTTGCACCGCTAGTCAATCCTGCATCATAAGAAGTTTTGTTAAACATCGTAGCAAAGATATTTTTAATAACACCACTGGAAATTGTTCTTCCGTAAATATAACTTTTTGCAGTGAATCCTAAAGTCCAAGTTAAACTTCTTCTTTCTTCAAAATCACCTTCCCATTCTTCTTCGTTTGTTACAGAATTCAAAATTAATGGAATGTCAACTTTCCTAACTAAACTAGTTGGATTTATGCTTACAGTAAATTCAGGAGTAAAGTAAGGTAAAATTTGTTCTACAATTTGTAAACCATCATCCATAAATTTTGTCATAATATATAAATTAAAATTAACATTATATGGAACTTCAGAATAAGAGTAAGTCATTTTATTGTCAGAATCTGATGATGCTTTCTTCTGAAACTTTTCCATAGTATTTCTTTTTCGAGGACTATCATAGTCAATAGATTCTATTTCGAAACTAATGCGAGGAAGAGTCATTGCAACTTCTCTTCCTTGGTCATCTCTGATAGAACCACCTTCTTCAATTCTTCGAAGATACTTTTCAGAGTTTCCATATGATAAAGGAACACGAATAGTATCTTTTACTGTAGTTCCATCTGACTGATATCTTTTAATGTGAATATTATTAAAAAGAGAACCGAAGGCTACTACTAGATTTCTTAAAGAATCGTTTTTAAAATAAGTAAACATTAGTAACCTCCATCACTAAACGGGTCAATATCAGTAAAGTCGAATATATCATCTGCATCTCTTTGTATATCATCAGAATCATCATATGGGTCAGTTGGAATAATAACCGCATCGGATATTGCCGAGTAGCCAACAAATACAGCAGTTGCACCAGAATCTGTTCCTGTTATTGTAACACCACCAGATAAAGAACCGACAACATTATGAATATCAATAACTCTTGTAGATGGTTTCCAAGTAACTACATTGGCAGACCAACCTGTTGCTGTAACTGGTTCGCCTGGAACAAATGTTCCGCTAGGGGTAGACACTGATAGACTAACAACAGTCTCTTGTTGTACATCTTCAAACTTATCAATTTCATCCCAACCAGTTTCGATATCTTCTTGACTGTACTGGAAGAGTTCACAGGAAAGTTCGTATGTGTAAAGTTTACCTACTTGATAAAATGGATTTTCGTGTTCGACAAATTTAATTTCAAACAAACCATTGGTGAGAGGAAAGTAAATCAAATCTCCTTCTAATGGTCTTGTCATTGCCAATTCTTGTTCAAATCTTTTCTTAGCAACGACTAACTTCATACTATCTTTTATTTCTAAACCAAACTTAGAGATAAAATCACCATCTCCCTCAAACCCATCTACATTTGAAATATACATTTCAAGTTCAGTACCACCTGTAAATCCTGAAATGGTATCTTCGCCAAATAATTCGTCTTTATTAACAATATTTCTAGGAAGATATACCATATCCTGACCATGTATCTGGATAGCCTCTATGGTCAGGTCTTCAACGATTTTTTGTTCGTTGTTGGTGTGTTTGAAGAATGGATTTTTTGCCATTTTTTATCCTACTATAAAACCAGGCGGTTCTTCAAATTTCACTTGCATTTCTTCTTCAAGCCTTTGAACTTCTTCGTTTGCTTGGTCAAAAATTTGTTGTCCGTTAAAAGATACTCCGCCTGGTAATTGAATATTTTCAAACTTAGATAAATTTGAACCCCATTGTCTTTTAAATACAGCAGTCACATATTGTTTTAATAACCTATCATCGTAAACTTTTGTAAATTCTTGAGGGTCAATTACTACCCACGCTTCAAGTGCAATAAATTCGCCTTCGTTGATTTTCTTCGACCAGTCCATATCAATATACAATCTTTGTGTAGTTCTAGTGAATCTAAAAGATTTTGCAGGGTCTATCATTTGTTGAACCATTGACATATTTTGACGAATCAACATATAGTTTGTCATTGTGCCACCACTATGCCAACCATACCAATCGTTTAATGCAATCTGATATTGCAAATCAAACATATTGCTTGACATAGTACTGAATTGAAATACATCAGAAATACTTAAGACAGAATCATCAAGTGCAGAAATATCAATATATCCGTTAGTTATATCATCAGCCGTGACAGCATGTGATAAGTATAGTTTTTCCGCACCATCATAATGGTAATCCGCAAAGAATTGTAATGCATCGTCTATTCGGTCCTCTAATTGAGAATCGTCTACATTAATATCTATTACAGGATATCCAAGTCTGCGGAGAGCGTAGTCTTTTAACGCCTGTCTGGTTGTTGGTTTAGCCATATAGCAGTCTCTCCTTTTCTATAGTATATATAAGACGGAGAGATATATTGGATTATTGATATGTAAGTACTTCTGTATAATCATCCAAAAGATATGAAATTTCGTCTAAATCTTTAGCGGAAATAGAGCAATGCTCTCCCAACGCACTTATTTTTAATTTTTCGAAAGTTACAGTAATTTCGGGGGAGAGAGCAGTTTGTAGCATTTCAACGAACTGCTTTTTTTGCTCATTATCCATTTCAAATACCCCATCTTCTGTCTTACTGCTATAATTTTCTAATAATTCATTCTGAATATTTTCAATTTGTAGAAGGTGCGGGTTTACTTGGTCTATAAATTTTTTAATTTCTATAGTAGTTTTGATTGGTAATGCTTGGTCTAACAGATTTTTAAATACAGGATAAGAGCGATATAATTTTTCATATGTTATTTTCATTTGTTTTTTCTCCAATTACCACGAAATTTCTCTCTTTTTTTTATTAGTTTTTTCATTTCGATTACTTCTTTTTTATTATCAATATCTTCAAAAAGATGTTCCCACATTAGATGTATCATACTTGATATTCTATAAAAATTATCATCTTCTTCATTATAGTCTAAGTCGTTTTTATTTTCCATTAACGATGCGACTTCATCTACATATTTTTCATCTTCTTCTTCTGTTCTTTCCAATAACCTCATATCATTGCCTCTCTTAACATACCGTTCACCTTCCTTCCAAGGAAATTCCCCTTCTATTTGAGATGAGCCAGTATATAAAATATGTTTTTCAGAAGAAACATATTCTTGCCCAATACAACCTTTGGGTAACTTGTACTCTGGTTCGACTTTTTGAAATATTTCTAAATCAAAAATACTTTCATTACCACGGTTATCAGTGATAATGATATCATTAGAGGGAGTATGTAAAAATTTTCTTCGATGATTCATAATTTAAATTCCTATACAATTACATTATTTATATCAATAAATGTCAGTGGTAGTATCAAGTCGAACAGCACCACTTATTCCTGCGAATGTAACTCCTGCCGCCTGAGCCACAGTACTATTAGCATCAACCCAAATTTTAGCATCTACATCTGCCCAAAAGGAAGCCACCGCCGTTGGTGCTGCCATACCCGACCCTGTAGCAGAGTGAGCATTTATACCAGAGGATTTCCAAGCGTGATATGCTGTAGCACCGTCTGTTACACTTGCGGAATAGTCTGCTTCAACATATGAATTCTTAGCAGAAAGATATCCTTCACCAGTATTCATAACAGCACGACTATAATCTACCCAAGCACTACCCATTGGTCCAACTTGATATCCGTTTCCTGAGGCAGCCGTTGCACCAACACCATTTCTATATGCACCAGAATATTTACCCTTCATACCAGATTGATGGTTGATGTGATATCCGTACATTCCATTATACGATGACCTGCACTCGTCTACATTTGCAAACGAGTTATTTTCAATAGACCATCCAGAACCACTATTTCTAAATGCGAACGAACCAGTTCTTGTTGACCAACCGTGTCGAGTATCTTGTTGCTCGGTGACACCCTCCGCCGCATTTCCTCTAACATCCAGAAAATCTGCATAGTCATTAATATTTGGATTGTGGAAGTTTCCTGATGAACTGTCCTTTACAGCGAATCCGTGTCCACCATTAAATGTAGATAAAGAGCGATGGAAGTTTCCATAAGAGTTCTTTTCAATAATAACACCATTGTTCTTATTAGCAGTTGCAATAGATGATGATGCATCAATATTACTGGATTCTCTAATTAGGAATCCATTGCTACAACCACTAACAATAGAAGATTCTGCCATAGCACCACTACTGTCTTCGACTAAAATTCCATTTAGACAACTGCTAACTACAACTTCTGATATATTTGCACCTGATTCTTTTCGAACAGCAATGCCATTTTCAAATCCTGCTACGCATACATTTTGAGTGGTATTAATTCCACCACCATCAATTACATTAATACCTGTTGAAGAATCTATTGGTAAATAATGTCCTGATATTCCTGTACTAAATCCAGGTCCACATAAAATAAGATTTTTAATACTTCCAATTGTGCAGTTTGCAATATTAATTCCACTAGTATTGTGGTAATTAATTCTACAAGGCAAATGCTTCAGTTCAATAGTACTTGACAGAGAGGCATTATAATCCCAAGTTATTCCATCAGCACCGTGTTCTAGAGAGGAATCGCCTTCGCCATCAGTTGAACCCCAAGTAATACCTAAGTTTCCAGTTGCTCCGCCCCTCTGACCTGTGCCACCATCTGAATAATATGGGAAAATTTTACCAAGTCTACTTATGGTTACGCCGGTAGACCATTCGCTTCCATTCACTTGTGTTCTTCGGTCCGGGTCAATGACAAGTGAGTCGCTTGCATTTAATCTAATACCTTGTGGTGTCATATAAGCAGTACCACCTGCACCACTTGTAAGGTGAGTTCCTGCACTGTTGCCTGGTCCTCCTACTCCACCAATGAAATTTTCTTGGTCTGCTCCACCATAACTAGTTGGGTTGTGGTGTCGAACATGAACAAGAATACTATTAGCCCTGCCCCCAGTATCAGAATCTAATGCGAGTACTTCATGTACACCAAACATTAAAGTTTTTCGAAGAGACATTGGTCCATATTCTTGGGTTGAACCGCTTACACCATCGACACTAATATATTCATAATTAATATCTGATTCTTTTTCTGTTGCACCAGTTGTGCCAGTTGCACCAGTTCCTGTATAACTCAAATCACGAATAGAAACAAAATCACCAACCTCTACTGGACCGGCATCTCCAACCAAAAGTTCCATTACATACCCACCAGTGTTTCCTATTACCACGCCTGGTAAAGTCGTGAGTGCGGTATCATAATAATTAACACCCCATAAATTTAATGTATTGGTTGAATGCCCTGCAATGTGAATTCTTTCTGATTGTGCGTGATGTAGTGTTGATTCCGAACCAAGAATACCGCCCGTCCAGCCAGCAAGTGCGGGACTTCTTTCTGAAGGTAACACATAGATAGTAGCAGAACCATTTGATGTAATTCTATAATTTTCAAGATAATTAAATGCTTTTTGTAATGATGCCCAAGGCGCGGCGTAAGTGCCAGCATTCGAGTCATCCCCATCTGGACCAATATAATATGCAGTATGAGTATTAATAACCTGCTGTTGTGTCGAAGCATCGCTTGGAACATTTATTGAACTACTATTGTTACATGCCATTTATAAGTTACCTTTATAATATTTATATCGTTTATGCACCAGAGCCATCTGCGCCGCCCAATTCTGCACTTGCCGCATAATGAAAAGTGAGTTTATTCTTGTGGGATGTAATGAGGGTCGTTTCATCACGGAAACGAGTTATTGATTGTATGTTCTTTGCGTTGTAGTGGACTGATTTCACATGGTGATTTGCATCACTCCCTGCTTGGTAATGAATCATATTATACCAATTTTGTTGTCCAGTCGTTGGGTTAAAAATAGCAAGTTCTGGTTTTCTAGATTTGTTGACAGCAAACTGATAATGGAAGTGAGCAGTTGGTACAATAACCCAGTCATCTTGGGTTACTCTTCCCAAGTGGGTTACTGTGCCTGGTGTTACATCTATATCGTATGATTTTTCGAAGTATCTTTGACATCTTTGCAATTCTACATCGTATGGTAAACAACTAAAGGGAGTATCGACTGTTCCTTCTTCTAATTTCATCTGAGCAATTTTGAATACATTATTCAGGGTTTGTGCATTGTTTGCCTGTCCAGCCACACCAATAACATTCCCAGTTACCCAAGTATTTACTTGTGACCTTGGCACTTGTATATCAGAACTACAATGATTACCAAACCAGACTTTTAATCCTTCGCCGGGAGTGCCGCCCGCGTATTGAGACCTTGCTTGGAAATTGAATTTGTCAGCATCCCATAATGGTGTCGGAAGACTTATTCTTATTTTTTGCCAAGTATTGGGAGAAGTAATAATATATGGCGCAACATATGACCTATCCCATAATTCATTTCTAAACGAAACACAATATTCTCCTGATGTACTTGATTTAACCCAAAAAGTTAATGTCATTGCCCCACACATAAAGAGAGGTCTAAAATCTGGACCTTCCATATAATATTGAAATCCAGAATAACCGTGAGAACTACCATTATCAACCGTCGTGGTTTGTATTTGTAGTGAATATTTACATCCTGCTCCTAATGCTTGTGTTGCAATATTGCTTGAAGCCGGAACATCGCTTGACCGTTCCATTGAATATCTACCAACACCTGTTCGGTAAAAACCCCATCTATCTGCACAGAAATTGCTACTTCCGAAAGAACTTGCACTGAACGCCCCCGCATTGTCGCGTGACACTCCTCTTTGCCAAAAGTCAAGATTACCATTTATAAAATAATTATCATTTGTTCGGAAAGTTGATTTCCACTTATCAATATTACTGTCATATACTAAAGTATCACCGTGATGGGGAGTATTACAAGTAAGTTTTACACAACTATTATTCCCATCTGCACCATTATATGTGTCTTGTGTAATATCAACATCTGCTAGATTTGATAAGTTAACATCAATAAAGGATGCGTTTGCTGTTGCTTTGGCTCGAATTATATAATTCAAAGCAATATATGGGCCCATAACATTGTGTGCTTGTCCACCACCTTCGGGGTCTACAACACTCGCAACATATGCTCTACCCAAGTCGTTGTCATCGCCATTACCATCATTACAATAGTGTGCCCAGTCATTGGTAATCATAGGTCCGTGGCCGGTCATTTGGTGACATCTTTCAATTGAACAATGTGGGCTATAACACAATTGGTCGGCGATAGGACCGTATGCTTTGCCGTCGATTGTTTGTGAAATGGCACTGTCGTTTGCGTATTCGTCCCGATATGCTTCATATCTGGCCGCGTGATTATGAGAAGGCATTTCACCAACAGTTAAGAAGTGTTTTTCTTCACCACCAACATCACCAACATTTCTTGTACTGTATAAAGAAGAATCTGTATTCACACCAAGTGGAGATTTTCCTCTAAGGTCGGGAAGTCTGTGCAGTACACCGTCGATAGCACCAAAATTTTCTCCCAACAAAGTCGCTAATTTAGGATAATCTAATTGTGAAAATTGTTGTCCCTGACAAAGCAACCATCCTTGTGGTACACTCACTGCATCTTCACCACCAAAAGGAACTACCATTCCTACAGGTGATATTTCACTAAGTTCTACCATATTCCCTAAATCAATACCATTTACTGCACCAAGATAATTTACTACAATACCTTCATATTCAGTTGTAGTTACGACCATACATTTTTTGATTGTACCTGTATCAAGTGGTGCATCTTCGGTTAATTGGCCTGGTACGGTAGTTGAAAGGAAATATGTTTTTCCTTGTGACAGATGTGTTGCACATGCAGTATTAATTAAACCACTAAAAACAATAGTAAATGCATTAGTAGTCCATGATTCAATAACACCCAATGCTTCTGCATTACATCCACTATCTGCCTGGGCCCGTGTCCACTCCTGACCATCGTGACGAAGTACTTCACCACAAACAAATCCATGACCTTCCTTCTGGACAGTCATTTTCATACTAGAGCCGGCGCCGCTTAATTGTTCATATGCACTACTTCCCACTGTTTATCTCCTAGCGTATACTTGTATCTATGTGATACAATGTTGCCCATTTATATTGTCCAACACTGCTTAATCTTCTATCTATTCTCATTCCTATTGGCAGTAACCAAGCATCACTAGTCTGGCAGTCATCACACAAAATAGGTAAATCAGAACCACCCCAATCATTTGTTGTTGTATCTTTGCAGTATACACAACTTCCAAGAGTAGAACTCAGGTATTGATTTATTGGCACATATCCATTGAATGGATATGGTACTGATTTGTGTTGATGATGACTACTACCTGTCGCACCTACGGCGTGAGAATATCCAACCCCATTAGAATATACTCTCTGATAATATCTATTCACCAATAAATCTTCTATCGCAGGCGGTCTTACCTCCCAATCCGTAGCGGTTGACCCTGCTTCGAGTTGAACTCTAGCAATATCAATTCCTGCGGTATCTCCATCCGATGCAACTGACCAACTGCCAGGCAAGGCAATTCGTATTTCATACCAGTGTCGTTTGCTTGTGGTTGCAGGAGTATTACCCTCTGCAAGTGTTTCGGCCCACGCCGTGGTTTGTTCATCATTCCCTGCTATTTGCCAAGTGTGTGTATATTGTTGCCAAGATGATGTTGGAGTACTACTACCACCAGTACCCAATGTGTGACCCTGTTCAAGTGTGCTTCCTGCTCTCCAAGCCACACATTGTGTTGCTCCACCATTATATGTTGTTCCTTCTACTGAACCATCAACAACTTGCCATAACGAAACATTAATATTGTCTACTCCTGCTGCCGCTGAAGAACCCTTCAAGTAATAAGACATCGTTGCATATCCTTTACCTGTTGAATGTGAAAAGGTTTTCGCATCTTCTATTCGATGAATCAACCAAGCAGTTCCGCCATCTGTGTTTTGTTTTTCAAATCTCAGACTGTGATTTGGTGGGGGTGCATATGAAAAGTCTATGTCGCCAGCAGTGAAGCCCATTTTGTATGTTTGACATACCGAAGCATTACCTCCGAAACTTGCAATTCCTGCGTTTACCGCCCACATATCTGCACAATAACCACTTGCTCCACTAAATTGGAACACAGTACCAGCCGCTCCAGTCCAATTGGCCGCACCATAAAACCCCCCAAGGATTCGTCCATCTTCTGCTCTTTGCCAATAGTCAAAATCACCATTGATTATTTTGTTACGATAATCCATGCCGGGAATCATTGATGGGTTTGTCATATAACCAGTACTTGTGTCATATTCCATATCTGCAACACCGGCGCTTGCTACACCACCAGTAACAGGAACAACTGTTCCAAGATAATTAACAAAAAGTGCTTCGGTACTATTAATTGCTATTAATACTGCTTTTCTAATTTTCTCAGCAGTGGTAGGTTCAGCACTAGTAAATCCACCGTGTGTTAGTCCACCAGTAATATCGTCTAAAAAGTAAACTTCACCAGAAGTAAATCCTGTTCCGTTAAGAGGTCCCATTCCAAAATCACCAGTCATTCCTGAAAGGTCAACTATACCATCATAAACAGCAACAAATTGGTCTGCACTTGATGTAACTCCACCATCATTAAAGGTAAGACTCGGCGTACTTTCTACAATTGCTATAACTTCCGCATGTACTTTATCACTACAATTTGCTTTAGTATAAGTAGTTCCTTGTGGGAAAAATCTAAGCAAATCTCCTGCACTAAATCCGTGTTCTGCTTGATGTACTAATTTTCTGTTTGTCCATTTATAGTGTAAGGAAGTATCCCCAGTAGTACCTGTGGTTGGAATAGCATATTGAGTTGGTGTATAGTGGAACGAAGATTCGTGTGTTGTTCCACTACTTAAAACATGACCATCAAGATTTCCAATTTTTACTGTTCCCCTTTTAGAAAGGGTTAGTGCATCCGTAGAAATTCCCGAAATGGTATTTTCGTGGAAGAATACAAGTCTTCCTTGTGGGTCACTACTTTCAGTATTTTTTCTGATTTTCCAGTATTTGTTTTCGTTGTTTATTTGACGAATAGTTAAATCTACATCTTCATCAACGAGTGCAAAAATATCAAATTTATTATTTGCAGTTAAGAATTTTGTATTGGCAGACAATTGCAAATCAATATTTGATTTCCAAGAATTATAATTCAAATCTCCAGAAACTTGATAATAATCATGTTTCCATTCTTTATCACCAGAGGAGCCCTTAATAATAATACCAGCACCTTCTAGGTTTTGGTCATTCAAATATCCTCCACTACCATCTCCTGTATTTGAAGTTGCAAGATATAGATTTACATCATCGACATACAATTCGGTGGAATTGATATAAGTTGTATCACCATCGAAGTATATGTTTCCATCAAATCTATGGTCGCCGCTGATTCCGTATGGCAACATATGTGATGCGGATACACCCCTAATCATACCAGTCGCACTAGATGCATCTGCAAATGAGAATCTGTCCGATTCTTTTATATATTCACCACTTGCCCCAACAGTTGCATCTGGAAGATGTACATAATCAAGTGCTAACATTCTTCTGGTTGTGCTTACATCTGGATTGTCTGCATTTGTAATACCATCATCGTCAATAAACCTAAGACCGCGAATATATTCGGTGGCAGCAACTGCTGAGTTTTCATTATTAAATTCATTTACACCAAGATTTATTCTTAATGTGGTTGTACCATCAACAGCCCGATATCTTGATAATCCCCAACCATTTTCTATATTATATACATTGATATTATTAACAACATCAATTAACGAATTACAACGCAAGAACCATTCATTGAATGTGTCCGATAGTACAAGTGGTGTTATGTAATGTAGACTGCTCATTTATTGGTCCTTGGTAATACTTCTTTTAGTAATGACTTAATTTCGTCAAGTTCTTTTTCAAGTCGTTCTATTTTTCTTTCTTCGAGTGCCCGTTTATTAATCTCATCATATTCATTTTTGTTATTATTTAGTATAGCATTAGAGCGTATATCTCTAAATAAATGTTTTTCACCTTCTACTCTTATTTTATTATTTATCATCCTTCTGGTTGTCCGTCATCAGTTTCTTCGCCTGTTACAGATAAGTTTGCTAATAAAACCGCCGGCGCTAAGTTCGTGTCCCAAAGAGAATATGTTTTCATTTTTCTTACTTGTGGAATATCACTTTTTGTTTCGTCGCCTGTTAATACTATTTTGGTAATGAAAGATATGAATCCGTGGTCAATGGTTAAGTCATCGTCTTGATATGACCATCTATATTCATAAAAACTCTTTTCTCCAACAGAAGCAGGGTTTGTGTGTTCTTCTGGTGTTAGTTCAATCCATTCTTTGTTGTTGATTATTCTTTCATTTTCTCTTAGTAATTTAGCATAAACTTTTACATTAGTACCATAAGGTTTAGAGGCTTCTAACTTAACTTTTAATCTATTACCTCTGGTATCCATCCTTACTTGTTTACCAACATATCTTGCCATTCCTTTAGTATTATCTGTAGGGGCGGCAGACTTTTCTTCGTCCGTTGTGTTTATTGACATTTCATATTTGCCGGCAACAACACTCAATCTATCCATATCTACTACTGGTGTAATATTTTCATCATCTGTAGATAATGATGCTGTTACCAGTGGATTATTATAATCACCTATATCATAAGTATTTCTTTTTGATAATCTCAAAGAAGTGTTTGGCATCATTTCAACCATATTATTAGAATCTTGGATTTGATATTTTACTTTTGAAGCAGGGTCTTTAATATATTCTGCCATTAATGAAACTTCATGTGCATCGGGAGTTGATATAACAGCACCATCAGCATTAGTAGTATCAGCAGTATTTCCAACAAGATACAAAACACCGGCGTTGGAGTCTCCTATTGGATATTTTGCTCGGTTCACACGGAACATAAGATTTTTCATTTTATTTTCTGTTCTTGCACCGTTGTTTTGCGGTTCAAACATATTTCCAACATAAGGTTGTTTAGCAACATCGTTCAGTGTTGCTGTTCCATCAGCACTAAGACCTTTACTACCAAATACTGATGACCATAGTTTATATTTTTTACTGTTTGTTTTACAAACAATTGCATATTCTCCAGGCTCTACAAATACTGGACTGGAGAAATTAAATTTACTAGCAGCCCCAGTAATTCCTGAAGGTCCATTTGCACGAACAGTAATATCACTTGGTTTTACTGAAACTTCAGATAATGGAATTGAAGTTGTTGGATGAGGAACATTATTTTGAATTGGACGAAGATGAAGTTGGAATGGTACATCTTTATCATCTTTTGCTTGGAAAAATAATTCTACATTTGTAAGGAATACCCCTCTTGGGAATTTCTCAGAATCAATAGTGAATTTTTGAGCCATTGGGTCAAAATAATCTGCAACATTACTAAGAACTTGTTTCTTGCTTGTAGTTTGAGCATCTTGTGTAATTCTTTCTTTCTTTGCACTATCTCTTTTTGCAAGAATTTCTCTTGTTGATGTGATTTTTTCATCAACGCTCTTGACATTTCCGTTAACAATATAAAATGCTTCTGCAACTGTAGTTGTTTTAGATGGAGAATTTATTTTTGAATCACAAACTCTGATTAAAATTTTCCCTGCACGATATTTGCTGTTTTTTGGAATTTGTAGAACTACTGTTGCGTTACCGTTTTCGTCTGTTCTTCCGTGGTTAGTTTTTGATTTTACATAAGCAACACCAATACTACTTGAAATATTACTGTTTGTGTTTACCTTTGTTCCGTCAACAAAAACATAATATTTACTTTTTGGTCGCATTCCTGTAATGGTAGCAGTAATTTCTCTTTCTCTAACAAAAGGAACAACACCTTTATCAACTATTCTACCTTTTAATTGTTCTTTTCTGGAATTTTGATTAATGTTATTATGAGATAGTTCAGATAATCGTTCTTCACCACTGCGATATTTCCACCATCGTTTATCTACCGGTCTTTCTCTTACCACACCCAATTGATTAGTAGGAACTTTAAATCTATTTCCCATAAATTGCCTAGTTATTTTTCTTGGAACATTGTGTCTGGTATTTCCAATCCAATTTCTAAACCACCAGTTGTGTATACCGCCCCAACCATTTCTAATTCCTTTATTTTTCTTTTTTTGTCGAATTAAGAACGGGTCTTTAGAACCATCGACATTACTTAAAACTGTTGGGTTTCTTGTTGTGTCAATCCAATCGTCTGATGATGGGCTTAATGTCATAGTACCTACCCAGTTTGATTTTTCAAACGGATTTGCACTAACAGCAACATTAGCATCTAAATTGTTTACTGTTGATACATCTCTTGATATAGGTTCTAGTGTGAAAATATTATTGGTTGAACCTGTAACACCACTGGATACTGCTAATGGAGATTTTACCAAATTAACATTAGTAACAGATTGTGAAGGTTTTAATATTGAATTGTCTGGGTCTATTGCTATATTATGGTCTGGATTGTCTATGTCTGCTGATTCTGTATTTTGAAAAGAATCTACTACCATAGCATTCAAGAATACTTTATTACCATATGCTTCAGATTGAATTTTTGCATCAATCTCACCAATACTCAATTGTGTAACTTCTTCTAATTTAGTTACTCTTTCGTTTATTTCTCCAATTTGTTCCATAGTAAATCTTTGATTATCAATATATTCTGCTGATACATCATCTGGAGTTGTAGTATAGGCATTCCAATACAAAACATATAAAACCATTGCTTCTTCTGGATTATGTTCTGGAGGAAGTGGTGTTCTGCCTGGAATTCCTTCTAATATTTTAAACTCTCTGTCTTTTGTGAGTACAAGTTTATCAATTCTTGGCAGATAATGGCTATAGTCTGCAAAGAATAATTTTCCATCTTGCGGTGTATAGACACCACGAAGTTGTCCTGCATCTGAATTTGCAACATCCCAACCACCAACTTTCATTGGTCTAAAGTCAATAACATCACTAAGTTTTATAGTTTCCCCAGTATCGGGATTAGTATAAGATGGAATATAATTATATGTTGTTAATTCTGTTGGTTCTGCCCACCAATCAGTAGATTCCTGAACGAAGGTTGCTGTCTTTCCACCATTGTCAAAACTTTTAACTTCGTGGTCGCTGTGCGTATATGAACTTACAATCGATGGGAAAATTACTGTACTATGGTCTGATGTATCAAAACCAGTTTGCATTCTTTGATGGTCGAAATACAAGAAAGTAACTTTAAACCCTGCGCCTGATTCTGCCCAGGCACCATTAGGACCTCCTGTACCGCCTGGCTGACCTGGGTCTAGTGCAACACTACCAAAGTCATACATTGATGGTCTTTGTCCATTATCTAAGGTAAACATACCAGTAAAATCAGTATTTGTTCCTAATTCTGTTACTGATTCAATCATAAATATATCAGAATACCCTAGATTAATTCCCCTACCATCATAAAGATATTTATTCCACATAGTAGTAGAATTATCTGCGTTAATATTATTTGTGATGGTTGCAGTATGTCTCTTTAATACTTTCTTTCTGTAGTATTTGTTACTTTTAACTTCATCGTCGTGATTGTTTCTTAAATTTGCAACCAACAACCCTGTCTTTGTACCAGTCCAAGAATCCGAAGCACCCGAACCAATTTCTACTTTTATGGTTCTGTTGCCATCTTGTGTTGTTAGGGTATTCCCCCCATAATCACCTACAGAGTTTGTACTCATATCAAACAGATATCCATCTACTGAAACCAAATACTCGTCTAGATTTGTAACATCATTAATAACACTATCTAAATTTCCTTGGAAGAGAGAACCTTCGGAACTAGGAATTGTTGCGGTTGCAGTCCACGCATCACCAATTTTGGTAAGTTCAAGTTCATAATCATCTTGGATATAATAGTCCAATCCTGTAATTTCTTTTACTTGTTCGCCTTCTGGAACTTTAAAGAGGAGTTCTGTTTCTCCCTTCTCATAAAAATCTAGTCCTTCGCCATCAATTCCTTTATATATTTTGGCAACTTGTTTACTGGTTGCAGGGTCTGTTAAATATTCAATATCTTTTATCGTTTTCAAATCGTATTCAGAAGAAAATCCTGCCCGAGTACCAAAACGAATATCATTTAAATAAAATCTATAAAGAACACCTACTCCACCATCACCCTGTCCAATAGAATCTCTTGCAATCTGAGAAATTCTAGCACAACCGACAGGTTCAAGAAAACCAGAGCCTGGGTCAAAACTTAAATATACTTTTTTGTATGTTTTGCCAACTATTTGTTTGGAGGTATTCTCATTGAACATAAATCCAGCCTCTCCTCTAAAGAGAGGGCTTACTCCATCCATATTGTGTTCAACCAAAATATAATTACCAAGGTTTACATCAACTAGTCGGTCATTCCACGATTGAGTGGTCCTTGCTTTTTTACCAAGAACATGTTCTGTATTTTGTAATTCAAATTCAAACCCACGAACATATGCTTTTCCTTGTTCCATACCAATTGCAAGATGGTCGTATGGGTCCATTCTTCCTGTATCTTTAGGATTCCATACCTCAGTATAATCTTGCGAATTGATTCCGAATGGCACCACTGTATAGTGACCAGATTCGTCATATGTTCTTCTTGCAAGGGTTTCTTCTAGTTTGGCGTATTCTGGATATTTTAATTTCTTAAAGGTTTGTCCTTTAATGATTCTTGCAAATTCAAAATAATTTTCTGTACTAAAATCTGTTCTATATCCCTGCTCATCAAAAATATATACAATCTGACTAATCTTGAGGTCTACAATATATCTGTCTGCGCCAGGCGCATTATAATTATAATTTCCCTGCGAAGGGTCTTTGAGAGTCGGGTCAGATTCTGCTGTTGCAATTTCCCTATTGATACTAAATCCGACAGAACATGTTCGTAGTTCTGGATAGAATATTCTTATTCCTTCTATTTCTTCAAATATAGCGAGAGATTGTGCATCATTTAAAACAAAGTTTCCGTTTATATAAAATATTCCTTGGTCGATAGAGATAAGGATACATTCAGTGTTACCTACGGTGGATTCTTCTGTGGAATTATTATTATTAACAATTTGAGCGTGAGATGAACCATCGTAATGTGCAACAGTTAAACTTACATTAAGCAGAGGATTTGTTGAAACTATACTACCTGTACCATCAGGAAATGATATTGAGTCGTCTTGCGTTCCCTTTATAATTTCAACGAATAAAACAGGATATGGGTCGGTCGATGTTGGTTTTATTGCGTGAACAACTCTTGCACTAACAGTGGTTTTTAGTCCTGATAGTGGGTCTGTAGTTCCTTCTGAGTCATCTTCATCTATTGTTTCTTCTATGGTGTGTGTATATTCAATTTCATAATTTATCAGTTGAGTATAATCAAATGAAGTACTTAGATATGGATTTAATCGTAAAGCAGTAAGTCTTCTTTCTGTTATACCACCACCTTGTACTACATCTCCGTCTTCGAAAATATGGTCGCCAAACCTTCCTATTTGATTATTAAGAATACTTTGAAGTTGTGTTAATTCTCTTGCTTGTAATGCTTGACCTGGTTTAAAAAGTACCTGTAGGAATTTCTTCTCTTCGTCAAAGTCATCGTAGTAAGGTGGTATATTAAATCTAGATTTTTTGTTTACTGACATATTTTTAGAATCCGAATAAGAGTTGGTATTGTTCTCTTTGTTCTGGTCCCCTCTCGATAGGTCTCATATTTTGTAGGTAAATTATTTCACCAGAGTTTGGTAACAATTCTGGTCCCGTTAAACTATGTATAACCGATGTTGTGTTGGTTTGAAAAGCACTTCCAATATAATCATTAACATCAAAAGTTCCTTTTACACCAGTGATGACTAATTCTCCTGATTTGCCACTTGAATTTGGTGACCAACTCACTACTGTTCCTGTTGGACATCCTGTTGCGCCTGTCGAAACCAACCCACCAGTCACGCCTCCATCTACAATAAAAGATGTACTATCCAAACCGCCAGCATCGTTGCTTACCCCCACGATTGTTGTACATCTAAATGTAGGCGAAGTTGATTGAATAATCTCATCAAACCCTGCAACTTTTGCATAGCCACTATGTGTAATCGACCAATTATCTTCATCTTGGATAAATTCGGCTAATCCTTCTCCATATGAAGCGGCATCAGCAGGCTCTCTGAAAAATCCTTGTACATCGTCAACTTTTAATAATCCGTGTCTTGTAGAAAGACCTGGACCCCAGTCAACAATTCTTGCAGTTGCTTTTGTATGTTTTCCTATTACATATCTGCCAGGAACGAATAAATTCTCAGAAAGGAAAGAATCTTCTGTGGCACTCACAACATCCAAATATCTTGCAATACTTGTGGTTTGTCCTGCAATTCTATATGGTTTTCCGTCTGTTTTTAGATATTTAGAATCAGTATCATTTAAAATTGGATTTTTCAAAATACCGTATTGTCTAACATCATTCGTTGCATCGAATCCTGATGCCGTGTTCCCTCCAGACGACCCTTCATTTGCATCTGTATTGAGAACAATTAACATTTGTCTAGAATCTAATTCACTAATGGCATTTTTGCCGTGACCACCCCTTGGTGAATGAATACCTCTAAACGACCACATCGTGTCATTACTAAAATTAACCCCTGCCGGCTTTAATTCAAAAGAGGATGTTGTATAATCTTTCCCCACATTAGAGATAGAAACAGAATTAATTTTCTTAGTAGCAGTACTTCCACCATCATATGTTTGTAAATTAATAAACCCTTCAGCAGAAGAACCATCTCCATAAACTACTAATTGTGGTGCTATTTCATATTGAGAACCTTTATTTATGGTTTTTTCCCAAGCAGTATCCACCGTAATAAGATTCAAAGTTCCGTCATAGTTAGTAATTTTTCTTCTTTGTCCTGCGCCTGGTCCTGACAGTATTGTAATAGTATAATCATTATATGCATTATCAGATAATGAATGTTGTTCATTTAGATAAAGTGTACTATTGTCTTTTTTAGCAACGGTTGCGGTAGTCGCATATGGGTTGCCTCTAGGAATTACTTGGTCGTTACTAAAGTTTGTGTCGGTTTCCGAAAGAATAACTTCTATTCCACCATCTTTTGCATTTTCTTGTACAAGCCACTGATTTTTACTTTCTGTAAATATTCCAGTTGCTTTTTGAACTCGTACAGGAATGTAATTATTGGTTATAAATGTTCGGTGGGATGCAGGAACAGTAAACATATATTTCCATACAAATCCATCTGATGTTTTGATATTTCCTTCGATTTTTGTTCCTACGGGTTTGTTTACAGAAGCCTTCCCATCATTATTATTTAAACATTTGTATACATCATATGTGTCGTTCATTACAAAATATTTTTTGTCTACCAAATTAATAGTATCATCGTACATATCATAAGTAATACCACTAGTCCAATTGTATTTTGGAATCATAAAGAATGATTGACCAATATCAATACTTTTTACTGCAATTATATTTGACCAAGTATTGATTTCTTCTGCTCTAGAATCTATAACATCGAGTGGTGCTTGACCAGCCGTAGGACCACTCACCCCTGCTACGAATAAGAAATATTGATTTTTTGAACCAACATCAAATTCGTCCATTAAGGTTTTAGTAATATGTCTTCTGAAATTACTTCTATGTGCTGAGTTGTCGCCTGTTATTGCCATTTTTGTTTATTCCGTGTCATATTGCTTATATTATCGCAAAACTATTCCTTCTACTGTTTCTGAACTCGTCATTATGCCACCAGTACCATTGGTAAAACCGTCAGGATATGTTATATGGAAAAAGGGTTCAAGTTTCACATTTGCAAATGTAGTTCCTGATGGTATAGTATTTAGACCTCTAGAATTTGGATGTTGATAAATTACCCAATAAGAACCTTGATTTGTGAAATCGCCGGCTTCTGCTGTTGCTAATATTTCATATGCCGCCGATGCACCTGAAAGACCATAATTCAGTACAACTCCCTGACTCAAATGATAAAGTGGTCCAGTTGTGCCTGGGTCCCAAGTAGTACCAGAAGAACCATATGCATTAAATGCATATGTATTTCCCGAAGTATAACCATCGCTCTGTGCTGTTCTGCCTGGTTCGTCATTGAACACTAAACCCCAATATACTCTACTTCTTGCCACTCCGGCTTGGTGTGGAGTACTCGAATCATCATCAGCAGTTGCTACTGAGGGATTATATCCAAATGGGTATAAATCCGTACCTGTAGTATTGTGCCTAAGATTTTCAACCGTATTAAATGTGTATGGTAAATAATGACCACATGTTGATATATCGTAAGGAGTAGCAGAAGTTTCTCTTACTGTATTTGTTGGGTGGTGTTTTCTAATATAAATTCTATTGAAAAGTTTTGTTCCGGCTGGATGAATCAAATCCAATACCGCTTGTTTATATGTTTCTAATGTAATTTCACTTTTAAGTTCATAAGAATAATCTTGATAGAAAAAACTATCTTGAAGATGTTTATTGGAACTTGGATGACCACTGGCATCAAAGAAATGACCAGAATTATTAAACAAAGCACCAGAAGTCGAAGTCAGCCCTGCTCCTGTTCCTGTTAATGATGTAATCACATAATCGAAAGTAGCGCCACTATCATGTCTATATCCCAATCCACTATCTTGAAGTTCTATTGATACTATTCCACCTTCTATGGTAACGGTATTAACAATTCCTTTAGCACCATATCCCTGTACCGAACCACCAGTTACACTGGTAGTAAGAACCACATTATCACCAATTACATATCCTCTTCCTCTTTCTGCGTTGCCATATGTATCGATATTTACTGATATATTTTGTAAAATCGGATATGGTACTTCTGAAAAATTATTTTCAAAAGTTACTGGTACATCAGACTCAAACACCCCATTGATATCATTCAAAAATACTTCACTTATGGTTGTCAAAGCAGTTTCATATACTCTCACCGATGAAACTTTTGCTTCTGCTATGAATTTTCCCGATGCATCTTTTTGTGTTATTATAGTTTCGGGAGTATTCCAAAGTAAACCATATGTTGCGCCACTAACTCCTTCTGATGATGTTAGTTTTAAACTTTTTTCTTGAATCCATTTTCCGTGTGAAGCCTTGATTATATCTTTTTTTGGATAATAAAATTCAATTTCTGTATCGTACAAAATTCTAAAAAGTAAACGGTATGCTTTTTCTGTTCCTTTTGCTCCGTAGAATTGTTTTATTCTTTTAACAAGTCTTTTTTCATCTACCTTTGCACCAATTGTTTTATCAATTGCTAAATCTGTCGGGAACCTATCCAGATATTGTTTTCTAAAATGTACTACAAATTGGTCTATAGTTTCATCAATGTCTTTGTATTCGTGAAAAAGAGAAGCACTGTAAAGTGTTTCGTCTTTCTCTTCCATCCATTCATAATATGCTTCCATAAAAGCGACTGTTCGTGGGTGGTCAACTCTAACAAAATGAGGAAGTTGTTCTTCCACCAAAGAAGAAACAGAAATGATATTATCTTTCTTTTCTGGTATTTCTCTTTGTACCAGAACATTAGGATTATTCTGTTGTATTAAAAATAAAATTGACATTTCGTTTCCTAATTACCAAGGTCGGTGATGTTGGTACTTATTCCTGGTCGTCCTCTATTTGTTTCTGATAGAGTTTTTGTGTTTACTGTTATTGAGTCAACATCAGACGAATCTAATGTTAATATTTGTCGTTGTGTTGCAAATATATTATTATTTTTTGGTGTGGTTGTTAATCTAATATGATTAGAGCCGGGAGTACTAAGTGGTCTAAAGTCTTTTAATTGTACAACACCATTTGCATAATCTATTGTTCCTACTTTATCTTCGCCTGTATATACAATTACTTTATTGCCTAAACTATCTTGTTTCCAAATTCTCATTGCTCCATAACCATCGTCTTCAAGATATCCAAGAAATACAACATTGTCATCATCTTTATAGGTAAATGATGTAGAATATATTATTGGTTCATCACCGTCTTTGATATGTTTAATTGAGTTTCCAAACGGAATTTTATAATTTGCTTTTGTGAATGTGTCGGGATTAAATCTAGTTTGCAACTTAATAGAAATTTCATTTCCAATAATAGAATTACTAGCAGTGTCAACTTTTCTACTTAGTTTTGAAAAATATAAATCCTTATCAAATTTTTCTAAATCATTTTTGATGTAATCGTTTACAGAAGACTTAACAATTGCAACGATTTCATTTTTTCCCAATATTGTAACAGATGGGTCGTAAGTTAAATTGACAGAAATTTGCACAAACAAATATTCTGGGTCTACCAATTCTGGTATCACAGAAACTACATTTGATTTGCTTAAAATATCTCTAGAGATTTCTTCTTTCTTTAGTAAATCAATAGTCAATCCGCTTTTTGGTTTTAAAGCAATAAATACTTTTCCATATTCTGGCGGGTCGTGGTCTTGTCCTCCCCAAATAGTAACAGATTCGACATCTGGATAATCTCGTAAAAGAATCGCTTCATAATCTCTTTCTGTCACTGCCCTATCTTGTGCTTGATAACTTCTTGGGGCATAATATTTAATTGAATTGTTTGTTTCGCTATCGCTTCCGCCGCTTGCTTCAGATAATACCCTTACTGTTCCACCAGAATATGTAAATACTCTTGAACCTTCTTTATCGGTTCTTCCAAATCCGTTGGACTCACTTCCTTTAGTATTAAGATATTGAATAATAACAACATTACCGTTTATAGGTTTTTCTCCAACAATACCATCACCAAAATAAACTTCATATTCCCCCCTACTTACTTCTTGAACATGATATGCTTTATCATTTTTTCCAATACTGTTTAAATCAGAACCCAAATTCCATTTGGTGGCAAATCCTGTGTTATCTTCTTGGGATGTTTGAACACGGACAGTGAGTGTAGAAATATCTGCCTCTTTTGGAATTAAAAACTTTTGTTTGATATTATTATCGACAATATAAGCAATATTTTCAAATACTCCCTGTCCAAGTTTAATACCGAACGCACCTGTCACACCATCAACAATTTCAATAAGAGCATCATCCATAACAGAAAATCTATAGGAAGAACTTCCTTGTGTTCCTTTTATTTCTGTTCCCTTTATAATCGTATCGCCTATTACACCATCTGGTAATAATATATCAACCAGAGTAGTCGATGCTGTTATTGAAGAAGGTGTATATCCTAAATGTTTTGCTATTGAAACAATAGAATCTCTTTTTAATGCACTGTCTAGGAACATTTCATTAGCAATCATATTGGAATAAAACCCTTGGTAGTGGGTATTATAAGCAAGTAAATCCATAATGACATTAATACCCGAACCTTCAAAATTAATATCTTTAAATTGTTCTTGTTTACTAAGGTAATTCTTTAAACTTGTTTTGATTGAATCAAAATCTAAATCAGAAACAGATAGTTTTACATTGAATTGGTCAGCCATTATCTTATCCTCTCTAATGGAACTTGTAGGGATTGTGTTGTTTGTTCACCAATTACTTTAAACTTAATTGTACAATCAAGTCTGTGTTTATCGTCATTTTGTATTACTATTACTTCTTGTAACTTTGCTCTTGGTTCATATTCACCAATAACTTCTTCTATTTCTTTCTTTATTTCAAAACTGGTGAGTGGGCTGAAGTTCTCAAACAAGGAGTGTCTTACGCGAGATTGTATTTCGGGATGAAATGGTTTTTCCCACACACCAATAAAAACCAAATTACGAATAGACCTCTTTACTGCTTCTGCATCATATTTAAAACCAATATCACCTGTTACTGGATGTGTGGTGAAGTCTAAATCTATGTCGGAATATTTTTTCTTTGCCATTTTATTATATGTTCTGTGTTGCTAATTCTGCTTCGATGTATCTTCTTTTTTCTTCCATCATAGGTACGATGTCTTCTTCTATTACTTCGTCTGCTTTCATCCAAGAACACCACTCTATTGATAAACATCCAATTATACTCATACCTGTTGAATTTCTTATTGGTACTATAGAAAACATAATAACATGATTGGATTCTAAATGTCTTTTAAAATGACAATCTGGTAAGTTTGATGTTAATGTAGGATTACAATCATTCGCTGTAACTATTTCTAACATTTCGCTAAACATAGTTAAAATAACATCTTGTCTTTCTTGTCTGGTAGCAGAAACACCAGTCCTACAAGATTCGTGTGTCAATGAAAATCTTTTCATTGAACTTCCATCTAAAAATTTACCACCATTATGAAATTGCATAACTTGAGTTCTTGCCGCATCTCCTACAACTCTAAGTTCTGTGAGGTATTCGTGTATTTTTGTATGAAGTCGTACAAATTTATCAGAAGTTGGTAATTCTTTCCATATGCATTTGTTTTTTTTATATTTATTTCGCCAGACATACTTAATTAGTGGTATAGCCAATACAACGCCTGCAACAAGTGCAGTGCAAGCCATTCCTATTTCTACCCAAGAACCAATAATATCTATTTCTCCGACTGAATTATCTGTCATATATTAACCTTAACTCGTTATTTTCGTAGCGTAATCCCACTATATGTATAATAATTTTAACCATTTGCTATTACATTTGGTGAATGTGTTGCACAAGCCGAACCACAACAAACTGGGTCTCCTTTTCTGGCAACTGCTAAATTGTTAGCAAAAACATTTGGAGAACCCCCACAACATACCGACCCGTGACAGGGTGGACCACAACAATGCACAGACCAAGCATCTGTTATTCTATGTTGTGGAATACCATTTGTAAAAACATTTGGAGAACCTTGGGCGCTTGGTCTTGGAGGGAAGCAACCGTGACCTGTACAAATATCTCCTTTTCTGTGCATATGTGGCATATATTTCTCCTTTATCCGTATGCTCTAACTATTACTTTTCCGTCTCCACCATCTTTTCCTACATTGTTGGCGCTTTGGCCGGAGACATTTCCTCCACCACCACCACCGCCTGGTGCAGTTCCTTCTTGAGCCGGGCCCGCAAGGAATCCGTAGTCGGCTCCGTTACCACCCGCACCACCATCTGGGTCTGCTCCATCGCCGCCATCTGAACCTCCTTGGCTGCCTGGACTTCCTGTAACATCATCACCCGCTTTTCCATTGTAGTTTATATCTCCACCGACAGCAGAACCTGCGTGGCCACCATTTGCAGTTGTATCTAACGCATTGCCTACTGCTCCACCACCACCGCCATGGGCAATAACAGAAGAGAATAGTGTGATTCTGGTTAAACCTCTTGCGTGTGTATCGAGTGTTGTATGCCCTCCAACAGTACCCTTTGTGTTTGCCCCACCACCTCCACCACCTGCACCGACAGTAAAGGTTATAAGGTCACCTACTTGCATATTTGCGGCACCATAATAAGTCTTCTTGACATAAGCACCACCTCCACCACCTGCCCCGGCATA
>Ga0208299_1000815_pt1 | contig 26074 bp, 25 predicted proteins | sample 15_taG_FD_184089 | JGI IMG/M metagenome (GOLD analysis project Ga0208299, IMG submission 184089) | Marine viral communities from the Subarctic Pacific Ocean - 15_ETSP_OMZ_AT15312 metaG (SPAdes) (version 2) | ecosystem: Environmental > Aquatic > Marine > Oceanic | place: Pacific Ocean | collected...
ACGCTCAAGTACATATTAGCGTAGCCTTTTTAATTAAGGCGATGTTAGCAGTTGGTGTTATTACTGGAAGTTGGTATCAAGCACAAATGAAATTTCAAGAAATATCTATAAGATTAAATGATATTGAAGATAGAGTTACTGTATTGACTTCATCTGTTCAAGGTATGGAACAAGACCACTTAAACGAGTTGGAAGAAGAAGTCAAAGAGCAGAGAAGTCTATTGCAAAAAATGGGAATAAAGAAACCGTAAACCAAGAGGAGATAATAATGGCTAAAACACAGAAAGAAAAGCCTGTACTTAAGATAGACGATAAAGAATACGATATTGAATCAATGAATGATAGTCAAAAAACAATGATAAATCACATAGCTGACCTTGATAGAAAACTACAATCAAGTGAGTTCAATTTGGTTCAATTACGATTTGGAAGACAAGCATTTATAGATGCCTTAACAGCATCTTTTAATAAAGAGGAGTCAGAAAAATAAAAAATGATTGATTCTAAAATCTTCAGTTTGTATGCCGAATATGGCGCAGTTGGGATTATAGTAGTCTTATTTGCAATGATGATAATTAATTTAATTAAAAGTCAGAAAATGCAAAATGAAGATTTAGATTCAATTAGACAATCAATTGCTAAAGCTGAAACTAAAATGACTAATGTCGAAGGAATTGTATTAAAAATGTTAGATAGATGGAATCGTTCAGATGAAATAAGTCAAAGACATAGAGAAGATATAGTAAAAGAGTTGAATGATGTGACTGATGACTTATCTTACTTAAAAGGAAGAGTTAATGGAAAATGACTGTGAATGAATACAGAAACGAGACTACTGCTAAACTTGTTAAGCTTGATGAAAGACAAATAACAATTTTTAAAACATTATGTCGAATAGAAAAACATTTAGAAAAATTAAACGGAAAAACAAGTAAGAATAGTGACGAGATTATTAAGTTTAAAACTTGGGGCTCAGTTGCTCTTTTTGTTATTCCAATGACAGTAACAATAATAATGAGGTTAATCCCATGATGGAATGGATAAGTTGGAGTAATTTCTTTTATTTAGCTGGTATAATTATAGCTGGTGGAGCAACTCTTGTAGCTTCTAGGTATAAAAATATCGTTAAGGAAGTAAAGGAAGTTGCAAAGGAATTAGAGTTAGCTTACGAAGATGGTAAGCTTGATAAAGAAGAAAAAGAACAAATAATGAAACAATGTTTAGATGTGCTAAAAGCTATCATAAACTTAAAGTGGAAAATATTTTAATGGATGATATTATAGGTTTAGATGACGTATCTTCTATAGATACTGGTAAGGGAAAACAATTAAAAACAGGCGGTAGGAGAAAACATAGCATGGCTGATAAATGTAAAACTGGACAAGTGTATAATACAAAATTAAAAAAGTGTGTTACTAAGAAATCGCCTTGGGATAAATATATGTCAGGTGGAAATTTGTGGTTAAAAAATAAAGCTACTAAACAAGAAAAAGCTGTAGTAGACTCTATGCAAAAAGAAATTATGAGTAGAGGCAATAAAAAAACTAAGAAAAAACGAGGAAACTAATATGCCTAAAAAATGTGTAGAAATGAAAATGAAAGGTGGAATGTCTAGAGCTGCTGCTGTAAAAGCTTGCTATCCACAAAGTGCGAGAACAAAAAAAATGATGGAGTCAATAAAAGGTGAATTAAATCCTCGCAAAAAAATAAAATATAAACCTATAAATAAAAGAAAAACTACAGCAGCTGAAAGAAAACATTTATTAAGTGGTAGAAAAGGTAAAGGATATTAAAATGGAAAAACAAAAAGAATCGAAGAATGAACCAACTTTAAAAGATAAGATTGATACAATCTATGAAATTCTTTCACAACATAAAATAGACATAGAATTTCTTGGAAAAAAAATTGAAGAACAATCTTTAATAGTTAATAAAGTTAGAGGAAGAATGGGAATATAATTATGGGAAAACGAATAGACTTATTTGGACATGACTGGAATGAAGACAAAGGTCTTGGTGATACAGTATCTAGAGTTATTAAAAAAGTTACAAAAGGTAAAGTTAAGGAGTGTGGAGGATGCAAGAAGAGACGAGATATATTGAACAAGGTAATGCCGTACAGCAGAGGCGACACACAGAAATAGATGACGAAGAAGATGTACAGCTTTTAGATACTGTTATAGACGGACAAGCTATTAAAGGAAAAGAAGGTGGATTAAGGATAGATATGTTTGAGCATGACCATCCTGATGATTTGCAATGCTTATGTGATTTACCATATGCTACACAAGAAATTATTTATAACGAATCTGATTTATAGTGCCAAGACAGATATATAAGATAGACCAATTTCATGGTGGTTTGAATACTCAAGCCAACCCTAGCGACTTGCAAGACAATGAACAATCAGATTTAGTAGATGCTATGGTTGATGAACTTGGTAAAGTAAGGCTAATGGGTGGTGTTGCTTCTAGTGTTATAAATACAGCTGATAATACTGGTATTACTGGTACTATGAAAGCTGGTTATGGTATTCATGCTTGGAAAAGTGATTATAAAGGAGCTGAAGATAAAGGAAGTGAAGAAGCTGCTACTGGAGATGATTACGTTGCAATGTATGATGGTGATGATGGTCAGGTGTGGGTTTACAGTGCTGCTACAGATGATTTTGATGACGATGTTAACTTATCTGCAGGTAATGGTATAATGGATATAGGTAGTAGTACAACAGCAAGTGTATTACCTACATTTTATTCTATGGAGGGTGGATTAAGACTTTCAGATGGTAACCATGCTTTATCAAATAGTTCAAAATGGTATGGTTATATAAAGAGAACTTTATTTCAATCTATTACATCTACAGTTGTAACTGATGGATGGTTTGATTATGACCAATATATATCTGCTCCAGCTGATACTTCTCAATGGGATGCAACAATTAGCGCTTATGGTGTTTCTGCTGGTTCTAATTATGACCCTACTGTTACAGCCGCTGCAACTATATTTCTTACAGCTAATGATTTGTTTGATAATTCTGTTATAAATTTTAATTCAGCTATAGAAGTAACTGTAACAATAACTACAGGAACTATTACAGGAATACCTGATGAAACGGATTTTGATGCTGAATTTAATTTAACAGTTGGTAGTGGAGGTTCGTCTAGTAGTAGTGATTTTAATGGTACAGCTGGAACTTCTCATCAAGTTACAAGTCAATCTGAAATGGGTAACGCTGTAAGTAGTGGTACAAAAGATATAGTATATACATTTAATCTTGGAAATAATTATCATAATGGTTCAGCTAATGCTCAATCTTTTGCTGATAGTGATACAGCTAATGGTGTTAGAGCTACATTGGTTTCTACATCTACTGGTAAACTATTATCATCTGTTTTAATATCAAATGTTAAAGTAGTTGAGGGAACTATTACAACTACAAATCATACATCATTAACAGCTGCTGGTTTACCAAATGTATTTCTTGAAGTTAATATGGCAGCAGCTCCAGCTTCTCCTATTGTAGCTTCTGGTTGGGATACTATATGGCAACATGGTGTATCATTTATTTATGACGGCAATCAAGAGTCTTTAATAAGAACATTATATGATGGAACTGATACTGAAGCTAATAGACAACAAAGTGTTACAAATTCCACATACGCTCCAATAACAAAATTTTATGTAGAACATGGAACTAATACTAGTCATAACAGAAGAATAACAGGAGCTGTCTGGTATGTAAGAGATGCGGGTGGAGATACGTTTTCGCCTTGGTGTGCTCAAATAGAATATGATTATGTAAAAGGTGTAGCTAGAGTTTTAGCTACTGGAAAAGAATTTGATGTAGAATATAATGCATCTGATGAAGAATATATGTTTGCGGTAGACCATGATTATTTAGCAACACCAAATCTTGTTGATACCTATCTTAGCAGAACTGGAATATTAGATACAGAAGCTGCTGTAAAAGCTAATTATTCTACAGCTACTGTTGCTGGTCGTAGGGTTTATATAGGTAATGTTAAAATACTTAATGAAGATGGTTCTACTGAAATAAAAGGAGATGCTATGTTGAAAAGCCCTCCTAATAAATTTGATATTTTTCCTTCAAGTAGTGTTGTAGAAGCTTCTATTAGTGATGGTGAGTCTATTGTTAAACTTGAAACATTTGCAGATAGAATATTACAATATAAACAAGATACGTTATATATAATTAATGTTGCTCAAGATGTAGAATTTTTAGAAGATGTACATAAATTTAAAGGAGTAAAGCATCCATCTATGGTTTGTAAAACAGATTATGGAATAGCTTGGGTTAATGAACTTGGATGTTATTTATATGATGGTAGACAAGTAACTAATCTTCTTGAAAAAGGTGGTCAAAAAGTTATTGATGATACAACATGGCAAGACCATGTAATTGATGCATCAGGTGAATCAAGTATGATAGGATATGTTCCAAAGAAAAGACAACTAATAGTTGTAAAAGATAATGGTGATAATGCTAATGCTGGTAATATATTTTTATATGACATGGTTACTAGAAGTTGGACTTTTGGTGATTCTAAAATGACTGACAGTCAAATAAAAAGTAACTTTATTGTATTTCAAAATGAATTAATTTATATGCATACAAATACAACTAACGATTTTGTTAAATGGGATTCAGCTCCAGATTCATCATCTACTTTTTCTTTTAAAACAAAAGATATAAATTTTGGTATGCCTGGTGTTAGAAAAAAAGTTTATGCTGTTTATATAACATACAAATCGTGGGGTGATACAGAATTACAAGCAACTTATAGAACTAATGGAGCTTCAACAAGTTATAATTTTGCAGTTAAAAATAATATATTTGATGAAGGTGGTTCTAGTTTAGATGATTTTGGAGATGCTGAAGATTCGACTGTTGAATTATCAGCAACTAGTTCTGTAACTAAAATAGCTACTATGAAACCAGCAACATCTTCTCAAGCAAATAATATTAATTCTTTTCAATTAATCCTAGCCCCAGATAGTGGACAATCTGTTCATAGTACTTTTGAAATTGATAATATAGAAATAGTTTACAGAACAAAAGGTATAAGATAATATGGATAGAGTTACAAGAACTGTAATTAATAAATCTCAAAGAAAAATTAGTGCTTTAAAAGACCTTACTGGTCAAGATAGGTCTCAAAAATTTAATATACCTTTGTTACTTGATGAATTAGATGGTGCTAAATTTCAAGGAAACACACTTACAACTAGTGGAACTCCTACTGTTGATGAATTAGAAGCTTGTGTTGGAGCGTTAGCAAATAGATTAAATTTGTTAATTAGAGCTTTAAAAGAACAAAATATTATAAGATAATTAACTTTGAAAAAACTAATAAATAATAGTAAATTAAACTGGAATATTCTATATGGCTAACGGCAACAAACTATACAGCGCTTACAAGGGAGCTGGTAAGGCTTCTTCAGCTTATAAAGCAAGTCTTTATGATGTAGAAAGTCTTGGTATTGAAAGAGAAGCTTCTCAAGCCATGTATCAATTTGAAACAACTAAAAGAGATAAAAACTTAGCTCTTATTCAACAAGGTTTATCTTTAGCATCTGACCTTTATGGTGGTTACAAAGCTAAAGAACAAGCTAAAACAGATAGAGCTTCTTTGCAAGAATCTATGGCTAAAGAATCTTATGAAGGAGAAGTTAATTGGAGTGAGTTAACTGATACAGCTAGACAATCTCAAATAGATAAATTTTCACCAATAGAATCTAAAAGAACATTGGGTGAAATATTAATGGGAGAACAAAGAAGTTACACATTTGGTGAAGGTGGTAAAGAATTTACTTCTGCTCAAATAACTGCTGGAGCTAGTCTTTTACAGGAAAGTGATTTAGCAGATTTAATAGGAGTTGGTAAAAAATCTAAATTAGAAAAAGCTCAAGAAAGTGTATTAGAAAAAGTAGAAGATGTAGAATCTTCTAGTGAAAGTAAAATTCTTAAATCTGATGAACAAACTTCTGTAACTGTAGATGAAATCTTTGACCCTATTATAAATAATAAAACAGAAGAAACATTGCCTGAGAATAATACTATTCCTAAGAAGTATGATACAACTAAACAAAATTTTGATTTATTAGTAAAGCCTGAAAAGAAAAAAAATGAATTTGAATTTAATTTTAATATGGATTTTGGTAGTTCAATGGGAGCTGGAAGTACTGGTTATAAATCATTTGCTAAAGGTGGTGAGTATACTACTGATGGGCCTGAATTAATACTTGTTGGAGATAACCCTAGTGGTAAAGAAAAAGTAAAAGTTAAACCTATTAAATCTAAAAAGAAAGAAAAGTCAGAAGGTCAAGAAAGCCTTGCTGATGGATTAGGTACAAACTTAAAAAAATTAATTTCTAAAAAAGGTACAAAGCCTGGTTCAAAAAAATGGATGAGTAATTATATACAATCTCAAAAAATAAACAATGAATCTTTAAGACCATTACAAGGTGAGTTAGCTAAACATAATAAAAAATTATTTTCTATGGCTGAAGAGTCTGGATATTTTGGTGAGTTTTTTAGAGGAGGATGGGAATAATGCATAAAAAATCAATAGCTAAAAATCATTTATCTGAAGCTGCTAAAGAAGGTAGGTATGGTGATAACATACTTGTTCATATGAATAAAGATGAAGCTGCTGTATTAGCTAAAGCTTCTGGTCTTGAAAAACTTCCTACTAATCCTAAAACTGGACTACCTGAAGCATTTGCATTTACTACAGCTTTAGCTGCTGGCAGTTTACTTACATCTGCTTATAGTTCTTGGAAAGGTGGAAAAGAACAGAGTAGACAAGCATCTACTCAATCTATGTTAATGGCTCAACAACAAAAAGAATTAGATGAAGCGTTAGGAAGTCTTGAAGGTGTTAAGTCTTCTAAAGAAGAAGTTGCTAGACAGGAATATTCACAATCATTAGGTGATTTATCTATGCAAACTGGACAAAGTAAAGAAGATTTGCAACAACAATATGAAGGTATGATACAAAAAAGTGGAATGGCTACTTCTGGTGGAGCTGGTACTAAAGCCTCTCAAATGTACAGAAGAATACAAAATCAATTTGGTAGAAGTTCTCAAAGTTTATTAGGTAATCTAGGTAAAAATATGGCTGGTGTAGAAGAATGGTATGAAGGTGAAAAATCAAGAATTGAATCAGAAAAGAAAAGAATTGGTTTACAAAAAGATTTAGCTGATGAACAATCAGGTTCATGGTATTTAGGTAAAAATTTATTTGGTTAGGTGATATATGGCAACAGAAGCATATGAAGTAGTTGGTGCATTAAGAGAAATGCTACAAAGTCAAGAAAGTAGAGAACAATCTAGAGTTCAAACTGCGTTAGCTGGTATGCAATTTGCACAACAAAAGAAAATACAAGATATACAATTAGCTGGTCAACAGTTACAATTTTTACAGACTGTTAATACTCAAGCAATGACTGGGCAAGCTACTGACTTTCTTACATCTACTGGATTAGGTGCTATTTATAGTGAAGATGAAGATGGTGTAGAAGAAGCAATAAAGACTTTAACTAAAAAACCTAAAAAGGGTGGGTTTGGATTTTCAGAAGCAGATGCAAATAGAATAGCTACTGCTGTATGGATGTCTTATAAAGGTTCTCCATCTGCGATATTAAGTATAGCTGATGAATTAAATACAGGATTTAAAAAAGAAAAACCTTCAACTAGCGAATTATCTTTAATTAAAGGATTTGTAGCTAGTGGTTATATAACTCAAGAAGAATTTACTACTGGTAAACAAGAGTCTGGTCAGTTAGATAGTATGTCTAAAACTGTACAAAATACTAAAGATATATCAGCTGAAATGTATGAGTATGGTCGTGGTGAATATGAAATACAAAGAGACATAGGAATGTTTGAACCATCTGAAGGTATGGCTAAAGATGAAAAATCAGTAATGGATTTATCTAGAGCTATTGATGCTTTTGAAAAACAATCAGAAATAGATTCTCAACAAGATTCAAGAGGAATTAGACCTATGGTTGAAGATAGGGAATCAGTAGAAGATTTAACATCTGGTTATGATTTGTTAGACCCAAAGGTAGCAGATGCAGCTAGGTCAAAATTATCTGAACTTGATATTAGCTTAGACAGTCTTGAATCTAAATATAATGAATTAGAAGAAGAAAGAAGTAATATTATAGGTAGTTATGACAAGAATTTTTCTGATTATAAAAAAGCTGTAAAATCTTACGATATATCTGTTAACGCAGGTTTAGATAGAACTGACTTAGATGCATTAGCTGCTAAGGCTAGAGAATATAAAAGAGCAGCAATGAATGCTCGAAGAGAACAAGAAGCTCTAAACCAATATAATAGAAATCCAAGAAGAGTATTTGATTTATCAAGAAAAGGAGAAGACTGGAGACATTCTGTTAGCAGAACATACATTGAACCTGATGACCAAGATATGGCAGATATAGGAGGAGTACCAACTGATTTAGGAACTATTAATCTTACAAATACTAATACCTATAAAATGACTGAATTAGCTACAGAAATATTCAATGTTAAAAGGCAACAAAAGTCTTTTAGTCTACAATAATGTCAGACAACTTAACAAAACAATTTAAAGCTGAATTAGCAAACAGAGGAATCACCGCTTCTGATTCTGATATAAACAACTTTATATCTCAACAACCTAATCTATTTCAATCTGTTGGACAACCAGTTAGTGATGTAGCTACTCAATCTTCTGGATTCAATAGGTCTTTAGATATGCTTGATATGACTCAAGAACAAAAAGGTAGTGCGTTAGATGCTGTTGGTGCATTCTTATGGCGTGGATTAGATGCTACATTATTAGGAATACCTGGCATAGCATTAGGAGAAGATGAACCTTATCAATGGGATACTTTAGGTTCTGGTGCTAAAGCTGGTGCTGTATTTGGTGAAGCGTTAGGATTCTTAGCACCTCTAGGAGTTATTAGTAAAGTTGGTAGAGCTGGAGTATCTGCTGTAAAAGGTACTGGAGCTATGACTAGAAAAGCTGTAAGAGAAGCTGGTTCAGCTGCAAAAGCTGTTGGTTTATCTGCTCAGTTAGCTCAAAAGACTGTAAAGAAAACACTTAGAAATCCTGTTATAAAAGACTTAGGTATGCCTAAATACGGAATGAGTGGAGATGATATTGCTAAAGTAGAAGAAGGATTAAAATCTGGAATTATAGGTCAATTGCGTGAAGAGTTTCCAGAGGCTGGTGCAAAAGCAATAGATGATATAGGTGAAAGTGTTATGAGGGGATTAAAATCTGAAGGTGTTCATGTTAACAACATAGGTCATTGGGTAGAAAAATCTCTTAATACAACATTTAATGTAGCTGATAAAAGTAAAATTACTAGATACGCTGGTAGGTTTGCTGAATTAAGTGCTAACTTTGGTGTTTATAATGTATTAGCTAGTGGTATACAATCTATGGCTGGAAGACAAGAATTTAATCCATCTGCTGATGTAGGTCATGCATTTATGTTTTCATCATTATTACCTGCTGTTGAAATGGTAGGTGGTGGTGGTAAGGTTCGTATTATTAGAGAAGCTAATAGGCTTCGTAAGATGTTAGGAAAACTTGACAGTAAAGTTTCTAGTGCATATAAAGAAATGACTCCAACTCAACTTAATGGACTTATTAGAGTTATAACTAGAGATAATTACCTTAAAGATACATTAATAGGCAAAGAAGCTTTATCAGCATTAAGAGCTACTGGTGGTAAAGATTTAGCAAAAGGTGATGCAATAAAAACTTTAGAAAGAATAGTTGGAAGAGTAGACCCTAAAAGATTGTGGTCAGATTTTAGAAAATATGCAGGTGAAGACTTTGTTCAGTCTCTTGGTCGTATGATGTTAGTTGGTTTTTATTTTAATTCATCTACATTACTTGATTATGATTTATTAAAAAATATGGATAAAGAAATATTGGGAGCTCATTTACTTACTGGTATGATGTTTGGTAAAATTAAAAAACCTTTATTCAAAGACCCTAAACCAACTCTTAATGGATTTCAAGAAAGAAGATTAGCTTTAGAATACTTTGGTATGGATGTTTCTAATATAGAAGCTATGGCTAGACACTTTACTTTAAATGAACATCAAGCAGCTGCGTATTCTGGTGTAAGAGTTGAACCTACAGTACAAAAGATTGCACAAATTATTAATACTGATACTAATAGAAAACAAAGCAGTGAATTAAAAGAAACACCAGCTAGAGTTACAGCTAGAGATAATTTATTAAAACAAGTTTTTAGTTTATATGATTTATACGAACTATCTGGTAGGGTAAAAGACGCAGACCCTAAACTTCCTGTATCATTAAAAAATCTTACAAGAGCTCAATTAAATAAAATTAAATCTGAATTAGCTAAAATAGATATAGGTGATGGAGAAAAATTAACTTTAGATAATTTTAATTCTTACGCAAATAAGTTAATGAAAACTGTTCATGAAGGTCAGTACCAAGAATATATGAAGATGGTATTGCAAGGAGCTAGGGAATTAGGTGTTCAAGTAGATAAAGGAGAACTTGACGCTTTAGATATGGATTCTCCAGTAGGCGTTGGTAGATTAGAAGGATTGGATAAGTTTGTTGATAAAGATAATTATTTAGCTGCAGTTAAATGGCAACAAGTAAGAGATGTTTTAGAAGGAGCTGGTTTTATAAAAACAATAGAAGCTCTAGAACCAAGAAAAGCTGAAAACTTAGAACAAGATAAAATTAATAATACTGAAAATGCTATGAAGCAAATGGTTGAAACTTTAAGAGTTGAAAACTATGGTGAAACAGTAGATGTATTTATAGACCCATCTGAAAATGGATTCTTAGATGCTTTAAGAGTTTACAAAACAACAAAAAATCTTAGTTCTGCTTATAATATTGTTGAAGGCACTAATATGACTGAACGAGAAAGAGGTCTTCGTGAATGGCTTGTAAATAATATTGGAGATAGAGTTCCTAAAAGTTTTTATAATTTAATATCTACTGTTGAATTATCTAAAGGTGATATTAAAAAAGCTGAATGGGATAGAATAAATGCTGAAGGTGAATATGCTGAAACTATACAATCTTTTCAAAATGTATTAAAGATATGGGGAAGTAATAAACAAGATGGTAGGATTACTAGTAAAGAAACAGGAAAAGAATTAAATAAAATAGATTATGTTAAAGCAAAAGAAATAATAAATCTATTTGAAAAAGAAGGTTTTATTATATCTGATTCAATGACAGAACAAATGAACAGATATTATTGGAATGAATTTCTTAGAACAACTGATATAAATATAGAACATCAAATTATACTAGACCATTTTATTGCTCATGGAGTTGGTCAATTTGAAACAAGAGCTAATGGCAAAAAAGTATTAGTATTACCAGACAGAGAAACTGTAATGTCAAAATTAGAAGCTGAAGGTCGTACTGAAGCCGAAATACAGCAAGACATGATAAAGTGGGATGCTGAAATGAGAAAAATGAGTCCATTAATGGGTAGATTTTTAGAGACTCGTAAAAAATTAAGCATTGAAGATACTGGTGAAGCTAATATGTATTCAGTAATACAAGATGCATATACAGCAACTGAAGCTTTTGGTCGAGATGTTATGAATCATTATGAAAATGTAAGAGAACTATCATCAGACCATGGCATGTGGATTAGTAGAGTTAAAAGTTTACTTGAAAGTAGAAAATTAGTAGATGGTAAAAAGAAAGAAATTGTACAATTTAAAGACGAAAAAGAAGCAAATGAATATGTAGCTGAACTAGATGCATTAATAAAATCTGGTAAAGAAGATATTAATTTAATTGGTACAGAAAGTATAGAATTTTTAGAAAATCTTAGAAGTAAAATAATAATGGAAGAAGGAGCTATTAAAGAACTTGGTGGTGAATATGAATCATCTGCTAATCTTGTAGAACAAATGATTCAATCTGAAGGTGGAGAAAATTTAAAACTAACAGCTAATATAGAAGCTATTATATTTGATATAAATAATTATTCTGGTGATAAGTTACAAGCTAGAAGAAGAATGGAAATATTAATATCTGAACTTAGTACAGATTTAAAAAAGGTTGGAGTTGAAGTACAAGAAACCGACCAGTTAGTAGATATTGCTGAACTATATGCTGAAACTCCTAACAGAAGTATTAGTAATTATATAAATACAATATCAATGAGTCTTAGAGCTTGGCGTAAAGGATATGATGAGAAGACTTATTTTGAAACACAAAAAGAATTTTCACAAGAATGGTCTGATGCATCTGGTTTACTTATAGACCCTACTCCTAGATATTCAGCTTCATATATATCTCAAAAATATGGTAGGTATAATGAAGTTTTAAAGAATAAAGAATGGATTGGTATTCAAGAAGAACTAAGAATGTCAAGAGAGTCTGGTACAATGCCTGAAATAATACAATTGCAAACTGAACAAATTGTAGATAATGTCAGACTAGCTATAAACAAAAAAAATAAAGACAATCAAACAGCTGCTGATGCTGAGTTTACATCATTTATGCGTCATGTATTTCCATCTTTTTTATCACATAGTATTGGTACTCAAAAAGTAATGTCATCTGAAATTGATTTTGACCCTAATGGAAATCCAATTATATCGTTAAAGACTACATCTATGGGTAAAGGTGCTGTATCAATGTTTGTTGATAATATGGCTGAAAGTTCTATAAGAGTTTTAAGACTTGAGAATACAGGAGTATTTAACAATAGAAAAACAGATGTAAGAGATATAAAAAACTTAGATGAGATTATACAAAATGCTAGTATTATTCCTGGCGAATCAAATCTTAGACAAGAAATAAGAAGTCAGAATGAAAGAGGTGAATCTTATGATGAAACTCTTGTGCCATTTCAAGATGTTGTAGGTGTTATAACAAGTTATAATAATAGATTTCTTGTAGCAAGAGATAATTTAACTGATTTAGCTCCTAGTGGTAGAGGCATATTAAATGAAAGATTTAAAGCTTGGTATGATAATAAACTATCTGAAATATCTAATGATGCATTAGCCATTGAAAGATTTGAATCTTTATATGGAAAGTTTGTTAAAGAAGGAGCTATTCACTCTACTCCTGAACCAGTAAGGCAAATGATTAGAGCCATGTATTGGGATAGTATAACAAAAACAGGATTTACAAATTTAATAAAAGCAGCTGACAATCAAGCTATTCTTGGAACTTTAGGAGCATCTTACTTTAAATATTTTTCATTAGCTGAATCTGTTGGTGCTAAAACTCAAGGTAATGTACAATTTTTAAGAGAAATAAATAACTTTAATGAATACTTTAGTCCAGAACAAAGAGATGCTATAGATTATACTATAGCTAAACATGAACAAGGTGGTTATGAAGTAGTTAGTCTTAGAGATGAATCTGGTAAAGCTTTTAGTGCTGAAAGATTAGTTAAAGAACAATTAAGAGAACAATTAAAAGACCATACTCCAGGCACAAAGTCTTATGATGCTGTTAAAAAACAAATAGATAATTTAATTGAATTACTACCTAGTTTGGGAGATGGCAGGTCAACTATAGATGCACATACACATCTTGGAACTAACGCTGCTAATGCAATTTATTTGCATAGAGGTCGTGTTGTTGGAGGTATGGATGGTAATGGTAACACAGCAGGTGTTAAACCAACAGCATGGTTTAATGACCCATCTGGAACTATTATGTTAAAAACTAATTTTACATATGACCCTAAAATTGCTGAGATAATGGATAGACTTGGTATAGATATACTTACAACTGAATCAGCTTCTAAGTTTTTTAATGCTGACTTAGTTGATATTAAAGTTTCTGATGTAAAAGGTTCTAAAACATTTTCAGATATATTAGAAAATTCAGGCAAATTTGGACAAGATAGACAAGCTTTAGAAGCATCTAATAATATATCAAGAATTGGTATAGAGAATATATTTATAGGAAAATCAGAAGATAGACATGGAGTTACAAATTTAACATATGCATTGTCTGATTTTTTAGATGCAAGTGGATATAAATCTCATATGGAAAGTTATGTTAACTATAATAACAAAATTGATAATGCTATAGGAAGTTTAAAATCTCTTGCTTCTGGTAAAAATAGAAATGCAGCTGCTGATTATTTAATGGAGTCATTAAGAGAAGAAGGTGCTTTGTTTGAAGATGGTACTACTGGATTGGTTTCTTCTATGTTAGAAGCTGGAGTAGACCCTAATTCTATATATGTAAAAGATGTTTTACAAAGACAATCTATTAGACATCTTGTTAATGAATTAAGAAGACCAACAACAAAAGGCGCTTCTTATTCTGTATTAATTCCATTTCTTGAGGGTACTAATAGTGTTTATGATGGCAACAAAAGAATAATAAATGGTGGTAAAAAAGCAGCGTATGAAGATGGTAATATTAATATTGATAATTGGAATAATGTAAAATATATAATTAGTTTTAGTACTAAAGATAATGGTAAAAGAGATTTACAAGCAGCTAGAGATAAAAAAGGTAATTGGATTATAGATGACCCATATGTTGAAAGAGGAATTTCTAATAATAAAAAATTAAAATCAGAATTAAAAAGAATATCTAAGATAGAACAAGAATTACAAAATAGAAGTGAAACTGGATATAGACATTTATACAATAAATTAGAAACCTCTAATAAAAGAAGAAGAAAAGAAGACACAAAATTTTATATTAATTCACATACTTTAAGAATGCCAAATCTTGGTGGTGATATAGTAACTCATAGAATTGAAGGTTTTCATGATATAATTATGAGTAATGTAACTGGTATTAATCCTACTGATTTAGCTACAATACATCAAGGTGACTTTGATGCTGATATGGCTTTTAATTATTATGATGCGCCAGGAGAATTTTCTAGTAGTATGTCTAAACTTATGGGAGCTTCAAAAGATGCTTATGTTTATAAGTCAGAAGGAGCTGTAGTTGATGTATTTAATAATGGTGGTGGTTTAAATAGAGCTGGATATGGTGGAGATAAAGGTGACTCAATGGCTTTACATGTAGAAAAATATATGCAAGGTAAAAGTAACTTTGGTGCTATGAAAAGAGTAACAGCTGGACTATCAGCAATATCTAGAATGGCTACTGAACTTAAAGGTATAGAAATATTAACTATTGGTAACAATAAAGATTTTAATGGATTTTTACAAAGATATAAAAATACACTTCAAAGTATAATTGACTCAACAAAAAATCCTAACTTTGTATCTGAAGCTAAAAATGTTGAAGATGTAATGAAGTTTGTTTTATTTGATAGACCATTTAAAGGCAGTGAAATTGTAAAAGAAAATCTAGCTGAATATGGTGAATCAGAATACCAACCATTTTTTAAAATAAATGAAAAAGAATTTAAAGGTAATGACAAAGAAGTATTGATGGATGCTGTAATAGAATCTGTTAGAGCTTTAGGTAGGTCAAGTAGATTCTTAAGTGATGTTTGGGATGAGTCAGGAAGAAGACCACCTGAAGCAAATGATATTGCAAATATGAAGTCAGACTTGTATAGATTTACTGAAAATCCTAATAAGCAAGTATTTATAACTTTATTAAATAAATATAGAAAAGATTCAGATAAACAAATGTCTTTAATAAAATTATTTTATGATACAAGTAAAGATACATATAGAGATAGAAAAGCTTTATTAAATGATATATATAAGAAAAATCTTGTAACTCCTCAACCAGATGGAAATGTAATATTTTTTGGAGCAAATAAACAACAAAAATTAAATTCTAATCCTGGCAATTATGTTGTAAGTAGAATTAATCAAAGTAGAAGTAGTCTATTAGGTTGGTCAACAATATATAATAAAAAATCAACTGCATACAACACTCAAGTAACTAAACTTTTAGATGACATTCAGATGATTGGAGCTTTAGCAGAAAAAGAAAGTTATCAAGAATTGTTTGATTTATTAAATGAAGAAGGAATTAGTCAATCATTAGAAGGTAGATTAAAAGGTAGAATAATAGATGGTTCTATAGAAACAGTTAATAATATAAAGACTATACAAAATTACTCTATACTATCTCATATGTTAGAAAAACAAAGAAACTCTTTAGCTAGGTATGTTAGAAACTCAGGTAAATCTTCACCTAATCAGGTTGCAAGAGCTCAATCAAGATTAAGAGCTGTTGATTCTGTAATAGAATATTTTAGAAATAAAGAAGACCAATCAATATCTGAAATAGTTTCTTTTGGAAAAGAGGAAGGAACATCTAGACATAAATTTTATTTTACAGATTTAGATTTTACTGGTAAAAATTTTAATAAACCATATACTAGAAGGTATGAAAACAATACTAATGATGTTCATTATATATATAAAGAAATCAAAGGTAAAGATGGTGTAACTAGATTCCAAGAATCTGGATGGGTTAAACCTAAAGGTACAAAATATCATTTAAATAAAGGTAGGTATGTTGTATTAAAGAATCCTGTTAAATGGAACTTACTTACTAAAGAAGAGATATTAGATGGTCATTCTTTATTTAAAGTAACAGGAGATGTAATAGCAGAAAACATACATCTAATGCCTAGAAATGACAATGTAATAAATAACTTTATGATTCAAACTGACCAGTTAAGAAGTGATATAGGAACTTTAGCAAGAGATACTTATAAGTTATCAGAAAAAAGTCCTCATCAAATGGAAAATTGGAAATGGGAATCTAAAGAAGAAGATATGCTTGTTAGAAGTTTTATGCAAAAATGGTTACATGGTAGAGAAATTTTTGAAGAACCAACAAATGTTATGTCTGATTTAGATTTAAGACAAAGAACAATGGATATAGTTTCATATGTTATTAAACCTAAAGTTGTTCATGGTAGCGTATCTGTTGCTAAAGTAGGTGATACGCCTATTCCAATGCCGACATTTAAATCAAATAAAAGACTAGGTATGGCTATGTTTAGGTGGTTAAGAGAAAATGGTCATGAAGAAATATTTAATGCTATATTAAGAGATTATGGTAATTATTATAGACAAGGGTTTGATAATGTTATACCTGAATCAATGTCTGATTTACATACAAGTAAATTATATCATAGAGGAGAAATGTCTACAGATAGAAATGCGATAATTGATTTAGTTTATGAAAAAGGATTATTATATCAACCTAATATAGTTGGTTCTATGTTGCATGTTACTAGAAATGATATGAAAAAATATGCAAATAAAAGTAGGGTTCAAAGAGATGCTGAAAATAATTTACAAATAGTAAATCAATATGGTAACTTGAATGATGTTAAACAAATGATTGAAGTTTATACAGACCCTAAAGATTTTAAACCAGACCCAGAAGGAAAAGAACAAAACTATGTGGAGTGTGGATAATGAGTACTTTTTGTGCACCAGTAGATACTAAAATAGCAGAACAATTAGGTAATCTTCGTAAATTATTTAATGGAGAGAAGATTATTGATATAGATGGCAAACAACAGTTTGTTGGTAACAAAATAAAAGATACATATACATCAACATCTGAAGCATTTGGTAGAAAAATGTTTGATGAAATTGTATGGAGAGCTACATATAAACCAGCTGTTGATAATTTTAATGGATTTACTGATGCTGATTTTAGAAGAATTAAAAATGAAATAATTAAAGAATCTAAAAATTTAAATAACCCAAGGCTTGGTGTATTAGAAAGATTATTTGGTGTAAAGCGTGGAGTAATGAGTAAGTTTGCTGTTACATCATGGATGAATAAAAATATTAATATAGCAACTAACTATGAAAGAACTCAGTACTCTCATTATATAGGTGCTAATATAGCTATGTCTAAGTTTTTAAGAACTGCTATAATTGCAAAAGGTGGACAATCTAAGTTTAGACCAGGCATTAAAACTGCAAAACAATTAGAAAGCCTTGAAAGAAAACTAGCATTAGAGTTAGCAAATCCTAAAAGTCAAGCTTCAGTAGATAGAGTGCAACAAACAAGAGATGAAATGTTTAAACTTTTTGAATCTGAAGGTGGAGAAGTTATAAATGAGTTTAGAGAATACTTGGAAACAACTCCTACTAAAGTTGGTAGAGAAAAAATAGGTGAAGATGAAGTTGGTAAGCCTATATATAGAGATAAAACTAGAGTGTTAAGAACTACTCAAGATGGTAAACTTGTACCTTTCTCTAATAATGTTGAGTTAGCTGGTCAAATAGCAAGAGATACTTTAGATAAAATGGGTAAAGTTATGGTTAATGGTCTTGGTCAACATAAAAAAGTTGTAAGACTTGCCTTCCTTAATTCATTATCATCAGATGCTCTTATTGGAAAAGTTGGTGAAAGAGTTAGAAAGTATGAAGAAAGAATTGATGAAAATATTAAAGCAATAAATGAAGGTATTAAAGGTGGAGATTATTATCCTCACTATTTAATGGAATCGTTTATGAAAATTGAAAATATAATGGAACAAGATAGAGCAGCTTTAATAGGTAATTATGAAAAAAATCTTACCAGTTTAGAAAATATAGTTAGTAATGTAAGGCAAAATCTTGGAACACCCAAGTCTGCTAAGCACAGAAAGAATCAACCTTATGATAACTATATGAGAAATCCATTAGGTGCTTTAAGAAAGTATTCTTTAGATGCAATAAACTTTAATAGAGTTAATTATATTAAACAAATATATCTTCAAGGTATACAAAGATTGCCTAAGAATGCAGAGTCATCAGAAGCTTTAAGAAAGTATGTTGACGATATATTTACATTAGCTGAAAAAGGATACACCGAAAGACCAGCATGGGTAAACAAAACAGTTAGAGTATTAACTGGATATGAGTTCTTATCTAAGATTGGTTTTGGTGTAGGTACTGCTGCTAGAAATACAATGTCTGGATTATATTATGTGCAGTCTGTTGGTAACAGAGAATTTGCTAAATACTTAATGGAGTGGAATAGACCAGAGAATGATGTTGTTAGAAAAAAGATTGAATCTGTTGAAGAAGAACAAGGATTTAAATTTGAAGATATGTCATCACCTTTATTTACAGAAGGTCTTCTACCAACTGAAGGCGTAAGAGTAAGAGATGTTGATATTGTAGTAGGAAGAGATGGGGAAGCAAAATTATCTTATAGAGATGGTAACGTATGGAAAGCAATAGATACAACAATGTCAGCTGCTACAGGCAAGGGAGCTATATTCCAAAAGGTTACTGAAAACTTTTTACGTAAACATATGTTTAGATTTTCTTATAAAGATAAGTACAATCAACTTATTAGAGGCGAGCTAAAAGAAGCTGAAGCAGATAAAAGAGCTAGACAATATGCTTTAGACATAGTAAATAAATATGCATTTGAATATTCAGCTTCACAGAAAGCCCCTGTTCTTGGTGGTACATCTAAAACTGCTGGAGCTGCTGGTCAAGTTATAGGTCAGTTCTTCCACTTTCCATTTTCTTTTTTACAAATGCAATCTGAGATATTAAGAAAATCTAAAGATGCAACTATAGCTAGACAATGGGATTCTCCAGACTTACTTATACCATTAAGATTTGCAGGTTTATATATGTTCACAACATTAATGTCAGGTGTATTTAATGTGGACTTTCATACACTAATGGAAAATGATACAGTAGAAAGAATAAAAGATTTATATGATGTAGCTAATGGAGAAGAAGATGTTAAAGGTAGAGGTTATGTAGGCCCAGCTGTTGGTGATTTATTTTTCTTAGCAAGTCTTAATGACTTTATAGAACTACCAGATAATGCAGTTAAAGATTTAATTGTAGGTTATAATGATGCTTATGAATTAACAGATGATGAAAAGAGGTCAAGACTTTTATCAACATTAAATGTAGAACTTTCTAAGCAAGTAACTAGAAACTACAAAGCTTTACAAAATGGTACAATCTGGAATGTAATGATGCATGAGTTTGGTTTATATCCAAAAGGTTGGACAAGAGAACTAAGACAGAAAGAACCATTAAAGAGATTATTCCCTGATGCTGGAAAAAAGAAGAAGAGAAAAGGAAAGCAAGTTAATATAGAAGAAAGAAATCAAAAAGAATTAGATAAACTTTACAGAGCAATGGGCGTTTAAGCCCACTACCCTGCTCTTTCACTAAAGGAGTATCAACGATACTCTATAAATAATCCTAATTCTAATTTGAATATTGATAGTCTAATTTGTAATCTTTCATTGTCATATAATTCTAGTGTTAATTTAATTGGGTAAATTGATAACGTTAATAACTTATCTTCATCATTTATAATTGCAATTCCTAAATGTTCATTACCTATTGATTTAATCTTTTTCATTGTACCTACTATACCAAACTGCTATCAAAGCAGCATCGCTTGTCATTAATGTAATTTTATTTTCAGGCAACATTTCAGAAGCTATTCTTTTCAATTCAGCCTTCCTTTCTTTCTTTATTTTTGGAAGAGGTTGGAAATCTTTCATCCAACTTTGAGGAGTAACCTGTAATACAGGAATCTTATTTGCTCCTAATACTCCAAGCCACATACCAAAGTTCATACCAAACTTAAAGGCACTACTTCTAGCATCTGTAGGAAAGGCATGAACTTTTTCTATTGCACAACTTACTTCTTGATTACTATTTAATGATGTTAATTTTGCTGATTCCAATATTGCTGACATTTCTACTGTTGATTCTGGACACTTATGTAGTATCATCTTATGTTCTGATTCATCATATATTGCTATACCACCTTTAGCGCCAGGGTCTATACCTATTATAATCATTGTTCAATCCCAATCTTTTCTTTTTGAATATTTATGTTTTGATTTTTTAAACTTATGTTGATTGTCATAATAAAAGTCTTTTCTTTTATATTCTTTTCTATATTCTTCAAGTATATTATCTAATTCTTCTTCAGTACATTCATGTAACTTTTTTAATCCAACTACTTTTCTTTTGACGAGCATAGTAGTATCTATTGTAAGATAACCATCAGCCTGTATTGTTGCTAACTTTTTTGTAAACTCATCAAATGTCATTTAATATATTGCTGTTAACTTCTTATCTTTAGGTAAGGTATTCTTTTGTTTTAACTTAGGTTTAACATCAGTATCTCTTATTGCATCTTCTCTATTAAAGTAGAACTTACATCTATTACCATTAAATCCCATAACATAAGTTCCAACTTTACCATACCTAGCTTTAGGAACTATAATTTCTATTTCATATTTATCATATGATTCATTATCAAAGTTCCAACCATAGAATGGCATAATTGCAGTCTCAGCAGTTTGTTCTATAACACCACTCTCCGCAAAGTCACTTAGTCTAGGTTTAGGGTCTATTCTTTTTTCAATTTCTCTATTCAACTGTGATACTAATATTGCACTACAATTCTCTTTCTTACATATCCATTTGTATTCCATCATTATTGCTTCTATTTGGAATCTTCTTTCTTCTATGTCATCTACTTGTATTAACTGTATGTAGTCATCTAATACAACATCTGGTTTGTATCTAGATATTTCTAACATTGCTTCACCAAGCTTTCTAATGTTATCATACATAATAAGATTCTTGTATTTCTCTTTTATCTTTTCATTTAATAATTCTATCTTTAAAATTTCTTCATCACTTAATTCATTCTTTCTTACTTTAGAATATTCAATATCTTTACTTTCCATAATGATAATTTTCTTCATCACTTCTTCATTTGACATTTCTCTATTGAATAACATTACTTTGTATCCTTGTTTGATAAGACTTCTTACTATGTTTATAGATAATGTTGTCTTACCATGACCTGGCCTACCACCTAATACTGTAACCTCTTTTCTAGTCATTCCTCCTGCTGGATAGTCCAGTTGTTGCATACCAAAAGGTATAATATTACCCCCATCTTTTAAGTTGCTTAAAGTACTATTTAGTATTTCATCTATCTCTGTCTTCTTTGAAGGTTGTAAATCTTTTAACTCATCTATTAATCTACTATGTTTTTGTAATGTATTATCTAATTTATCATAATCTGTAAAACTTGTTTTATATAATTTATTTGCTGTCTTACCTGCTTCTCTTTGTATATGTCTTTCCCATATTATTTTTGCATGTTGTTCTACATTTGCTGTTGTTGCTATATTATTTGGCAAACCAGTAATATAAAACGCCATAGATTGATTAACTGTTATATCATTTTTAAAATCATTTGAATCTTTTACTTTATTAGTTACTGTTATCATATCAATAGGTTCACCAGATTTATATATACTTTTAATTGCTTTCCATATTACTTGATTATCTTTATAATAAAACGCATCTTCATTTCTTATCCACGCTGCTACCTTTTCATAAACAGAAACTCCATCAAGCAATATACATCCGAGTACTGACTCTTCCGCATCTTTACTTGACGGAGCTGTTTTCATATCTAACAATATAAACTCCTTTCTAGTTTTTAACTTGACACACTTCTTATGTTTGTTCCTTTGTCGTTAGAATTTTTCTTACTTCTAATATTTGGTGTCTTACAATTATTACAACGATAAATAGGAAACCTATTAGCTGATGTAAAATATTCATTATTAGTTTCAGTTAAATCATTTTCACCACAAGTAGGACAAACATCTTCATCCATTAATACACCAAGATTAGGATGATTACGAATATATGGTCTTAATTTTAAATACATTTGTTCTAATCCAATTACATCATGTCTATTATAATCAACCATTTCTTCTAATCGTTTTTTTATTCCAGCTTCACAATCTACCCATAATTGAAAATCAGTAGTTAGTTTATTCTGCAACTTAAAGTACTTTGTTAAGAAGTCTTGTTTATATGAAGGTGCAAAGAACTCTCTCCTTGCAACTTTCAATGTATCAATAACTCTAAAAGGACTAGGTGGTTGCATGTTCTGAGATATAAATCTCCAACGTAATTTTCTTACATCGAATCTTTCTCCATTATGACCTATAACAATATCAGCCTCATCAAGAAGTTTCCATATAGATTTTAATATTCTCTTGTCATCTCTATCTTTGGATTCTTTTGGAGTTACAACATCTGATTGTACGTTATCATCATACAACCATTTAGCTGCCCAACTAATTATATATTGGTGCTTTGTTATCTGATAGTGTTGAATGTATTGCTTGTAAGTTCCCCATCCAACCATGTGATAGAAGCTAGTCTCAACATCAAACAATAATATTTTAGGAAATCCATTTTCCTCTACATAATCCATTGGAGTTGTAAATTGCCTACGACAACTATTACAAACCCATCTTTGATTACCTCTTCTTATTCCTTTTTTTCTTGTGTGTGTTGATGTGCAATCTGGACATATAGGTCTCATAGTGTTCCTTTCTAGAACAACTGAACTTGTTCCTTTGGTTCATAATTCACTATTACTAATTCTGTTTTCGTTTCTTTTCTTTTTTTTGGTGAAGTACCCGCATATTTCGTATTAATAGTTTTAATATCATAGTCTTTATACAGTTTCCTAATTTCAGGTTCATCATCATAGCTTACCATAAAATGCCCACCACCTTTATCTATCTTATCAACACAAATTTTTAAGGCAATGTGACTTTGTTCATCAAATACATTTCTATAATAACCTTTCTTAGCAACTACATAAGGAGGGTCTAGATACCAGAAGTCTTCTTTTCTTGGTTCATATCTATTAACTAACTCTTTAAAATCAAAATTTTCTATAGTAACATTCTGTAGTTTATTTCTAGATAATTTTAATTCTTCTTTGACACTTATATTATAATTTTTATTTGAGTCTTTAGAAAATGTACTACCAAGTTGACTATTAAATGAGTTGTTAACTATGAAAAAGTACTGAGCAGCTCTTTCTGGGTCTGGTATGTCTATCTTCCCATCTTTTATTATTTCTGAAAACTCTTCAAATAAAGTCCTACTTTTAACGTACCAATATATATGTCTTTTGAGTTCTTCAAATTCCTTAAGTACACAAATATACAAATTTACTATGTCATTATCAAGGTCATTTAATACGTTCCATTTTACTTTCTTCTTTCTAAAGAACATAGAAGCGCCCCCAGCAAACACTTCTATATATCTTTCATGAGGAGGTATCATTTCAATAAGTCTTTTGCTCATTGTAAACTTACCCCCATAGTACGGCATTACTACAGGGCAATCAACATCCATTATGCTTTTGCCCACTTAGATATGTTTGGATATATCTTAGCTTCTAGTTGATGTGTAGAGTTATACTTTCTATTCATCTTATGACTACTGATATATGTTGCACAATTAAATAAATCCCAGTAGTCTTTTGGCTTGTTTGCAATTAAGTATTGAGTAATAAACTCATTCATTGTGGAAGGGAATAGCTTTATTAATTCTATTATATGCTTCTGTCTTAACTTTTTATCTTTAAGAATAGGAAACTCTTCACCTACTGTTCTTGCTTGTATAATAGTTTTCTCAATAGATTCATCTAAGTTATCTAAATTAATATTGCTAATGTTATGCTTATAATTATACTTATCAATAGTAGTACCTATAATCATTCCGTTGCTACATACTAACCTGAATGCTCCTGAAAGTATATGTACTTGAGATGTTCCATCATAACTATTCTTAATTATAATCTCAGGATTCATCATATCACCTTTGCTTATTTCTATTTCAACATCTGGTAGTATCCACTTCCAAGTTGTTTGTTGACCATCACCAAAACTAACTGCTTCTTTTAACTTAGCATTATGTTGCTTTAGTATTGGTTCAGCTGCTTTTATTATTTGATTGTTATGTACTAACTTATAATCATTTGTCATACAACTAAGTACTTTATTAGTATCTTCTCTTACTATAAACTTGTATCCAGTACTCATATAACCTGAAGGGTCATCAGGAAATACAGCAGGCGTTTCTGTTACTGGAAATAATGTTTGTTCAATCATTTGTGTTCCTTTCTAAATTAATTACCTTTGGAGATATTCCTCTTGAACGTCTCTCATTTTTTGACATTACTTTATTATTTTTATGATGATTTAATATTATATTTTTTAAATAAGCTAGACCTTTACCAGATAAACAATGATTGTCCATCATGTATCTATTAACAGCCCATTTAATTGTTCTTTCTTCTACGTTTGATATTGCTTGTAAGAATTTATATTGTAAATCTCTATCTCTATCTGCTGGAACATGCTTATTAATTAATAAAAATACTCTTCTTAATGTATTCTTTACACTTTTATTTCTTTTAGATATTAATCTTTCTATTTCTTTAGTTGCATTATATGTTTGATTATATACATATCCACAGCATGGACATTTAAGATTCTGAACCTTTTTCATCTAACCACTCCTTATTATGTTTATCTGCTGTTGTTGGTTCAGCGTCTATATCACCTTCTAATATTTTTTTACCTATTTTATATTCTGGAGTTGATTTAATTATATTATTCATTTTATTAATTTGTTTTTGTTCAATCTCTTTTTGTGCTTGTAAAAATTGTTCAGCAGCAAACTTAGGTTTTCTAAACCCTTTATCTTTTAAGAAATTTTCCAATTCTTTTCTTGAGCCAGTTGTTACAAGATGACTCAACCATGACATATCACCCATGTCATTCTCCTTTCTTTTTAAGTTGTTTTCTTTTGTACTGATTGGATGTTCTACCATTAGATTTTAGCCAATCATTTAATTTTTTTCGATTTCTTTTTCTGTTTTTTGCTTCTTTGTTTGGCATCATTTATTTCCTTTTTAAAATAATCTTTTTTACTTGCTTCATTAAAATCATACTCTGTTACTTCTCTCCAACTATGATTTCTTGGGTCTCCACCTTTATATTTTAAGTAATAATTCATTTTAACTCCTTTTAAATAATAGAATAAACCATATCAGGGCAGACCAAAGCTTTCTAGAATTGCTATGCTTTACGGGCTATGGTTCATTCTAAATAAGAGGCGAACTCTTCGTACCGCTCTGGTTATCTTGGTTCATTAAGTTGCTTCAACCACGTCTGGAATTACACGATTCAACACCTCGTAATAATTTTTGATTATGCGTACACGACTAGTGCATTTCAACCTAGTCCACCACAACCTAGT
>Ga0208299_1000816_pt1 | contig 26057 bp, 18 predicted proteins | sample 15_taG_FD_184089 | JGI IMG/M metagenome (GOLD analysis project Ga0208299, IMG submission 184089) | Marine viral communities from the Subarctic Pacific Ocean - 15_ETSP_OMZ_AT15312 metaG (SPAdes) (version 2) | ecosystem: Environmental > Aquatic > Marine > Oceanic | place: Pacific Ocean | collected...
CGGAGTTTTTGACACGTCCGGACTCACTTGTCCCCACGCTTCTTTCGGGAAATTTAAGCACATCTGATGCAGCAGATGTTATAAATGTGCCCCGTGTCTCTAACGCCACCAATAACGCCATCCTTACAAACGTTGGCGGCGATGCTAATGCTCTCGTATGTGAAAGTAATCTTACTTTTGATGGAGACGCCTTAAACATCATAGGGAATCTTACGGCCTCAACGGGAGCATCCCTGCAGGGGCCCCTCCACATATCAGCCAGCACGGCTATGCGGGTCACAGGTTCTGCATATTTTAGCACATCTGTATCGGCATCGAGTTTTTATGGTGATGGCAGCCACTTGGTCAACGTTAGAGCAGATCACGTTGTGGCCGAGGGTCCTCAATATTCAATTCAATTTCATGATTCTGTCGACGGCGATCTTACTGGGTCGGCAACGTTTTTGTTTGAAGCGGATATTTTAAAACTTGGCGGAGGTCTCAAACTAAACCGTACCAGCATCACTTCAACCTATACTGCATCGGCCACCGATTATTATATTGGAATTAACTCAACGGGTGGTACGATTTCTCTCCAGCTTCCAAGTGCGGCAGCCCTGTCCGACGGACAAACATACGTCGTAAAGGACGAAGGCGGCACCGCCAACTCAAATAACATTACAATTGTTGCCTCCGGCTCGGACACAATCGATGGTCAAAATCAAGTAGTTTTGATGTCTCCTTACGCATCTCTCCAGCTTTATTGCAACGGCTCTAATAAATTCTTTATTTGCTGATTTTAAAGGCGCCTCAAGTTACTATTTAAGAGCAGGTGGACGCTGTAGGTCTCTGGCTTTTACGCTGGGCGGTGAATATTCGTGCATATAAGCCCACCTGCCAAAAAAAATAAAAACTAATAATATGGAGGGTTTTAATAAATGGCTTATAAATTTCAAATGTCCGATGCTATCCTGAGTGGTACCATCGCCCCGCAAAACGATAACTCTTTCGACCTTGGTGTCGAAGGCGCTGAGTGGAAAGATCTTCGTTTTGACGGCACAGCATACGCTGGCAATTATTCTGGTTCTGGTACTGTTTACGGTGCCGGCGCTGCTACGTTTAGTAGCACTCTTGCAGTCACTGGCGCAATGTCTTCAGCTGCTGCTATTACTGCTGGTACCTCATTCATCATCGGTTCCGCTGATCTCAACGAGACTGATATGGAAAAACTTGACGGTATCACTGATGGTACCGCCGCGGCCAACAAATGTCTGGTCGCCGACGGAAACGTCGATGTTGCGGGCCTTCGCAACCTAACCGCCACAGGCGCCATCACAGCCGGCACCTCATTCATCATTGGCTCTGCCGATCTGAATGAAACCGACATGGAGAAGCTTGACGGTATCACTAACGGTACCGCCGCGGCTAGCAAAGCTCTTGTTGCTGATGCTAGCGTCGACATCGCTGGTCTTCGTAACATAACCGGTACAGGTGCTATCACCGCTGGTACTTCATTCGTCATTGGCTCTGCCGACTTGAGTGAAGTCGATATGGAGAAGCTTGACGGTATCACTGATGGTACTGGCGCTGCTAACAAGTGCCTTGTCCTAGACGGCAGCCGCGACGTTGATACAATCAACGCTCTAGGTATCGCCAGCATGGCCAACAACTGGACCAACGCTGGTCGCACTGTCGCCGACATGGGTATTCTTACCACTGTCGACATTAACGGCGGTACGGCTGATGGTGTTGTGATCGGTGGCGCTTCGGCAGCCGCTGGTACTTTCACCACCTTGGTTGCAGGCGGAAACGTCGACCTTGGTGATGCCACAACCGATACCATTACAGCTACTGGTCGCTTCGACTCGGACCTCGTCCCGTCAAGTGATTCCGCTCGCGACTTGGGTACCAGTGCACTTCAGTGGGCAGAGCTTCACTGCGATGCTGGTTATGTCGATGCTATGACTGTAAGTGGCCTCTCTGCATTGCAGGGTGTCACCGCTACCTCATTCAGTGGCTCTTCCGCACTTCAAGCTGTTGGTAACAGCTTCCTTGGTGGCAACTTGGCTGTCTCGGGCACTGTTAAGCTGGAGGGTGTTGCTGATACTGCCGCATCACTCGGCTCTGACTCTTTCTACTTCCTTGATGCCGACGGTCTCATGAAGAGAGAGTCAATGGTTGATTATGCTGCTTCTGCTGCTGGCGACGGCCTCTCTGCGGCTTCGGGTGTCTTTGCGCTCGATCTTAACGAGTTGACCGCAGCTACAGTTGACGTTGCTAATGATAGCATTGCTATTGTTGACGCCAATGATAGTAACGGTTCTAAGAAGGAAAGCATTGCTGACCTTGTTAGCGCTATGGCTGGTCCTGGTCTGACCGCCACTAACGGTGTTTTGTCTTCGGACGCTTCCCCGACACCGACTAACCATGGTGATGCCAACGGAACACTTGCTGAAGGCATGAACTTCAGTTCTGCTGTGTTCTCGGCTGCTCGTACTTGGACACTCCCGGCTTCTCCGGATGCTGGTGATGTTGTTTCAGTTAAGGCTCCGTCTAATGCAACTACACATGAGCTTATCGTAGCGCGCGCGGGATCTCAAACTATCGATGGTGAAATAAGTGTCGTTCTTATGTCCGACAATGGTGCTATCGAATTGGTTTATCTCGGTTCAGACAAGTGGGCTATCAAGTAAGATAACCTTAAAGAAATTGAAAATTCTGTTTTCATTTCGTGGATGCCCCTCTTTTGGGGGGGCATCCTTTTTTTTGTACTATTTAAAAGAGCATCTACGGAGAAAAATCAATATGGCTTATAATGTTTTGAAAGGAACGGTTGAAGGATCGGTCGATCAACATGGAGATCAGGAGATTAGCGGAGTAAAAGTATTTAAGAGCACAATCAGCGCAAGCGTGTTCTATGACACAGACTCCCAAAGCCCATGTGCAACGATAAAAGACGTTGCAATTACAAAAATAAAAGGCGGCCGCCCAACGTCTGTGCTGACGCACGGGGGAGAAGGGACTGCAATTGCTAGTCACAATATGTTGTTTGACGGAGAGACACTACATGTTAAGAAAATTGTGTGTACAAATATTGCCGGCCCAATCCCGTTAGCCAGTCAAATCCCAGCAAACAAGTTCTTAGATCCGATTGACGCCAACTTTATCAATCATGGCCCCGGTTTGCACAATGTCAGGGGCACCCTGCAAACGAAAACGGGAAAGGGACTTATTGCCGACGAAACAGGTATAGGGATATCCCTCAGCTTACAAGGGGGCCTGAGCGTTCAGTCAAATACCCTCGTTGTTGATCCTTCGAAGAGTGACACAATCGTTGCGTCTGGTCAAAATTTAAGCGATGATGATTTGCTGTTGGTTTCCGATACTTCTCGGGGAGATTTGCGACACACAACGTTGGCCAATCTCTATGAAAATCACATTAAACTCAAAGTACCCCACGCCGCAGGTACCGCCGGAGAACTCCAACTCAAGGGCTCTTCGGGTTTTGCTTCTAGTAAAAAATTGTCTTTCAATTCCCAAGCGAACACTTTAAATCTTGAAGGTGCACTATCGACGCTAAACCTGCAGGTTGAAAAAACCCTCAACACTCAAGGTGCTGTAATTCACTCTATTAAGACTGTCGCAGAGTTGGACTATCACGTGACCGACACTGATTATACTTTATTGTGTGATTCGCAAAATGGAAAAATGAACGTTACATTGCCTCCGGCCTGCAATCACACGGGCCGCATCTTGAACATTAAGAAGACAAATACAGATAAATACAATCTCCGCCCCCACCCGGTCACCATCAAAGTTAGCGAAGGAAAAATCGATTTAACAGATTCTATCGTGTTAAAAATGAATTATGCGATGCGCACATTACAGTCCGATGGGGCCAATTGGTGGATTATTGGACAAAAGGGCACTTAATAAACGGCCTTTACCTCAAAATAACACTATTTATTTTGAATTACTATCAATTAGGAGTTAGTTTATGTCTGATATGCTTTCTGAGGCAATCGTTGATGCCAAGGCGCTGCGCAACGCCGCATTAAAAAATGCTGAGAATATTGTTATAGAGAAATATTCCACTGAGGTGCGCAAAACCCTGGAGACAATCCTGGAACAAGAAGAAGAGACCCCCTTTCCTGAGCCAGATATGGCTCCCGTCGATGATACTCTGGGCGAGTCAGAAGTAGAAGAGGAAGTGGTCGAAGGTGACGACATTCCGCTTGCTGCCACAGACGGCCTATCAAACATGTCAGGCGAAAACCTAAGCGATGTACCTTCTGAGGGTGCAGAAACCGAAGTTACTATCGATCTTGGCGCTCTTCAAGAGGCCGTCAAGGCACTGGGCGAAGAGCTTGATGAAGAAATCGAGATTACCGAAGAGGATCTTGTTGATGTTCTTTCGGAAGACGATTTAGACGAGACGGTTAGTGTTGTTGCAGACGGCGATGACTCGGACTCCGCGCTTGCAGACGCTGAGGAGACCGCCGCCGCCGCCACACAAGATGAGGAATCGGGATATGGCGGAACCGACGAAAACCTCGACTCCCTCGTAGATTCCATCCTCGAAAAGCTTAACGTCGACATGGGCGCAGAACTGTCCGGCTGGGCCGGCCGCCCCACAACCCAACTCAAGGATGAGCAAGAAAAGGCACTAGCCGGCGCTCAGACGGATGATGTAAAAGAAGATTTAGAAGATTTGAACAAAGCTCAAGAAGAGTTGTTTGCAGAAAATAAGCAACTCAAAGAGCAAAATGATCAATATAAGCAAGCATTCAACGAGCTTAAGGAGAATTTACAAGATGTAAATCTTTCTAACGCTCGCTTGCTATATACGAACCGAGTATTGAGAAATACCTCCCTAAATGAGCGGCAAAAAGATAAAATTGCCGAAGCTATTTCCAGCGCTGGTTCATTAACAGAAGCAAGAACGATCTATGAAACGCTTCAAAGCACAGTGGAGGCATCTCCCAAGAGAAGCCCACAATCGCTGAGCGAGGCAATTGGTCGTCGGTCTACTGTATTACGGGCTACTCGTCAAGAGATGCCCTCATCCGATCCCCTCCAGGATCGTATGAAAAGATTAGCTGGAATAAAATAAATAATCATATAAATAAAGGAGGTGATTTTAAAATGTCTAGTATTATCGAAAGATTGACCGAAGGAGTTGTCAATCGTGATATGCGCGCAGAAGGTCATGCTCTTCTTTCCAAGTGGGAGAAGACTGGACTTCTAGAGGGGCTCAGCACTGATGCTTCTCGTTCTACAATGGCGCGCCTGCTTGAAAACCAAGCAAAGGAGCTTCTTCGTGAAACTTCTACAATGGCCGGTGGTGATGTTGAGGGCTTCGCAGCTGTCGCATTCCCAATCGTCCGCCGCGTGTTCGCGGGCCTTATCGCCAACGAACTCGTTTCAGTTCAGCCGATGAGTCTACCCAGTGGCCTCATCTTCTTCATGGACTTCACTATCTCAAGTAACGGTGCGGGTCTCCCGCGTCTTGGTTATGGTGATCCCCAAGGAGATGAATCGTCCCTGTATGGTGGCGCCGTGGTTGGTGCTCAATTGACCGGTGGTGTGAACCTTGCTGGAGCTAACGCCGAAGATGGTCCGTATAACCTAAACAACGGTTATTCCTCTCCGACCGGCTCTGGTCAGATTCTTATTAGCGCACTATCCTCAAGTGTCTACAGCTCTTCTGCTGGTGACATTCCGAGTCTTTGCGATTATGATGCTGAGCTTGAGTCACAGTCAGGTACTGCGACTGTTGCTGTTGGTACCGTTCTTCTTAGTCAGCTAACTGACTTCGATGCTGATAACGGTAACCGCGACTTCACGGCCTTCGTGTTGTCTGCATCCAACGGAAACGGCGGAATGGCCCGAGTTTATAGCTCTGGTTCTTCAGTCAGCGGTGTGCAACTGAAGCGCCTTACTCGTATTACGGGTTCGGGTGCTGATACGCACGCACTTGTGGTCGTGGCATCTTATGATGGTAGCGCCACAGCAGCTCAGCTTATGGAAGCCCTTACAGGCTCTATGGGCGCTTCAGAAGCGGTCGGTACAATTTCGTCCGGTTCTTGGGCTATCACTGACGACTTCGTCGATGGTGGTGCTCTTGGTTCTGTGGTCGGTGACGATCCGTGGGGTCTTGAGAACAACCAAAACATCCCCGAGATTGACATCAAGGTCGATTCCGTGGCTGTTACCGCTGTGACCAAGAAGCTCAAGGCTAAGTGGACTCCGGAGTTAGGTCAAGACCTTAACGCCTACCACAACCTTGATGCTGAGGTTGAGCTTACTTCAATTCTCTCTGAGCAAATTGCTCTTGAGATTGATCGCGAGATCCTTGAAGACCTCATCCGTGGTTCAGCTGCTGGTACTAAGTATTGGGCCCGTTCGCCCGGTCTCTTCGTCAACCGTGATACGGGCGCCGAAGTTGGTGCTAACACCAAGGCCCCGGACTTCACCGGTACAGTCAGTGAGTGGTATGAGACTCTGGTTGAAACCATTAACGATGTGTCGGCGGCAATTCACCGCAAGACTCTTCGTGGTGGGGCTAACTTCGTGGTCGTAGGACCTGAAGTCGCCAACATCCTTGAGTTCACCGCTGGGTTCCGTGCTTCCGTCACTAGTGACGACGAGCGCGGCTCAATTGGTGCGGTTAAGGTTGGTTCGCTTACCAAGAAGTTCGATGTTTACGTCGATCCTTACTTCTTGCGTAACGTGGTTCTTGTCGGCCGTCGCGGCTCCTCTTTCCTCGAAAGCGGATTCGTATACGCTCCGTACGTACCACTGCAGACCACACCCACCATCTTCGGACCCGAAGACTTCGTGCCCCGTAAGGGCGTGATGACTCGCTACGCCAAGAAGATGGTCCGTCCTGATATGTACGGTCTTGTCGTGATTCGCGGCATGATTGGTGAAAGCGGCTCTAGCACCTAAGCTCTAAGCTAAGCATACGCTAAATATTTAAAGCCCCCGTCGATTGGCGGGGGCTTTTTGTTTTTGGAGCAAAAAGTTAAAAATGTCGATTCTCTCAAGTTTTTCGCCGGTAAATTTTTGAGATTTTCGTTTTTGACAATAATGGTGAACTACTTAGTACGTACGATAGGTACATTATATAGGAGATTATAACATGGGCAAGAAATGGAAACGTCTGTTAGTTGCACGAAGAGCCGCAGCCAAGGGTGCCGCGACAACGCCGGCCGAGACGGTCGCAGACGAGGTGGTCGCCGAAGCCCCCGCAGTTGAGAAGGTTGTCGAGGCGCCTAAGCAGGTCAAAACAAAGGCTAAAGTTAAAACCGCCAAAAAGAGCACCAAGGTGCGCACCAAGGTGAAGACCGCAACCCTTGACGATCAATAAATAAACAATTTATTGAGCGCTGAGTTTTGTGGTTGTATCCACTATTTATGTAATAGGAGGGTCTTTGGGTGCCAACCAACCTTAGTCCAAAATCACAAACTAGTACGGTAATCTTAACACCAACCGGCAGCACCGACTTGGTAACAGGGTCGCTGCCGTTTGGTGTCTATACTGGATCGACCGCTTTTATCAGCGGCGCCTCAGATCAAGTCGCATATGTATATAAAAAGCTGGGTGGCGATGTTGTTGATATTGAACTTACCCCATCTAATGTATACGCAGCGTATGAAGAAGCCGTTCTAGAATATTCATATATAGTTAACTTGCACCAGGGCAAAAATGTCCTCTCCAGTGTGCTGGGCAACACCACCGGCACATTTGATCATAAGGGCGACTTGACCGACGGCCCCTCTGGGGTGAATCTTAAATATCCTCGCTTTCAGGTAGGATATGGTCGCAAAGTGGGCGATACCATGATCACAATGGCCGGCCTCGGCGGAACTCAGCCTCAATATTCGGCATCATTCAAACCTGTTAGTAAACAACAGGACTATGATCTTCAACAGATTATTGAGGATGCATCAACGTCCGGAGAAGACTCCGCAGGAAAGGCAGTGCCCTTCTCTGGAAAAGTCGGCGACAAGCGAGTAATCATCACTCAAGTGTTTTATAAGACTCCTCGCGCCATGTGGCGTTTCTATGGGTATTATGGCGGAATTGGTGTGGTAGGAAATGCGTCAACATACGGCCAATTTGCTGACGATTCAACATTCGAACTAATCCCTACGTGGCAGAATAAAATGCAAGCTATCATGTATGAGGATTCTTTGTTTACGCGAACATCCCACTGGTCCTACGAACTGATCGACAATAAGTTGCGATTATTCCCAGATCCGGGTTATTGGGATTTCTCAACCTTGGATCGAATGTGGGTGAGATTTTATATTGACGATCAGAACGCGTGGGATGCAAATAGTGGATACGCAGACGGCACCAAAGGCATCAATAACCTCAACACGGTCCCGTTTGACAATCTTCCTTACGAAAACATCAACTCTATGGGCAAACAATGGATTCGCAAGTATGCGCTGGCCCTCTCTAAAGAGATGCTGGGACAAATTCGAGGAAAGTTTACCCAAATTCCCATTCCCGGCGAATCGGTCACGTTAAATCATTCAGAGCTGTTAGCTCAAGCTAAAGAGGAGCAGCAGCAACTTAGAGACAAGCTAAGAGAAATGCTAAATGAGGTTGAATACAAAGAGCTAGTTAAATATGACGCAGAAACAACAGACGCAGTCGCAACTACATTTAAGGGGTCGCCTTTGCCGATCTTTGTGGGGTAATGAAAAATGTCAGATGAATGGAAGAGGCCAGCCAGCCCCCCGCCCCCGCTCTTCTTAGGAAAGAAAGAGCGAGACCTAGTCAAGCAGGTCAATGATGAATTAATTGAAAAGGTCATTGGTCAGCAAATTCTTTATTATCCTATTGATATGGAGGCCACTGATTTCCATGAATTATATGGAGAAGCCATTGAAAAAACCTATCTTCCCCCCATTAGGGTTTATGCCTTAGTCGAATTCACAGACTTTTCTACTGAATATATGCCCGACGCCGGCATTGACAAAACATGGGAAATTAACATACATTTTCACAATCGCCGGCTTGAAGAAGATCAAGATCTGTATGTTCGAGAGGGAGATTTTGTTTTGTATGGTAGTTATTACTACGAAATAGTCAAACTTACCGAGCCTAGGAAGCTATTTGGTCAAGTTGATTATGATTTTGAATTGTCTGCCCGGTGTAGACGAGCAAGAAAGGGATTATTCGATGCTACCTGATGATTTTAGCTTTGCGATGCTTCCACCCGGCACCAAATCGGGCACTTTGCGCGAATTGGGGATGCTAGCCTCAACTTTGGAAACCATTGATCATGCTTTGGTTTCTTGGGTCAAGGAAGATCTTAAACTAAGCGCCCGCACAAACGAGGGGTTCACAGCAGTGCCTATTCTCTGGCAGGCGCCCGAAAGATCTTATCAAATCAAAAATGAAAAGTCTTTGCGAGATGATGGGGGCGCTTTAAAACTCCCCCTCATTAGTGTTGAGCGCACAACGGTGGTAAAAGATCCCCAGCGCAAGGGCGGCTTTCAGGCTCAGATATTCTCCGATAAAGAAAATGGACGTACTGGGCGCGTTGTTCTTGCAAAGAGAATTAAGCAAGACAAGACACGCAATTTTGCTGTGGCCGTAGGAACTCGCTCGAACAGTGACGGCGATCCTCAGCAGCACTACCCTCGCACTAACAAAAAAATTGTTATTCAATCCTTGTCTATTCCAATTCCTGTTTATGTGAATGTAGATTACAAGATTACCATTAAGACAGAATATCAACAACAGATGAATCAATTGGTCGCCCCTTTTATAGCTCGAACTGGCCAAATTAACTCATTCATCATGAGGCGCAATGGCCACCTTTATGAAGCGTTTATCGAACAAGATTTCGCGCACAACAACAATGTAAGCAACCTTGAAGAAGAGATGCGCATGTTTAGCACGGACGTGACGATTCGGGTGTTAGGATATTTAATCGGGGAAGGAGTTAATGATGATCGCCCCATCGTGCGCATCGATGAGAATATCGTCGAGGTCACGTACCCCACGGAAGAAGATGGACTAAACGGTGAATCATTGTTTGGTGGGGCTGATTTTTCCGATGCCTCGATTGAAGATGAGGACCGCGAAGGCCCGTTTGACGCCAGTGACTACATACGCTCGGCCTAATAGGAGCGTAAATGATTAATTTTACTCACTTCCTGAACTCAAACGCAGATTCTGCGGTTACTTCAGGAGTTTTAACGACTTTTGAAATTGAAAATACTATTTACAGGTGATGGCAAAAACAATCCACGTCATTTGTTTTAAGAAGGAAGGGAATTAAGAATGTCAGTAAAAGATTTTAAGTTTGTATCTCCTGGGGTTTTCATTCAAGAGATTGACAACTCATTTGTGCCGAAGTCGGCAGATACGATAGGTCCAGTTATTATTGGTCGTGCACGTCGAGGCATTTCAATGCAGCCGGTGAAGGTAGAATCCTACTCCGAATTTGTTGAAATATTCGGAGATACCGTACCGGGCAATGCCGGCGGTGATGTTTCGCGCTCGGGAGTAGATCTACAATCTCCTATGTACGGAACGTATGCAGCAAAGGCATTCTTAAGATCAAATGTTGCACCCCTTACATATGTGCGCCTTCTCGGCCACGATGTTTCAGATGCTGAGACTGAAGGCTATTCAGGATGGAAAACCGATAACTTCATGAGCGGAGGTGTCAATGCTGGCGGCGCCACTGGGCTTTTTGTTGCGCAATCTTCTTCCACGGGCCCCTACACGGGCGCCAGCGCGCTACAGCTAGCCGCTATTTTTTATAATGACAAAGGTGGTGCAGGACTTAAGGGAACCATTTGGGGCTCGGGTTCTGATGGTGGAACACACACTGCTGCAGCAACGATGATTAACTCTGACGCAAACGGAGTATTTACACTGACGATTAGCGGTTCTGACGCAGCCTCCTCAGAAACGATTAACTTCAGCTTGAATGACAATTCTGAAAACTATATTCGGAAAAAATTCAACACAAATCCCCAACTAAGAGTCGGCGGCGATTTTTACAATTCTGCCGTTGAGAAAGATTGGTGGCTTGGCGAGACATTCGATCAAGAAATTAAAGATGCCGGATTGGACTCTGCCGCAACTCTAGTCGGAGTCCTCACGGGTATTCAGCTTAGCGGCTCTACGGATTTCGACGGCCCAGCAAACATGCATGGACAATCAGCGCGCGAAGCGATTAGCGGATGGTTCATCGGACAAGATTTGGGAGATTCAGCAACATTTAATGTCGAAAACGACGACTTGAAGTTGTTCCGTCTCCATGGCCGCGGCCACGGAAAGTGGTTATCTGAAAATTGCAAAGTTTCTATTGAGAAAATTAGGCCGTCCAGCACCACAACGAGCGATTTTGGAACGTTTTCTATTGTAATCCGCGCCATTAATGATAACGATAACTCGCCTCAAGTACTTGAGCGCTTCGATAACCTTAACCTAAATCCGGAGTCTCAGAACTATATCCTGCAGGCGATTGGAGATCAGTATTACACATGGAACGAAGATCTTCGCACGCTTCAATTAAATGGCGAGGATGGATATGCCAACCGATCTAAATATATTAGAGTCGAAGTTTCCTCAATTGTCAAGGGTGGTGGTTCACCAACCCTGCTGCCGTTTGGCTATTATGCCGGCCCGAAACTTTCGGATATTACTGTAAATCTTGACAGCTCAGGCTCCGTCGACTACGAAAATCAGTACATTATTATCGATCAGGATTTGCCGGACTATGCTGGTGCCGGCCGCGCAGCGACCGCGCCAATTTCAGCTTCTGCAATAAGTACGGGCTCGCTAGCCTTTCCGGTTGTAAGACTGAGAAAGTCGGCTTCTGATGGCGGACTGGTAAACTACCGCGATGCGTATTTCGGAATGCAAACGACGCGCACATCCGGTAGCACTCAAGCGCTTCCCGGTGTGTATGAGGCCAACAATCTTTGGACTCAAGCAGCAGCAGTCAACGACCCTTCCACGCTTGGTGTAAATGGTGTTGACGCGTACGCATATATCTTCACGCTCGATAACATCCGCACAGGAAGCAGCACTACTGGATTCTATTATGAATCAGGCTCACACGTGGGCGGCAATTCTGTATCCGGCCGTCAATCCGGGAGCGCATCGAGCTACAAGACGCTTCTCGATAAGGGAGTAAATCGATTTACTGCTCCATTCTTCGGAGGTACCGACGGCTTCAACATCCGCGTACCAGATCCGATGTACAATGCTGGAATGTCTTCCACGTCTACCAACCAGACAGACTATATATACTACACCTGGAAGAGAGCGATTGATACAGTCGCCGATCCGGAGTTTGTTAATATGAATGCTCTGGCTGCGCCAGGTCTAGGCTTGGATAATTTGACCGGACACATGGTTAGTCTGTGCGAGGCCCGGGCGGATACTCTGGCGCTCATTGATCTGCAGGACGCCTACAAGCCAGAAGCCGAAGGTGGATTTAGTTCAATTACCAATTCTTCCGAACGGGTAACTTACACCGCAACGCAATTGGCCAATAACCTTAAGGATCGACGCATCGACTCAAGTTACGGCGCGACATTCTATCCGTGGGTACAGACACGCGACCAGGGTACTGGCCAGCTTGTATGGATTCCGCCCACCGTAGCTATGATGGGTGTCCTAGGAAGTTCAGAGCGCAAATCGAAGATTTGGTTTGCTCCGGCCGGCTTTAACCGCGGCGGCTTGAGTGATGGCGCCGCAGGCATCCCCATTACACAAGTCACCACTCGACTTTCGTCGAGGGACCGTGATACGCTGTATGAAGCGCGTATCAACCCGATTGCTTCGTTCCCCTCCACCGGAATTGTGGTCTTCGGCCAGAAAACGCTTCAAGAGCGTCAATCCGCCCTTGATAGAATTAACGTGAGAAGATTGGTTATCTACTTGAAGAAGCAGATTTCAATTCTTTCCACTCAGATTTTGTTTGAGCAAAATGTTCAGGCAACTTGGAACAGATTCAAGGGACTTATCGATCCGTTCTTGGCAAATGTCACTACTGAATATGGAATTACGGATTATCGACTGGTTCTTGACGAATCTACCACGACAGCCGACCTCATCGATCAGAACATTATGTATGCCAAGATCATGATTAAGCCCGCACGTGCCATCGAGTACATTGCGATTGACTTCGTAATTGCATCAACAGGCGCATCTTTTGATGATTAATAGTAGATAGCAACTAATTAAAAGTAAGACACAATAAGGAGTACTTAACAAATGCCATTCTGGTCAACAAATTTTTCTGAGCAAGGAGCCGAATACAAGGATCCAAAAAGAAAGTTCAGGTTTCAGGTGCAGTTCCAAGGAATTAGCGCTCAAATCGGTGGCGCAGCTGCCTGGTATGCAAAGACCGTCAACAAGCCGTCTTTCACAATTGCTTCAGCGGAGCATAAATATCTCAACCACACGTTCTTTTATCCGGGCTCTGTGGCTTGGCAAGATGTTACGGTAACCTTGGTTGATCCAGTTGAGCCCGACATGGCAGCTACTCTGTCAGACATTGTCCAGCTTTCTGGCTATAAGCCCCCCGTTACTCCCACTGACGAAAGCAGCCTGGGGTCAATGTCAAAGGCTAAAGCCGCCGGCGCCCTTGGTGCTGTGACGATTGCCCAGCTTGACGGTAATGGCGCGCCACTGGAGACGTGGACGCTGATGAACGCATTTATTACAGAAGTTAAGTATGGCGACTTGGCTTATGGGGATGATGAATTGACCGAAATATCCCTAACACTTAAGTATGACTGGGCTACCTGCGAGACATCGAACACGAATGGTTCCGTCGCGACGGCCGGCCAAGGCGGCAGCAACTTCTTTGCCGTCAACAGCTAATGACAATTTTTAAATAGAGGTGTATATTGTCACGAAATAAAAACCGTGTAGGGGGAAAGAAGCACGAAAACAACAGCCCCCCACAGCATGTTATGCAGAATGCTGATAATGGAGGAGGACTTTCCTTCGTAGTTCCGACAGAATTTGTCGATTTGCCCTCAATGGGGAGATTCTACCCTGAAGGTCATCCACTGCATGCTCAAAATAGCATCGAAATCAAGCAGATGACCGCAAAGGAAGAAGACATTCTTACCTCTCGTTCGTTGCTTAAAAAGGGCATTGCCTTAGATCGGGTTATTGAGAGTGTCATTATGGACAAGAATGTAAATCCGAACGATCTTCTGATTGGCGATAGAAACGCTATCATTGTGGCCACCCGGGTTTCAGGATATGGGAGCGAGTATCTAACCAACGTTACGTGCCCCAATTGTTCACACACACAGAAGTATGAGTTTGATCTGAATGCTGGCGCCGTTTATCATGGCGATGAAATAACCGATCTTCAGCTTGTTGATCACGGCGATGGCACTTTTTCTACAACATTGCCGCGAAGTGGATTTGAGATTCGTTTTCGTCTTTTGACCGGCCGCGATGAAAAGATTTTGACTCAAAATGCGGAAAACTCCCGTAAGAGCCGCGGCCCAGAAAAGAACATCACGACGCAGCTTAAGAATATGGTTGTTTCTATCAATGGTGAAACTAATCGAACTATGATTACCCAAGGTGTGGAAATTTTACCCTCAATGGATGCGCGCCATCTACGCCAAGCATATAAATTAGCAGCCCCGAACGTCGATTTATCCCAATACTTTGAATGTGAAGAATGCGGTCACGAAGAGACCATGGAGGTGCCGCTTACAGCGGACTTTTTTTGGCCTGACCGATGATTATATGCAAAATGTATATGAGCAGTTTTTCTTCCTGAAATATTCAGGCGGCTGGTCATTTGCAGAATCATATAATTTGCCTGTTGGGCTGCGAAAGTGGTTCGTGGAGCGCCTGATTCAACAGATCGAATCAGAGAATCAGGCTATTGAGCAGGCATCTAGCGGCCAAGGAAAGGCCCAAACCTTAAATACGCACAATCAACCCGCCGTCCCTCAAACTTATTCGAAAAAGTACTGAAAACTCCTTAAATAGTATTTTTGTATCCGAAACTATTTATTTGTGAGTAAAAAGGGGAAATCTCTGTGGCCGGCGATCTTACACAAGAAGATATAGAATTACAAGAACAACTTCTGGAAATGTTGCGTCAAGGCAAGCAGCTAACGGAAGATCAAAAAGAGCAGCTAAAAGTACTCCTTGGCCTGCACGGCAAGCGCCTTGGTTCTCTGAAAGCCGAAGAGGCCGCACTTGTAGGCCAGCTAGGCAAATATGCGAAATTGAGAGAATCAGACGACAAGCGCGTGTTGATGGCTCAAACCGCACGCGATCTGGCCAAAACTAAGCTCGACATTCTTAAAAAAGAGCTGCAAAATGCTGAAGAAATCGATGACAAGCTTCAAGAGCAGTTCGAGAAGGCCGTCGAGAATCTCAAAGTGGCGGAAAAATCACTCGAAGTGGCCAAAGGTACCACCGAGGCAATCAAGCAAGGAGTCCAGGCCGGCCAAGAACTGGGAAATGCTCTGGGGTCCGCATTTGGGGCTTACGGCCAACACCCGTTCTTCAATGCTAAAACTATAGGCAATCTAGGCAAGGTCGTCCGCGGACTGGGAGATAAAAGCTTTAAGCCTCTCGATGCCCTTATGGGCGGCATGGTTGCCGGCTCGTTAGCGGCGATAGCTGGCTCGTTCATCAATCTCATTTTTGAGATGGACAAGGTCCAGCGACAATTTATTGCAGCCACTGGCGCCTCCGAAGAATATGCAGACAGCTTAAGCGACGTATATGTGGAAACTCGCGCCTTGGGTGTTGAAATGAAAGATGTTTCTGAATCAATGCAGTCGCTCTATACGACCTATACTGATTTCACGATGTTAAGCAGAGCCCAGCGAGAGGAGTTGGTGAAGACTTCTGCGGTTCTAAACAAAGTGGGAGTAGCCAATGAGGACTTTGCCACCGGAATGCAGCTGCAGACTAAAGTGCTCGGTGAAAGTACGGCATCGGCCCGGGCCAATTCACTAGAGTTGGCTGATTTGGCTAGAGTTATTGGCGTAACCCCCCAGCAAATGGCTAAAGATTTTGCACAAGCCGGCGATGGAGTGGCTAAGCTTGGCGCGCAAGGTGTCCGCGCCTTCAAAGATCTGGCCATTGTCTCTAAGACAACGGGCCTTGAAATAAACAAGCTCTTGGCAATCACAGACAAGTTTGATACGTTTGAAGGCGCCGCAGATCAGGCCGGAAAACTTAATGCAGCCCTTGGTGGAAACTTTGTTAACGCAATGGACTTGATGACCGCCACCGATCCAGTCGAGCGTTTTGGAATGATCCGGGATGCCATATTGGATACGGGTTTGACTTTTGACGACATGTCGTATTATCAAAGAATCTTCTATAAAGATGCCTTGGGTCTTAACGACGTGAGCGATCTCGCATTAATGCTTTCTGGCGATATGAGCACCTTGGCGGGCTCAACACAAAAAACTTCGGCTGAATACAAGAAAGCAGCGAAGGAAGCCGAAAGAGTTCAAGATATCACCAATCAATTTAAGACAGCTATGATGGACTTGATTCCTGTGGCTAGCGAGTTAATCACCGAATTCCGTGCCTACACGGCAGAACTTAAGCCCGGTAGCGAAGGAATGAAGGAATTAAGAGCGGGCGTTGTGGCGTTTACTGAAGCGCTTAAGTTTGTAATTAAAGCACTGCTGGTGGTTTCTGAATATTGGGAACTGTTTTTTGGAGCCTACGTTATCGCAGGTATCGTTAGGTTGGGGCTTAAATTGAAGGTATTCCAAGGTCTTGTTTCAAAGCTTTTTAAGAAAACTATCAAAGAGGGGGCTGAAGAGGCCGCCAAGGCAACAAGCAAGATGGGCGAGGGAACGGCTTCCGCTATCAACAAGGTTGGTAGCGCCGCAACAGCAAACGCTGTAGGAATTGGAGCCTTGGCGCTCGCAATTGTAGCCGTCGGAGCAGCCGTAGCACTAGCAGCGTTTGGATTAAGTTACTTGGTGGATTCGTTCGCACAAGTGGGCGACAATGCCGGTTGGGCTGTTATGGGCATATTGGCCGTCTTAGTTGCGCTAGGCTCAATGATTGCAGGACTCGCTGCTTTGGCACCCCTTGCGGCCGCCGGCGCTGGTCCCTTGTGGGCTCTCGCCGGCGCAATTCTTGCAATTGGCGGAGCCGTCTTTCTTGCCGCAGTGGGCATTGGTCTGATGGCTGGCGGATTGGCCACTATGTTTGAGGCAATGTCCGTAGAAAAAATGCTGGCATTCATGGGCTTTATTGCTGTTGTTGCTGCTGCCACCTATTTCTTGGCGCCCGCCGGTGCAGCAGTATTGTGGTTTGCTGCATCTTTGGGTGCTTTGATGTTGGCCATGAAGTTATTTACGCCGGATAAAGAGATGGCAATCTTTAGTAAATTTTTTGAATCTTTTGCGGCTGTAGGTGGAGTCGCCGGCGAGCTTCACAAGGTGGCCCTGGCCATTGGCCAGATCAACTCGCAGCTCAAGGAACTACCAGAAACAAAAGCTGTTGAATTTACAACAACAATGAACGCATTAACTAACGCCACAGTTGCCGCGAACGCCCGCGGCGCCACAGCCACGGCCGCTGCAGCCAATACCGCGAATGTGAGTGCCGCCGCAACGGATCGACCGTACGAAGTCAAGCTTGAGTTGACGCTTGATGGAGAAATACTAGACAAAAGGGTCGTTAAACTAATGTCTGGAAAACTATCAGAAGGAGCACTAGGATAAGATGGCCAACACCGACGGAGACGCTAAGTTCCCACCATCAGGATACTTTAGTTCGACAAAATACAAGACACCAAAACACTCAGGATTGGTTGATGGCAGCAATACACTAGCTAACGCAGGCCAAGTTATATCTTTTTTACATGAGGCGACTGGGAATTCGGTGTATTTCAAGGCATTTCTTACGGCTTTTAACGAGTCCTATGCCAGTGATTGGACAGGCGAAGTTGTATTTGGCCGTGCTGATCCGATTCAGCACTTTAAACAAACCTCAAGGCGCATTTCGCTAGCGTTTAAGATTCCCTCTGCGACATATAGCGAGGCATATGAGAACTTAGCGCACCTCCAACAGTTGGTTCAATATCTTTATCCGAACTATAGCGGCACAACTGCACTCTCGCTTTCTCAGAACCCTTTTATCCGATTGAAGTTGATGAATTTGGCCCAAAAGGTCGACGCACCCGCCGACTCACAAACGTCGAACCCCAATCTGAAAAAAACCTACGAATCTTACAAGTCAACTGGAGATCCTGAGCGGGGCCTACTCGGCGCAATAACGAGTTTGAATATCGCTCACAATCTAGAAAACCCCGATATTGGCTCTCTCGCCAAAGATGGAAACACCATCTTTTCTAAAATGATTGAAGTAAATCTGGATTTTGCTGTTATTCATGAAAGCCAGCTTGGGTGGAACGAAAAGGGCGACTTCCGGACACCCAATTTTCCCTATGGCGCCGCCTCGTCTACCGACGTAACGACGTCGGGCCAGGTTGGCGGCAACAGGACCGCGCAAGAAAAAGCAGAATTGCGACAGGCAAAGGAAGCAGCACTGCGACACTTTGCAACCATGGGAGGCAAAGCGCGTCTCAAGGATGCGCTATCGAAATCACTCATCGACGCCGGCGACAAGGCCAACACCGCATCAGGCGCCAACGCAAGGTATTACCAAAGTATGTTGGGCGCCGTCGCCCGCAGCATGCGCCAGGCGGGCGACCAGGACACAGCCGAGTACCGCAGGCTTAAAGCCAGAAGCGAAGGCGAGCACGGCTATGTGGATAACGAGTACCCTAGCACCGATGCGATATACGACTTCATTAATAGTGATGAGTTTATTAGATAGGAAATTAACAAATGTCAAGATATTACGGCGCAAGCATTTTAACCAACGATAGCGAATTCTATAGTTTTCTTAGAAAAGAGCGCCACAACCAGAAAAAAATTATGCAGCTGGGCACTCAAATTTTGCATAATCCAAACTTAATACAAAGAATTGCGCTTTCGGTAGACACCCACATATGGTCGAGAGGAGATCATTTTTATAATTTGGCTGCCAAATATTATGGAGATCCAACCTATTGGTGGGTGATCGCTTGGTACAACGGCACCCCCACTGAGGGAGACATCACCCCAGGACAAATGATCGACATTCCAATCAATTTAGAAGATGCACTCAGAGCACTAGGGGTATAGCCAGTGGCGGAATCCAAATGTAAATTCAACGTAGACGGCTGGCGCGGCAACGGCGACCGGATCGATGAGTGGATCAAGGAGTACTGTCCTAAGATTACTGCAGCTATGGACGAGATCGCGAACAACAAAGATCTTATCAAAGCTATGGAGGTTCATACCACCAAATACACTAATCAGTCGTCGTACAAGGACGGCGGCTGGGGATATGTAGGCCACGTGACTTATGGCGAGTCAGGATACGATAACCTCTTCAGTCAAATACCGACGTCTTTTACGGCGCAGCAGGTGGCCGACCTTAAATCTGAACAGTGGGGCGTTCTCTCTCTTCAGTCCCTTGCCACCCTTCAGAAGATGTTTAGAACGACACTCGAAAAGGATGGAAGCCTTAAGACGATAATGGCGGACTGGGACACCGGCATCAAGCCCACCATTTTAAAAGCAGACAAGCTTTTAGGATGGGAGGATGGCAGCATGCAGAAGTTCGTCAAACAGATCAACACAGCTGTCGCGCAAGACCCTGTGGCTCTAAAGCAGTACGGTCTGCAGGACTTCCACTACAATGGCGGCAACCAGTCATTGCAAATGTTGGATACGCAACTCCAAGGCGCGCACGGCGCTGTTGTTCACCCGATGAAGCTACAATTAGACATCATCGAAGAGGCTTTTAACGCCTACGACGCAATAGAGAAAGAGGAAAAGGATAGGATTCAGAGGGCCATGGATGCGCTCGCTCCTAAACTTGAGAGATATCACCCGGACAAGTGCACGAGCGCGATTGGCACCGTCTGCGTTGATAAATATGCAGAAGCCACCAAAGAACTAGCTGCCCTAAAGGAAGAGCTATCGGACTGGAACAATTGGGCGGGCGCCGGCCGAGAAGGTGTTAAAGACATGGTGGGGGATATGATCCCGCCATCCCAAGCTGGCAAGATCATGAAGCGCACATTCAAAGAACAGTGCCTTTTGTTATCTAACATATATAAAATATCTCATTATAAAGTTTATAATGTAGATCAAAAGAATCCCCAACGACTTCCCTATGTGGCCGACACAACCGGCTCCTATAATGCTTGTGTGATGGGCCAACGTGAGCCCTGGGGCTTTCTTAATCAACTAACCCAAGATAAAGATTATAAGACTTTTTTTGATATCAAGGCCTCCGAGCTTTCCCAATTGAGTCCTATGATAAAACTATATAAGATTGAAAGCGGCCTCACGGGACCCAGCGACGAAAGGACGGTGCCCATCACGTTTGATACGCACTATGATAGCACTCAGGACTTTGACAATATTTTAAAAAACAAAGACAAACGAGGATTTGGAGTTGGGCTTAAAAGTTTTAATTTCTCATACGAAGGAAGCAATCCTTTCGCGATCAAAAAAAGCATTAAAGCCAAATTGGTTATTTTTGCTAGCTCTTTTGATGATTTGCTTGTTTCGCGCGGAAAAGGCATTGGTGGGTTCCGCTATGCCGACTTGGCCCTTAAGACCGGTGGCAAGCTACAAGAATTGCTGGATCGTTCGGGCCGAGGCTCATCAGCCGTGGTGAATAATATTAGTAAGCTGAACTTTAGACTGAAAGCGGTGGTAGGGTGGCACTTGCCCAACAATAAGAGATTTGGAAGGCTGCTCGATCAATCGGCCAAAACGTCATTGCAAAACGCTGTTTACAACTCTTTTGTAACATTGAATTTGACCCCAACAATTCATGAATTCAATATCGATGAGCAGGGGCGCGTGCTGTTTACGATCAATTATCTTGCATACATTGAAGATTTCTTTGATCAGCCCAATTTCAACATTTTCGCAGAAGGCGCCTCAGACACGAGAGCGCTTAAGCGCCGGCTTGAAATCGCAGCGTTCGAGGAACATTGTGACGAAAAAGAAGCAGCTGCCAAGAAAAAGAAAGAATATGAAAAAATAGTTGATGAAAAGGTCCGCGGCATGCACAATATCATAAAAAAGATGTTGGATCAAAAAAAGGTATATTTTGTGCCCATTCCATATGACCAATTGAGCGATTTTAACAAAAAGGGCCCATTTTTTGACTTTAAGCTCGCGAAAGATATTCCCGCTGTCACAAACGCGCCGCAGAAAGATCGCTTAACGACGCTCATCGAGGCGCGCCTGAAAGGGGTTGCAGAAAAAGTAAAAACAGATAAAGATCTTACCTCCACTCCAATGAACGATTTGTCTCAAAATGAATACATTAAATTCTTTTATTTGAGTGATTTGGTCAATGTGGTATTAGAGAACATTCAAGATGCGTTGCTAAAATCAGTAGAATCCATTGGAGACGCCAAGGCTCCTTCCACGGCGATCGACACCGACGACTGGGATGCCATCATCGCTTCTGAAAAAGAAAGATTACAACGCCTACAATTCAACTTTAAACACTTTAGAGTTTTGCTGGGCCCCGTTGAGATATATGACTTTGGTAGCGGCGCCGGCAAAAATGATGCCCAGTCCGACGGAATCACTCTCGGTGATTTGCCCATCTCGGTTTCTTATTTTATGAATTGGCTTTCTGAGCGTGTAATGAAAAGGGATAGTTCGATTTATACTTTGTCGGCGTTCCTTAACGATCTCTTAAACGGTTTGGTGCGCAACTTTTTAAATGAAGATCGGTGCCATGATCTTAACATCAAACAAAAAACGCGAGTGTTTCAATCAGTTGTGACGAGTTATAATAACTGGTCTGATAGCGCGCCGGGCATCGATGAGATGACGCTTATGATCCAAAAGCAACAGGTGGCGCTCGGAAAGAATGTCGCCCAGCAAGCTCGCTTGTTTATGAAGGACATAGGGGTCACCGCAGAGGGGATGAGGACGCAAGGGCTTTTGGACGTGATGGGGGTGCGCAATTCACCTATTACTAGCAAGCAGCCGACGTCTGAGTATAACTATTTGGTGTACTATGCCGGCAGGGTGCAGCCCGTGGAGGAAATGCAAGGGCTTTATGATCGCGATGCCGCAAACGGGATCTGGCACTATAAGATCGGCAAGCCAAACGGAATAGTAAAAACCATACAACTCACTAAGACGGATTCTCCGGGTCTCAAAGAGGTTCGATTTGAACAAGAGGGGTACGATGGCCTGGCTCAGTTGAGGGAGGTTTATGACGCCACAATTACATGCTATGGATCGCCCAACATTGTGCCTGGAACTTATATCTACATCGATCCAAAGGGGTTTGCTCCCACCAATCATAACGGACAATACAAATATCAATACTCAGACGCTAAGGGAAATAAGTTTACGATTGACCCCATGCAACTAACTCGATACGGCATCGGCGGCTATTATATGGTAATCAAGGCAGAAAACAAACTTGCCCCCGGAGAGTTTAACACTACGATTACGGCTAAGTGGGTTGCACAGACAGTCACAGCGCAAACTAAGAGCCGCCCAGGCCCCCGACCATCCAAGTGTCAGGTTAAGTAACCACAAGAAGGACCACAATATAATGGCTGATGAATTTTCAAAAAATAATTTACAAAATGCAATATCGCTCTTTTATACTCGTCAGATATATCAACTAACGGCGCTTCAGGCGATTCCCAACTGGTACGAAGAATCTGGAGATACTAACCTGATTAGTTTCCGCAGTTCGGAAAAGCTTTTTTATGGTCGCGTAGATTATTATTATGTGCCCATTATCTTAAACCCGCAAAGCCTTCCTCTTGCTAGCTTTAACCAAGCAGAAGGGATGAAGGCGGGCCTCTCAGCACCTGCGTTTGTGGTGGATGCGTTTAACGATCTTTCTCGCCAATTTCAGAAAGCTGCAGCAAATCGCAAAATTGTTACGAATGATCGTTTTCTTACAACGCCGACCCCAGTGCGCGCTTACGAGTCTCCTCAAAAGCAATATTATGATTATTCCAACAAGCTCGCTGGCCAGCTAACAACATTTTATGTGGAGAACAATATAACTTTTAAAGATTTTAAAGAGTTTCTTATTCATTTTAAAGAATCTGTGCGCCGGCTGGCTCCTGAATTTCCCATTACGCTGCCGGCATACGTAAAAAGCAAATATTGCTCTGTGATGAATAGCGGATTGGCCATTGATATAGCCGATCTGGTGTCAACCGATGATCAGAAAAAGATAGATGATTTTATCACCAGCAAAAATTGGCGGTATTATGTAAATGCTTGCAGATCCTATGGTTTTTTTGTAGACGCAGATAATCCCTGGCGCCTCATCGCCGACATAGGATCCTCCGAGATGGTGAAGTATGCGACCCGTTACGGGTTCAATAGCACTTATGATATTCTCGCCACAGGGTATCAGAAAGCGCACTCAGTCTTTTTTGAGCGGTTTAAGAATTTTATGTTAAGATTGTACAACAAACTTAAAACTGAGACGTATATTGTGCCTGAATATTGCCAAAACGGCAAGGTAGTTACGCACATTCGCAATGCCCAGGATTACACACTTGAGGATATATCGAAACTCTTCTCAGATGATTTTTTCCTGGATCTTTATTGTGAGATTCGAATTGCCGAAGAAGAGTCAAAATATTCACAGTCCAAGAAAAATAAACTGATCTCACAAACTATTCGGCTATCGCGCTTGAAGGGAACGAGGCCCGCGCTCCGTCAATTTGAGAACATTATTAATACGACCTATGATTACAGTGGCGCCTTGACAGAGAAAGTTGCACGTGCTATACTAATGGAAGAAGACAGAACTGGCAATTTGGAGTAAGCTTTGCTTTTTCAAACTTTAGACGACAAGCAAGAATGTGTCGGCGTATATGTCGATGGAAAGCTGCATTTTGACAAGATTCCGCCAAACCTAAGCAAAACTTGGAAATATACGGGATCCGTCGAATCAGATGAAGTCGATTATGCATGGATTTACTGCAGCGGGTCTCCCATGACTGAGGTGTGCCCCGAACATCTGCAAGAAGCGTGGAATGCTGTCTCTAAAAAACTGACTGCATATAAGAAGGCATTCACAATCGCCAAATTGAATTTACGTGAGCACTGCTTTTTTGATCTTGTGCCGCATGATGCCTTGGCTGAATTTTGCGAAGTAAAGAATCAAATCACAGAACACGTGTTCGAGAATTACGAAAAACCCGAGAACTATGATTATCTGATCGATGCGGCCAAGCTGCTTTATAAGATACAGCATCGAGATTTGCTTTTGGAGCGTAAAGATTGGCGCCACCACTTCAAAAGCCATGGCCTCGTCGCCGGCGCCGCCAAGATCGTCAACGGAAACCATTATATAGATTACAACCTCTTTGGGACGGTTACAGGGCGTCTTTCTACGCTGCCAGGTTCCCTCCCCATCCTGACGATGAAGAGGGAACTGAGGCGCATTATAAAGCCCAGAAATGACTGGTTCTTGTCACTGGACTATAATGGTGCAGAGGCCCGGACAGTGTTGGCGCTTTCAGAGCAGAAGCAGCCGGCCGCCGATATTCATGAGTGGAACATTCATCACGTTTTTGAGAAGCCGGATATGATCCGTGACGAAGCCAAGACGTTGTTTTTTGCTTGGCTCTACAACCCCGACTCAGACGCGATTCAAACAAATCACTATAATCGACAAAAAGTACTTGACAGATACTACGATGGTGAGTATATTAATACTATATTTGGGAGGCGCATTCAGGTCGCAAGACGCAAGGCATTTAATTATATCATTCAAAGCACTACTGCTGACTTGGTGATTGATCGAGCAATCGCCATTGACAGGTTTCTGGAGGGGAAAAAGTCGTTTGTTTCTCACATTGTTCATGATGAGATTGTTGTCGATTTCTCCGATGATGAAAGGGATTTGGCGACTGAGATTAAAGAGCTATTTGCGTTAAATAAATTAGGAAACTTTATGGTCAACTTGAAGGCCGGCAGAAACTATTACGACTTGAAGAGGTTATCAGTATGATATCGATTGTAGGCATTGGAAACGGAGCTTCGGCTATCGCGGAGAAATTTTCTCAATTTCCGCAATATAGTATATATATGCTCAATGACAAGGTAGAGAAATCCACAGGCAAAGTGCGCAAGTTGAAGAGATTTAAAGACCCGGAAGAGTATGAGAGCAATGTTCCCGATCTAACCAAGTACTTTTCCAAAATTGATGATCATGTGCAGGTGTTTGTTGTAGGGTCGTCCTACAGTTCCAATTATACGTTGGGAATATTGAGCCAGATTAAGGACAAAAAAATTGAGGTCTTCTATATCAAGCCTGACACCACACTGCTGACTGGCATCCCGCTGCTGATAGAGCGCGCGGTGTTTGGGGTGCTGCAAGAATATGCTCGTAGCGGTCTTTTTAATTCTATCACTTTGATCTCCAACAAGAGCTTAGAAGAGGCGCTGGAGCGGGTGCCGATTAAAAAGTTCTATGATCACCTCAATACTTCAATCGCTTCCACTGTTCATTATCTCAATTATTTCGCCCACAACGAGCCGGAGATAGGCATTGTGGCTCCTCCTCTTGAACATGCGCGTATTCGAGCTGTGGCCATCTTGGAGCCAAAAAATATTGAAGAAAAATGGTTATTTGAGCTTGACAGTCCTCGCCAAATATGTTATTATTTGTGTATAAATAAGGAGAAGCTTGAGACCGACGGCGGTCTTCACAAGAAGATTGTGGACCGCCTGAAGAAGAAGCCAAGAAATGCATTTCGAAAGATTTCATATGCAATTTACGAAACTGAGCACGGAAAAGACTTTGGGTTTGTCGTGGCCCATACAAACGCGATACAACAACAAAATACCCTTGACAAGATAGATCAAGGGTGATACATTAGATATCGAGGAAAGCTCGATATACTTTACAACAACAACAAGGAGAAAAAACTAATGTCAATCAATATGGAACTAATGAGAAAGAAGCTCGCTACTTTGCGTGGTGA
>Ga0208299_1000817_pt1 | contig 26038 bp, 23 predicted proteins | sample 15_taG_FD_184089 | JGI IMG/M metagenome (GOLD analysis project Ga0208299, IMG submission 184089) | Marine viral communities from the Subarctic Pacific Ocean - 15_ETSP_OMZ_AT15312 metaG (SPAdes) (version 2) | ecosystem: Environmental > Aquatic > Marine > Oceanic | place: Pacific Ocean | collected...
TATAAATTACAAGTAAAAACTGGAGATAAAAAATGGCAACATCTGGATATGCTCAATTAGGGGCTCTTAAACGAAAACAAATAGGCGATAAAAAAACTACAAATATGTATAAAAACATGTTTAGTGATGCTGCTAGTATAGGCCAATTTCTGATAGGACAAGCAAGTGAAAGTAAAACTGCATGGGATGAATATGATGCTGGAGCAAAAACGATAAATCCAGGCTATCAAAGTCAAAACCCTCATTTAAATTTAGATAAAACAGATTTTAAACTTACGGATTGGAATACATGGGGAGGACAAGCTACCGATATTAAGAACAGGTTTAGCCTAAAAAGATTTCAGAAACCTTCTGAAGGATTTGAGTTTGGTGAAACAAAGTATGATTCAAGCGACATAAGAGCTGTAGGAAAACTTACAGAGAAATATGATCCTAAGTTAGCTAAGCATGGGAAAACTTTATATGACCAATGGTATGGCGATAATAAAAATATAAATCCGACAAATCCGTAAATGAATAAAGAAGATTATAAATTTCAATTTGATTTTTGGACTAATACTTTAGGACTTTCACATAAACTTCCATTTGAAGATGTTTGGAGATTAACTCAAGAATATGAAGCTAAAAAGTTAGAAAAGCTTAATAAAGAACGCTGGAATAAGAACTTAGCAGAATTGAACGATAACTACCCTTCTAAGGCGGAGTTTAGAGAAATGATAGTAAGGGTTGAAGAGCGTATTAAAAGTAGCTCTAAAGGGCTAACAGGAGCTAAACTTAATCGAGTCAACCCTTTAAAACATAGATTTGGTGATAATCTTTATATTAGAGAGATTTTTAATCCAAAAGGAGAATTATTAGTAACAAAGATACATAAAACAACACATCCTTTCTTTTTAATGAAAGGTGAGATGACTATTTTTGATGAAAATAAAGCTGTAAGAATTAAGGCTCCCTTTCATGGAATTACTAATCCTGGAACAAAGAGAATTATATATACCCATAAAGATTGTATATTTATCACTGTGCATTCTACTAAATCTAAAGATTTAAGAAAAATAGAGAATAATATTATAAGTAAAAATTACGAAATACATACTGAAAAAATTAAGGAGGCTGTATGAGCTGGGTAGCCGTTGGTGCTGCAGTAATGTGGGGTGCTGATAAAGTTATAGGTGGGTTTGGTGCCGCTTCTGCAGGTGAAATACAAGCACAAAAAGATGCTGTTGAACAAATATATCAAGATAAATTAAATTTAGCAGATAAAGATTTAGATATATTAGGAGAAACTCAAGCACTTACTAAAGCTAAAGCCTCTCAAGATTATTTAGTTGGTACAGCTGCTTCAGGTTCACAGGCCAGCGATGTAGTAGGTAAAATAACAGCAGGAACTGATTCTGCTACTAAGAAATCTGGTTTTGCTACAAATACAGAAATATCTTCAAAGGAAAAAGTAGCTACGAGTGATGTCCTGGATAAATATAAACAGAGTATTGTAGATCTTACTAAATCTAAAGAACAAGTATTTGAAGGTGCTGACCTTGCATTTGCTAGAGGTGAGCAAGGCGTAAAGCGTAGTAAATTACAAGCTGACCAAGAAAGACAAGCGTTATTAACAGATATAGAAGCCCAACCAGAAGGTTTCTGGGAAGGAATGTGGAGCTAATATGGCTAGTGGTTTAAATCAAGTATTACAAATAATTCAGCAACAACAAGCTATAAAAGAGAGACGGATAGAACAAAAGGCCGGGTTTTTAAATGCAGCTATTAGTAGAGAGCATGAAATTACCAAGATGGATAAAGCTCATGACAATGACAAAGAAAGATATAATGCTCAGATGTCCTTACAATATCCTGGCGTTACAATAAATGAAGATACAGGATATGTAGATTTAGCGGGTTATGATTATACGAAATCTACAGCTCATATAACACAAAATATAGCATCAGTTACTGAAGGGTTAATGGCTGCTTCGCTTAGTACAGATGGTGATTCTGATGAGTTAAGTAAAAGATTATTATTTTACAGACAAGGACGAAATAAAGGTTTAACCCATCTTGGCGGTAGTGTGCATCCTACTTTACCTCTAGAGGTAGGTGGAGATGTATCCCCGGGAGTTATGACTCCAGGAGATTTAGATGATTTTCAAAAATTCCGAGAAGATCTTGATGATCCTATGGTTATTACTAAGATGGTTGAAATGGGTTATGCTAGTCCTGACATGGGTTTAACACAAGTAAATGGACTTTATGTTGCTGATGCTGATGCACAAGAACATATTAATAATTTTTATAAAGGATTTGAATCTGGATTAGCCGATCCAAACAATAAGTGGTTTAAGACCAATCAAGAATATTTACAGGATGAGCACACAAAAATGCTTAATAATATTCAAATAGGAGACGCTATTGCAGGTGGAGGACTTAGTAAAAAAGCAAGTAGAGTTTTTGCTTCAAGTAAGATAGCTGTAGGGTCAGCTGTTAGTCCAATTTGGGCTGACGAAACAGCTGTTATGATGTGGAGAACGCCAGATGGTATGGGCCTTGCAACACTTGCCGATATAGAAGATAATATTGATACAGTCCTAGGAAAAAACCATCCCGATATAATAGGATTTAAATCTTTTGTTAGAGGGTTATGGTATGTAGGAAAAGATGGTGGTGGAACAGATGCTACCTTAGAATATTTAAGAGGAGTTGGATTAGGCAAAAAAGGCTCTACTGGCAATAAATATATGGAATTACTGACTAAATTTAGACCTAGTACAGCTAAGGCTCTCTCTGTATCTTATAATATGTTTATAAAACTAGATAAAGCAGCAAGACTGTCAGATGAATGGATTAAAACAACTAATGAAGGTAATTTAGATAATGAAGGTAATTTAGTTAAACCTAATTTAGATCCTACGCCATTTCACCGAATGATGGATAAGAGGGGATTTTCATCTAAGTTTAATAAACTTAGATCCTTAGAATTTCAAGGAATGGAAAAAACTCCTGAATATAATAGTCTACAAGCAGATATTAAAATGCAACTTAAAAGCGTACGAAAAACAAATCCTGCGATGTATAAACAACTAGAACAATGGTTAGAGATAGAATTAGCAAGAACTTCTTTAATGTATATCAAATAGGAGTATAATATGGCCCAACCAAAAATATTTAACTTTTTAGAATACATGGCAGAAGATACTATTCCTATAGATACTACAGGCGCAGATATATCTAATCAAAAGATTAAAGAAATAACAAATACATTAATAGACTCTAATATTCTGAATAGTCAATTTATGACACCAGAAGCCTATACAGCTTTAGAATTTCAAGCTGAAGATGCATTAGACCTTGCTGGAGAACAAACAGAGAGATATAATACAGCTGTAAAGGATTATACGGATATAAAAAAGAAATACAATGCAGATATGGACGAGATATTAGGATTACAAAAAGAGCAAGCAGAGCTTTATAAATCTTTAATATATGCTGAATCCCTTGCTTATCCTGATGTATTAGCTAAAATGTTCGGCTCTAGAAACGATAAACTTGAAAAAAGATATTTAGATATACGTAACGCCTATAATTCTATAGGACTTGGAATTAAAAAGATAGATGATTATTGGCATAAAACACCTAGAGACACAGGAGGCGGCGGATATGGATTAGGACAAGTTGCAACTCCTGGTCATAGGATTCCGGCTATAAGAAAGTTGTCAAAAATAGATGCAGCTAATGAAATATTTAATAGTTTAGATAAATTAAAAGACACAGCTTTAGAATCAACAGAATTAGGTGGAGGTAAACTTCCTGAAGGGATAAAGTTATCTGAAACCGAAGTATCTATGATAGAAGAACTTGATCCTGATTTTGATATAGATCATTTAATATCCTTTCCTTTACAGCTTCAACCTTCAGTTATTAAAGATATTGAACAATATTCATGGGGAACTACGACTAAAAAGTTGAAAAAAGAAATAGATGCTATAGAGAGTTCATTGAAATTTCATCAAAAGGGTTTAGGAAGTGGTAATCTTGGAAAAAGAAAGATGTATATAGATTGGAGTAAGGAATTTGGTGTAAGTACTGGCTTAATTTCATTTAAGAATAAGACTCAAATAAGGAAAGCAGATTTAGAGAAAGAATATAATAAGAAAATAAATTTATATAATAAAATAATAAAGGCTAATTAATGCCAAGCTTATATGATGTATACTATAACACTGAAGACGAGAATAGCTTAGGTGGAATACAAACAAATACTTTAGATGAATACTTTAAAACTCCAAACTTCATGGAGCCAGATGCAATACCTGATTATAACCAATTTGATGTAAAACAAGATGTACAAGTTCGTGAGAAGAGAAATGCCCTTATAGATATGGTAGGGCAAGGTTTATGGTCTTTTGCTGATGAAGCTGCTTTTGGAACTTTAGCTCCTGCATCAAATTATCTTTTTGGTAAAGAGCTGGAAGAAAATTATTTAACTCCACAAACAATACCTGGTAAAGTAGGCTCTGCTATTGGTGGTACACTAGGTTTTATATGGGGTGCTCCTATGAAAGTTGGTGCTAAAGCTACAAGCTTATTAGCTAAGCCAATTATTAAGAAGGTTGGGGCAGAGACGGTAGACCAAATAGTTAAGAAGACTAGTGCTACAATATTTAAAGAGGGTGGTACTAAAACAGCTAAAAACTTAGTTGATAAGACTATAAAGAAAAGACTTATTCATACAGCTCATACAGCTAGATTTACAGAAGCAGCTAAAGGTGTGGCTACTAACTGGGGTGAATCAGCTAGTAAAGCTATTAAAGAAGTTGTTAAGGGTGGTGTTATAAAGGGCGATATAACCCCTAAGCAAGCTAGACTTATAAGAGAGCAGTTCGATAAAAACATAGGCACAAGGCCTATGCAAGATTTTGTTGATTTAATGATGAAGCGACATCCTAATAAATTCGGTTTTGTAGTAGGAAGTATGATTCAAGAAGGTGTTATGTTTGGATTAATAGATGCAGCTATGGAAGTATCTCATTCAATTCACGACGATAGACCTTATGATTTTACAGCTCCTTTATGGGGTGTAGGTGTAGGTGCTGCATTTGGTACACTTAAGTTACTTCCTGCAGCAGGTAAATCTTCTATTACTAGTGATGATTTTATGGCTGGAGTTAAAACTTTATTTTCCAAGCCTAGATATAAAGGGTTGTCTGAAACAGAATTGAAAAAGCATTCTGAATTAATAGGTAAAAGCTTACAGCTTAACGGAGAATCATCTATTATATCTTATAAAGGAATGGAAATTAATCTTCAAGATCCTATGAGTAATATATTAACGCATGTAGGTGGAAATAAAGCAAAAGCTACAGAAGTACTAAGAGCTGCTTTAGAGGGACAGAAGAGAAAATATGGACGAGATATGATGCTAGCAGCTGTAACTGAAGACTTCCAAAGTACTTTAGCTAATTGGCCTAGAGTTATAGCCGGTACAGCAATAATGAATGCAAGAACAATGATAGATTTATCTAAAGGCTATGAAATGCCTGCTGAAGATATAGCTACTTCTTTATTAATTGGAGCATTTATTAATAGAAAAGGTAGACCTCTTACCCCTGATATGAATATGCAAAAAATGTCAGCATTACGAAGAGGACTACATGTACACGGTACTCCACAAACACATATGTATGATTTATATCCTACATTATCAGAAGATCAATTTGCAAGTATTAATCCATTAACAAATCCTGCTTTTAAAGAACTTAGAGATAAAGCCCGAGAATTAGGTATAATAGGCGAGAATAATGAAGATTTAGTAATAAGTACAAAAGACGGATCTCCAACAATAGGAGCATCTAAGGTAGATAGACCTTTATTTAATGAGTTTATGAAATGGATTGCAGGTGCATCTGGAGAATTATCTGTAAAACCTACAGCACAAATTACTGAAAAAGAAATGATTGAAATAGAAAGAGTAATTAAAAAAGTTTCTTTCGGCACTAAAAAAATAAAGACATTACAAGACTTTAAAGATATAATGAGAGAGTCTACTGAAGAATTGACTGATTCTTTAGAGCGTGAATTAGGGCATAGCCTTAGGGAAATACTTAATAATTCTACAGACAATTGGTCCTTAAATGATCCTAGTAGTGGAAGTTTAGGTACATTGCCTGAATTAGTAACTATAAATCAGCGACTACTTGATGCTATTATAAAAGGTGAATATAAAGGTCTTGAAATTGAAACTGTTTTAAAAGCTCAACAAAGTACAAACAAATTAATAGAAATTAATAATGGTATTATGAAAGGTGAAATAACCTCTAATCCAGCTGAATGGCATGCTGAATTAACTAGTGAAGCTCAAGTTAGAAGTATGGTAGAGCAAGTGAGACTTGGAGAGCAACGTGTTAATGAAAAGTTTAATACTGGAAAGAAATCTTTGAACTTTACCTTTAATGAGATGGACCATTATACAGTTCCATTAATGATTAGACATGGTCATAAAAGTATGGATTTAATATCTGAGTTTTTTGATGATACAAAAAATGAAAAGTTTGGTGAATTACGATCCAGGCTTGTAGATGTAGGTATAATAAAACCAAGAGCTGATAGAAAAGATGCTACAAAAGAAGATTTACCTTTATTTGATTTACTTTCATTCCATAATGTAGAAATTGACAAGGGAGAGCTTGATTACAAAGGTGGGAATGAAGAGGCTTTATTAAAATCAGTTATAGGTATATTAGCTACTAAAGGGAATAAGTCTATAAATGTAAATACCACAGATAAAGTTACAATTAAAGTAGAAAAAATACATGAACTTAATGAATATTTAAACGCCAATAAGATAAATACTCAAAAAGAGATATTAGATATGTTTAGGGCTAATATTACTCAAAGAATTACATCTGAAATTATAAAAAATACAGAAATAACTAATAATGATGTCGCTATTCTTGCAGATTTATCTGGGTTAGAACTTCCATTTGCAAATTACAGTACTACAGTTGATGGTGGTACTGGTTTCTCTGTTAGAAAAATAGATTTATCTATTCTAGACGGGAGGACAACTCATTATAAACTAGCTAAAAGATATAATGATTATATATATAATTTAATAAAAAGAGCCACTTATGAGGGTAAGTCATTTATAAATTTAGATGAATCTATAATGGACTTTGATGGGGCTATAACTACGACTGTGTCTGATAGAGTTACACGCAGAGGTATTCGGGTTAGTAAACAAGAAGCTATTGGTTTAGATACAATTATAAGAAAATCTGAAGCAAAACAGCAACAACAGGCTCAAGAAACTTTAATAGACTTTATTGCTACATTAAATGGAGCAGATCCATTAAAACATGGTTTGGTTCAATGGGTAGAAAATGCTGAAAGGCCTAACGATTTACTTTTTAATATGATAAGTAAAGGTCTTATAACGACTAATAAAAGACAAAATACTCTTGAATATATTATAAATAAAGATTTCCTTACTGATACTGGAGAGCTAAAAGCTGAAGTTAGATCAGAATTACAGGAATGGTTACAAAAATCTGGCGTATATATGTCGGATATAGAGAATAAAATAAGTTCAGCGGATATTGATTTAGACGTCCGATCTAAATTTAAAGACCATAGTAGTGCTATGACACAACAAGGTTTCTTTGAGAAGTATTTTCCATTAGAACGAGGAATGGGTAGTAAATATCAAGAAGCTGTAGAGCAAAACGATTTAATAGAAAAAGCATTATATAACCCAACTACTAAAGATGTAAATGAAAATCCACACGAAAGACTTATAGAGCAAATGGAGTTCACTATAGGTGGAAATAAAGTCACAGGTAGTGAAGTTGTATCTAATCCAAACTATCAAGCTGAATATATAAGAGCTTCAAGGGATGTTCAAAAAATATTTATATTAAGAAAGGGAACGATCTCTAAACCTGAGTTAAGTGTAAACCGGGGTGATCCTGTGTCTAAGATGAAAAACCAGCAGAGAAGTCCATTTACGGATCTTCTAGATGAATCTGGTATCCCTTATGTCTTTGTTAATGGCGAATCTTTTACACATTACTTTAAAGGAGGGAAGGTAAAATCTGCTTCCCTAAATGTATTAGATTATGATTCATCAGTATCTACGGACCGTCGAGGTAAACAGTTTGCTAAGGCTCAACAAGAACATTTTTATGATACTATAAAAAGATATACTTGGGATAAAGCTACTGGAGATCATAAAGGGATGGCTATTATTCGTATGGGTAATGCTAAAAATCCAATTGGTGTTCCTGAGTCTAGTTTTAAAGAAGTTGCTGAACTTTATAGAGAGAAGATATTTAAACCGTATTATAAAAAAGATATGAAGAATCCACAAGGCAGTCGATTAAAAGAGATGATGGATAATCTTGATAAGACTAAAGACTGGAGCGCTGTACATGAAGATGCAATGAGATCTATCATTATAAATGATATGCTTGTCAGTAAAGTACAAGGACGATTCTTAGAAACATTAACGATGAATAGCCTAGATTTAGCTGAAATGGCTAAGAGAGTTAGTCTTTTTCATACTCCATCGTTTAGACGTATGGATGGTGATTTATTAGTTGCATTAAGAAAAAGCTTAACTAATGTTTCTGATATGAATTTATTAAGAAGTTTTGAAAATAGAGATTTAGGCTATATAGTTTGGAATGATAAAGATCATGCTAAAGTTTCAACAAGAAATGAGGAAGCATTAAAGTTTAGAGGCACTAGTTGGAAGAAAATGCTTGGCGGCAGAAATGATGAGTCTAGTTATGACAGTATATCGTTTATTTCTAAAGATTATGCTGACTTTTTAAATCTTTATTATGGAACTACTGGTGCCGCTGTATTTAAGCCTATCGTATCATCTAATGGTGAAGGAAATGATATGATGTATGCTAAAACAGTGTTTGTATATGATCCTCATATTCAATCTGAGATATTTGGCAAAAGTAAAAATTTAGACATGATTATAACTCGGAGTGCTGATAAAATGAAATCAGCTATATCTGAAACAGAATGGTTAAATACTAATAAACCTGATCGCCCTAGATATATAGATAAAACTGTTGATCAAATGATTAAAATAGAGGGTTCGGAAATAGATCGGTTTATTAGAACTATACCTAAAGATAAAGTAGGTATTAGCATTATACCTGAAGCTGAAATGCCAGCTAGGCAATCATACTCTATTCCTAATTATATGGAATCTATTGAGGCTGGTGAATATTATAACGCTTTCTATAAAAACAGATTAGACAAATTATTAGTAGATGGTACAATGGCTAAGTTTGTTGAAGATGGTTTATATAAAAGATTAGCTTTACTAAAACTTAAAAAAATAGATCCTCGTACAACGCTAGAAGATATGCAGAATAGCCCTGAAGGTCTTGAGAACTTAGGACATCATATGCAAATAGCTGCTATGGGTGGAGATGTAAGGATGTTAGGCGAAGGCGTATTAATAGATGCGGTGAAATCTCACTTCCTAGATCCTATTATGAGCCCTCCTTCTATTATGGGTGGTAATGCTTATGGTGGTAAGTCTGTATTAAAACAGAATTTTGAATTTAGAGATTTAAAGCCTACTGTTCGTACGGGTGAGAAAGAAGACACTAAAATATTCCATGGCGATATAATGCTTCCTGCGTTTACAGCTGAAGGTTCAGTTGATTTCTCAGGGAAGAGCAAAGATTTAGAGCTTAGAATTGTTGATAATAATGGTGGAGTATTTCCTTTAAAGAAAAAATTAGAGGATATGTATAAAGCGTATGATGCTCAATTAAAAAAGAAGGGCGATAAGCTTGAATTAAGTTTTAAAGATTTCTGGGAGAAAACTACTATTGATGGAAACTTAGGCTTATTGCATTCAAAAATTGAAGTATTAAATAAAGCCTTAGGGGAAGACTTAGCGATAGGTATAATGACAACACGTTATCCAAGAACTACCCCTAATGATTTAGCTATACTTAGACTTAAAGGATTCCTAGGTAAAGACCATGGAAACACAGCTATAGCTAATGACTTTGATGTTCTTAATATATTTGAAGGTGATTACGATGTAGATGAAATTGATTTCTTCTGGGGTATGAATAGAGGCACCTGGAAACATAATCAGAGAGTACAGCGCCATTGGGTAAATACTGTAAATACAGATCATTACGAAGGAAAGGTTCCTGAACTTAGTTTATCTAACTCTGGAAGAGAAAATGCTGGCTGGAATACATTTGATGGTAATAATAGAGTGCTTAAAAAAGGCATAGGACTTGTACAGAAAACTGTTAGGCTAGTAAACCATTTATCTGAGCTGGGCACTACTAATGAAACAACTGGGCGTAAAGATTTATTAAAATACACACATGGAGAGAATGAGTTTACTGTATCTGTAGACTATGACAATGCTAGCTTTTTTGAAAGATCTGCCTTAGAATCCCAGCTTATTATTGATTATTGGAAAGGCGTCGATCAAAGAATTGTAAACAAGATGATGGATTGGAGAAATGATTATCTCTTCCCTATAATGGACAAGTCTGTATCTCAAAATGATATTCAGAATTTAGCTGAGCAAAAGACGGCACAAAGTGTTAAGGGCCCTCAAAATAGTAGAATTAGATTGTTTAGAAAATTTGATCAAAATGGCAAAGAGCATGACTTAACCGCTGAAGAAAGAACTATTATAAAAACTTTAATGTCTGAGCATGGCAGATTATTAACTTTAAGTACTGAAGTATATGATAATACAGGTCAAGGTAGTCCTGCAAAATATGAAGATATAATGTCTATAACTCATGCTTATTTTGGACATTTAGAGGACATGACGAGTACAATTTATAAAAACGTAAAAGCTAAACATGGTGACAATGAATTAGTAAAATCAATGTTTAAACCTGATCAAAAACTTAGGGCTAAATATAACAAGACAGCTGATAAGTTATATGGGAAGGCTTTAGAGGAATATGATGCAGCGTTAATGAGAGAGAGGGGTGACAATAAATCGTCTGGCAAATATATGTATAGATGGTGGAACGATTCCCCTTTAATTCAAGGCGTTATGGATAAAGGTATAATGACTGCTACTTCTGGAGGTGATCATGGCTCTGTAGTTGAAAGAATTTATAGAGAGATAATGCATAATGATCCATTAGGTAATAATGGAAAAGGGAATATCTTACTCCAGGGTGAAGGCTTTAAAGAAATGCAGGCAGTCGCTAATGAAATAATCTACTCTAAAGAGTCATTTGGAGAAGGCAATTTAACTGATCGTATGCGTGAAATCATACCTCAATTAACAGGTAAGGTAAACTCAGATGTTAAGATAATTAAATATTGGAAAAGACAAATAGGAAATATAGCTAGAAATAAAGAGATTCCTGAGAATTTAAGAAAAGCCAGAATAGAATCTTTAATTGAGTTAATTAAAGAAAAAGAAGCTGTATTAAAAGGCTATCTCCCGGATAAATACTTAAAAACAGGTGATGCTAAGTATTTAGAGGGTATAAAGTTTGTAGATATTTCTAGAGATAAAGATATGCTTGAAGGGACCGTTCAATGGTATACTCTTCATGAGTTAAGTCAAAAGTTTACAACTGCAGGCGATGTAAGTAATTTCTATAAAGAAGTTACAGCTTTAAAGGCTGAAACTGCTCAAGAATATAGTGAATACTTTAGTGCGGGCACAACTTCTGAATATCAAGAGATGACTCAGATAAACCCTGAGCAGCAGAAAAAAAGGATGAGTACTAAAAAAGATCCTATGGAGGTTGAAGAGTATTTAGCTTTAGCGTTAAATCAAGGTTATGGGGATCATGGTATGCCTTTTTTACTAGAATATGCAATGCCTACTAAAGCTGAGACTACAATAGGTATATATAACGGTAATCCCATAGCTGTTAGTTCTAAAGCGTCTGGTAGGTTTAAAAGAGTTGTTAAGTTTTTACTAGATAAGTTTAATAATGAGACAAATCATCAAGAAAAAAACAATTTAAAACTTACAATAGAGCACTTAACTAAGCGTTATTCTGCTTATAGTAATTTCTTTGACGGTAATTTTGGATTAATTCCAACAAATGATCAGGGTATACTCGGTATTATTAATAATGTTCCTGGATATAGTCGTAAACTTGTAAATACTTGGGATAGATATGAGTCTATAAATACTGAAAAAGGCGTGTTTAATAAAGATGTATTTGGGATGGGCCCCGAATATGATACTAATATAGAGTTTTTTAGAAATCTTATAAATACAAAGCTATTAAATCATAAAGGCCCTGACTATAAAAAGCTAGAGACAGCGTTATCTTATACTAATCAGTTAATGATGCAAAATAACTATTTAGATCCTATATCTTATCATCTTATGCAAGAAGGTGTTCGTCAGAAGTTAACAGAGATGGGTCTTGGTAAAGTAATAACTAAAGGAATAGGCGAAGAAGGTGTTTCTGAGATAAGTGGTTATAGCATGAGCCCTGAATTAGCATTAATGGCAGGTTCATCTGGTGGAGCTTCAATAAAACCATTAGCATTATTAAGTGAATATAGATTAAGTATGCTGCGTAAGTTTATAAAACAAGGCCGTGATATAAAAGAGAGTCAGAAATCTTCAGGGTCAGTAAGGGATTCTTTTAATGAGTTTAATAAAGCTGCAAGGGTTTGCCCTAAATAATGCCAGATAAAATAGACACAGAAGTTTTTAATAATATGCTTCAAACTGCAGAGCCAGACAAAACTATTGCTAATCTTTTTAAGCAAGAGAGTGATACTAGCACTGAAGGTCTTCATACAGCTTTAATGGCTGCTGGTTTTACCCCTGGATATGGGAATGTGGCTGATGCAGCGGATGCATTATTATATGCTGCTGAAGGAGAGTTTGGAGAAGCTGTATTGTCAGGAGCTTCAGCTATTCCTATTATTGGACAGTTTGTTGCTGGTAAAAGAGCTTTGAAAGCTGCAAAAGAAGCAGGTGAAGAAATGGTAACCTTATATAGAGGTGTGGATAAATGGTATCCTGGATCTATGGTAAAAGATGGTAAATTTATAGGAAAACAATATAAACTTCCAAAAAGCAAAAAAATAATAGGTTCGGGTAAAAGGATATATGCAACTCCTGATAAAGATTATGCTGGTTTTTTCGCTAAACATCGTCTTTCTACACATCTTGAAAACTCTAAATATATTAATCCAAAGGCTGTTATATTAGAATTTGAGGTCCCTAAAAGCTTTATGACTAAGCAGGGGCATACTCTTCAAGAAAGTAGAGAGTATTTATTTGAAAAGGGGTTACCTAAAGAATTTTTAAAGAAAGTACATAAGTAAAGGATAACTAATGAGATCAACTGGACCAGGCTGTGACATAACAGGTTTAGCTGGAGAGATGTTTAAAATAGCTCTTGAGTTTACTGAGAATCCAGCTATGCAGAAAAGATTTGGAAAAGAAACAGATACTATTGTTCGTACTGTCCATGAAAAGATATTCGATATGGGCATGGAGCGAGTAGCTGAAATTCCTTATACTAAAGGCTTACTTAAAACATTTAGGAGAGAATTAGCTAAAGTTAATAGTGCTTCAGAAAAGGGAACGCTTACACATAAGTTTGGTTCCATGTTTTATTTACCAGATTCTATCTCAAGGAATAATCCTCAATTAGCTACTCTTACAGACAATCTACATAATGTTAACTTAGCATATCAAGGTAGAACAAATAGACATAATAGATCTTTTAATAATATATTAAACTATATGAAGAGAAATATGCTTGAATTAGGATTTGGAGCTGATTTTAAACCATTAAAGTCTGTTTTGCCTAATGCTATAGCTATTGATAGGCAAGTTGCTCAGGCTACAAAAAAAGCTACTGAATTTGAAGCTAATATAGAAAAACTTTCATTAGATGTATATAATAATGTACTTAGAGCAAAAAATAAATTAACTTCTGCTTTGAAAAAAGAAGACGATTTTTATACTAAAGGCGAGGGTAAAGTTTTTAATGAAATGCTAGAGACTGTTGAAAAAGTTCTCCCTAAGTTACACCAAGAATCTTTAGGTAAGTGGTTAGATCAGGCTAAAGTCTATAAAAAGGACATGATGAAAGGCAAGATGACCAGAGAGAAGTATGAAAGTATACGCTCTAAGGTTTTACAGCCTATTTTAAGCGAGAAAATAAAATCTGCTTCTATGCGTAACGCTATAATAGAATATGTGGATTTAATGAATGAAATGCATACTGTATTAGAAGGCGGAATAAATGCTTATGTCGATTCAATAAGAGCTGGCATGCTTGGTAAATATAGTACAAAAGAATTAGACGAAATAGTTACTAATATAAAGAAAAAAATTACACCAGATAAAGTAGTAGGATATTTCCCTCATTATCGAAGATTATTAAATACAGATTATTTAGACAATTTAATGCCTCACTTGCAAAGAGTATCTGATGCTGTATCTGAAAGCCTATATTCAAATTCTAACAATGTAGAACAAGCTATCACAGAATTAAGAGGGTATACATCTGGCAGAGCTAAGAGTCGAGCTCATGTAGATTTAGGTAAAGGGGTTGATACTAAGAATGAATACTCAAGAAATTTCTTTCCCACTTTAAAAAGATATGTCGATGAGATAGACAGATTTAATATGATCTCTCATGCTGATAAATATACTAGGGAATCTTTAAATCAAGCCAAAGAATTATTTAAAAATGGTCAACCTTTAGATGGATTTGCTAGCGGTACAGTTGAGATGATGCAAGATATGAATAAACGTATGAAAGGTTCTAAAGGATTTGAAAATGAAACAGCTGAATTAGCTATGCGAAGTCTTCTGGCGTTAGAATTTACTTCAAAATTGGGATTCAATTTAAGATCTCCATTTAAAAATGCAACTCAAGGACTATTAAATATCGTAGAGTTTGGCCCTATTATGATGGCTAAATCAAATTCATTCTATAAAAATAATTTAACTTTAAGTCGTAAAGTGGAAGACATGATGAACGAGGCTGGTATATTATTCTCCACGGACGCACCTCCTGAACTAGTAGAAGGGCAAACTGTTGGTAAAAACTTTACAAAGAAAATCCGAATAACTAATAATGAAACAATAGAATTTAGAAAACCTTCTCCATTATCAGGAATACATGATAAAATAAAGGCATTCGCTGGTAAAAGTGGTTTTATGATGTCTAAAGTTGAAAATTGGAATAGAAAGGTTACATTTAAAACTGGTTTTTATGAGATGTATAATCAGCTAGATAACTCTACTAATTATAAGGCTGCTTTAACTAAAGAAGGTATGTCTGATACACAAATTAGAGCTGAAATTATTAAAAGAGCTAGAAATTATGCTATTAAAAAAGTATCATTAATGCATTTTGATTATGCTGATATAGCGAAAGCTTCATGGATAACTAATCCTGCAGGTAGACTGTTAGGTCAGTTCCAACATTATAGTATGAAGTTCTTAGAATACAATAAAGATTTAGCATTAAATGCAAGTGATGATATACTAGCAGGCGATATAACTGGCGCTAGAGCACAAAAAGCATACAAGATGGGTTTAACATATTTCATGGCACCTGCTATAGCATCAGCAGTAACTGGATTAGACTTTGGAAATATAGTAGAACATAGTGTAAAAGAACAAATAGATAAACTATGGGCTCTCTTTACAGGTGACGAAGAAGATATAAAAAAAGCTTACTATGGCAAAGGTGTTTTAACAGGTCTACCGTTTATAGGAGCTCCTGTAGTATCAGATGCATTAGCATTAGGTAATATATGGGAATTTACTCATATGGACGATGATACTTTACAAATGTTATTAACAGGTTATGAAGACTATGCATTAAAATCTGATGATAAAAAAGCTTATGAAACTATTAGATTATTAAATGTAGCTTTAGGAAGAGGATTATATTCAACATTACCTAGTATTTTACAAGGCAATATAGGTTCAGGATTACAATATGAATTAGGTTTATATCAAACTAAAGAATCTAAAGAGTTAAAGAAAGATGCATTTGAAGGTTCAATAGGAAATCCAGCATTAATACCAAAAGAAATAAGAGACGCTTTGGAAAAACTTGAGCAGCATAGAAAGAAAGCTACAGCAAAAACATATTTAACATAAACAGAGGCCAGGCTGTAAGAATGACTTACATTTAAAGCGCTATTACACTACCCGATCTGTTTAGTTAACCAGTCTTTTTTCTAAGCTAACAGCTAATTTCCCAACATTCTTTTCAACATCTTTCATCATAGCCATTTTTATAGTGTCGTCTTGAGATTCTAAGCTTTCTAATAATATTATTAAACCTTTAAGGTAAAGTATTATATCATCATAATTATTCATCAAGCATTCCCCATAATAAAGTTAAATAAACAATTGCATCTGTAATTCTCCCATGTATATGTTCTCGTTGACTCTTATGTCCATCTATATGAGCTATAATACCGTCTATATGCTTAAGAAAGTAAACCATTAATACTTTCTCCCTTTTAATAGATAAAGTGTCTGCTACACGCTCAAAATTAGCAAATATATTATTTACATCATGAGCATATTCTTTTTGACCTTCTTCACGAGTTTCAGTTATAGCAGGTATAATATCCATTTTCATAAGTGCATCAAATATGATTTTTTTCATATTATAACTTTATAAACTGGTGTTATTAATCTATCTGTTATTGAACATTTTCGTTTTAAAGCTTCTTTAAGTTTTCCTTTTTTCTTTAAAGTATTTACTCTACCACTAACAGCATTAATATCTATATGAACAAGAGATTTTATTTCCCTCAAGGAATAATTTTCTCCTATTTCCATACAATTTAATATTTGACTTTGTTGATTATCACTATTACCAGTTTCATTTAATTCTTTAAATGCTTTTAAACTAGTAGTTCTTACATTTGTATTCATAATATTTAATTCCTCTATTTCTCTATAATATTCACCAACTTTACTCATTATAATCCTTATCATTTTTAATTTTAGGTTTAATATTACCACGGGCAATACGATTTTCATACTCAGATATTTCAAAATAAGCTTTTAACCACCATCTACCGCCAGAGGCTTCTTCCATTATTTTAGCTTTATTAGATCGGTATTTCTCGCCATACTTTTTCCAATAAATACTTTTTTCTTTCTTATTCAAACCCAATACAACAGTCTTTCCAATCGCAATAATTACATTCCCATACTGCAGAAGGATTCTCTCCAACTTTAAGAGGAGGTAGTCCATTTTCATGAGATTTGTTTGTTTCTTTCCACCATTTAATGGCTTCTTCTGTATAATAAAGAGGTACTTCAACTGTTTGCATATCTGAATTATCTTTATTGTAATAAACAAGATACATTCCATCAAGTCTTCCAAAAGTTCTCTTAACAGCTTCACCGTAAGATCCTAATTGTAAACTATATCGTATATCATCTTTTTTACCTTTTTTCCCAAATTTTAATTTCCAAGGAAAACTACCTGCTGTTTTAAAATCATATAAATAAATCTTTCCGTCAGGAGATTCATAAATAGCATCAGCAAATCCTCTTAAATTTAAATCAGGTACTCGTAATTCTTTTTCAATATGAAATTTACCTTCTTTCCAACCTTCTATTTGACTTTGATCATTAAACATTTCTAATGCTTTTTCCATGTCTTCATGGAATATCGTTCCTAAGCGCATTTTTCTTAATGATTCTTGGCTAGTTTCGTTAGTTTTTTTATATGATTTAGCTTTATAATATAGTTTCCTTCTACAGCTTCCGCTAGAAGATCCACCATACCATTCCTCCATACCATCGTAACGTTCTTTTCTATTAGATTCATTACAATAGCCCATCCATGTTCCTAAGATTATTTTAAAATCTATCATAATAATACTCTTCCTTTAAATGTTTTAATTATATCCACTAATAATGGATGATTTTCTTTATTTTTCTTTTTCCAATTAGAACAACCTTTATCTATAATTTCCATCGGTATAGGTTTAGGATCTTTTCCTAAAATTCTAAAAAAAAGGCAATTTCCTAAAAAAGTATTACCCTTAAGACCTTGATATATGCAAGTCCAACATTCATTTTTTATCTCTAGCTTGTCGATTTAAAATCTCCAATAATAATAAATTAGTTCTTTCTTGTTCCTTAATAACAGCTAATAAGGATTTACATAACAACTCTGTATGAGGGTCTATACATCCTTTATTTATCCATTCTTTTATAACTGTATTTATTGAATCTGATTGAGAAATCATTTTAAAGTTAAACCATAATGAGCTATAAGAACAGCATCAGCAGTAGATAATGTATTTTTAGCATCAGGATGTAAATCAAAAGCTATTTGTTTTAATTTATGTTTTCTTGATTTTTTCTCTTTTGGAAGGGGGTGAAAGGTTTTCATCCATTTTTGTGGAGAAACCATGTTGAAATCAATATTTAATGCTGTCAGTATACCTAGCCAAGTGCCGAAATTTCTTCCAAAACTAAAAGCACTTACTACGCCATCTCTAGGCATACTGTGTACATTTTCAATTGTTGCTTGTTTCTTTCTAAATCCTTTAATTTCTTTTTTAAGAATTGAGGTCATTTGTTCTATAGTTTCAGGACATTTATATGCTACAGCTATATCCTTATTTTTTATAAAACAAATACCACCTCCTTTACCCGGATCTATCCCTATATGTACCATTGTTAATACACTCCTCTTCATAAGTTATTTCTTTCTCACATAAATCTATGCGATCATTCAATAATTTTACGACTTCTACTCTAAGTGAAACAAGCTCTTTCTTAACCTTTTCAGCAATCATTTGATCGATTGAATAAGCCATTAATATTCCTCCTTTGGTATATAAACCATCTTTTCTCCAATAAATATCATATCTTCATTTAATAAGCCTTCATTTCTATTTTTAGAAGATATTACCTTACGCTCCCTAGAACTTTGTCCTTTAGGAGTTGTAATAAATAATACTTTATCTGCTTTTTGGAAAATAGATCCATCGCCAGATATAGCGTTATTATCATTATTGTAATATTCACTATTAGTATCAGATGCTGACTTATTTTTATGCGCTATAGCTACAACTATAGTATTAAGTTCTATTGCTAATTTCTTTAAAGAAACAACAACCTCTCTTTGCTGATCTAATCTATTGTAAGCTCTACTTTGAATCATATCCATAGTATCAATAACAATTAATTTAGGTTCAAACAAGGAAACTTCTTGTTTAATCTTATGTATATTAGGGCTAGCTGATTTAAAATAGATATTATCAAATACTTTTTGACTTTCTATCATTTCATCCCTAGACATAGATGAGAAAAATTCTTTCAGTTCTTCATCATCTTTCTTAAAATACATTTTATTAAACCTCAATCTATCCAACTCTTCGCCCATTTCCATTTGATAGTAAGCTGTTTTTAGTCCACAATGTACCATAAGATTTTGCATAAATGCGCTTTTACCTGCACCTGAATCTCCCGATAGTACGACTAATTCCGATGGATTCACCCACCAGGCGTTAGACGAGCCACAAAAAGTACCTATATCTACACTATTATCAGTATTAAAACCCATATACCAATCTATAAATTGAGCAGATATTATATTATTTGCTTTAAAACTGCTTCTATCATCTCTTTGGCCGTAATAAACACATTTTTCATTACAATATTTAGACATTAATTTATTATCACACCAATAAAAGTAAGGTTTGTCAAATACTTGATTAGAGCAGCGGATAACCTCCTTAGCTGTTAAAGAATTTGATTCATCATTTATATCTGCAGCAGCCCAATCAACTAACATTCTACTTGCTAAATTTCTAGCCATACCTGCTCTTCTCATCCAAGCAGCTAATACTAATATAGTATGATGCCTATTTCCTTTAACGGGCCCCTGATTATACATAGTTTGGCAGCAAGTAACAAATGCTGTTGGATCTGGATAATCATTAGCATCAGAATATAAATTAGTTAATTTATCTCGTTCTACTATTTTAGCGCTTTGTGTTTTAAGTTTAGTTTTGATCTTATCTTCAAATTGAGGAGAAAATTTAGACCAATCAGATAAAAACTTATTATTTATTCTTTTTTCTTTAGCTAATTCTTGTATTTCTGAAGGTTTCAAATTCATCAATTCTGCAATTTCTAAAGGAATTTTAAATAAACCACTATCTGCATGTTTACTATTACCCATTCTAAGCAGCCTAGTTTTATCATAAACCATTGGATCAATATCTTTAAAATAATGCGTTAGAGTAGCCTTTACATGCGTAGGAGTATCAACTCCAGGCTGAAAACCAAAGAAGTCAGGAGTAATGATATGGTAACCCCTGCCACTAAACCAAGGTTGAATATAAAAAGGATCTAAATCCCATTTATTTACTAATTCATCTACTAAGTTCCTGGCTTTTATTAGACACATTTCATCTGTTATAGCATTATCACCTTTGCCCAAATCAATGTCAAAGAATAATTTCGATATAGAAACAGAACCATTATAACCAGCTATTGAATTATTTTCTTCTGCATAATTTTTATAATCTTCTTCAAAATCATAAACAGACATAAACATAGCTTGTCCATTCGCAGTATTTGCCCTTAAAGCTATATCGTCAATAGATACAATATCTGCAGTATGTCTAACTTGGCCTCTAACAAATTCTTTATAAATTTTCATACTATTCTCCATATAAAAAAACAGCGTTATACATGTACTACAAGATATAACGCTGTTAATATAGATTAATTAAAATGGAATAGAGGCTGTTTCGCTATCTCCAGTATAACTGTTATTCATTTGAAAATCAGCTTTATCTGAAGGTGTAAAACCTTTAAAGTCTTTAGGCCACCATTGCTTTTTCTTTGCCCTCTTTCCCCAATAATTATGTTGTTCTTTGAATTTTTCAATTAAAGCGTCATCATCATCAGCGGGTCCTACAATTTTAGAAGTTCTACTTTTATTTTCATCATTTAGATAACTAATAAAAGAGAAATCTTTCTGAAGGCAATCTCCAAAGGCACCCTTAATGCCCGTTTCATCCATTTTTGTTAATACGTCTTCAGGTATATTTAAAGATCGAAAGAAAGGTAAAATTTGCTTAACCATATCTCCCCATCCTATAATATTACCTGCTTCATCTCTTTCCCAGCCACCATTAAAATAAAATGTACGTTCCCATTTCTGTTCATTGTCTAAAACAGCTTTAACAATTAAGCTAATTTCGGAATATTTCCCCTTTTCAGCTGTAATATCTATTACTGTTGCTTTATTAACATAAATAGGACCACTTCCAGTGCCTGTTCGTTTAACTGGTATATCCAGCATATTATCTCCTGTTTTATTTAAAGATATTTTCCCATTTAAAGTCTAGCACTTTACCTTTTAAATGTTCACATCTTGATCCTGCTTCAAGAGCAGAATTAGATTTAAAAGATATTTTTAATGTGCTATCTTCATCTTCTCTAAAAACATAACCTATACTATCGCATTTAGCCATTATCATATTCTTTAACTTTCCAGTTAAATTAAGTGATGCAGGATCTACTAAAGTACTAGTTTCATTTACAGCAGAAGCTAATTTATTATGACCAATCAATATTAAATGATCAGTTAAAGTAATAAATGTATCAATAAGTTTATCAATTTTCTCCCTAACTAATGCATGTCCTTTTCCATAAGATAAATCTCCAAAATATATAATTTTATCTCCTGGATTAGCTTGGTTATGTTGATATACTACTGCTTCTTCGGCCCATTCTACTATTTTATTTAAAGTATCAAGAGCTATATATTTATATTTATTACCTTTTGATTGTTCTCCAACTAAATGAGTGACTAGATCTCTCAAATCTGTAAGCCCTTCCATTGAAGCTATATCACCTGTAATAAAGTTTGCACCTCTTTCAGTATCTACTATTAAGCAATCGTCTAGCTTTCCTAACATAGTAGTTTTACCAGCTTTTCTACTTCCATATAATAAAGTTAAACCTGGATTTACTGTAAGAGGTTGTGTTCGTTTTGTTATAATTGACATCGTCTATTTTCCTAAATTAAAAATTAGCGGGGTTTTAAATATACAAAGAATATACCCTATTATACAATATTATCAGGTATGTCAGTTTCACACATTTCTACTTGATAAGATGGGTTTATACTTACTCTAGTTCCGTTTAATTCTTTAAAAATATATTGAGGTTTTGCAACCCCATTACTATAACCTACAAAATATAATCTTCTATAAATATTACCTTGATTAGTAATAACATTATATATTCTGCCTCTAATCGGAAATTCTATTGTTTTTTCATATTCTTTTTTAATTTCTAACATATTGTCCTTTAATTAAAAGTCCCCGAAATAATCTCCGAGGACTTTAATGATAGGGTTAACTATCTTCCACCTTTTTTGTCTTTTGTAACTACTGCAACAATATCACCATCATTCAATGTGGTGGAATCTTGCGCAACTGCAGTATTTACGTTAACTCTAGAAGTGGAAGGTACACAAAGCTCTGTTTTCAAAGCTCCAACAGTAGCTGCTTCTACTTCTATAGAATTAAAACTATCTGAATTGTGCATAAGATGAATATTAGTCATCTGGCCTCCTTTTATTTTACCATGGTATTACATTCTAGCGCCATGCTAGGAATGTGTAAGCAAACTTCTTCAGGATAAGGTTGTTTATTAACAATCTTCCTGATTTGTGATGTTATAAATGATCCGGAAATCATACTAACATCTGGTGTTCCTTTTTCTTCACAAGTATCGCTACTGGCTTCTGAATCAGGATACCAATATTTTTCATAAGTTTTAATATCCTTGACAGTATACAACTGAATCTGTTCACGACCCATACGTGCATCTATTATATAATCAAACTTATCTCTAAAACATAACCCTGCAATCTCTTTACGAGAATACATATTATCAAAACATAAAATACCAATATTAAGTCCATCTTTATAACTTGTAAAGGCGGAATCTTGATCTAACCACTCTTTATGAGGTTGTACTTGTATTTTACTATTAGTTCCACCTATTTCAAGTATTTCCTTCAGAGATTCAACTTTAGATTCACCTATGTCAAATTCTCTAAACATACTAATACCTATATTTTCTGGACTAACTGTATCATTATCATAAAGATAAAAATGCCTAGCATTATGTTTAGCAAGACATACAGCTGCGGAACTACCTATAGCTCCGCAACCAAATATGCTGTAATGATGTTTATCTATTTCTGAACAGATTTTCCTGTAGCGGATTCCCATATCCATCGGTACATCCTCTTGTGAGAAAGAGTTCAGGGTCAGGGCTTTCAAAGTAGTCTGTTGCATCAGGAAATTCTCCTTTTACTGTAAGTTCAACAAATTCTGATTTAGGAAATTCTTCAATAACTATATCATGCTTTCCAGCATCTATTATAATTTCTTTCCATTCTTCCTCAAAATCAGGCCATTTCTTTTGATATGTAAACGCCTCATCTAAAAGTTTTTCCATTATATCGCAAAACTTCTCTTGAAGAGTCTGCGTTCTATCCATCAACTGAGCATCAACATAGCCTGGGCCTTGATTCCCTGGCTGTTTATATTGATTTTTCCATCCAGCATTACTCCAACCATTATTATAAATATTAGTATTAATTTTAGTAATACTTTTTGCTGGTCTTGTAACTAATTCATCAAAAATTCCTTGCATTTCTTTAGTTACTTGAAATTCAGGTTTTAATACTTTTAATTTAGTATCAATATATCCAGATGTAGGTTTCCACCAGCTTATTCTAAATGTATGATTTTCTGCTAAATTAACTACTAAAGACATAGAATAATTACCTTGATTAAATTCTTGCATTGTATTAGTATCAGTACCACTCCAACTTACACCCATTGTATGATGACTATGCCACCAAACAAATTTAACTTCTGTTCCATATTTAATAGCCATTTCTACATAATAATCAGCAAGCCATTCTTTATCTAATGTACAAAGAGTACTAGATACTTCCTGTTTACCAATTACTGGATCAGAAATAACCATAATTTTATTTTCTTCATTGAAAAGGGCGACACACATGCCGCCGATTTCAGTTTTCCATTTATCATAACTCATCTTAGAATAAGCTATGATTTTATCCCAGTCTTCTTGGGCCATTATGAATTTATCATCCATACATTACCTTTCTGCCTGACTCCAGGCTGACATTAATCTCATTGTACGTTCTTGATCAGTTTCTTCTATTACATCTTCTTGAGAAGCTTCTATTGTTCTTATTTCACATCGACCACAATTACTACTTAATGGTATATTATGAGCACATTCTATTTCTTCTCCAGGTTCTTCTGCAGCATTAGATGATTCAACTTCTACAACTCGTCTATGCATAGGTCTAGGATCTGTATCAACAGTTTCTTCAATAATCTCTTGAATTTCACTGTAACTTAATTCAGATTCTTCTTCAATCTCTCTAGCTGCTACACCAGGATCAAGCGCTTGAAAACGTGCTATTTCATCGCAATCCAAACAATCAGAAGGACCAGAATTACCATGCTCACATGATAAACCTAAATCAACTGGTCTAGCTATTATTTTTTCAGTTATTCCAACATGTGTTTTATTATGCTCAATTAATGCTTCTTGGTAAGTTGTTTCATTACCATCATAAACAGTTTCTTTAGCATAACTATTAACTCTACAATTAGTATTATGAAAACAATTATGACAATGATTTAACAATAATCCTTTTAAATTATCATCAGTAACACGTCTAAGTACATCTGTTTCATTATCATTTCGTGCTTCTCCTGTACCATATTCAGTTATAACAAGAGTTTCACATGCTCCAACGCTACTATCATGTTGACTTTTATACCATTCAGGAATATCATTTGGAATACCAAAGAATAATTGTCTTGGATGTCTATAAGGATTAGTTCTACCTGGTACATAAACAGTATACCAGCTAACAATATTAATAAGCATTGTTAAATAGTCTAATCTTTTAATAGAAGACATAATATCATGTTCATATTCACTAAGACAAGTATTATTTTGGAGACTATCTAAAGTAAAACAATTAAATATACCTCTAATAACTCTAGCTATTCTTGAATCACGATTAGCTGTATTATATAATCCAGGATTTACATGAGAATTATCATTATATCCACAAAATATAACATTTCTTCTTCTAAATTTATTATTTATAAGACTTAATTCAAATTGAATAACTCCTATGAAATCAGAAATATTACCATTAATATCTTTTATATTCCTAGTTACAGAAGAATACTCACTGCTACCAGAAGGATGACTAATATCAATATGTGGTTCTTCTAATATAAATTTCATATACATTTTAATAGAACCTCGATACTTAGTTAATATCACTTCTCTTATACTTGCTATATTTTCAACAATTGTGTTACATCTATCAATTTCAGATATTTGATTAAGAAGAAACTCTCTCATTTGAGTATAATCTTCTTCATCATTATATTCTATTTCAGGAGTATTTCTTCTAATTGTTAATGATTCTTTAAGTAAATTGAACACATCAGCACAAAAACTTTGAATTGTATAATGTTGTAAGTTTATAAGTGATGATTCTGAAGATGAATTACTATATCTCCAATTATTATTTCCTGTATTTGGATTAATAAAATCTCTTAAATAAAGATCCTCATATGCTCTATCTCTATTGTTACGATAATAAGTATTTTCAATTCTACTTTGTTCACTTCTCTGTATAGATTGTTCCCAATGTTCACTTTGAAGATTCCAAAACTCAGTATTAACATCTATATTATTATCTCTAAAGGAGTTATTTCTACTTCCTCTGAATTTATATTTATTAATTATAACACTAGGAGTTTGAGTATCTTTAATAATAAGATCTTCACTAGCTTTTATAAATCTATCACAATTACTATACCAACCATGTCTTACTTTTGACCATACCATTGGTACATACTTTAATCTTCGAGCTACTCTTTTTGCTTCACCTGGGGCCAATCTAAATGAAGGAGTAATACGAATAGGTGC
>Ga0208299_1000818_pt1 | contig 26003 bp, 20 predicted proteins | sample 15_taG_FD_184089 | JGI IMG/M metagenome (GOLD analysis project Ga0208299, IMG submission 184089) | Marine viral communities from the Subarctic Pacific Ocean - 15_ETSP_OMZ_AT15312 metaG (SPAdes) (version 2) | ecosystem: Environmental > Aquatic > Marine > Oceanic | place: Pacific Ocean | collected...
GACTAGCTGAATAGCAATCTCGTTGGTCGCCAGAATCCCAATGGCCCACCCCCTCCCAGCCGCGACATCCCACTTCGATGCGAATACATCTCCAACGCCAGCCGCTGGCCTTCTCACCCATACGCTCACAGAGAAGGAGTCTCCGACGTCTGGAGAGATGAGGGGGGAGTGTGGAATCTCCACAGTCTCGCTGTTCGCGGCAGTGAAGTGAAGTGATCTAGTGAACGACGTCGAAGCCATGAACGATAGGATTGGAATGCCAGGAGGGGCTCCGCCTAGATTGGAGACCTCGATCATCCCACCGTTGTCCGACATTTGCTGGTGTCCGGCGGATATGTCTAGATACGGATACCCGCCAGCTGCAGTGTATTCAGTGTGTGTCCCCGGAACAAAGACATAGGCGGGCGGAGTTGGGGGAGCCGGATATGCAATAGATGGAGTCTCGAGGACATCGACCCACATTCCAGCTGCATCTATCGCTGAAACTGTGTACTCGCCATTGTCTGCCGGAACCGCCAATCCGGCCACCTCGATCACCTCCCCCATCTGGGCGAAGTCACGCATGTCGTGCGGGGCAAGCGTCGTGATTCGGTTCGGGGCTGTGCCGAACGAGAGAATCGGCATCGTCACAGCAAAGTTCAGGTGGTTTGGATAGTTGAAGTTGATCGTTTCCGTCAGGTCGATCTCAAAATCCATCGCGAAGCTGTCGTCCGTGATCGCCTGCGTTTCCGTGAACTCCTCGAGCACCTGGAGGATGTACTCCGTGTAGGTTGGCTTTGCTCTGCGAAGGAAGTTGTGGATGTGCTCGTATGTAATCGAGTAATTGAACACAGAGCCATGGACTCGCATGATCCACAGGTGCGATCTGAGCAGCTGAAGTGCCAGGGTCTCGTCGGTGTTCCCCGGCCCAGTCGTGGCTAACGACGTGAGGAATCTCTGTATTCCAGTCCGGCCAATCTCGGTCTCTACGAAATCGTAATCGACTGTCTTGTCTATTATCTCCGTTCCATCGGTGAGTCTCTGGAACCTGTATACGGAGTCGCCAACATCAACGACGATGTTGAGGCCGTCGAAGACCTCGTGAGACTTGTATACCTCCTCGAGACTTCCGTCATCGTTTACCTGCTGAACGCGAACCTGGCGGGGGATGTAGGCCCTTATCTTGTGGCTGGTAACAATTGCTTCTGAATCAGATACCTCAGGGGCGATCCCCAGCCCAGGCACAGCGACGGTAATAACAGCCCTAAGCGGACCAAGCGGGTTGCCCGGGGTATCGAAATTGAAGGAATCAACCACCACTCCAGCTTGGTTGTTTGCCGCAACGCCAGAGCCAGAAATCCCAACCTCGCTTCCCGCAGGAAAGAGACTCAGAACGTCCGGGTGGTCTACCCCCTCTACGGGGCCATCAAAGGCCACCGAAAGGGTGTTTGGCGGTACGGTTGTGAAGCTGTTTACTCCGGCAGTTGCCGCCGTGTAGTCATCTACGGCGTCAAAGCCCAGCCCGATCGTGGAGCTCGTCGCTGACTCTGTTATCAGGGGGCCTGTGTAGTTGCTTCCAATAAGGTGGACCAGCCCGGCCTTACCATTGCCAAGGTAGGTGGTTATGTCTACAGAGCCGTCCGTTACGACCTTGAATGGCTTCTCCATCGACAGGACGGGCACATACACAGTGCTAGACGTGACCGTCGAGATCACCTCTCCAGTCCTGTCCGCCACAGGTAGCCCAAGAAGCAGGGCGACAGCTTGCTCTACGGTTGCTTGCTGAGATCCAGTGAAGTACGCGTAGTAAAGCCCGCGAAGTGCGTGGAGATACTCTGGAGACGACTCCATGAAGAAGTCGATCAAGTACCCGAAGTTCCTCCAGGCTGCCTGGTTGTCCAGTCTAGTCACCTCGGCCCACAGAGACCCAGGAGGAACAGTCCTAAAGGAGAGGTGCTCGTCGGAAACTACGTAGTCAGCGTTCTCGTACAGGACGATGGCAGGGCTGGTGATTGCATCCTGAAGCGCTGGAATAGATCGTATTCGACTGTCTATCCTTATCGCGTATGGGAATCCAGCAGATGGTCCAGCCGGAGACATGTACGAGTATCTAAGCGTGAGCACAGTTGCGATGGGAATGGACCCGCCAACAACATGGGTAATTGACCCCGCTTCAAAGTCGACGGTGTAGTCATCTCCGAGCGTGTATATGGTCGAAAGCGCGTTGTGGATGAGCAGGAGCCCATCGTGCACAATCGCGCCGTTTGAGAGCGAGACGGTGGCGCCTGAAGAGCTAAAATTTACAGCCTCACCCTCTACAGTCCCAGACCCAACCACGACCGTGCTTCCGCTTGCGTCGGCGAGAGACGCGGTCGAGTTATTGAGCTTGTAGCTGAGCCACCTATCAACATTGAAGTCTGGGACTGTGTCTACGAAATTAGATATCTGGGCTTCTAGGGTCCCCTGCTCAATCGCGCCAACCGCCTGCACCAAGCCAGTCCAGAACTCGGACAGAATATCCCGGTCTTCTACTGAAAGGTATTCGTAGGCATCGCTTATGTAGCGATGAATGAAGCTTCCGTCGGCCATCAGGCAGTGCCCTGCGTGAGCGTAATGTCACCTGGGAGGATGTGAGAAATTCTAGCGGATAGCGGTCTTTGGTTTGGGTCGTCAGAGAGGTTGTCTGGGATCGTAAGCTCGTCCTCGCTCGGAACGACCTGCATACTTGCATCTGTGTTTTGTATCTCAATCTCACCCTCTATTGGGAGGGTTACCTTTACGGCTCCGTTGTCATACATGGTGTCGACAAGATCCGACAACTCGAGCGTGACGCCAATCCCAAGCGAGTGGACAAACTCTTCTATGGCGGAGAGCATTGTCTCCGTCGTCGTCGTTGCGTCGCCAACGGCAACCTCGTAGTCAATGTTGGCGTGAAAGAGGGCCGGTATCGTGTGTTTTACTAGAACGTCTGCGGCGACATCTCGGTTCAGCGGGTCTGTGGCAAACGTGTGCACTGCGGCTATGTCAGGTGAATACATGAACGTAACCCGCACAAACTTGCCCTGGAGCACGTGATCGAAATCGATGAATAGGTCTTCAACCATCGAAAAGCGATTCTCTGGCTTGACGACCCGAAGCATCCACTGCATTGAGTCGCCTACGCCCCACGGTCCGACTCCAAATCCGGAGTTACTCCATCCTCCGCCTGGTTGATAGTAAACACCAGTAGGCTCGTATGTTATTGGGCTTAGCTCTTCAATCTCCTCAATGTGAAGAAGCGGGACATCTGTGATCGTCTGCAGATCCCTTCCCGCCCTTGGGATCGCACTGAAGTCAATCGAAACAGGATTGTAGAGATAGTCGACCCTGAGCCTTCCATAGATCGCATATCCAAGGCCGACGCCGCCTCCCAAAGCAACCGTGACACCCGGCATTAGCTCGTTTACCGTTATGATGTTTGCGGCAACCGTGGCAACCGTGTACAGCCCATCAGAAGCGGACACCGACCCTCCGTAAGTAGCCTGACTTATGACCACTCTGTCGCCAACAGTTACCCCCAGGCCGACAAAGTTGACTGTGTTGTCTTGTATGGTTTTTGTCGCGGGGGTTATCGAGCCGCTACTGCATACCGTTTCAAAGTAGGCAATCGTTCCGCCGTTTGTTCTGGTTATCGACCCAGCCAAATCTACGGTGTAGTCGCCTGGACTGCTGTACGTGGCCACTTCCGTTGCATTCTTGACAACCACAGATCCAGAGACCAGATTCTGGTGCGACAATGGGATGGCCGGGAGATCAGCCGTTGCCGGGTCTGTGCCGAGAAGTGGGCTCTGTGCACCGAACGTAATGAGCTCGCTTCCGGAAACATCCCTGGTTGTGTCAACCTCCAGGCCAGCTGTGGACGAGAACGTACCGTCTGCCGTCGAGTCTGGCTTCAGCCAGGCGTCCACGTATCCGCCGACATGTACATTTGAGATGATATCTCGCATCATCTCGTCGTCCTTGAAGCCGACAGCGCTTGCCTCTCGTATCGACTCAAAGTTCTCTGTAAGCATCGAAGATATGCCGGGCGATGTGACCAACGTTCGGATCGAGATCGCGTTCTTCGCCCTCTCGATGAACTGAGTATTCGTCTCAGACGAGACGCCGTTTGTCACGGCGTATGGATTCGTTACAGAGGAAACCCCGACAGGCTCGTTCACCATGAGCGTGATCGTGTTGGCAGGTAGATTGAATCCAGCGCCAGATGTGTCGGCAGTGCAGAGGATGTCTATGTAGTAGACCTCTCCGTCAAAGTGTGTGCTCATCTGAGCCTGGGAAACATTAACCGCAAGCGTGTTCTTGAACTCAAAGCCATTTGCGTCCTGAAAGGTCAGAGCGCCCGCGGTGGCAATAAACTCTTGCGCAGAGAAGAACTTGATTCGGATTATCGTAGAGGCCTTAGCTCCAACCTTTCTCTCAACTCGAAGGTTCGAGAGAAGGTAGTCGACCGTGCTCTCGTCAAAGTTGTTTGGTGTGACTGTTTCGAGGACCTGAAGGATCGTCTGAGAGGCAACGAGGGTGTTGATCTCATCTCGAAGTGGCTGCAGAATTACTGACAGCGGTGCGACCATCAGCTCGTAGAACCCGGTTCCGCTAGTCACTGAGATGGTGGGATCGTGCTCTTTGATCTTCTGGACAATGAAGTCAGTAACTGGAAGGGGCATTTGTCTTTCCTAGATAGACAGGGTGTTCACAGCCTCTTGCTGCAAAGCATTCCTGTAATAGACGCTAATGTTCAGGGTGCTGGTTCCATGATCTACCGACACATTCCGAATTGTTAGCTCGTACAGCCTCTCTGAGTCGGGAAGGTTTTCGTCGGTTTGGTCGAGAATTATTCCGTCGCGGACCCGGCGAATAATGTCAGCAACATCGGACGTCAGATCTTCTGTGTTTGTGGTGTTGCCAAGGAACAGGCCTTGTAGGCCGCCGCCGTCATTGGGCCTCAGTGCGTCTGCCCCTGGAGACTTGAGAAACTTCAAAACGATTCTCTGAAATAGCGCGGCCATTCCATCCATCTTTTTCGAGCCGAAGTCGAGCCCAAGCTCTACAGAGCCGTCAGCGAATATGCTCATTAGGTTGATGTCTGTCATGAACAATCCAGCACATCCACTATTGAGAGGACGGTGTCTTTCGTTTTCTCCAGCTCCTCGATGGATGCCTCGAGCTTTTCGAGAATACTCTTAAGGGAGAAGGCGGACTTCTTCTTGAACCGTATCTCTATCGCATTGAACGCGCCCCACATAGGGAGAAGTATCTTGTCGATCTCGTCTGCTATCTCCTGCATTCCCTCGTCGATAGCGCCCTTCAGCGCTTCCTCCAGGCATTCGATTGCAGTTCCCAGGTAGGTCCACTGGAGGGGCGAGCTGTCCATGAAGCTATCGAGGTTTGCCATCTCTAGCATGTCGGACGCCCTGTCCATAGAGAGGGCCTCGAGTAGGCCCATGAGGATGGTGACTATTGCGTCCCCCGGCGACGGTGGCGCGGACAGGTAGTGATCCATCGCCTTGACAACCAGGTGCGCGTGAATCACCGACTCGTCGAGCCTCGAGATCTTGTCTCTGTTTCCAGCAAAGGTCTCAGCCAAGGCCGCGCCCTCTAGCGTGTAGTGGGTTAGGCTTACTGGATCTCCTGCCACGGGAAGAAAATTACCCATTGTGACGAACGACAGCTCGCCAAGCTCACTTCCAGACGACGCCACAGCCACGTAGTCGACCATATCCCTAAGCTTGCTTGTCCTGACGTCGTCGAGAAGGTTCTCGGCAAGAGAGACGACCCTGTTCGCGGCCAGGGCTCCAGTGTTCACGTTCTCTATCCCGGCTGCTATGTGATCGCCTGTGATGGACTTCAGCATCGCGACTGAGTGGTTGTAATGAGTGATCATCGTCAGGTTCATCTCTTGGGCTTCGCGCACCTCGGGCGGAAGCTGAGCGATTAGAGCCTTTGCGATGTTCAGGTCTCTGACCCACGGGAGAATCGCGTAGGCGATGTCCTTTGCCGACGAATACCTTGACGCGTTTATGAGAGATGCATGCGTCTCTGACAGGAGAGTCAGCACTCTCTTGAGCATTGACTCCTGGAAGTTCAGCATGGTGTCCGCTGAGTCGCCCGTGATTGCCACCTGGAACGCGAGCACGAGCGTGTTCAGCTTCTCCCCGTCTTGCTTATACTGAGCGATGGTGGACTTCATCTCGTTCAGATAGAGGCTGGCCCCCTGGAGAAGTGCCCCGACCCCAAGGGACGCAAGGACCCCCACTGCATCCGCCCCATTTGCCGCCGGCGGGGCAAGGAGAGCCAGGGCTGCGTCAATCCTCTCGATCGCCCTGTCTGCAGAGGTTTGCCGAGCCTCTGAGCCCTGCTCTACTCGATAAGACATGCTCTGGACGAGCCTTACAGCCTCAGCCACCTCAGCAGCCGCTGCGGCCATGTTCTCGCGGATCTCTTCGCTATCTACTCCAGTCTGCTCAAGGGCCCCCAGAACGCCGCCTACGCCCTCACAGAGGAACTTCAGGCGACCAGCAGAGGCGATCTTCAGTCCGCACTGTGTGACTATCTTCAGGGCCAGTATTCGAACGAGATGAAGCTTTGAATCCGAATACGCTATGAAGATGAACGCTGCGATGGCCTTTATCGCATCTTGAATTGTACGGACGCCGAGAAGCTGATTCTCCAGTATCGGTATGACGTCTGGGGAGACCACGCTTGTGATCTGCATCTTCAGGCTGTCTATAAGAAGATCGTCGACCCCGAGATCTCCCGGAGCCTGTGCTACTGCGGCAAGGACGTCTTCTACGGTTGGCTCAACAGCCAGGTCGGCCAGTTCGGACCATATATCCTGATACGCAAGGGGGAAGTTCGCCAGCTTGAGGCCGATCTTCTCGACCTCCTCTACCACATACTCGGCAAAGGCCGCTGGCGCGCAGCAACTCATGTTCTGTACTTCTCGATTGTCTTAGCTATGCGCCTCTTGATCGCACGCACCCTGTTTGGGGTGATGTTGAGCTTCTTGGCAATATCGTTGTTGTCCTCGAGCTCTTTCTTTCCAAAGAGCCCATATGTGTGCTCCAAGACCTTCCTGGCCTCTTGGTCCAGCGTCGGATGCACATAGTGAATCAATGACATCGCTTCAGACGAAGACGTTCCGTGCGGAGACTCATCCAGCCCCTCTTGCATCGTGAGAGAGGCCCTGGACTCCGTTCGTATCAGCTTGATCTTCTTCTCATCCCAGCCGAGCTTCTGGGCTATCTCGAAGTCAGTAGGCTCTCGGCCGAGCATGTCTTCTAGCTCGTCCTTTGTGATCGCATACGTTCTGGTTGCTGCAATCCGCTGCTCTGGTATTCGAGCAATTGGGGCATATGTGTTGACGAACCTGGACGTCTTCTTCAGATAGCTGTTTGTGAGCCAGGTGTTCAGTTGTGACTTCTCTGGCTCCCAGGTGTCCAGGCCCCGCTTGAATTGCTTGACCATCTCGGCCTTGATCGCACTGTGCGGCAGGGGATTGTCCTGCATGAAGCGCCTGGCTTGAGAGTTTATAAGGCGCCTGTAGCCGTCTCCGTGCTCTCCCCCGTTAAGGAGCAGGCGGAAGGCCTCCTTATCCTGGGTGTCCCTCCACCTCTTCCAGATCTCCAGCTCTGCCGCCCTGTCTGCCCTGAACTTCTTCGGCTCATCCTTCGCCTGGAAGCTCTGCTCAACCAGCTTTCCACCGGAGGGGAGCTTCCCTTGCGAGTCGGACGAAAGAGAGAAGATCTCCAGCTGCCCCTTCGCCGGCTTCTTCTTTCTCGCAGCTGTCTTCTCTTCTTCGAGGTCTACAGGAACGAATCCCTCTAGCTCGAACATTTGTGAAAGATTATCCACGGAAAGCCCTCCTCGCCTTCAGCTCGGAATAGTAGTTCATAGCTCGCTCTCGGCGAACCCTGTAGACCTCTTCGAAGGTCATCGGGTATGAGAGTCTACCTGTTCCCAGGTCTTCTATGATCTTCCTTGAACGCCTTACCTTGACGAAGTTTTCTTCTTTTCCGGCAAAGTCAGCATCGTTCTCTGCGTTCTCTGCGATCTCCTTGGCCTCTTCGACCATTGCCTTCCACTTCTCTTCTTCGAACTCGAAGTTTTCTGGATCTCCCTCGAAGCACCCTCCGGAGTAGAAATCACCGCCGCCCTTGGCTTCGCATCCGAGAAACTCGTAGAGCTCAGCGATAGTCACCAACCTTCTGCGAGTGAACCTGTCGATGAACTCTGCCCTCAAGCCGCCCTCAGAGGCCTGAAGGAATTTCTTCCTCAGAACCTCCGCCCCTCCGCCGTCCTTCTCGTTCCAGAGCTCGAGATCTCCAGGGATGCTCGCAGAGTCGAAATTAGACTGTGGCCCGTCATACGCGCACGACACGACCGGCGCGCCAAGTAGCGCTCGGTAGTACTGGCTGAGCTGGCCCGGGTTGTCGGGCTTCGCGTCCTCCCAAGAGTATCTTGCTGGGTTTCCAGCTAGCCACCCGGTAGCGAACCATGGCGGAACCTTGGGAGACCCTTCTCTGAAGAACTGAGACATCAAGACGCCGAACTGTGAGGCCTCTTGGATGATTGGGGTTCTCTCTTCGCCCTTTCTAGCCGCATCTGAAATCCCCTCGGACGTAACGCCAGGAAGAGTGATGGCATCTCCGACGACCAGGTAAGGCCTAGATCCGCCCCTCTTTCTCTTTTCGGCCTTTGGATTCAGCGACCTGAGAGCCTCCGCTCCGCCTTCAACGCCAAACTTCGCGGCAAGGGACTTGAATGAGTCCCCACGCTGCACGACATACTCTGAGGTCTTTGACATGTCGATCAGCGGGACGGTGAGGACTTCTCCCGGATGGACGAGGTGCTCGGTGCCTGCGTCTTTGTGTCTTGGCATCGGTGTGCCATCCGGCATCTCTCTATCCGCATCGTAAAGCCATTTGTTGTCTGGGTGCTCGAGCACGGCTATGAGAGACGTCTTGTAGAGCGCTACGATCTTACGAACATTCTCGCCCTTCACGATGGTGTGCAGAACGACGTCGCCCTCTTCCTCCTCCTCCTCCTCCTCGCCGCGCTTGGGCGCATTGAGGTCTTCCTCGTCTAGGTATCTTGCATGGATTATGTTGTAGGTCGTTCCGTCAGACCCAGAAGCGCTTGCTGAGTGATCTACGCTCAAGAGATACCCAGCCAGGTGCATTCCGGCCTCTGAGTCGTCAAGGACTAGGACCGGGAAGCCGGGAACAGCCCTGATGTTGAGCGGCCCAGTGACAGAGAGGCCTCGGCTCTGATACCTGGACTTCAAGAACTTAGCGTCGAGAACCTCCTGCACGAAGTTCTGAATCCCCTGCTGCTTTTCGTCTGGCTCTTCCTTGTCGTCCAGTCTCCCTGGCGCGACCATTGATCCAACGTTTTGGTAAAGAATCCCTCTGAACTTCTCTTCGTTGGTTATGAAATGCCAGGGGCCGTTCTTTGGCATGTCTCCCTCTGGCTGCTCACCGTCCTTGGTGGAAGACCCTTTCTCCTTCTTTGCCCCCATAACGTTCGTTGACTCGCCAAGGTCCACAAACGAAGCAATGACATCCGGCGCCCACGTCACCAAGCCTTTGAACTTTTTTTCCTGCGTGTCCATGATCGCTGGCGTCGGATAGGCCTCCTGCCGCGTCGGCTCCATCGCATACATTCGCTGATAGCTAAGCTGATTGAGCATGTCCGGAAACAGCACGTTGCATGACGGCGCCGGCACAGCCCAGATGTGCGGCTTGATCAGCACGTTTCCTGGGGCAGCTATTATCCCCTCAAAGTCCCTTGCCATGGTCTTGGAGGAGTCCTCTTCCTCCCCAACGCCGTTGTCCTTTCTCTTGACTGGAGCGGTCGGCGTGAAGGACGGCGCCAGAACCTCGGACAGGTCGTGCTGAATCATCTGCAGGAGGACTGCGACGACCTGAATCAAGTTTGTAGTCCCGGTTACCTTCTGTAGCGCCCCTCGATAGAGCGCCCCGAACGTAGTCTCGGCAAAGAGCTTTCGAAGGCTCTCTCCGGACGGAATCGCCATGATTCGGTCTGTAAGTCGCCATCGATTTCTCTCTGTTGAGTAGAAGGAGCACGTGTTTCCAAAGAGCTCAAAGATGTTGATGAAGTACTCGAGGAAGTTCTCCTGGTCTTCGCTTTCATACTGGTCCGAGTCTTTCTCCTTCATCTTTAGAGTCGGAACCAGGACTGCATCCTCCATCGTGGGCTTCTTCTTGTCTCCACCCTTCTTGTAGCTCTTGGCTATTTGTCCGAGAACGAAGGATTGGATGCCGATGTGCCCCTGCCACTTAACGTCTACGCCGCTGTAGTTGTTGGTTATAATCTGCTCGATCATCCCGGCATTTGCAGACATGTCGGACCAGTACTGCTGGGTCTGCTCCCACACGTGGCCGAGCCCTTTGCAGATAAGCTGAATAGATCTGGTGCCGGCGGCATGTATTGCATAGCCGGTTCCAATGATGAATCCCTCGAAGATGAGCGCAAAGCCGCGCTGGCCCTCGTGGTCGAGCCTCTCTACTGGATACGGCGCAAGAGACCTCTCCGCCTCCGGGTACCCGTACTCCATTATCCTGTCTGGGTCCACCATCTGAGGAGATGCTGTGCTTCGTATGGGATCTGTAGAGAAGAGAGCTACGTGAGTTCCTGGCGCCAGCTCTCTTGCGGCCTTGGACGGGTTCACATCCAGCACGCAAGACGAGACGCCGCTCACGCCACCCTTGGCGCTCCACGCACTGATCTCGATTCGTATGCCCTCGATGTACGCCACTGCCTTGACGTCCGAGGCCTTGATGGTCGCCACGCTAACTCCCGCTTAGTATCGATTCGATCTGCTCTCCAACCGCCTCGTCCGTTCCGGCCACAGCCTCCTTCGCCTTCTCAGTCGTATACGCCAGGGTCTTTTCTTCGGCCACGATGTCGCCCTCTTCGTTGACAGAAAGAGTTGTTCCACCAGCCTCTATGGCCTCGATGATCGACTCTGTTCGTATCAGCTCTACATGAGATATCAGCATAGAGAAGTTGAACGGAACGGCGTGTGGGCTCACGGAGTTGAAGCTCCTGCTGGTCCCCATCATGTATCCGTATATAACCTTGCCTTCGTAGGCAAGCTTGAGCTGAGAGCCAAGCTCCGCACACTTGGTCCCTCGAAGGAACCTGTTGTAGAGATACTCCCACTCCCCCACCCAATTCTCATTCTTCGAGTTGATGAGTAGGCCGCTGAACTGCCAAATCCGCGGCTTGCGTCCGAACATGTGTGCCCACACCGTTCCTCCGAAGCTCTCGACGATATGAATCTTCTCCAGGTCCGACTCCTGGGCGCTAGTCAAGAAGAAGTTGGTGTGCGGTGGAATGACATCCAGGTGGGACTCTGCCGGAGCCCCTTCTTCTGCAGCGTCGAGATTCCTTACGATCACCTGAAGCTTTGCTGGAGTAGACTCCTCGTCCTCGTTCGTGAACGGAAGAATCGTCCTGTGTCCGCGGTATCCGCTGTACTTGTTTATGAGGTCGATCTTAGCCTGAGCAGCAGCCTTCTTCTTGTCTAGCTGCCTCTGAGCCCTTCTGTCAGAGCGAGCCTGAGCCCTGGCCTGCCTTGGCGACATCGTCGCGCCCTGCTCGGCCGTGACGGTTGTCGCAGACTGGGTTATGTTTTCCGCAGTGCCGTTAGTTACTGTAGACGTTCCGTACATGACTACAGTGGCCCGCTATAGAATGAGACGTCCTGTAGGTCATCGTAGTACCTGGCGACGGACTTGCGGATAAACTCCATGCGGATGCTTTCTATCAGAGCTTGCGCCCGGTCTTCGACCAGGTTCTCTACGTTGTAGTTCTCGGTGGTATGCACCTCGATACGTAGATCTCCAAGCTCCGTATTCTCGATGACTGTCGCTACGGTCGTGGTCGTCATTGACTAGTCCTCCTCGGGCTTGGTTTTCTTATGAATTGAGCCAGACAGCCGCCTCACGGACTGCGAAAGAAGCAGGACTGAGTTGTACAGTTCGCGCTCTGTCGCGTCCACACCAGCTGCGACTGGGACGGTCTGGCCCTTCTTTCTGTATCTATTTCGGACCTTCTTTGGTGTGAGGTCTTCGACGAGATCTAGGTCGACGAGCCCAGCGGCCTGGTCGTCGATATAGGACGCAACCTTGTCGGCGCTGGTCCTGTGCAAGAGGCTCTGCTGGGCATCCGCCTCCATAGTGCCAAGGGCCCATGAGGCCTCTTGCCCTCGCACAGAGAGCTCGACATCTCCGGGCAAGTACATCCCGCCGCCAATGCGTCTTTTGCCCTCCGGATTGACGGCCATGTGCGACCCCCCTCGCCCCCCATAGAATGCTGACGCGTTTTCGGTGGCGTTGGCGATGCCGGTGGCGCTTAGATACTCTGGCGCCCCTGGATCCCAGTGATAAGCTTTTGTTGCATCTGAATACCTGATGGTTCCAGTATCAACGAGTGCTTGCTCTGCCTGTCGCCTGGCTTCGAGCGGGCCAAGTCCAGACCCAACCAGCCGCCGCTCAACGTCGGCAATCATGTCATCTGGTCTCTTATATATGAGGAGCGCCCCGCCAGCGGAGTAGTCGGTAGCCTGCTGTACTGATATATTCCCCCCACCCGGAAGGCGAAACGTTGTTCCATCCTGCTCATAGGGCTGGAGGTGCGGCTGAGTCCCGCCCCAGAAGTCCCTCCCGCTTCCTATGTTCTTCTCTACCTCCCTGGTCCAGGCCGAGGACGGCCCTGGCGTCCTGCCGATCATCATCCGCAGCTGGGCATCAGCTCTCTCCTGATCTGTCATTCCCTGAAGCGCGTTGTAATCTTCATGCAGTGGCGACATGGGGCTCTGAGCTAGCATGGTCTCCCCATATTCGATGGCGGCAGTCCGTCCAGCTGATCGAGACCTGGATAGCCCCACAATCGCGTTGTAGGACTCAACGCCGCCAGAGCCCACCACCTCGCCCTGCTCATTTACACCAAGCTGCATAGCTGCCAGCCAGCTCGCGTGCTCGTCACCGTGCTCCGCAATCCACCCTGCTCGAAGATCCTTCGCGTTTTCTTCGTAGCCCTCGCCAACAAGATCAGATGCGGCATCTCCAACAGCGCCGTGGTAGCCGACCGCGGCCGTCCCAATGCCGGCGACCGTGGCTATACCAGCTGCCCCAACCAGGCTCATCCCTCCGGTGAACGGAGCGAGGCCCCAAGCCAGGGCCGCGAGCCCTCCACCGATAGCGCCAGCGGCACCGAAGCCCGTCGCAGCGCCCAGTCGCGCATGTTGCTGCACAACTGCGAGGTCTTGCGTGCTAGATCGACCGTGGAGCCTGTCGTAGACTCTCCCAAGAGCCTCCTCCCTCTTTGTCCCGGCTGCTGTGGCCAGGGCTTGATGAACGCTTAGTCCAGCCACCGCTTCTGGCTTGACGAAGTCATGGCCCATGCTCTCTGTAAAGGTCCTCATCGCAGCAACGCCAGTCGGAGTTGTTATGTCCGCACCAATTGCCCCAGCAACGCCACCAAACCCTTGCGTCCTGAATATGTTTGCGATGTCTTCATGGCCGCCAGCCACAATTCGATGGCGCCTTAGCCGCGCAAGCTGCTGTCCGTAGTCGTTGCCTCGATTGTCCTTTATCTTCTGATAGTCAGTGTCCCAGCCCTTGGACACTGCAGAATCGGCCTGGGCTTGCGCTTCGTATATCTCGTTGACTGACGCATAGCTCCCAGGTGAAAGCTCGATCATCCCTTCCCCGCCAGTAGGGCTTCTCTTCACCCTAAGACTGTCTATCGTCCTGCCAAAGTGCCCAGACCAGCCCCTGTTGGCGATGCTCAACCCAGACATACCGGAAAGCGTCCCTTGCAGATCACCGGTGACTGACATCTTGACGAGGTCTCTCGGGGCGCTGAGCGGAGCATCTGCTCCGGCCATTCCAAGCACCCCCTGCCCCCTGCTAAGCCTTGCCGATATCCCCCCGCTTATCGCGTCACCCACATCCATGAACGGCTCGACTACGCGCCTGTTTATGTATGCGTCTACTGTGTCTCTTATTCTCCCCGGGAGCACGCCTGGTCCAGCGGTTTGCTCATGCATCGCATGCTGACGTTCGATCTGAGCGTCGATCAGCTGGCCCTTGCTTGGCCCTCCGCCGCCCCCACCCTTGGCTGCCCTCTGTTGCGCCCTGGCCCACGCCTCCGCCTGTGGAGCACTCATCCCCATCTGCTGGGCTTGGTAGAACAGGATGTCGCCTACATCTGCCCCCATCTGGTCCGCAGCCATGGTGGCCATCTGGACGTTGAACTTCCCCTCCATCTGCATCCGCTGCCCCGGAGACAGCTTTCCGACGCCAAGGGCTCGGTTTCTAGAAAACGAGAAGAAGTCGCCAGAGCTAGCAAGGTTTCCGGCGCCCATGGACATCAGGCCCATTGGATCCATCCCGCCGCCGCCGCCCATCGCGGTTCCGCCTTGCCACATACCGGCCTGCATGGCGACTCCTGCGCCTGATTGCAGGAAGTTGATGTTCGAGCCCATGAGCATCTGAGCAACTGCGGTTTTTCCACCAGCCTGGTGCATGTACTCGCCAGAGAGCCCCAGGCCGCCGACCATTCCTTGTGTCTGGATCGCCTGCCAGAACCCACCGCCACGAGCCATGCCCGTGCCATTGAACATTCCAGAGCCCCACATGCCGGTATTGATGAGGCCTCGTATCTTGCTGGGGTCTCCGCCGCCCATTCCGGCAAGGGTGGTGATGGCTCCAGATCCAACGCCAGCGCCCTTGAGCTGTCCGATGACAGCCATTCCCTCTGCGAGCGACGTATTCAGTACGGTGGAGACCTCTTGAACCTCAGCGGTGAGCTTTCTGAACTTTTTCAAGTACTCCTGGGGAGACCCGCCGCCCTTTACGTGGCCAGCGATGTTCATCATGTCCTCTGTGTTCATCAGAGGATTGTTCAGCTGCATGCCGTATATGGCTCGCTCGGCAGATCTTGATCCGCTAGAGCTCATGCCGGACGTAGATCGAATAACGTCCTGGAGCATGTTGCGCTCGCCCATGATTGTGGACGCACGCTCGCCGATTGCACTGACCGCCATGAAGCCGCCGACGCCGACGGCGAGGCCTGGGATCGTGCCAAAGGCAGCTCCGGCAAAAGCCCCGCTCACTCCACCAACAGCCAGCCCGCCAAACTCGCTGGCAAAGCCAAGGCCAGCCCCAGCAGCGCCTCTTCCCACCTGAGTGGCGAACTGGCCTCGAGCTGCCGACTGCCACGATGATCGACTGACGCCCATTGGCGACCCAGCCATAGTGGGGTGGAAGGTGGTGAACGCAGCCGTCCCGAAGTTCATCGAATGGGCGCCGCCGTAGTACTGCGCTCCTTGTCCCGCGGGAGATCCTATGCGCGAGGCCATCTGTTGGCCCGAGAACGCCATGTCTCCGAACAGCTGACGTGTGTGCGTCATCGACGGGGCAGGACCCATAGCCCCCATCGACGAGTCCATCTGCATGTCGACCATCTGCAGGTCGGACATCGCCTGGCTGGTGTCGATGTTTACTTTGTAGTCGATCGTCTTGGACATTTGCTCAGTCTACAGCGTGAACATAATCAAGCCTGAAACGGCATAAGAAAGACAGAAGAAAGACACGCACTGCGTCTCAGCATCCTGCTGGGACCGATCGTGTGTCTGGATTGAAAAGGAGAACTGTTATGGCAAGCAAGCGCCCAAAGAAGAAGACGCTCGCAACGAAGAAGGCTGAGGCGTCCAAGGCTGCAGCGACCGAGGCCGCTACTGCGACCGAGGCCGCTACTGCGACCGAGGCCGCTGCTGAAGATTCGCAGATCACCGAACTTCAGGGCAAGCTCGCCGATGCGGCTAGCAAGCTCAAGAAGTTGAGTCGAGATCTGAGGGATGCGAGGAAGACCGCACTGGATGCGACGGCGACGGACGACCTGTACTCGGACCTCCGAGATGCTGCGAACGAGGTGATCAACGCCTCTGGTGGCGACCAGGAAGCTGGCGTCAGCAAGGCGGCCCAGCTTCGGCTGGTGGTCGAGAAGTTCCAGCAGCCGAAGCTGAGCGAGAGCACCGAGAACATCCAGGACGTTCTCGGTCAGCCGGACATCGTCAACGGCGTCAGCCGCTGGCGACGGGTCCTTCCCGGCGTCACCGCCCTCCAGGATGCTGGGATTGCCGCTGGCGGGAGCGGGAGGCGGGAGATCGTCTCGTTCGAGATCCCCCTCGTCGTTGGCATCTCCAGCGGCAAGGGGCTCCGGTGGGAGATCTGCGTGCAGATCACCCGAGCGCCGGGAGGGGCCTTCCGCCTCGTCCAGCACTCGACCTGCGCCGCTGAGGCGAAGCCGGACATCGTGATTCCACGATCGGAGACGATCAAGAGGATCCGAGTACCCGCTCTCTGCGGAATGAACAAGAGCACGCCGATGGAGCGTGCCACGGCAGCGTCGAGCGAGCTCGGCGTCACGACGGTTCGGATTCAGTACCCGGATGGAAACATCTGGACTGGTCCGAGGGCTGCAGAGTTCGACTCTGCGCTTCTCCGCCTCGCGGAGCAGACGCGCGCTGAGATCACCGCTCAGGCCTGACCCCAGACGCCTTCTGGGTGCGATTTCACGAGCAGCCGGACATTCCCCGCTTCGGCGGTGGTCTGTTCGGCTGCTTCGTGAGTCACACATTTTTTCTTAGCTTTCCAAGCGGTGCGCCACTTTTCTTTTTAGCCAGATACTTTTTACCAAGCTCGTCTCCAATTCCGTGCACGGTGTAGATCTTGCCCTTCTCTTCTGCGAGTATTTCTTCGGCCCTCTCTGCGGCAGCGTCTCTGTCAAGCGCTCTGAAGGGCGCTAATAGCTCCCCGTACTTTTGAAACATCTCTGATATCGATGTCTGGGTCTCTTGCACTCCCTGTAGCTCTCCGCTGGCAGCAACAGCGCTCAGTATAGATGTAGCGCACTGCACCATGAGGTTGGTCTTGAGCATGTCTGCGGCGCGCATCCTGTCATGAGCCATTCTCACGACAAGCTCTCTGGCCGATCCAAACTCAAGCTCGACACCCTTCGCGAGCATGCACGCTCTTGACCAGGCCCGGGGTGAGCTCAGGATTTTTTTATGCGTCGCTCCTTCGAGAGCTCGAGCTCAACCCCGCGACACATTGCGTTGTACCTGTCCTGGATCAACGTAAGAACACCCTCTGACATGGCCTCCAGGGTGGTCCTGGCCTTCTCGTCATCCAGCTCTCCGCCCATCCAGCTGACGAGCGCCTTTACCATTACCTGCATGCGCTGCTCTGCCTGAAAGTCGGCGTTGAGCACCTTCTTGCCATCGGCGTACTCGCTCATCTTCTTTGCGATGTCGTTGTTGTCTTTGGCCTGAAGCGTTCTCAGCTCGAACTTGATTCGATCGCCAAAGAGAGTGAATCCCTTCTTTGCGTAGCCATTGAACAGGTATGACTCGAGGTCGTCGTCTTCCAGTCGAACTATCTCATCGATATCAACTGGCCAGCCGCACAAAGAGCAGTATCGCCATTTCTCCTCGACCTCCGACTCGCATACAGAGCACTTAGCGGGGCCCTCGTCTGCCGCCTTGGCCGTGTCGCCCAGCGCCTCTGTCGGGCCTGCCGGCTTTCTAAAAGAAGAGGGGGCTGGCCCTGCCTTTGGGGTTGCTATCGTCATGTTGGTCTCCTGTGGTTGGCTCGTCATGTTGGTCTCCGGGGTCCTTACTTTCTCGAGGGTATAAGCCAATCAGAAAGAAAGGAGGTTTACATGCCTGAACCTTGGAAGTTTATCGAAAAGAACTGTCCCCCGCCGGGAATGGTTCGGTACTTGAAATCATCTCTCGGCGTAGGCGATGTGATCGATGGTGGTGATCCGTCCCTCGTATTCTGCGTCCTATCAGCCGCGTCATTTGTTAATTGGATGAAGCACACCAACGGCACCCTATGGCTTCACAGAGTATACGGGGTTGGCCACGAGTCGCCCGGTCCCTTTGACATTTTCAGAATAAAGGAGGCTGGCAAGTCCGTAACCCTAGATCCAACGAGGGTTTGGATATGGAGCAAGCTTAGCCCAGACCGGCATACCGGAGACGCCCCAAAGACATCGTCTGACTGGGTGTCCACTCACGTGGGAAACTACATATCCCACGTGTCCATAACAGAAAGCATGCTCGGAGCTGCCGGCCTGTCCGAAGCTGATTTCGAAAACAAAGAAACAGTTCAGAGGGCCAGAAACCAGTTCTTCAGAGCTGTCGGGGCCTTGTGCGCTCGTTGGATCATGTCCGAGGAGGGAGGGTGCTGGGCTGCCCCGGACGGCTCCGTAATCTCGGCGGTCAAGAAGATGAGGGGTGAAAGGCTTTACTCCTATTCGCACCCACAGAAAGGGATCTTGCCGATACTCGAGCCGGCTGTGGTCGAACATGCAAAAGAAGGGGCTGAAAACTCGTGCGAGGACTGCGGGGTTTTTATGCCATGCACAAAGAAGCTGAACGGCGCTTGGGCCTGCGCATACTGCGCTGCCTACCTGTCTCAGGATTTCTCGAAACATGACTTGTGCGAGAGGTGCGACCTAAGTGACTGCAGTCACTGGTCGGAGTTCAGAGGCGAGTACAACTCGAAAGGATGGATCATATGAGGATGAACGAAGCAAGAAAGGTCGTGATCGACCTAAACAAGAAGCACATTCTTGTGGAAGCAGACAGGCCAGCCCTTGAAGCTCTGCAGAATGTAATTGGAAGCCTGAGACTCGACCGCGCGCTAAACCGCGCCCGATGCTCCAGGTCTCCGCACAACCTGATGCGAATCCGTGGGATTTTTGGGAGGGTGATGTACAAGCCCTCATGTCTTCCGCTCCTCCGGGAGATGCGATCTGACTACAAGGACTTCATGGAGCTCTCCAAGATGGGGGGGGAGGTTATCGAGGGGAACTCCACAATATCTCATCGATGGAAGGTTCCTCCGTTTCGTCACCAGGAGCTTCTTCTGTCGTACGCAATCACAATGAAGCACGCGTGCATATTTGCTGATTGCGGTGCTGGCAAGACTGCAGTTGGCGTCAGCCTTGTTGAGTGGTTCAAGCACATGAACGGGGGCGTAAAAGCTCTTGTTGTGTGTCCACTCTCGATAATTCAAAAGGCCTGGGGGGAAGACATAGAGAGGTTTAGCGACCTCAACTGGACGTCCCTATGGTTTCCGTCAAAGGCGCCGACGGTCGGACAGAAGAGAGCGGGGATCACTACCGGAAAAGAGCTTGGCCTTCACCTTCGCAAGGAGGAGCTTGCCAGGAGCGGGATTGACGTTTGGGTAGCTAACTACGAGACAATCCAGAGGCCTGACTTCGTCCTACCCCTTACTGCCAAGGGGTTTGACATCGTCATTGTAGATGAGGCGTCTCTTATCAAGAACCACACGACCAAGAGGTTCAAGGGTCTCGTCAAGATCTCAGAGGCTGCAAAGCACAGGCTTGTCCTCACTGGAACTCCAGCTCCAAATGGGGTGCTAGATCTCTGGAGTCAGTTCTATTTCGTAGACAGGGGGATGACCCTGGATCCGAACTACTTTGACTACAGGACCGAGGTTGCCTCGCCAATACGGCTCGGAAACACCGGGCTCACCAAGTGGCAGACGAAGCCGAATATCTCGAAGAGTCTGGTTCCGAAGATCTCCAGGAGATCTGTGTCGATCAAGCTGACTGACTGTGTAGACCTTCCGCCAATCACTGTCGTGGAGCGCCCTGTTCATCTTCCGAAGGAGAACAGGCGGGCTTACGGTCAGATGAGTAGGCAGTTGTTCGCTGAGATAGAGCAGAGGGTCTTGTCTGTGAATAACCAGCTAGCGAAGATCGCAAAGCTGCGGCAAATCACTGGCGGGTACTTGTACGACACAGAGCACGGTGGAGACATCGTTGGCTTTAAGTCAAATCCGAAGCTCGACGAGCTCGAGCTAGTGCTGGAGGAAATCGGCAACAAGGACGTTATCGTCTGGGCCGAGTTCCAATCAGAGATAGAGGCGATCCTCGAGAGGTTCAGCCACAGGAATCCCATCGCACTGTATGGCGGGTCCGGCGGCCAGGTCTTGAAGGATGAGGCGTTCGACAAGTTCAGGGGCGACCCCAGCTGCACTCTCTGTGTGGCTCACCCGCAGAGCGCAGGAGTTGGACTCACGATGACGTGGGTTCAGTATTCGATCAGCTATTCGATCAGCTACAGGTATGACGACGACTATCAGAAGAACCGGCGGATCTACCGTCCCGGCCAAACCAACCCAGTCGTCTTCATGTACCTGTACTGCCCGGATACTGTCGACTCGACGATGCTCTCCTGCGTTAAGTCTAAGAAGAGCCTTTCAGACATGCTGACCCCAGGGTCCTTCGACCCATCGATCTTCAAGGAGGTGAAATGAACACTGTTCAAGAAATAGAGGCGTCTATCGGACAGGTCGACAGGTCGATTGTTTCGCTTGTCGGCTCTGCAAAGAAGGTGTCCGGCAGGGTCCGGGCAAAGAAAATGATTGGGTCTCCAGCAAACCTTCAGGCCATTGTCCTCGCCCTCGAAGAACTGCAAGGCGCAGTCCGAGAGCTTGGTGGCCCGTTGGCTGAGCTCTTCGAGTTGCCCGAGAAGCCCAAAGATGGTTAGCTGTTCTGCAATCCGGTGGTTAGGCTCCCTGGCCACCGGACTAACCACCGACTAACCATCCGAGCAATCTCGCTGTGATTCTAGCAACTTACCCCTTCTTCTTCTTCTTTTAGATGGTTAGATGGTTAGTTATAGGTAGTCTCTACGTGAAGAGAATGGATGCGCTGTGGGTATGAAGCTGTGGGTATAAGAGCGGTAGTGCCTCTCTTATATATACAGGGGGGTGCATACCCTAACACTAACCATCTAACCATCAAACTAACGCAACTCGCTGAATCTATAGCGTTTTCGCTGATGGTTTCTATGGTTGTTTGTGGTTTTGGAGAAACCACTACCACCTACTAGAACCATCTTTCGGCAGAGGATCGCTGCCAAGAAAAGGAGGACTCATGGACAAGAAGGAGAAGCTCTCTGTCTACAGGGATCTGTTTCGAGGCCGCGACGACGTGTTCGCGGTCTACTGGGAAAATATGCGAGGCCGGAAGGGATACTCCCCCCTGAAGGACGACGACGGAGGCTACCAATCTCTGACGGATGAGATTCTCGTAAGTCACATGCGCGGAGATAGGCTTGTTGGGATCTACCCGATCAAGACCGACAACACGGTCTGCATGTTCGCAGTGGACTTCGATGACCACGACGGAACAAGGGACGCCTTCACAGACGTCCTGTGCTTCTGGAAGCACCTGAACGCAAGAGGATGGGATGTTTACGTAGAGCGGTCGAAGTCTGGAACTGGGTACCACCTGTGGGGATTTCTGGAGGGCGACTGCCCGGCATGGAAGATTCGTGGGGTCCTGTACTCAATCATCAAGGACGCTGGGCTCATCCCAGAAGAGTCATCCCAGCAGTCAACGTTCGACCGAATCTTTCCAAATCAGGACATGTTGAAGGGCAAGGGGCTCGGAAACCTCATAGCTCTTCCTCTCAACGGGGCCCACCTGAAGGACGGAAACACGGCATTCATAACCATGCCGAAGGGCGAGAGCATAAAGGACCAGTTCGGCTTTCTGAAGTCGATGAAGAAGATCCTCTCGTCGTTGATCGACGCAGAGGTAGCAGACCATGACGTTGTGGAGCCCGGGAACGAGGCAAGGGATGAGCCCATCAAGCAGATGGATCGACCAGGCCTGGCAAGGGTTATAGAGAACTGTGACTTCATAAAGCACTGCGAGTCGTCGGCAGAGTCTCTTCCCGAGCCTCTTTGGCATGGGATGATCATGAATCTGGCGAGCTTTGACGGCTCAGACGATGTGATCCACAAGCTCTCTGCTCCGTACTCTGGATACTCTGCCGACGAGACGAACTCAAAAATTGATCAGGCAAGAGAGGCTCTGCTCGAGGTCGGCCCGCACACCTGTGCAAAGCTGGCAACGATCGGCTTCCCGTGTCAGAGGAACTGTAGGTCAAAGCACGGATTCAAGAGCCCGTCTGGATGGGGCTTCAAGAAGGAGAAGCCTTCGCTTGAGAAGATACTTGAGAAGATAGACAGGATTGTCATAGGAGACGACTCCGCTCGAGTTGCAGTGGCGAGAGATATGATCGAGACCCTTGCCGAGCTAGAGGAGCTCGAGCAGGCAATCGCAATAGCGGCACTGGGAAAGAAGACGAAGTTCTCCGGCTCTCTTCTAAAGAGAGAGCTCGAGACGCACAAGAAGTCCAAGTTCAGAGCTGACTTCTTGAGTGGCGGAGGGGGCGGCCCAAACCCGAACATTCCGCTGTTCCAGCGACTGCAAGCCTACAAGGCGAGCAGGAACAGGAATCAGCCGTTCGATCCGCACGTCTTTACCGGCCTTGTCTTCGACTGGATGACAGCCAACGGGTCTCAGTTCTATGCGGCGCCAGAGGTTCAGTACCTGTTCTTCGACGGTGTCGTTTACGAGATAGGAGACAACCTCCAGTTTAATTCGTTGCTAGACAGAAAGGGGCACTTGAGCAGGCACATCACGCTGGACAGGTGCGCCTGGGATGGATTGAAGTCGAGGTGTGTGGAGCATGGGCAGAAGATCAGGACCATGTCCTGGATGCACACAGACAGGGTGAACGATCGGATCTACATCAACCTGAACAGAGAGGATTCTATGATCCTGGAGCTCTCTCCAGGGGCGTACAGGCTGATGCCAAATGGAGCCAATGACGCCAAGATGCTCTTGGGGTCTTCGGATAAGATGGAGCCGATCGATTTCGATGACAGGGTCGACGTTGGGGCTGAGCTCCGACTGCTGAAGGAGGCGTTTATCGACTCCCTGGCCTGCTCTGTGCCTGATGCGTACATGCTGACGGTGTGGGGGCTCTGTGTATTCCTTCTCGGGTATACGCCGAAGCACCCGCTCATGAAGCTGTCTGGGCCGTCGAAGAGTGGGAAGACAACGGCCAGCCGGCTGTTCTCTCAGCTGATCTATGGAAGTGATGCAGTAAAGACCTCGACGATTGCGGCGAACTTTACTGATGGGGCCAGGAATCCGTTCCTGGTGCTGGATAACATTGAGAACAGGAATCTAAACGATGACCTGAAGCAGTTTCTCCTGGTCGTGTCGACAGGCGCGGTTCGTGAGAAGCGGCGGATGGGAACCAACTCGATGAACGTTCAAGAGCGGCTCAACTGCCTGGTTGTTATCACCGGGATCGAGCCGTTCACTGTGTCTGAGCTTATCAACAGGACCTATGACATCGAGTTCAGCAGCTCGCACAAGAAGGGATCATTCATGGAGGATGTGATCTCAGCGAGGCTCATGATGAGGCGCTCTAAGATTCTGAGTGCGTTCTTTATGATCATGGCAACCGATGTCCTGAGGAACATAAGCCCTTCACACAGGGCGCAGCTGATAGCTCAGTCTGGAATCTTGTCGCACACAAAGGACAGGACCCAGGAGTTCTTCGCGTTGATGCTGGCAGTGATGGAGGGAATATGGACCTACATCCCCGCAGAGGGGTACAGCATGTGGTCCCTGGTTGAGGAATGGCTTAAAAACCAACAGGCAGTTGCTGCCGAAACAGAAGCCGAACTCAACCCGTGCCTATTCCACTTCGACGCACTGGAGAGCAAGTACAGGTCGATCGATTGCAAGTCGGACTTCGAGGTGAAGTACGGAATCAAGGTCGACCTTACAGACGAGATGTTCTCTCTCGAATGTACGACCAAGGAGCTGTACGCGGCGTTCTGCTCGTTTGATAGAGATATTGGGAACAGGGCAGCATTCCACAACCCAAGGCAGCTTGGGCAGAGGATAGCGAACGACATCACGCTGTTGATGTCTGGAGGCTGGTCAAGGAAGAAGGTCAGGAATCGGGCCGGAACCGTCGTGTGGCGGTTCAAGAAAGATCTCAGGTCTATCCCTGAGGGAGAAGACGAGGATGTCCAGTCGGGCATGTTCGTCTAATGCGGGTCGTGTCACTTCGGTGGCACGATTCCTTTAGCTTTGCTAGGCTCCCGCACTTCAAGGGAGGCCTGACAAATGATGGCATTCATTAGGCGACTGATTCGCGCCGCTATTTACGGCACTGTGATCTTTGTTCTCACGTCCTGTGGTGAGGAGGTTGCAGACGACGACGATTCCTCGACTGCCGACGACGACGATTCGTCAGCGCAGGTCGATGATGACGACGATAACGACTCAGCCGATGATGATGATGACTCATCCGCTGCCGACGACGATGACTCATCCGCCACTGACGACGACGATTCAGCTGGCGATGACGACGATTCGTCTTCGGAATAACCACTAGGCAGACATGAAACTCGACAAAGAGAAGGCTCTTATTGTTCTGGCAATTGTTGTGATCGCGCTGGCCATGATCAAGTTCTCCGGCCCAAAGAAGGCCTCAGAGACCTGCGACAACATGATCGACGACAACTCGAATGGGCTTGTTGACTGCGCTGACGAGGATTGCTCGGATTGGCCAGGGTGTCTTCCAGGCCCAGCCGACGACGATGACTCAGCCGACGACGATGACTCAGCCGACGACGATGACTCAGCCGACGACGATGACTCGAGCTCTTCTGGCGACTAGCCTCGCTCTCGTGTCAGCAAGCTTGATTGCTTGCGCTCACGCTCCACCATCGCCCTCTGGCGGTTGCTGGTCGGACTATCCGATCAAGGGCAACGGTAGCTCTGGGATATACCACCTCCCAGGAAGCGACTACTACTTAAAGACAAGAGCAGAGGCCTGTTTCTCGTCCGAAAAAGCCGCAAAAACGGCCGGATATCGGAGGGCTAAAAACCCCTAAAAAAGTGAACATTTGCCCCCTAAAAAGGGCATAAGGTTTTTAACAAGGAATCCTTAACCCCCTCTCCTCGATTGCCATTCTGGCGGTCGGGGGGCGGGGGTTTTTTTATTCGCGTCTTTCAATCGTTAGGCGTGGATCGGAGAAACAAGATGAAGAACCTTATCAACCTGGCCCCCATGGCCTGGCCGGTGGCGCTGGTCGCCGCTCTCCTGCTCTCCATCGCCACCGGCTTCGTCTTCACGTCGGAGAAGGGGCGGCTGCAGGCTCAGATCTCCGAGCTGTCCGCGGAGTTGTCTGCGGCGCAGGTCGCGCTGTCGAGTTCCGAGCAGACCGTCGGTGCGCTGGAGCTCGACATCGATCGACTCAACTATGAGGCTGCCTCCCTGGGCGAAGAGTTCGACGCTGCCGTCGAAAGCCTCAGCTCGGAGATCGCCCTCCTGAGCGCAGAGCGAGACGCTGCCATGGCGGTCGTGGTCGTGGCCTCTGAAGAGCTCGACGGTCTTGCCGAAGAGCTTGCCAGTGAGTCGGAGACGGCGAATGACCGAGGGGCTCTGTTGGCGGGCTACATCCGTGCCTTTGGCGCGGACATCCCCACTGACGCCGACACTGAGGTCGACACTGAGGTCGACAGCTCTCCTGGCGTCCTCGCTACAGCGGGGTCTTTCTGGAGTTCGGCCTGGTCGGCACTGACCGCAAAGGACGTCGTCGTGGGCATGCCCTCGGCGCAGGCGTCCGAGCAGCAGGGGGTGAACTGATGGGGCCGCGTCGACGCGATCTCGTCGCTGACCTGGACCAGGAGGCCCAGCGACGACGGCTCAATCGCCAGCTCGACAACCAGGACAGAACTGCCGCCAGGATCAGGGGGCAGTTCGGAGTGGACATCGCCAGCAATGGCGTGGTCCGCGAAGACATCGTGGACCGAATGGTCCGCAAGGTCTTCGCCTGGTGACAGCAGAGAGGTGATTCTCGGCCTGGGCCCTACTGGGGACCGAACGAGAGGGGTGCTAGGCCTGCCGGGAGCAATCCCGGCGGGGCGCTCAAGCCCAAACGAAGGTGACTCCCCACCTCGGCTACGGCTGAACTGATGAAGAGCCTTATCAACCTGAACCTTTTGGAGAAGTCATGACTCTTTCCGCT
>Ga0208299_1000819_pt1 | contig 26002 bp, 27 predicted proteins | sample 15_taG_FD_184089 | JGI IMG/M metagenome (GOLD analysis project Ga0208299, IMG submission 184089) | Marine viral communities from the Subarctic Pacific Ocean - 15_ETSP_OMZ_AT15312 metaG (SPAdes) (version 2) | ecosystem: Environmental > Aquatic > Marine > Oceanic | place: Pacific Ocean | collected...
AAATACATGGCAATCCGTTCGAGACCGTAGGTGATCTCACCGGTGACAGGAAAACATTCCAGGCCGCCCACCTGCTGGAAGTAGGTGAACTGTGTCACTTCCATGCCATTCAGCCACACTTCCCAACCGAGCCCCCAGGCGCCCAGCGTGGGTGATTCCCAGTTATCCTCCACAAATCGAATATCGTGGATATTGGTATCAATGCCGAGTTGTCGCAGGGAGTCGAGATACAGCTCCTGGATATTATCGGGGGACGGTTTCAGGACAACCTGAAACTGGTAGTAGTGCTGCAGTCGGTTGGGATTTTCACCGTAGCGGCCATCTGTGGGGCGGCGACAGGGTTGCACATAGGCGCTGTGCCAGCTCTCGGGGCCGATGGCGCGCAGGAAAGTTGCCGGGTGGAAGGTTCCCGCACCCACCTCCATATCCAGCGGTTGCAGGATGACGCAGTGGTGCTTTGCCCAAAACTGTTGCAGAGACAGAATAAGCCCCTGGAATGTCGAAACATCCGGTGTAGTCTGTGACAACTGAGTTCCCCCATGGCATGCAAAGTCGGCAATTATAAGGCTGCAACCCCCGAATAGTAAGGGCTTTATTGATGCAGACTATGCACCACCGGTTTCCGAGCAGGTATCGTCAAGGGGTGATACAGCCCTTACAGAAGGTGCAGGATCCGTTATCTACTGGCATATCACAAAGACTCTGGGTAGCGGCGACCTGCGCCCCTGCCTGCTGGTGCAGTTTTTGCTGCAACCACCCTCATTAGTGGTCATACCCTCAAACACTTGCTGGCTGCGATCCTGATCTTGCTGAAAATACTGTGGTGGCGCGAGCAAATAGTAAACCAATAATTGCGTATGACTATTATGTGTATAGCAATAATTAGCTGTAGCTATTGTTGGTCGAAAGCTAAAGTATTTACTATGAATATCTGATTCCAACAGGAGAAACGTTATGCAACCTTTTACTATTTTCGGCCACGATGCCTGTGGTTTCTGTCGACGCGCCAAGGAACTGATGGAAAAAAAGGGGCTGGAATACCGTTATGTGAATATCCACGACGAGGGGATCAGTCCGGCAGACCTCGCCAAAACCATTGGCCAGCCGGTCAATACGGTACCGCAAATATTTCATGGCAAAGAATATATTGGTGGTTTTCAGGAGCTCACAGAATATTTTGAAAAAATAGAAGCCGGGCAGCAGCAATAGGCACTTTTCAGCACTTTCAGGCCAATTGCCCGGTTGGCAATATTGCGCCCCCCACATAAACATTGAACGGTATTGGCGGTATCAGCCAATACCGTTTTTATTTGTCCTTGCTGACCGTGCGGGTTTTGCCCCGTTCGTCGATGGCAACAAAAACAAATTGCCCCTCTGTTACCTTGGCGGGCTCATTGGTGGATTCAATGTTGATCCAGACCTCAACGTTGATGGTCATGGAGCTGCTGCCGACCTGCATCAACTCACAGTAGCAACTGACAATGGCACCAACCGGAACCGGTCGAAGAAACGACATTTCACTGATTGCAACCGTGGCCACGCGACCCTTTGCAATTCGCTGGGCCAGAATGGAGCTACCGAGATCCATTTGTGAGAGCAGCCAGCCACCAAAAATATCACCACTGGAATTGGTGTCTTTGGGCATGGCTATCGTCTGCAGGGTGAGTTCGCCGCGGGGTGCCGGTGGTTGATTGATTTCAGTCAAGCTCTACTCCTTATTATTAAACCCTGTACGGATTTCAGAAAACAATGGATGGCAGCCAGGTGGCCAGCGCAGGCCAGATGGCCAACATTAACATCAGCAATAATTGAATGATGATAAAAGGCACGACGCCGCGGTAAATATCGCGGGTTGCCACCGAGGGCGGTGCAACACCGCGCAGATAGAACAGGGCAAAGCCAAAGGGTGGTGTCAGAAAAGAGGTTTGCAGGTTTATAGCGATCATGATGCCAAGCCACACCGGATCGAGTCCCATTGCCAGCAAAATAGGTCCGACAATGGGCACGACGACAAAGGTGATTTCGATAAAATCGAGAATAAAACCCAGCAGGAAAATCACCACCATGACCACTAGCGTAGCGCCGACGACCCCGCCGGGAATGCGGGTGAACAGGTCCTCCATCAACTCCTCACCACCAAAACCCCGGAAGATCAGGGAAAATATCGCGGCACCAATCAGGATCATGAACACCATGGTAGTAACTTCCGTGGTGGACTGGGTGACATCCCGCAATCTTTTGATAGTTAATTGTCGACGCCCCAGCGCCAGCAGGGTGGCGCCCATGGCGCCGACCCCGGCCGCTTCCGTGGGGGTGGCTGCGCCACTGAGAATCGAGCCCAGCACGGCCACGATCAATACCACCGGCGGTAACAGGCTGCGCAGCAATCTGGCCGCCGAGAGGCTGGACTCCCCGTCCACCTCAGCCACTGGCGCAAGCTCGGGTTTAAGCCGTGAGATGACAATCAGATACAGAATATAAAGGGTCACCAGCAACAGGCCTGGCACAATCGCGCCCACAAACAGATCCCCGATTGAGATTGTTTTCGGGTTGAAAATACCCATCCCCAGCTGGGCCTGCTGGTAGGCGCTGGACAGGATATCGCCCAGCAGCACCAGGGCGATGGACGGGGGAATAATCTGCCCCAGGGTGCCGGTGGCGCAAATGGAGCCGGTGGCCAGCGCCGGATGGTAACCGCGTTTCAACATGGTGGGCAGGGACATCAGTCCCATGGCGACCACCGTGGCACCGACAATCCCGGTGCTGGCAGCCAGCAGCATACCTACCACGACCACCGAAATACCCAGTCCCCCTTTGAACTTGCCAAACAGCAGGGCCATGCTGTCCAGCAGGTCCTCCGCCAGACGGGATTTCTCCAGCATGACGCCCATCAACACAAACAGGGGTACAGCGATCAGGGTGGTATTGTCGATCGTGCCGTATAAACGGTTGGGCAGGGCATGCAAAAAGGACATGTCAAAATGGCCGGTGGCGGTGCCAACCATGGCAAAAATCAGGGCGGTGCCCGCCAGTGAAAACGCCACCGGGTAGCCAGCCATCAGCATCAGACAGACCACGGCAAACATCAGTACTGGAATGTATTCAACCATCAGAGCAGGTGCTCCTGATGTTCAATGGTTTGTGCCTGACTCAACCCGAAGAAAAATAGCAGGTTTTTGATCACTTCCGCGATACCCTGCAACAGCAGGGTAATCGGCATCAGGATTAACAGGGTTTTCAGCAGGTAAACCCATGGCAGCCCGCTCGCTTCCTTGGAGACTTCCCTTATTGCCCAGCTGTTTGTGACGTACTCCCAGCAGAACAGCAGTATCAGGATACATACCGGGATGAGAAACAGCAGTCCACCCAGCGCATCCACCAGTGCTTTCATGCGCGGGCTGTAACGTTGATAGAAAATATCCACGCGAACGTGGCCGCCCCGTTTCAGGGTGAAAGCGGCACCCAGCAGAAAAACCACCGCATGAAAATACGTGACTGACTCCTGCAGGGCGATCGAGCCGGATTGCAGGAAATAGCGCATGACCACCACCAGACAGGTCAGTACCATCATGGCGAGTGTCAGCCAGGCTACCAATTTGCCGGTCCATTCAGTAAAACCGTCGATACCGCTGGCCAGATGTTCCAGAAATTGTATCAATCGAGGCATTTTTATTATCTCTCGCAACCGTTGCACAGTTTATAAGACAGGGCGGGTCGCGACCAGAACAAACCTGAGAAGGTTGGTGGGGACGCTTATGGCAATCCAATCGGAAGCCTGTTTGTATTATGCGATCTGGCGGTTGTCACATTACTGTCATACAAGATTCATAGAGTTGTCACGATAGACCACTAGCATCAGTCCCGATGTTAATGATCAGCCCTGGAGGCAAACGTGAAAAATACCCATAAATTAGTACTCGCTGCAGCGCTGGCTCTGTCCAGTGTGCCAGCAATGGCTCGTGATACCGTTTCCATAGTCGGTTCATCCACCGTCTACCCTTTTGCCACCGTGGTAGCAGAACGGTTCGGCCGCAACACCAGTTTCCCGACCCCCAAAATTGAATCCACCGGCTCGGGTGGTGGACTGAAGCTGTTTTGTCAGGGCGTCGGCACCCAGCATCCCGATATCACCAATGCTTCCCGTCGTATGAAGCAGTCGGAGTTTGAGCTGTGCAAGTCCAACGGTGTTAAAGACATCACCGAAGTACAGATCGGTTATGACGGTCTGGTAGTTGCCAATTCCGTAAAAGGGCCAGATCTCGATATTTCCCTGCGTGATCTGTACCTGGCGATGGCCAAGGATGTGCCAAATCCGAACGGCACAGAAGAGCTGGTAGCCAACCCCTACAAAACCTGGAAAGACGTCAATCCGGCACTGCCCAACGTCAAGATTGAAGTGGTAGGTCCGCCACCCACTTCCGGCACCCGGGATTCGTTCAACGAACTGGGTGTTGAAGGTGGCTGCAAGACCTTCCCCTGGTTGAAAGCGATGAAAGATCAGGACAAAAACAAATACAAATCAGTGTGTCGCAGCATTCGCGAAGATGGTCACTACATCGAAGCCGGTGAAAACGATAATCTGATTGTTCAGAAACTGGAATCTTCACCCACTATACTGGGCGTCTTTGGATTCTCCTTCCTTGATCAGAACCGCGCTATTGTCAAAGCCGTAAAAATCAAGGGCGTCAGCCCGAACATGGAGACCGTGGGCAGTGGTGAATACCCGATGGCCCGCTCCATGTACTTCTACGTGAAAAAAGCCCACGTCGGTGTCATCCCCGGTATCAAGGAATACGTGAAAGAATTCACCCATGATCGCGCCTGGGGTGACGAAGGCTATCTGGCAGACAAGGGCCTGATACCTTCACCAAAAAATGAGCGTATGAAATGGGCGGAAAATGCCAAGTCACTCAACAGTATGACCGGTAAAGAGTTTGAATAAGGTCGACTAGCATTATCGGGCCCGGCGTAGAACATGCCGGGCCTTTTTGTCCCTGAGTATCGAGAAATATCCACCGCTAAACGGTTGCTGGTGGGGAAACACTGGAGCAGTTCATGCAGACCGGACAGTTATTATTAATACTTGCTGCGATGATTGTTACGGCCTTCATCATGGGTCGCCACCGGGCGCTACAGGTTGCCCAGCCGTTGGGTGGTATTCGCCATCTGCGCTCACTACCGTTTTACTATGCCATGCGCTCGGCCATGTGGTGCGCGCTGCCGGCATTGACAGTACTGGTGACCTGGCTGGTATTTGATCAGACCCTGATCCGGATCATGGTATTGGACAGCCTGCCCACAGCGCTGCAACCGGTGGATGGTACTGCACGCAACCTGCTGATCAGCCAGATTGGCAATGTGGCCAGTGGTGCGCTGCCGACAGACTTTGTGGATGCTGCCGTGGCTAACGCCGCCGGAAGACTAAACCAGTTGCAATCGATCAGTGCCATGGCCATGGCCGTTGTTGTGATCGTGCTGGCCATGCTGGGTGGTGCCTGGGCCTGGCTGCGGGTTTCCGCAAGAATGCCAGCCCGTGAACAGGTGGAACGGGTATTGCTGGTCGTCTTCATGCTCTGCGCCGTACTGGCAGTGGTGACCACCGTCGGCATCGTGTTCTCTGTACTGTTTGAATCGATCCGGTTTTTTGGTCAGGTGCCGATTACAGATTTCCTGTTCGGGCTAAACTGGAGTCCGCAAATGGCGCTGCGTGCGGACCAGGTGGCTTCGGAGGGTGCCTTTGGTGCCGTACCGCTGTTCGCCGGTACCCTGCTGATTTCAGCCATTGCCCTGATAGTGGCAGTACCGGTGGGGTTGATGTCGGCCATTTATCTGGCGGAATATGCCCACGCCAAAGTCCGTTCGTTCGCCAAGCCCGCGCTGGAGGTGCTCGCCGGGGTACCGACCGTTGTCTACGGCTTTTTTGCAGCGCTCACCGTGGCGCCCTTTATTCGCGATGTCGGTCAATCGCTGGGGCTCTCCGTCGCCTCTGAATCTGCACTGGCGGCAGGGTTGGTGATGGGAATTATGTTGATCCCCTTTGTATCTTCCCTGTCTGATGACGTTATCACTGCGGTGCCCAGAGCGATGCGGGATGCTTCTCTGGGACTCGGTGCCACCCGCTCGGAGACCATCAAAAAAGTGATTTTCCCCGCGGCGCTGCCGGGCATCATGGGCGGTATTCTGCTGGCGGCCTCACGGGCCATCGGCGAAACCATGATCGTGGTTATGGCAGCCGGTCTTGCGGCAAATCTCACCGCCAATCCCCTGCAGGCGGTGACCACTATTACGGTACAGATTGTCACCCTGCTGACCGGGGATCAGGAATTTGACAGTGCCAAAACACTGGCGGCATTTGCCCTGGGTCTGATGCTGTTTATTACCACCCTGTTGATGAATGTGGTCGCTCTGCACATCGTCAAGAAATACCGGGAACAGTACGAGTAGGCTCGGCTGCAAGAGGATTAACGTATGAGTGTAACCACCGAACAGGTTCGCAAAACGCTGGCCCGACGCTATCGGGCAGAAAAACGCTTCAAGGCCTATGGTATCTGTGCCATCAGCATTGGCCTGTTGGCACTGCTGTTGTTGTTCACCGATATCATCGGCAAGGGTTACCGGGCGTTTTACGAGTATTCCGTCGCTCTGCAGATTACCTTTGACCCGGAAACCCTGGAAATAAATGATCCTCGCGATCTGGAACAGCTTCAGTACGGCAACTACGAAGCTGTTGTTCGAGAGGCTCTTCTGGCGCGCTTTCCCGGCGTGGAAGACCGCCAGGACAGGCGCGCACTGGCTGCCTTGGTGAGCACTGCCGCGGGCTATCGACTGCGCGACATGTTGGAAAACTCCCCGGAATTGCTCGGCCAGACCCATACACTGTGGTTTCAGCTCGATGATGATGCAGACATGTTTCTGAAGAGCAGTGAGGCAAAGCGCAAGACGGCTCGCCTCAGTGATCAGCAGCAGACCTGGATGTTGGCGCTGGAGCAGGGTAACGAAGTGCGCGCAGGCTTCAATCACTCTCTGTTTACCCGGGGTGATTCCCGTGAACCGGAGCAGGCCGGTATCCTCGGGGCAATATTGGGCTCATTTTTTACCATGTTGGTGACGTTGGCGCTGAGTTTCCCGATCGGTGTTGCGGCAGCCGTCTATCTGGAAGAGTTTGCCCCGAAGAATCGTTTCACTGATTTTATCGAAGTGAACATCAACAATCTGGCTGCGGTGCCTTCCATCATCTTCGGTTTGCTGGGTCTGGCGGTATTTATCGGTCTGTTCGGCATGCCCCGCTCGGTGCCCTTGGTGGGCGGTTTGGTTCTGACGTTGATGACACTGCCCACCATCATTATTTCCAGCCGGGCAGCGATCAAGGCAGTTCCCCCCAGCATTCGCCAGGCGGCAATGGGTTTGGGTGCTTCAAAAATGCAGGTGGTGCTGCAATTTGTACTGCCACTGGCGCTGCCGGGGATGCTGACCGGTGGCATCATCGGTATGGCTCAGGCCCTGGGTGAAACCGCACCGTTGCTGATGATTGGCATGGTGGCGTTTATCGTGGAGTTGCCCACCGGTGCAATGGATGCCGCCACCGTATTGCCGGTTCAGGTCTTTCTCTGGGCCAGCAGCCCGGAGCAATCGTTCGTCACCATGACCTCAGCCGCCATCATGGTGCTGATGACATTTCTGATCACTATGAACACCCTGGCGGTCGTCATGCGCAAACGCCTTGAACGCCGCTGGTAACTGACAGGAAACAACATGGATATTGCAGAAAAAATGAATGTGTTTCAGGATGCTGTGCAAGTGGACCCCAGGGTCGTTGCACAAGAGCATATGATGACAGAAGAAAATTTGTACATTCCGGAAAAAACCGTTGGCGCACCCTTTGTGGATGATCCCAAGATGCGTATGCGGGATGTGAATGTGTTTTATGATACGGACCAGGCTATCCACGGGGTCAGTCTGGATATCGGCAAAAACGAGGTGGTGGCACTGATTGGCCCCAGTGGCTGTGGCAAATCCACCTTTCTGCGCTGCATGAACCGGATGAACGATACCATTGATATTTGCCGGGTGGAGGGTAGCCTGCATCTGGAAAATCAGGATATCTATGACCCGAAGCTGGATGTGGTGGAACTGCGCGCCCGGGTGGGGATGGTCTTTCAGAAGCCCAATCCTTTCCCCAAGTCGATTTATGACAACGTCGCCTACGGTCCGCGTATCCACGGTCTCGCCAATCGCAAAACCGATCTGGACGAAATTGTGGAAAACAGCTTGCGCAAGGCGGGGTTGTGGGACGAGGTGAAGGATCGTCTGGATTCTCCCGGGACCGGGCTTTCCGGTGGGCAGCAGCAACGGTTGTGTATCGCCAGGACCATTGCCGTCAGCCCGGAAGTGGTATTGATGGATGAGCCCTGCTCGGCCCTCGACCCGATTGCCACCGCCAAGATCGAAGAGCTGATCAGGGAGTTGAGCGAATCCTACACGATTGCCATTGTGACTCACTCGATGCAGCAGGCCGCCCGGGTTTCCCAGCGCACCGCCTATTTCCACCTTGGCTGGCTGGTTGAAATGAATGACACAGACACGGTCTTCACCAAGCCGCAACACGAGCTGACGGAATCCTACATTACCGGCCGCTTTGGCTAGGGCCTGTTCACACCCATTGCATTATCGCTGCTGGAGGCCATTTTTTTGTCCAGCAAGGCAGCAGGAGAAAAGTATAGTGGTTCTATATGAGCGAGTGATAACGACGCTGGGCGAAAAAATGACCCCAGCCCTTCGGGTTGCGGCAAAAAAAGCGCCACTCTATGTTGTGGCTCGCTACTTTGGCACCACCAAAGTACGTTCACCACGCCGTGATTGGCACTGTTTTAACCACAACAGCGGCAATGCAATGGGTGTGAACAGGCCCTTAAGGAGCTGAGGATGGACAACTTGAATCTCGACCAACATATTTCCAGACAGTTTAATGACGACCTGGAAGAAATCAGAACCAGCATGCTGGAAATGGGCGGCCTGGTGGAAAGGCAGGTCGCCGATGCGATTCGCGCCCTGGAGGATGCCGACAGCACGCTGGCGGATAAGGTCATGGAGGTGGAATCCAGAATAGATTCCATGGAGATGGACATCGATGACACCTGCACCACACTGATTGCAAGGCGTCAGCCGGCGGCCAGTGATCTGCGGATGGTACTCGCCGTGTCCAAGACGCTCCGGGATCTGGAGAGGATCGGTGACGAAGCCAACAAAATTGCCAAAATGGCGATTCTGCTTTCCGAACAGGGCAGTGCGCCCCGGGGCTATACCGAGGTCCGCCATATAGGCAATTGCGTACGCAAGATGCTCAACGACGCACTGGATGCCTTTTCACGCTTTGATGCAGAATCCGCTATCGCCACCATGAAAGAAGACCGTCAGGTGGATATGGACTACAAGTCTGCCCTGCGTGAAATGATCACCTACATGATGGAAGACCCCCGCAGTATTTCACGCTCCATGAATATTCTCTGGACACTGCGTTCCCTGGAGCGCATTGGTGACCATGCCAAGAATATCTGTGAGCATATTGTCTATCTGGTTCAGGGCCGGGATATCCGGCATCGCGACCCCGATTGAATCACCGTAGCGACACGGCCAGACTCACTTTAAAAAACCGGACTAAAAATCCGGTTTTTTTGTGTGGCCACTGACCGTACACTTGTCTGCTGAAATAGCCCTGCGGAGTAGGTTCAGTGAAAGAACTGTTCGAGAAAAATGTTGCCTGGGCCGCGGCCCAGAAAGAGAAAGACCCCACCTTTTTTGAACGGCTTTTAAAACAGCAAACGCCGGAGTATTTGTGGATTGGCTGTTCCGACAGCCGGGTGCCGGCCAATGAGATAGTCGGCCTGATGCCCGGTGAATTATTTGTCCACAGAAATGTGGCCAATATGGTGGTGCACAGCGATCTCAACTGTCTTTCTGTGATGCAGTTCGCAGTCGAATATCTCAAGGTCAAGCATGTGATAGTAACTGGTCACTATGGCTGTGGCGGCGTTAAAGCAGCCGTGATGAAGCAAAATCTGGGATTGATCGACCATTGGCTGCTGAATGTTCAGGATGTGCAGTATATCCATCAGACCTACCTTACCGATGATGCCGATAAAGACCGGGTAATCGATCAGGTTTGTGAGTTGAACGTCATTGAGCAGGTGGTCAATGTCTGTAAAACCAATATCATCCGGGATGCCTGGACCCGCGGTCAGCCGCTGACCGTGCACGGCTGGATTTACGGTATCGCCGATGGTTTGCTGCGCGATCTGAACATGAACATCAGTTGTCGTGAAGAAATGCGCAACATCTATCACGCGGCTGTCGAAGGCATCAAACAACGCTATGCCGAACCCTCCTGATCCCGAATACAAGAGCCCGAAACTATGAGCAATTTGGACGCCCCGGTTGTGCTATCCATGGAAGGAGCGGTAGCTCACATCCTTCTCAATAACCCAGCCAAACACAATTCACTGACTGCCGCTGGCATTGATCTGTTTATCGACTGTCTGAATCAGGTGGACGCCAACCGGGATATCCGGGTCCTGGTGATTACCGGTCAGGGGGAGAAAACCTTTTGTGCCGGTGCATCGCTGGAAGAGATGACCTCAGGTGATATGACCGGTGAAAAATTTGAGACGCTCACCGATCGCCTAACAGCCATGCCCATGCCGGTCATCTGTGCCCTCAATGGCAGTGTCTACGGGGGTGGCTCGGAAATAGCCCTGTGCTGTGATTTCCGGATAGGTGTTTACGGCATGCGGCTCAAGGTGCCTGCCGCGGAAATCGGTCTCTGCTATCCACCGAACGGCATTCGCCGCTATGTGAAACGTCTGGGTGTCACCACGGCCAAGCGTATTCTGGTGGCCGCGGAAGTGTTGGATGCGGAAATGCTGTTGCGGGTTGGCTACCTGACGCATCTGGTGCTTCAGGATGAGCTTGAGGTGGAAACCTCGAAACTGGTTGACACATTGACGCCCCTCTCACCGACCACGGTTGCGGCTATGAAGCAGCTTTGCGATCAGATGGCAGACGGTAATCTTGACCTCGCCAGGACGCTCGCCGTTACCTCGCACTGTCACCGCTCCGGGGATCTGAAAGAAGGTTTGTTGGCGCGCCGGGAAAAACGTCCACCAAATTTTGCCCGCCGCTAATCATCCGGCAGGGAAAACAGCGCCGTATTGCCACCCCGGGCAGTGGTATTTTCCGTGCGGGTTTTCTCGGTCGCAAAGGCCATCAGGTAATGGGGGCCTCCGGCCTTCGGACCCGTGCCGGAGAGTCCGCAACCGCCAAAGGGATTGCTGCCCACCACAGCGCCCACCATGTTGCGGTTGATATAGGTATTGCCTACCCGGGTATGGCTGAACACATAATCGGCAAACCGTTTCAGGCGGCTTTGAATCCCCAGTGTCAGACCAAAGCCACTGTCGTTGATTTGCGCCAGTACCTGGTCAATATCTGCGGCGCGATAGCGGATCACATGGAGGATCGGTCCAAACACTTCTTCCGGCAGTTGCGCCAGTGAGTCAATCTCAACCAGATGCGGCGCCACAAAATATCCTCGCGAGGGTATCTGTTCCGTTTTCAGACTCCCCAGTAATGTGCCTTCCCGGCTTATCCGCTCGATATGGGCCATCAGCGTATCCCTGGCGCGCCCGTCAATCACCGGGCCTATATCGGTAGCCAGGCTGGGGGGATTGCCAACTTTCAGGGTTTGCAGTGCGCCGGTAAGCGTCGTCAGCAGGTCATCGGCAATATCGTCCTGAATGAACAGCACACGCAGTGCCGAGCAACGTTGCCCGGCACTGAGGAAAGCCGAATAAATCACATCGTCCACCACCTGTTCCGGCAGGGCGGTGGAATCCACCAGCATGACATTCTGGCCACCGGTCTCCGCGATCAGTGGCACAATGGCACCGGGGCGACAGGCCAGTTGGCGCTGGATGGTTTTGGCCGTAGCGGTGGAGCCGGTAAAGGCAACGCCGGCAATCCGTGGGTCCGGCAGCAACCGTTCGCCCAGTTTCGCGCCCTCGCCGGGCAGGAGGTGCAACACATCGACTGGCACACCGGCCCGATGGAACAATTCTGTGGCTTTGGCTGCCACCAGCGGTGTCTGCAGGGCGGGTTTGGCGATCACCGCATTGCCTGCCACCAATGCCGCTGCGGTCTGTCCGGTAAAAATCGCCAGCGGGAAATTCCACGGACTGATGCAGAGAAACACCCCCCGGCCTTCGAGACAGAGCTGGTTGCTCTCTCCGGTGGGGCCGGGCAGATCGATACCCCCGGAAAACCGGTAGCGGGCCTGCAGGGCGTAATAGTGGCAGAAGTCGATTGCTTCCCGGACCTCGGCCAGCGCATCGGCAATTGTGCGCCCCGCCTCCTGCACAATCAGCTTCAACAGCGCCAGCTGATGTTCTGCCAGCAGCTCGGCCACCCGTTCCAGTATGTCAGCGCGTGCGGCACCACCGCGCTGGTTCCATTCCCACTGTGCTGCGGCTGCCTGCTGCAGGGCTTTGGCCACATCCTCATCGTTGGCCATCGTGCAGTGGCCCACCACCGTTATGCCATCGGCGGGGGAGAGGACCGGCTGTGGGTCCCGCTGTATCCATTCCCCGGCCACCACGGGCCCGGCCTGGACGGGGACGGGTGTCTCGTTGAGTGCGACAACCAGGGGTTCACTGATCAGTGGATTGTTCAGGTCCAAACCGGCCGCCCCGGCACGCTCTTCACCGGCGGCGCGGTAGATATCCACCGGTAATGGAATCAGTCGGTGGCGATGGGGCGTCACCGAGCGAATCTGGGGTAGCAGGGGGCTCACCAGAGAATCCACCGACATCTGCTCATCCAGCAGGTGGTTTAAAAAGGAGCTGTTGGCGCCGTTTTCCAGTAAACGCCTCACCAGATAGGGCAGCAGCTCGCGGTGTTCGCCCACCGGCGCGTAAACCCTTATCGGTGGCAACTCAGCTGGCTGCCGTTGCCATTGCCCATAGAGCACCTCACCCATACCGTGCAGGCGCTGGAATTCATAGGGGACATCGCCGGCCAGCTGCTGAATGGCGGTGATGGTCTGGGCATTGTGGGTGGCGAATTGCGGATAAATCGCTCCCGGCGCCGAGAGCAGCTGTTGCGCGCAGTGCAGGTAACAGAGGTCCGTATGTGCTTTGCGGGTAAACACCGGGTAGTCGGCCAGCCCCTGTTGCTGGGCGAGTTTGATCTCCGTATCCCAATAGGCGCCTTTCACCAGCCTGACCATGAATTGGCGCCGAGCTTCTCCGGCCAGTTTGATCAACCAGGGAATCACGGCCGGGGCACGTTTCTGGTAGGCCTGTAGCACAAAGCCGAGGCCATCCCAGTCAGACAACGCCGGGTCGCGGGCCAGTGCTTCAAAAATATCGAGGGACAGCTCGAGTCTGGCGGCCTCCTCGGCATCAATGCTCAGGCCGATACGGTGACTTCGGGCAGCCATGGCCAGCTCCCGGATGCGCGGCAGCAGTTCGCCCATCACCAGGTCCCGCTGGCTGAATTGATAGCGGGGGTGCAGGGCGGACAGCTTCACCGAAATGCCATCCGAGGTGCGGGGTGAGGTACGGGGTGTAGTCGCGTTCCGGCTGGCCTTGCCGATGGTTTCAATGGCGGTTGCATAGGCCGCAAAGTACCGCTCGGCATCTGCCTCTGTGCGGGCACCTTCACCCAGCATATCAAAGGAAAAACGGGTATTTGGCGGTGCTTCGTCATGGCCTCGGGCAATGGCATCTGGCAGGGTCTGGCCCAGCACATAGTGGCTGCCCATCATCCGCATCGCCCGCAGCATGGCCCTACGTACCACCGGTTCGCTCAGTCGGCTCACCAGTTGTTTCATCCAGCGGCTGGTATCGCCGGTAATCTCTTCAGTCAGGGGCAGCATTGCACCCGTCAGCATCAGCCCCCACACTGAGGCATTGACGAACAGGGAATCCGAGTGCCCACGGTGACTGGCCCAGTTGCCGTCGCGGATTTTTTCTGCAATCAGCTTATCGGCGGTGGCTTCATCCGGCACCCGCAGCAGCGCCTCCGCCAGACACATCAGGGCAACGCCTTCGCGATTGGACAGGCCGAATTCCTGTAAAAAGGCCTCCAGCAGGTATTTACCCTCGGTTGCCTCACGGCAACTCTCTACCAATTGGCGGGCCTGGATAAGCGATTGGTGTTGCTGGGTCTTATCGAGTGGAAACGCCGCCAGCAGTTGCTCCACACAATTGTGCTCATCGGTAGAAGTGGCCCGGCGAATTCGGGTTCTTAGATCAGTCAATGTCATGGCTATTCTGATGGAACGATAACCGCTGGGTTGAGTAGGGGCGCTTGCGTTAAGTATGGACGCTGAATGGGCAATTTTCGAATAGCAAAGTTGGTGATTACCCCGGCTATTCTGCCGTTGCTGTAGTCCGTCGCGGTGTCTGCCCTGGTTATCGATGAAGCATAAGCCGGAGCAATCTCAGCGCGTGTTGGACGCTCATACTGGCAACGTTGCCGTATTCTGCGGTGATTTCAAAACAAAGGACGATTGCACCCCGGATACCCCCTCGATACGGGTAATTTTATTCAGCAAAAACTGCTGGTAGCCGTCCATATCCTCCACCACCACCTTGAGCAGGTAGTCCGCCGCCTGTCCGGTAATCAGGTGGCACTCCAGCACTTCCGGGAAGTTGGCAACCGCCGATTCGAACCCTTCGAAGCGCTCGGGGATATGCTTGTCCATGCTGATCTGGATAAAGGCCATCAGGTTTAATCCCAGCCGCCGGGCGTTCAGCCGGGCGGTATAGCCATCGATAACCCCTTCCTCTTCCAGACGCCGCACCCGGCGCAGGCAGGGAGATGGTGAGAGGTTCACATATTCCGCCAGATCCTGGTTGGAGATGCGCCCTTCCTGTTGCAGCTTTCTCAGAATGGCCCGGTCGTAGGCGTCCAGTTTCATATAATTGCTCAATTAATATTTATATAAACATATTATTGCTTAAATAATAAAAATTGCCATACAAGTAGCAATAAAATGCCGCCGTTAACGCATTAAACTGTCAACCATCCTGAGAAAAGCAGTGGGCCAGAAGCCCCTGGCACCGACAGAGTCCCGCTACCCGCACCCTTTGCTTCGGTCGCCGGTTTTTCTCAGGGCCTTATTCGTCAATCGTGGAGAACCGTATGATCACCAATCCCGCCAGCAAATACCGGGCTTTCGTGCCAGTGCAATTGCACGACCGCCGCTGGCCCGGCCGCACCCTCGAAAAACCGCCCATCTGGATGAGCACCGACCTGCGGGACGGCAACCAGTCCCTGATCGACCCCATGTCGGTGGACACCAAGCTGCGTTTTTTCGAGATGCTGGTGGAAATTGGTTTCAAGGAGATCGAAGTGGCCTTCCCAGCTGCCTCCGACACCGACTTCAATTTCGTGCGCCGCCTGATCGAGGAAGACCGTATCCCCGAGGATGTCACCATTGAGGTGTTGACCCAGGCGCGGGAGGACCTGATCGCCCGCACTGTGGCATCCGTGGTGGGTGCCCGGCGCGCCATCGTGCATCTGTACAACCCCACGGCGCCACAATTCCGCCGCATCGTCTACAACACCGATGTGGCCGGGGTGAAAGCCATCGCGGAGCAGGGTACTCGCTGGGTCAAGCACTACACCAGCCAGCATCCGGAGACCGAGTGGGTATACCAGTATTCGCCGGAGGTGTTTTCCGGCACCGAATTGGCGGTGGCCAAAGAGGTGTGCGACGCGGTCAGCGCGATCTGGCAGCCCACCCCCGAGCACAGAATGATTTTCAACCTGCCCGCCACGGTGGAGATGTCCACTCCCAACGTCTATGCCGATCAGGTGGAATGGATGGATCGTAATCTGGCGCGCCGGGACAGCATTGTTATCAGTGTCCACCCCCACAACGACCGGGGCACCGCCGTGGCGGCGGCGGAACTGGCGTTGATGGCTGGCGCCGACCGGGTGGAGGGCTGCCTGTTTGGCAACGGCGAGCGCACCGGCAATGTGGATATTGTCACCCTGGCGTTGAACCTCTATTCCCAGGGCGTGCATCCCGGTCTGGATTTTTCCCGCATCGAGGCCATTCGCCGCACCGTGGAAGAGTGCAACCAGTTGCCGGTGCATCCCCGCCATCCCTATGCCGGTGAACTGGTGTTCACCGCCTTTTCCGGTTCCCACCAGGATGCCATCAAGAAGGGCTTTGCCCAGCGGGTGGAGGGCGAGATCTGGGAGGTGCCTTACCTGCCCATCGACCCCGCCGACCTGAACCGGGGCTACGAAGCGGTAGTGCGGGTTAACAGCCAGTCCGGCAAGGGAGGCGTCAGCTTCCTGCTGCAACAGCAGTATGGTCTGGAATTGCCGCGCCGCCTGCAGATCGAGTTCAGCCGGGTGGTGAAAGCCTTCACCGACCGCGAGGGCCGCGAGGCCACCAGTGCCGATATCTTCGCCCTGTTTGAACAGGCGTATTTGCAGGATAACGGCGCTTACAGTTTCGAAGATGCGGATGTCTCCACCCACAGCCACGGTGACAAAGGCGCCACCGAAGTGCAGATCCAGTTTATGGAGCAGGGCAAACCCAGAACCGTCAATGGCATTGGCAACGGTACCATCGACGCGGCGGTAAAAGCCCTGGGCGGGAATATCAGCATCATCGACTACCACGAGCACGCCCTGGGCACTGGTTCAGAAGTGGAGGCCGTGTGCTATATCGAAATGCAGATCGATGATGGCCCGGCGATATTCGGCGTAGGGGTGCACCGGAATATTGTCAGTGCGGCGATCAAGGCCATCTTCAATGGTCTCGGTCGGCACCGGGCAGCAGCGAGGTCGGAGGAGGAAATGGAAGCCATCGCCAGCTAATATGCCGCGCTGATGAGTAGGTTGGTGTGCTCATCAGCGTGGTGCTCATTAAAGCAACCCATTCCCGGATTTCCTGTCCAAGCCCCCTACAGATGACTGAGGGGGCTGCTCACCTCTCTCTGTATGACATCCTCCCCATTGCCAGGACGACGAGCTAACCCTCGATATCAGAAAACCCCAAGTCCCCGAGAGTTGCCTTCCACAAAGCACTATGAAATATTGGATCCAGCACAGGTACACCTCAATGGTTCGTTTGCTGTAATTGCGAACCTGCATAAACCAAACAATGAATTCAAGAAAGGGAGATTTCGCCATGCCAACCTCATCCATGAAGTTTGTTGTACGTCCCGCCGATAATAGCTGCAAAATTAAAGAGGGCTTGCCCTCTTTAATAAGGAGATTTTTTCGGAAGAAAAAATAAATCCTGTATAACCAATAAGTTAAGAAAAGTGCATTTTAATTGCTGTGAATTATGAGGAATGCACTCTAATAATTATTATGATGGCAAAGCCATCATTAACATACTGTTAAATGCCAAGGGAAGCTATGTGCAATTGCAAAGAACAACCTGCTTTAATTGATATCAGCAACAACCACTCTGATTTCAAATCAAAGCTAAACCAACTGGATGTTGGTAATTGGGTTTTGTTAATGCAGTGTCCCGATTGCAAGCAACTCTACAAAATCGATGAGTGGGATAAATATCAAACCTGCTATGCAGTAAAAATTCCCTCATCCGAAAACTGGGAAGCATTTGATAGTGAGTCACTCATAAAAGAGCAAATGGTTCAAAATCGCGGCGGTCTCACCAACGAATCATGCATGTGGTCAGGCTGTGAAATCAAGCAAGTAAAAGGCAGTGCTTACTGTGTTAACCATCTCTATTCTGGTGGCACTCGTGCGTAAGCATTTAACAAGGCAAGGCAAAATCGCCCTGCGGGCTGGACGCGCTAACGCGCGCCTTTGCTTGCGGCGTTAAGTGAAAATATTATGAGACTATCGTTACTTATATTACTAATATTCGCTTCAAGCGGGGTCAGTTCTGAAACGTTTAAGGAGAAGGCTCTATGGAAAATGTCCACTTATTACTGTAATGGCAATCCAAACTTCCTCCGATGCGTCAAGCCAGAAGTTCTTAATGATTTACAAAGTTGCATTACTTACTTCGTCCAAAATACAACGGATTGTTCAGAAAAATATTTGAACAACAACGAGGGGCTTTCAGATAAAGAGCAGATGAATATTGCTATTGAATATGGGCAATGCTCATTAATGGAAATATTAAGAGCTGAAAATATCCAAGAGGCTGAATTTAATGAGTGTTTTAATAAAAACTATGACGAAACCATACGGAGTCCAATCCTTAAAAAATAGTACGGACTTTTACTCTGTCATATGAATCACTTAACAAGCACATCAAAAACCGCTCCACTTCGTTGCGCTGGACGTCGCTGACGCTCCGCCTTTTATGTGGGCGTTATGTGTATTAAGGCATCGAATGGATATTGAAGCTAAATTGGAAAGTAAGCTCAAAAAGATATTTCCTGTAACAGAGGATAGAGTAGAAGCTATTGCACTGTTGGCTAGCTATGGCCAAGAATCATATGAGCAAGAGCAAACTCGCGTTCGTTTAGCAATTTTAAAACTTGCAGGCACTAATCCGAAAATCGCTGAACTAGAAAATTATACTAGCGCAGCTAAATCTGATTACCGAGATGTTTTATCTTGGGCAGAGTATCCTAGACAAAGTAAAAACTGGTCAGCCAAAGGTGCTGAAAAACAGCAATTAATTGAAGCTGACTTAAATGAGTATCAAACATGGTTAAACACATAACAAACAGCTCCACCGGACTCCGTAATGTTTGCATCTTTCCTGCAAAAACACGCAGCAAAGTCGCCAACATTACTTCGCGCGGTGAGCTGGGCGTTAAATGCCTATGAACACTCAGTGCCAATGTCGAGAAGCTCCGGCCCTCGTTGACTTGAGCGAACAGGGGAAAGAGTTTGTAGCGGGGTTCTCCCAGCTAGAGATCGGCGACTGGGTTTACCTGATGAAATGTCGTGTTTGCGGCCAGTTGTGGCGTGTAGACGAGTGGGACAAATATCAGCCCCAGTATGCCGTTAAGCTGCCTGCTTCGGAGAATTGGCAAGCCTTTGATGCAGTTCCGCTTATCAAGCAAAAGATGATAGAAAATAGAGGTGGTATTTTGGAGAACTCCTGCATGTGGCGTAACTGCGAAGGAAAACAGGTAAATGGGTCAGCTTTCTGCGTGCATCATCTGTATGAGACCGGTGCGCGGAGCTAGAGCATTTAACCAACCCAATCACGGCGACGGTTACTGCATTGCGGCTTCGCCTCCATTCCGTAACCGCGCGTGTTGGTCGGCGTTAGTCATAAATAAAAAATGGGAAGTAAATAATGGTCAAGCGTGGTAATGAACCAGAATTTCATAAATTGGTAATACCACAACCTTTATGGGAGTTCCTCACTTTTTGTGAAGTTTATTGTAGCGCTGCATGTTGTGAAGATTCAGCATTTGAACAACATCATTCACTTATACGAAGAAAAATAATTGATATGAATATTGCCAATCAAAATGGTCAAGCTCAATTTGATACTGCCTTTAAAAAAATAAAAGACTTAAATGAAGAAGTAAAAAAATTAAACCCAAAAACAGAGAATGATCAACTTCTAGTTTTTGTTGAGCCAAATACCAAAGTCCATGAGTTCCAATTGAATCTCGATATTACTCCGGCTTGGTTCAGTAATTGGGTGGCAGTATTCGATGAGATTGCTAATCCAAAACCAGTAGATGAAAATGACTAACAAGCACTTCAAAACCGCCTGCATACGCAGGCTCGGACCTCGCACCGCACTGCGGTGCTCGGCAGTTTAAGTGAGCGTTATACCTAAAGGCATGCGTAATGCAAATAGATAAAATCGAATCTCATAAATACATAAAGCTACTAGAGTATGCACTTGAGAACAGAAACTTTACCAAGGTTCAGGCCTGCGAAGCCTCGGGTCTATCGCAAAGTGACTTTGATTTCATTAAATGGCAAATTTTTTCTCTGAGTGCGGCACAGGAAAGCTTCGTCTCCCCAAACGAAGAACACGAATGGAAACTAGCGCCCCAGGCGTTTTTCAACTACTTACAATTCCAAGAGTTTAAACATGCTGTAAATACAGCAGAAGTATCAAAAAGGATAGCAATAGCATCTATTATTATTTCTGGTTTGTTGGCAATTGCATCGTTGGTCGTTTCTTTTGGGTAATAGGTATAACAATCCAATGTTGGCCGACACAGCAAGCATCGGCCTTGAAAAACAGGCCTCAAAACGCTTGCTGTGCGGCAAATTGGGGCGTTATATGGCAATTCAGGCTGGGGGCAACCTGGCAAGCTAAATAGGAAATATAGATGTTTAGAATTAAGGATTCGATAGAGTTTCAAGGTCAAGAGTATGTTATCTCGAAGTTTTTGGGGCAAGGCGGAATGGGGCATGTTTTTTCTATTGAAGATAAAAACAGCGATTCAAAGTTTGCTTTAAAATCACTTCAATACTTTCTCCCCGATGACAATAATCATCGCTCTCTGATTAACGAATGGGAAAAAGCCCAGAAAATCATTCATGAGAATGTGATTTGTTACCATGGTTTTCATGATGGTTTGTCACCACCCACAACACCTTACCTCATAATGGATTTAGCCGAAGGTGGCTCGTTAGAAGATTTATTGATATCCCAGAAAGAGTTTATGGAAGAAGATGCTTGTTTAGAGATTTTTCATCAGATAATAAATGGAATGGAAGCTGTTAATGAAATATTGGTTCACAGAGACATCAAGCCCGATAATATATTTATAGAAAAAGGTGTTTTTAAAATCGCTGATTTTGGTTTAGCCAAAATAGCAGAAGAAAAAACACGATCCAAAACATTTAAAGGCTGGGGAACCGCACCTTATATAGCCCCTGAAGCTTACCGAGCAGAAACGAATACAATTCAAATGGATATGTACTCTATAGGACATGTATTTTATCAAATCGCAGGTATGAGGCACGCTTTTGGGACGCCAAGTGATTGGGAGCAAGCTCACTTAACAGCAGTCCCTACAGCTCTACATACTGTAAATCCTAAAATTTCGCCTAAAGTCTCGTCTGTTATTAATAAACTTATGGCAAAAAGAGCAAGTGCCCGTTTTAAAACATGGGATGAGGTGAGGCAGGAGCTAATTAACTCTTCTCAACATGTCGGCGATCATAAATCAGCAATTGATAATATTTTACAAAATAAAATATCGCGAGATTTAGAGGCAGAGAAAACGCTATCTGAGCAACAAATTAAAGATAACGAGTTGAAGAGGAAAAACGATATTTTAGACTTTCAGTTCAAAACTGAAATAGTACAACCAGTTAGTGAGTTTGTAGATAACTTCAACAAAGTTTCAGGCTCAAGTGCCGAAATGAAAATCTCTGAAAGTTCTCGCATGAGCGATTTGACCTGCAATATTCGATTTGATGGCAAGGTCGTCAACATATGGTTCCATAAGATAAGTGAGTCTGATGTTCTCAGTCGTTATGCGGATGATATGTGGGGAGAACGTAGGCTCCATACTACCAAACCCGCACTGAATGGTAAGCTTGTTTTAGCTTGGGGAGGAGTGGAGTGTTCTGATAGAACAGGCCTAAATATTTTGCTTGTATCCTCTGAAACAGAGGAATACGGTGATTGGAGTTTATTGAAAAATACACATTCAGCTATAGCTCAGCGCAGAGACAATAGACCAGATCCTTTTGCCTTTACAAGTGATGAGTTAGTAAAAGAAATTCACAATGTAGGTGTTATGCATATCTATAACCTGAATGCAAAACCACTTGATAGCACTGAATTATTAGAATTCATATCCAGTGCTCTATGAGTCTTTCCCTCCGGCTGCTGTGGTGAAGCCATATAACGATACTTGGCGATACTTGGGGTCAGAGTAAGATGACGCTTACTAAGCTGGAAATTAATGAAAGATTTAAACTACTAATCTTAATCACTCAAATTGATTTGGGCTAACTGGAATGGGAGCAATTTCCTGTCATTATCTAACGTCACAACCTCGAGCTCATGGAAGAGGCTGGCGTTGAAATACTTGTAAGTCCATAGATAATCGAACCCGTGTTTTTCCGCCTCATATCTATCCGATACGATAATAACTTTCATAATCTCAGCCATACGGATTGCCATATAACAGAGAGCGCAAGGCTCTCCTGAAGCAATTAATATCGTTCCTTTTAAAGAAAAAGTTTTTTCATTCCGTGAAGCCTCTCTTATCGCCTGGATTTCAGCGTGTGCGGTACAATCCAGATGCTTGGCGACTTGATTTACCCCTTTGCCAATAATCTTTCTATTCTGGTTAACGATAATCGCTGCAAATGGCAGCCCACCTGCCTTGACATTGCCAACAGCCAAATCAATAACATTTTCTCCACACTTTATGAGAAGTTCTGTATCAATAGGGTCACACATTGGCGAGCTCATTTTTTGACGGTGGAACCAGAGTCAAAAGACTAAGTTCTGATGCAATACGTTCGGCTCGATCTTTTGCATTGGCGACTGAGATACGGTGTCTCTCGTCACCAAATTCTTGGTATTCAGAGGCAATCTCATACATTGTGTGCACCCCTAAATATTTACTCAGTGTCCGTAGGTGCGGTGCTAGGTGACCAGAATCTTCTCTTATTCCTCCCTTTTCAAAACCAAACTCTCCGCTGGAAGTCACTATGATCAATGTCTTGCCCGAGAGTAAGGGCTGCAACGGGAAGTCCCCTCGGGAGAGATCGAAATCAAACGTTTTGTTTATGCGTACAATTTGATCGAACCACGCTTTTAGCTGAGCCGGCATACCGTAGTTATACATTGGTGAGGAAATCAGGATCACATCGGCTGCTGCCACCTCAGCTATCAGTTCATCTGATAGTGCCAGTCTCTCTTTCTGTGCCGGGTTTCTTTTTTCCTCAGAGGTAAACACCGCGCCAATCCAGTCCTGGGTAATGAAATCAGGCGGATTCACTCCAACGTCACGATAGATATACTCATCTTTAGGACGATTCTGTTGCCATGTATCAACAAACCGGAGAGCGATACTTTTCGATATGGAATCGTGATCCGGGTTCGGGTTGTTCGCAGCTCTAACGCTAGAGTCGACGTGTAATAATGTGCACATGTCCATTACCTTGGTTAATTAAGAACAGGAGCTATTTTGTGAGCCTGTATAGAATGCTACAAACGAAAAAATTACACGTATAGATGAGTTTAAATCATCTATACTATCGATGAACCAGTTGTTGATTTGGAGATTAAGTTTGCAGGTATCGTTACAGGCGCTGAAAGCCTTTGAGTCGGCAGCCCGTCGGGGAAGTTTTAAATTGGCGGCAGACGAACTTTCGCTGACGCCAACAGCCATTTCACACCACATTAGCAACCTGGAAAGTCGGTTAAATGTAAATTTGTTTATTCGACAGGGAAGGCGGATATCACTCACCGGCACAGGTAAAAGATTAGCTAAAGCCACCTCGGAGGGATTTCGAAAAATTGACAGTGCCTTGGAAGAGGTGATGAAGGCTGGCACTGCGGTCAGGGTAACGACGACATCATCATTGGCAGCTATGGTGCTGATCCCCGCCCAGCATGAATTTGAACAAGCCAATCCCAATATTTCCATGGAAATATCGACTGGGGAGTCGGTCGACAGCCAATCATATATTATTCCAATTCGTTTCGGTGATGTCTCCGTCGCCAAGGATTCTGATGTCATTAGCTATGAATCATTCAACGTATTTGGTGCCTATGGAATGACGCCTCCTTCCTGGTCAAATGATCCCATTACCCTTTTTACAACGGAGTGGAAAAATAAATCGTTACCGGATCCTCCACTAGCCCACTGGTTGGAAACAAATGGACTGGAAGGAGCTGATATTAAACTCAAAAAGTTTGATCAAGAGCTTTTCGGGATCCAACAGGCTATGGCAGAAAATGGACTTGTGTTCTGTTCTACGACACTCACTACAAGGCTTGTAAAATCTAACCTTCTACAACAATTTGAAACTCGACCGGTCAAATCAGATCTTTGCTATTACGTACCAAATAAGGACAGCTTCGAAACCAGAAGTGCAGCCAGATTTCTAAATTGGATCGAAGATATTTTGAACTAATAATTCAAGCGGGCACTTCTGGCTAACTCAGGATACTTGGGGTCGATACTTGGGGTCAGAGTAAAAACTAAAAGTTAGAACATAAGATAAGTGAACGCCGCTGCTCGTGAGAACAGCGGCGTTTTTATTGACTGAACATTAAGAGGGCGGCTCTACAGCAGCAAGCAGGCCTCTTCAAACTCCAACCGCTTGCCTCGGGGGTGGAGTTTTTGCGAATCGCCGTAGCCAAGGTTGACCAGAAAGTTGGATTTCCAGCCATTTTCAGTAAAGAAAATCTCATCGGTTTTGCCGTTGTCGAAACCGGACATTGGCCCGCAGTCCAGTCCCAGTGCGCGGGCAGCCATGATCAGCCATGCCCCCTGCAGGGTGCCGTTGCGAAATGCTGTGCTTTGGGCCAGTTCCTCGTTGTCGGCAAACATTTTGTCAGCCCCTTGCATGTGTGGGAACAGTTCCGGCAGGTGACGGTAGAAGGCCGGGTCGTGGGCGACAATCACAGTGACCGGTGCGGTGAGGGTTTTATCGCGGTTGCCCTCTGCCAGCGCCGGTAGCAATTGCTGTTTGGCTGCCGGGGTGGTGAGGAATACAAACCGTCCCGGTTGCGCATTCATGCTGGTGGGCCCCATGGCGGCGAGCGTGTAGAGCTGGCGCAGGGTATCGGCGGCGATGCCGCGATCCTGCCAGTGACTGTGGGTGCGGGCATGGGTAAACAATTGTTGCAGAGCAATTTGGTCGAGTGGATTCATGGGGTTGTCCTTGGTTGGTTGTTAGCGGGAATATCGAAGATCAGTGCCAGACTGTTGCTGTTGGCCCGATAGGTCGTTACCTGATTCGGGTATAAGTCTGGGCCGAATTCCAGTGCGTCACCGGGTTGCAGGCGCGTGTTCTCCAGGGTGATTTCACCTTTGACAAGTTGCACCCGGCGCTGCCATTGATCGGGCAGGTTTTGCTGGATGTGTTCTCCGGCGTTGAGTTGAAGTTGCCAGATGCGGATGTCCTGATCCAGTAGAAAGACCCCGGTATCCACGCCCACATCCGCCTCTCCGGCGGCGATTGGCTGCAGCATCGCCGCATCGTCAAAATGCCGGACCTGGTAAACAGGCGCTGTATTTTTGTGGCGGGGTGTTACCCAGATCTGTACAAATTCCATTGGCTCGGTATCACTGGCATTGAATTCACTGTGGCGGATGCCGCTGCCGGCGCTCATGTACTGGTAATCACCACTGCGGAGTCGTTGTTCGTGGCCGGCAGTATCACGGTGAACCATCTCGCCGTGCGTGACCAGGCTGATGATCAAGGCGTCACGGTGACTATGGCTGGAGAAGCCGCCACCGGGGGCCACCCAATCCTGATTAACTACCCGCAGGGGGCCAAAGCCCATCCGCGCGGGGTCGTAATACCGGTTGAATGAAAAACTGTGATAGCTTCGGAGCCAGGGCAGCAGCGTGCTGCCCCGCTCGTTTGCCCGGATGTGTTTATACATCTGCATGGTTCCGGTTAGTGGATTGATGCGTGTTTGCGTTGCAATGCCAGGCTACCGTTACCTTGCAGGGCAATGACCGCCGTGGCGATAGCGAGAAACAAGGGGTATTCCCAGCCACCACCGGCATTGCTGAATACCCAGCCCGCACCACTGTGGGCCCAGGTGGCACCCAGTGCGACGGGTATCAATGCCAGTGCCGCCCAGCGGGCCTGATAGCCCAGCAGCAATGCAATACCGCCTATTGCCTCAACGATAAACGTGGCGTAGGCCGCTATAGCGGGCAAGCCGATGCTTGCAAAGAAGGCGGCTGTGCCGGGCAGGGTGAATACCACCAGTTTCAGGTACAGACTGTGGGCGATATAGATAACGCCAAGGCTGATGCGAAGCAGGGCGGTGCCGTGGTTTGCGTACTTGTTCATATTGCGATCCTCT
>Ga0208299_1000820_pt1 | contig 26000 bp, 31 predicted proteins | sample 15_taG_FD_184089 | JGI IMG/M metagenome (GOLD analysis project Ga0208299, IMG submission 184089) | Marine viral communities from the Subarctic Pacific Ocean - 15_ETSP_OMZ_AT15312 metaG (SPAdes) (version 2) | ecosystem: Environmental > Aquatic > Marine > Oceanic | place: Pacific Ocean | collected...
CATTGTCTCGCCCTGCGTTAGTAGACATATTCCAAGGTACAATTGCATTGTCGGTATCTACAAAGCGTAGCCCCGTGTCTCCTGTACCAGCAACCATATCACCACCATCACTACCAATACTACCTACAAGCGAGCCTCCCTCATAAAACTTAACAATCTGCCCAGAGGTTGTATTACTAAATGCGGCAGCAGGCTTGTTAGTCCCTTGAGCAATGATGCCGTCAACGGTTCCACTAGCAAAGTCTGTAGTAGTACCCACCAGCAAATTGCCGCTGGCATCGAGCCTCATACGCTCTGTTGCTGTACCGCCGTTTGATCTGGTGAGAAACTTTAGGCCGCCATAATTTGCACCTTCTGTATAACCATCAATACCAGCATGAGGTGATAAATCTGAGGATGTTGAACCTACAGCAAAGCGTAAAGACCCACCGCTGCCTGTTGTGGTTGTGCTATCACTAATTAGCAAATGACCCCAATTCGCATCGTTTGTATTATTGCCAGTAACAGTTAAAACCGTTCCATAGGGTGCGCCAGATGACCAACTTGTGTTTAATATTTGGCTTGTAGAGAATGGTGAGCTTGTGCCGATTCCAACATTCCCGCTGGCATCCAGCCTCATGGCTTCGCCTACACCATCTACTCCCATACTAATATAATTATTTGCTTTGGCGTATAGTCCTATATATCCAGTTTCAGCAAGCAAATAGCCTTGATAAGCATTGTCAATATCTAAATCTAACCTAGCAACGCCTGTTGAGTTAATCGTTAGTGCAGTTTGACCTGCGTAAGAGTTAGGACTACTTGTTCCGAACCCAACATTCCCGTCATTCTGGAATGCAGCTAATACACCTGAACCGTAGGTGATTTTAAGATCATTACTATCAGCATGAATGCCGTATTTAGAAGCCTGTCCTGTATCATTTATTACAAGCCCCGGTGATGCTGTACCGCTAATCTCTAACGCAGTATCGCTTCCGTAATCAGAAGCAGGTGAGCTTGTTCCGATTCCAACATTGCCGCTACTGTCGATGCGCATGCGTTCTATGTTGTTAGTAGCAAATTCCATATGTGCATTTTCTGTATGCCACACAAAGGCTTGTGATGCTGTTCCTACTCCAACCTCAAGACCACTGTTGCCAGAAGCCGTAGAGGTAAATCTTGCTACACCCTCTGTTCCGTTAATGTGAAGAGGTCTGTGTGGAACCTGTGTACCAATACCAACATTGCCACCATTGAAGTAAGAACTTCCGTTTGCCTGTATCTCAACCTTTATGGTTGTATCTGACAGCATTTTTAATCTGGCGTCATTACTAGCGTTAGTTGTTAGCTGGAATGTATTTTTACCCGCAGTGTTGGGCGATACAAATACTTCACCGTTGACATCTAACTTAGCACTAGGTGAATTTGTGCCTATTCCAATCCGCCCGCTGGAGTCGATGCGCATGGCTTCTGAGTGAGAATAGTTGTGGCTATAAAAAACCAAGTTTGCTGTAAACGGGTCTGCGTTAGACACACTTGAGATTTTAGGGCCGTTATACCCGCCACCACTGTTTACATGAGTAAACAATAGTGAAGCACCCAGACCCGCTGCGTGTGCGCCTGTAGTTAAATTGCTGACTGTTACCGCAGTAGGTGCTGTATTATTTGTTGCCCCTGATTGCTGTTGTAAAAAACTACCACCAGAAACTTGCAGCTTTTGTGTTGGCGAATTTGTTCCGATTCCAACATTGCCTGATGACATAAACGTAGCAACAACAGAATCAGTATCGTCTTCAAAAATTTGCCACTTACCTGCTTCTCTTTCTCCAATTTCCCAGTTTGTTCCTGAAACCGTAGCGTCTTGACGAATAATAGAATCTAAAGGTGCAGTACCGCCTAAATGCAACTTGGCGCTGACACTACTAGTGCCTATTCCAACATTGCCGCTGGCATCCAGCCTCATGGCTTCCGACCAAGTGATAGTAGACCCTGCTGAACCGGAGGCGGCAGTCTCAAAGACATGTGCGCCATCTTGTTGATATGTTCTTGATGCGTAATTGGTGTTAATACGCCTGTAAGCACCGTCATAATAAAAGTTGGAACCAAACTGTGCGCTTCCCGCTGTGCCAGCCATAACTCCGTATGTGCCAACTTGCAGAACCCCATTGAAAGCCGAGTGCCAAGCTTCGGGAACCACGCCAATCCCAGTATTGCCGTTGCTTGAAATCCGCATGGCTTCAGTAGAACCATCAACGACCATCCGCATAATCTTTGTCGCAGTTAGGTCTAAAACAGGGTCGCCACCAGCAGCGTTACTACCTATACTTCCAACGAGTGAGCCGTCTTTGGCAAACTCTAAAATGCTTCCGTCATCTGTGAGGCGGTTGAAATAGCCAGTAGCGCCACTTGATCGAGTCACCTTAATTACGTCGTTAGCATGTAACTCTATACCCGCAGCATTACTATTAGTGGCAGTCTTACCCACCAGCAAGTTGGCACTGGCATCCAGCCGCATACGCTCTGTGTTGTTTGTGTGAAACACCAAATCAACATTTTCACGCTGTTCAATGTTTGCAGTGCCGTCACTGCCGATACCTATCTGAAAACCTTTTCCGTCGCTGCTAGAACCTGTTGTGCTGTTTGTAATTTGTAATTTAGATGATGCGGCAGATGGATTGTGGATGTGCAATTGACGTTTAGGCGAACAGCCTATTCCCACATAGCCTGATGAGTCTATGCGCATGGCTTCATCATTGTTTACACGGAAGTCCATAGAATTTGCACTATGGTCATACCTAACTCTGCCCATGATGGGTGAACCGCCACTTGTCCCGTCTCCAAAGGCTATTGCACCCTCATTAGACGTTCCGCTTATTATTGAAATTCCAGTGTCACCTGAAGTTAGAACAACAAGGTCATCAGCTTTTGAGTTGTAAGACGCTGGTGAACTACAGCCTATTCCAACATTGCCATTTTCATCCAGTAGCATCCTGACAGCCGCCCCTTGCGAGCTATAAAATGCAAGACTGCTATTGTCGCTGTAGTCATTGAGAATTTCCCATGAGTGGCTTCCGTTTGCTAATGTCAGCGTAGAGTCCCATGACGCAGATTCGATTTTAATGCCAGTGCCGGTGTTTGCTGTCGTTTCTTCAATTTGAAGTTTGTTTGAGCCGTCAACTGAGCTTGTGCCTATTCCAATCTTGCCATCAGAGTCGATGCGCATACGTTCTGATGATGGTACATTATTTGCGTTTGTGGTTCTGAACCCGATGTTTGAACCGCCGTCAGCACCATCCATTTGGATACCGACTGTTGATCTTGCTGAATTGAGAATTGTTCCGCTTGTTGGGTCATAGTTTACAAACAGATCACCTCTGTCACCATTTGTGCCATAATATGCTGTGTTAGAAGAACCATCAATTTGAATAGTCTGGTTACTTGAACCACCCAAATGCAAAACTGCACTAGGCGAGCTTGTTCCGATTCCAATCCGCCCGCTGGAGTCGATGCGAAGTCGTTCTGAGCCGTTAGTGTTAAAAGATAAAGCATTTGTTGTTGGTCTGGCAATCAGTGAGCCAGTATCAGTAAAATGAAGCTGACCATTTAACTGCAAGTGGCCATCAGGCTTTATGCGCATACGCTCTGTTGAGTCTGTATCAAACACCATAGTGTTTGTAGTAGCTCTGCGAATACCTGTGTCATTCATGGCAGAACCGATGTTGTTACTAAAGTAAAACCCTGCGGCAGTTACTTCACCATCAGACATTAAAGTTGCAGCATCAGATGCTTGTGCGGAGGTGGCACCAACAATTACATTACCGCTGGCATCCACCCTGACCCTCTCGGCTCCACCAGTAACAATATTCACTGAATTTGTGGTTGGGCGGCTAATGCCTGTATCTGTATCAGTATCGAAAGCATAAGTGGGTGCTGATACAGCGCCCCCTGTTGCAAGCACTTGGCCCGCAATGGCCACACCTGTGACGGCAGTCTCAAACTTCTTGGCGTTGTCATAGTATAAAGAAGCAGCACCATTGGCAGTAAAGGCTGCCATGTTTTCATTGCTGTTGTTGTAGCTGATGTTTACACCTGCACCGTCAGTGTCGATGTATAGATTGCCTGTGCCGTTGTCTTTAACCCAACTATCAGACCCGCTGTGAAATACCTCTAGGTCAGAGCCAGCACCGAAGATAGCTTTGTCGTTGTCACCGAATGTAGCGTTACCATCAACAGTCAGCCCTGCAAATGTAGGGTTGTCTGTAGTGCCTAGACCAAGGTTAGTTGCAGCGTTAGCAGCATTGTTTACATCACTCAGGTTATCGCTTGCTTCCAGCTTGCCGCTGTTGAGGTTGGAAAAATTCGCATCTACCTCTGTGTTGGTTAGGGGCGAACCCTTGCCGGATCGTGTTACTATGGTAGACATGGCTCGCCCCTAACTCATTAACTTGCAGACAGTGAAATGGTCCAAGTAACGGACATTGTGTCATCTGCTGCTTTGTTGACAACGCTGAATACCGTGCGGCAGAGCATGTCTCCCGACGTCGAAGCGTTAAAGATACCTGCTTCCGTAACCGCACCAGTTGCGTCCCCAGCCTCAAACCCACAGACGTAGACAACTTGTTCATCGTCAGTCCCCGCGATTGTGGTGCTGTCTAGTGCTTCCCGAGAACCCAGTATCGAACCAAGGTCGGTGTCCCCCGCTGCCGCAGAAGTCGAACCAGAGCCGAGAGCCATGTGGGACATCACACTTTTAGTGGTGCCTTTCATACGCGAAGCAATGAACGCCAGTCCGGCGTTGACTACGAGGTTTTTGACCTCGCGCTGATCTTTTACATTCCCGGCCTTGTCCTTTAGGACGATGTTAAGCTGACCGGAGAGCTTTAAGTTTTCGTTAATCACAACGATATCTCCTAATTGATGGTGCGGGAAGCACCGACGAAGTCTTCCGCAAAGTAGGTTGGGTCAAATGTAAAACTCTGACTCAGAAGTGACCCCGCGTCGGTAAACGAGGTCGTATCGGACGGGTACCTGCCGAAGCTCAAGACACTTACGTCTGCAACACCCATAAGGTCTGTACGTTGTTTAAAAAACTGAATTTCTTGGTCGTCCAGAATGGAAGCAGCCCCGTCGATATCGTCCGTAGCGTACACCCCATCCGTGACAGCTTTCGAAGCGTCGTGCCGATAGACGTCGGCTAAGTTTGCTGCGTCGGCTGCGTTTTTACCAAAGGCGCGTTGCGACAGGTCAGCAGCGAGCGAGATATCCGCTTTAGTTAGTCCGACCGAGAGCGTATTAACCACGTCAGTGATAGTATTGGCATCGGAAAGTACTTTGCCGGGGTGGAGCTTAGCTGCGTCGTCAGCAGCTTTGAATGTGTCCCCGAGGGACTTTTGGATGTGTGCGGCGTAAGCCTCTGCAACTACAGACGGGTTCTGGAAATTCTTACCAAACGCTACAAAGTCGATGCCGTCGCTGAGTGCCGCGCGGTCTGATAACGCCTTCATAAACGCATTAGTCGCGGCGTCAGCCGCACCCGCGTCGTCGGTCAGCGTTTTAAAGAAGTTTAATACCGCCGCGTCGGACGTACCCATCCCAGCGTTCACATAAAATTCGTCAAACAACGAAGTGAACAGTATAAAGTTTCCTGTTTGCGCCGCTGCCACAATTCGGTCGGGGATTGAAAAACTCGCAACGCTTTTAAGCTGCGTAAAAGTAGCTTTAATCTGAGCTATAAATTCTGCGGATTTCAGCTTCATGCGAAGTCTTCCCGAATTTTAAACTTTAGTTTATCGTAGAGGGTTTCTCGGAGACCCGACCCCCGGACGACCTCAAGTTCCCCTTCGTACGCACCCGCCTCTTGGTCCAGATCGGTTGCCTGCCACTGCAAAACGGCTTCCCCCGTGTCCGCAGTTTCGGGGTTTATGTAGAGGCCGCGAGAAAACAGCACTGTATCTTCCCCAGCCGCACGAAAATGCAGGGTTACGGTGCCACTGGTAAGATCAACGGCGGCACCTGAGTCCTCTTCTGTCAGGGTTATTTTTATCTGGGGGCCGGTATCCCCTTGGACGTACTTGTATGTCGAAGCCATCTATCTTCCCCCCCGCGCTGTAGCTCGGTCAAACCCGACGCTCACAACGCGTAAGTTTGCACGTTGGGTGTCACGACCGCTCGCCGCGTCCATGTGTTTGTAAAACTCGCTCTTATAATAGAGCGCTAGTTCGGGGTTGGACCATTCTTTACCCGGAACTACTGCGAGCCGCCAAATGACGCCGCAAGCAATGGAGCGTCCGTGAGTTTCATAGATGAAGTCCTCAACCCCTGTTGCGGATAGGGAAGGCTTCAAAACGCCCGTGCCTTCGAAAGTGTATTTCTTATCAGGAGTGGGGAAAAAACGAATTTGGTTGTCTTGGTAGAGACTGTAGAAACTTGGTGCGGCGTTATCATGCGTAGACGGTAGGTGAAAGTGCCGGTCTGTTACGCGCCTAGTCACGGCTCCGTCTACATACAATGCAAGAATGTTCTCAAGCACAGCGCCGGTTGGAACATCAATCTCGTAATCCGAGGTATTTTTGCTGGTGAAGTCTGGCTCGATGTCAAACCTCCACAGCCCACTGCGTCCGATGAACTCAGCCGCCGACTCCTGCAAGTGGGCCTGCATAACAATCTCTGGGCAACCCGGAACGTAGGGTTGTACATAAGGGAAAAAGTTCTCCCATGTCGTTGCCATACTAAGTCACCGAACTTCTAGGAGTTGGCATAGTCGCCACGTCAGCCTGTGTTTTAGCCCCGATTGCGGCGTTGAACGCTTGAAACGCAGCAACCGCTCGCTGCTCATTTGCACCATACTCAGCGTCTTTCGAATACGCTCGGTACAAAATCCAGTCCGTGATGGGGGTGAGGTAGATGTCGTCTAGTTTAATCGTCTCTGTGTTAGAGCCAGCGGGGTTTAAATCAACCTCCGAAAGACTGTGAGCGCCCGGAGCGTCGGCGTAAATCACCTCTAGTTGCGCTGCACTTGTAGCGGGTGGGTAGACGTAAAACTGCTTCGGGTGTCGGGGGTCATACGTGTAGTGCTGAATGTTTACAGTCTCGGTTTCTGCATGCCAACTAGGGCGCTGGTCATCCAAAACGCTACGCGCAACTAGGCGAACAACCTTTTTATTAGAAGTGCTAAGCATGTTTCGGGTGACATCAAGTAACTTCAGCGCTGAAGTGAAACCGCCGTTTGCAGCGTTCAAGGTCTGTTTGGTCCCTGCGGCGCAGGTAAACGTAGCGCAGACAGCGTTAGCATCAGGGCGCATAAGGACGATACTCAAGTAGGCTTCGTTGAGCCACTTTTGAAGTTCGGTACGCGGCCAACGAACGCTTGTGTCCTGTAGGATAATTTCGACGCGGGAAATAACGTCAATAACTTTGATAGTAGCCATCAGTAACCCCTTTACGGTTGTGAGAGGGGGATTGCGCCCCCTCCCATTGAGTCAGTGATTAGCTGGCCGAGCCGACAAGGGCAGTTACCAGTGCTTCATCCTTAACAACTTTTCGGCCATAGACCGCGAGTCCGCGCACCTTATCGCCAAAGTCAGTTTGGTTACGAAGCTCCTCCACCTTGTTGATCTGCGAAGCAAACGAACAAGCATGGCTTGTGCCAGCAACCATCATACGGCGAGCCTTGGCGTTAGCGACCGTGGCACCGCTGCTTGTAGCTGCAAGACCGGAAACAAGCGCTTTGCTCGCTTGGCCTTTCGGCAGCAGGTTGGACACATAGACAGTAAAGCGGTCCAGCATACCGATCTTGCCGGTACGAATGGTGCTTGACTGATCACCTGTAAAGTACGCTTGAGCGATGTTTGTTTGCATGAGCAACTGACGATCTCGGGGTGAAATAATCAACCAGCGCCCGTCTTCTGGGATATTCTGCTCGTCAAGAGCCGAAGACATCATCAAGATCGTGTTAAGCACGTTCGCAGGAGTTGCTTGGTCAACGGGGGCAGTATCAGTGCCCAAGTTGTAAGCGCCTGAAATCGCACCGCCTGATGCACCTTTATTTAACGCGTTTGCGCCTGTGGTGACGAACCAGTTGAAGAAACAGTCTTCTTCGATCTTAATTTTCAACTGCTTTGCTGCATCGTCGGTGAACATGTTCATAAGGTCCATGTCCGCTTGGTGCGCAAGAACGTCGTTGATTTGAACATCGAAGTACTTTGCTTTGTCGATCTGCATATCTTGGAAGATCGGCGCAGGGACTTCAGAAGTCAGGGTAGTACCGGCCCCAGCATAGTCGTTAATAGTAATCGACGGTGTGGTGCGAATACGAATTGTATCGCCTTGGTTGGCGATCTCGCCTTCCCAGTCCGTATTGGACACTTCAGCAAGCATAGTGTTCGCATAGAACTTAGCGTTCAGTTTTTGCGACCAAAGTTGAGGGATAAAACCACCCGAGTAGGATGGAGTTGTGTCGAAAGCGCCGGAGCTTACGACGGGGAATACAGCAGCCATTTTGGCCTCCTATTGAGTTAATAATCCTACCCCAACGGCTGCTTACATGTTAACACATTCAAGTACGAACGCGACCTTCCAAGTACGCAGCAGTTAGGACTGCTTCAAGTTTCGCGGCCTCATCAATCTGCCCCCGAGTGTTCAAAACACGTATCTTGTCCCATCCCGCTTGCAACTCACGTGCATTAAAGATTTTATGGTCCTTGCCCGTGGTCTGCGCTCTCGGCGAATTGGCAGAGCGATTTGGCGTAACCTGTTTCTCAAGTTCGAGTTGGCGTTGGTCCCGTGGCGCTACGTCTTTAGTAGTTAGGGTTTTCCTCCACAGGCCCACATAATGTGCTACTGCTTCGGCGTCACCATTTCTAAACGCAACCCCGGCTTGATCACGGCGCGGTCCACGTGACATGGGATCATGCTCGTTTAACCACGTTATCCATCGTTCATCCTTGTCGACGTCGGCAAAGTCAGGAACAAGCTGTGCCAGTTTTTGACTAAACCCTACTTCTCCAATTTTATTACCAGTTTGTGCAAGTTTATCTTGCAACTCCTTGATAACCGCCTCTTGCTGCTCAAACCTGTCTTCGTATCCTTGCGAGACATCTTGGGCAACTCGACGCTGAACTTCGATCAATTCTTCACCGAACTCGGCTCGATCTTCATCGGTCACATAACTGACTTTCTCCTTCGACTTCGTCGGTTCTCTCGGCGTCTCAACTTTAGCCTCTTCCAAGGCAGTCAGTTTTGAGTTCAAGTCCCTGATTTGCTGATGCAATCTGGGAACCTCTGCATCGTACTTGCCCTGTAGGGTGTTGTACTTTTTCGCAAAGGTTTCTTCCTCTACGTCCGTCGGCGACATGTCAGTCGACTTCACTTCAACAGGCTCGGCCACTTCTTCCGTGTCAGATGGTACTTCTGCTTCAGTATCCGGTTCCCCGTCAGACTTATCAGCCTTCGGGTTCTTCTGGGCTTCCAGCGTTTTCTCTAGTTCTTCCAGTTCAACAAGCTGAGCTTGTACCTGTTTTGGTAAGGCCATTCGTTTCTCCTAAAGCACCAACTCTGTTTTGCAGCGCCCGAAGGTATGCTGCTCCCGTGTATGGTCCGCTTCTATACTCACTCCTAAGAGCGTTTATCCGCTTTGGGCGCTTCTTCAAGCGCCCTCAACAAATCTTCAAATGCTTCAGCGCGTCCTTGCAAGCGGTGTATTTTTACCGTGTCGCCCGCATGTACTAGCTTCTGCTTGGCTTCCTCTAATTCGGTCGCCCACAACCTAACTAACGCCTCATTCCCCGGTTCTCTAAGTCTTATTAGAGCGTGTACCGCTTGGGCTTCGGCGCTATTCAAGTCGATCATAGTACCAGATTAACTGTTATCTGTTTACCTGTCAACACATAGAGGTTTCGTGTATTACCCCTTGGTCATTAATGTCTTGAAATGTGTATGAATGTCATCAAGTAGCTTCCCCTGATATAGAGCAGTTGAACCCGCCCGAAACGACGACCGATGTTAGGCGCGTAACCGTTACCATTACTTTAGCGCCCTTTACTTCACCGTAATCTTTACACGCTTGCTCAGTCGCAAACCGTTGGTTATCTTCGAGGATGTACCTCTCCCCCGTCGGAAACATAATGAGGAATGATAAAACCCAGATATCCACTACCGACCCTTCGGTCGCGGACTTATCGTATTATCCTGTCGACCGCCTACCGGCGCACCATCCTCTTGGATATTAGCAGCCTCTTGCGCAGCATTTTGCTGCTGCATAGCCAATTGTTGAGCTACAGCTTGCTGCTTTTCCACATCCTCACGCGAAGGTACAAGTCTATCAATGTTCGTATTAAGGTTGCCCGCAAGGTCGCGGAGCAACTCAGCCGTCCCCGGTAAGCCAACAATCTGCTGTGCAACCGGGCTTTCCAGAACAAGACGGAGGAAGTCAGTCTTACGGACAGCTTCAGCTTCTTTAACGACCAACGACATTGCGCCTCGTGCCATAATTTGTACATCACCAATTAAATCCGGGTCTTTGGAGTACCGTAGGTTTCTCTGATACTGGCGCTCAAGCATGGGCGTAAGCACGTCAAAATCCACGTTACTGATTACTTGTTTTATGCTCTTACCAGCGTTCGACATCAGCATAGACAGCCCGGAGGACGTTCGCCCCGCGCCCGGAACATGCTGCCCCGTCATATAACGGGGGATGCCTGACACTTCATCGGCGATTTCCATGAAACGATTAAACACACCCATAAGTTCGTGTGCGTTTGAGTTAGGTTGGAAAAACGTCATTGGGGGTGAAGAATCCCCGTACTCTGACTGTTTGAACTGCCAAATCTTCCAAGGATACATCTGAGTGATGTCCTCCCCGCTTGGTAGGCGGCTCACATTAACGCCAACCTGCGGACCTGATGAAATACCCATGTTGTTAGCAAGCGCCCGAGCAGAGGCGTTGCACATATTCTGCGCATCCATACATAAGTCAGCGACCCCGTTGCCGTCGATACGGCCCGGAATTTTCTCGAAAGAAGTAACATAGTAAGGCTTTCGCCCCAGTGGATCGTAATTCAGGACCGCCTTTATTACGGTGTTGTCGATCATCCAGACTTCGCAGGGGTAAGACCTCTGCGCATCTTCTATTTCAGCCTCATCCATGCCCCATTCAAGGAGCATACCGCCGGGAATTGTATCCCATAACTGAATAGCAGCAACCACGTCATTAGCCGATTCATCAAAGTCTTTATTGCCGAGTTCTTCAATCTCACTATCGTCGTGTTCTAGCCAGTCAGAGCCGCAGGAGCCAAAATCAGCCAGCAGAGAACGCACCGCGTCCTGATCATAACCATCTACGCCAAGCATCGCTTCGACATCATCACGGGTTAGGTGGTGAAGCTCTATAACAGCGACAGACTGCACATCGTCGCCCCAAGGCGACCAATAAAATTTATAAGGGTCAACACGTTCCCACTCATCACGCAGCACGTCTACAGCAGCGAGACCGCCATCGACGTACTTCAGCGTCTTTCGTTTACGGGGTGTCGGACCCCTCATAACAGCAAAAGGGAAGGTCGCGATGTCGTTGGTAAACTCAAACAGAGCTTTGGTGAACCCGCCTTCTGCAAGCTGGTCCTCCATTTTCTTCTCCATGCGCTCGACGCGCTTCTCTGCCTCATGCTTTAGCGCCCTCATGGCGGTGTCTTTCATCCCGCCAGCGAGTTGCTTTAGCTCCGCAGGGTTCGGCGGTGCGCCGCCCTCGATGTAAAACTGTTGTAGGTTCTGCTGCAAGATAGACTGCATGTGCTGCGCGACATCTGGCGGAACCTCTGGGATCGGCGTAGCACTTAGGGACCAAGGTTTGTCTGAACCCTGACCCAGCAGCGTATCACGCAACCACGCCGTCGCCGTGCGACATTTTGCGCTGACGATGCCCATAAAAATCTCGGAACCGCCTTGGTCCTTGATTTCAGCAAGTTTCGCAGGCTCGTACTGCATATTTCGCGCCCGAACACACTTACTCAGCCGGTCTTCTATACTCTCTCGGTGGTGGTCGCGCATGACCTCCCAGCGCTTACGCGTGTGAGACGCAAGACCTTGTATTAATGGAGCCATCTGCTTTTGTGCAGACGCTCGTTTAGCAGCTTCCTCTAGCTCCAAAGCACTAGCTGCGGGTATCAACGCAATAGACATTAAGCCATTCTCACAAGTGCGATATATCAAACATAGTAGCAGTTATGTGTTAACAGGTCAACAGATTACGTCCAACCCTTAGATGACACTTTCACCACGTTACGTTTCTCGTCGACGGCTGAACTACCCCCAAACAACTCGCCGCCATCAGCGTGAAGACACATGTACTGGAACGCGTCAGCCACGTCAGACCACGGGTGGGATTTCTCGGGCTTCTCATCCCGAACCCCTTTCGTGTTTATTTTATACCGGTACTTCCCTGCGAGAGCCTGTATTAGAGGCAACGCGCCCACCGGATCAAGCACGACCCCGTACTTCCCATCAACTACGCGAGTTAGGAACTTATCGACCGCCGCAATTCGGGCTGCGACCGAGTTAGTCTTAGCCGGTTTAACCATAAACCCTTCATTTTTATAGATATCTGCTACAGTTCGCTCGTCTGTCTGCACCCGCTGGAACGCCGCCGGGTCGATAATTATTAGACTTTTCTTCCCCGGATATTTGTTAACGAGCAGGGGTTTTATCACCTCGCGCACAAACCGCAACGCTCCCATACCATCAGACGTGACGGCGTCATACACAACGAGGCGTCCATCATAAGCAACCTGTCCTATCACGGCAGCGGGCGTCAGCCCCGCGTCAACACCGATTATCAGCGGGCTATCCGACGACATCGACTTTAGCTCATCAGCGGCAACATGAACGGCGCGGTCGAACGACCGAAACACTGGCTGACCACTTAATGACTTGCCGAACTGCGCGTGGATGTACACGTCGATCCAAGCCTCGGTTTTACCATGCGCAAGGTTGTCGTAATAATCGTCAGGCAAGAACTGCGTCCAATCAGCCTCGGGGGCCAACCCGCTTGGCTGTATCGTCACATGCACATTCTCAGGGGGTTCTGTGAGTAAATCTTCCCAAAAAGTGTCCATATCAGGGGGGTTTGTCATCCCCCAGAGGTGCATATTCGGCTTGCCATCATCCGTCTGACACCCCACATCATTCATCATTTTGTCTGGGTAGCGGCCTATACGCCCTTGCGCAGCGTTGTAGATGTCGGGGTGTATCTCCCTAAACTCATCAAAAATGAAGAAACTAGCCTGTAGTGAGAGCAACCTACGCACGTCATTGGCGTCATTCAGCCCACGAAACAACACTTCGCACTCGATATCGCCCACATTTATGATGAATTTATACTCAGTTTTAAGAAAACTCCCCATTACCCCGTCGGGAATCCACTTCAGGAAGTCAGGGATCGACGTATCACGCAACTGTTCCCGCGTATTCCGCACCCAAATGGCCCTAGACCGCCTAATTCCATCCTTGCACGGGGCCATCAACGCCGCATGGTGCAGAATTTTCATTATCCCAGCGGTGGTTTTAGTTGACCCTACAGGGCCGACCGCCAGAGATACAAATTTTTCAGAGTAAAAAAACTCATCGAGGCTCTCTATAACCTCAAAGTTAATTTCATGCGACATCTTCTACAGCTTGGCCTTCGATGGTGATGGCATCGGAGTGATCTTTGGCGCGTGTAATGTTGATGACCACTTGGGGGCCAGCACCGCCGCTATCTACCTTAGTATCCGGCTCCAAACGACCCATTTTATTGAGCATCTTCTGGAACTCTATCCGGGCCGTTGGGTTAATTGTTGGGTTCTGCATGGCCCGAAAGAGGTTATCTAAATTAACCGCGCCAAGCATCCGGGCGAACGTCTCCATCAGGGACGGGTCTTCTTCAATTGCCGCCATCTGCGCAGGAGACAAAATGGGCTTATCCGCTAAGGATGGGTCGATTGCTTTATACAACTCTCGGCTCATGTGTTTAGGCGTTAGCACATTACAGAGTTTTGGTCAACAAAGTTACATAAATAGAACAAAACAGGAACATTACTAAAAATAGGGGGTGCGCTATATGCGGTACATAAGGACTGGGCCACGGCCCACCCCCTTGCGGTCCCTCCCGCCGGGCGGGCGGCCTTGTGCACGGCTCCCCTAGGGTAGAGGCGGCGCTGATGTCCATTCGACATGTCATGCTGGATGCCTTTGGCCACATGCTGCGACGCCGTCGCCCCTTGTGTTCGTGAACCACCTATTGCCACGCATCTACTTGCGCGAGTGAAGAACTGGCAACGTGATAGGGAAGTAGCGACACGCGAATAGTAACGGGGAATCAGGCTCGCTCGCGGTTCAATCGGAAACTGTTGAATCGTGTACTTCGTTTAATAGCGGAAAACCTTGTGCAGTTAATAACTGCTAATGACTTGCTGCATTCGGTCTAGACCTTTTATGTCAGAAACCCCCGCGCACTCCACAATAAGCGGCAAGGTAATCGCGCTCTCATGCGTTCTGGCTAATAGCGGGTAATGAGAGGCAAAACCCCCTAGGGGGTTACACACATGCCATGCATAACGTGTGGCATGTGCCTTAATCCCTTAACATATCGGAGAAAACTATGCTTACTAAGTCCATACTACAGTCTAAAATTGCTGGCATCCGCAAGGACGCAAAATCAATTCGCGGGCGTATCCAGACTATTCTTGCGCATACCGCGGCGCACGTCTTTGTGCACGGCGACGTCACTCTACTTGACGAGTTGTTTCGCGCAACTAAAGGCGTGAACCAGAAGCTGATGGCGCAATATATTCAAGAGAACTGTTACGCTAAGCTGCAAAAGACTGGCACGTTCAAATCCAATCGTGCGGCGCGTAAAGCCGACGGCTTTGTTGCCGGTGAAACCAGCGCTGCTGATGGTGACGCGATTGTCGCGAAGCTGAGCGGTGCCGCGCCGTGGTTCACACAAGCCGAGAGCGCCAGAACCATCGTGAAAGAGTTGGACATCGCGAAGCAGATTGAACAACTCGACGCCAAGATCGAAAAGGCGAAAGGCGATACTAACGTCGTCGTCAAGTTCGACCGCAAACGCGTGGACGCTGCAATGGCGCGCCTCGAAACCTTGACTGGCTTCGCTGCGGCCTAAACCAAACCATTTCAGGGCGCTTGCGCCCTGTTTTGCCCTATTAAGACACAAAAGTTTTGTCTTATTAGTTGTCTTAATAGGCTAAAACGCCAAGTGCCTGTTTTCTTGTATTAAATTTACTCTATTAAGACATTAAGACATTAAGACATTATAAAAGAGAGAGATGCTTGGAGAAAAAGTGTGCCTGCATTTTTTCTGGTTTTCGGTCTTAACCGGCCAAGTCAATCTCTCTCTCTCGTTTTGTCTTAATGTCTTAATACTATAATATCAGATACTTACGCGTGTCTTAATGTCTTAATAGCTTTGTCTTAATACAGTTTTGTCTTAATCTGTTAACCTGTCAACATATCGTGGAGATAAATATGCCAAACGTATCTAACAACCGCATCGCCGGAGTTATAGCCGAGGTGATCGCTGAGGCCCTAGCACCCGCTGTTTGTTACACCCTCGCGCTGCTCACCGTAGTGATCACGTTGCTTCACATTTCAACGATAGGATTCTGAAAATGCCAAACGTATCCAACAACCGCGTCGCTCGTGCCTGCCGAAAACTGGTAATGTTGGCGGCGAACGGCTTCGACGTAACCGACCTCGCGCGTGAGGTAGTAACCCAGTCAACCTTTGGCGACGCTGAAAACATACGCCACGCCTGTTTGTCTGTGGACGCCGCCGAAATATCATGGCGCTCGCATCGTGGTTAAACCCACGACTCATCAACAACTCATCACGCGCACAATGCGCAAACCACCCTAGAGGTACATGCTCACATGGCAACACGTACAACACACTGGCAACACGTTGCTGACTTGGCGATGAAACTATGCGGTTGCGTGGCCGTCGCGGCTTTCATCGTGTGGATGCTCGTCAACACAGTAACCGGATGCGGCAACGTCGATGGCGTGTGCGTCCTTCACCCAACCATTTCAGCGCAGGAGGTAATACAATGACTAGACTTGCCAACGCCGAAACAAGAGGCCCAATATCACGACGCGAGATGTTCCAGACGAACTCTGGTGCCGTGTACCCACGACGTGAGGGTATAGACGGTGTCCTTTATGTTGTCTATTCATACGGCGACCACTTCCCCATGTGGCTCTACGACAGCCAGATCAACCAATGGTTTGGCAACCAAGACCGCTGGTCACGCACAACGTCGAAGCAACAAAACCAAACGCGTCCCTCTATGGACGTGACAATGTGCGACACTACCAAGATGCACCAGATCATCAGGTGGGGCGGCTACACTCAATACATTGCAAACCGCATAACGCGAGAGGAGACTTCATATGGCAACTTATGAAAAGCATGAAGAGTTTGGTGAGTTCTATGCGTTCTTTGCTAAAACTTATTACCCGTTGGGCGGTCTTACCGACTGTCTAGGGTGCTTCGACTACTTGGAAGACGCGTGGGAAGCCATAGCGAAGGCCAAGGGGACCAGCATGACCTTCGACGTGATGCACGTTCTAAACACCAAAAATCACTTGGTCTACGACGAACCCGACCAAACCGAGGGCGTAGACTTAGACGCGTGGATCGTAAAACAAAAAGAGGATTACGAATGAAACACGTCCACTTCGTGGGCTTCCGTACCGACGCGCAGTACAGCGCAGCTATTAAAGTGTGGGGGAAGCCTGACTTCGTTCACATGTGGCACGATCACCGCATGTGGGGAGACATCGACATCGACGTCGATACCGTCGTGTTCGGCGACAAAGGCTCAACCACCGTGTCTGCCTACACATGGCAGGATCACGAGCTTTGGTAAAATCCAACCTCATAAATCTAAGGAGAACGGTATGTCCCATGACTGAGCATGTGTAAAACTGCTCAACTCAATAACGTGTTGACTACTTATGTGTTTACACGTAACCATATGTGATGCCGTTTGCGCACACATCAACCCCTCTGAAAATAGGAGAAAACAATGCCGAATATTAAAGAGTGCATCGAAGGCGTCGCTAGACTTCAAGCGAACGACCCGCGGGCGGCTGCAATGTTGTGGGGTCCACCCGGAATGGGTAAGTCCGCTGCGGCCAAGGAAATCCACAAAAGGCAGGGCTTGGACCCTGAACGGTTCCTTTCAATCAACGTCACTAACCATGAGGTATGGGATTTTACTGGCGTTCCTGAAATTGTCGATGGAACCGACGGGAACGGACGCATGACATCGTTCGCGCCGACGGACATATTCGCTAGGTTCCGCAAGGGTACTGGGGCGGGTACGATTAACCTTGAGGAACTTCCGCAATCCTCAATCCACCACCAAACTTGGGCAGCAGGCTTCATTGAGGATCGCAAGACTACGCTGTTCGAACTAGACCCTGAAGTTCGCTTCATTTGTACGGGCAATCGTGCAGAAGATCGCTCCGGTGCCAAGCAGTTACTCGCTCACCTTAATGACCGTCTATACCATCTTATTATGGAGACGTGCGTTGATAGCTGGTGTGAGTGGGCGATGGAAAACGGTGTCGATCCATTTATGGTGGCGTTTATTCGACTACGCCGTGAACTCTTGAACGACTTCGACCCGGCGCGCCGTAGTAACCCGACGCAGCGGTCTTGGACTAGGGTATCTACACAAGTCCCTGTTGATTTACCAACTGGAATATATCTCGCGCTCGCCGAGGGTAAAGTTGGTGAAGGTGCCGCCGCCGAGTGGGTAGCTGCCCGTGATATGATGGGCCAGATGCCTAACATTGACGCTATTCGTTTGCACCCCACCACCACTGAAATTCCTGAGAAACCCGCTGTCAGGTTCGCAGTCGCCACGGCGATGTCCATGAGTGCAGAGGAAAGTATGTTTGCTCGCGACATGACGTACATCAACCGTATGCCACCGGAGTACCAAATGCTTTACGTCACCGACGCATTACGGCTCATCCCAGAACTTGCGCAGTCGAGTGCGTTTACCAAATGGGCCATCGACAACAAAGACATTATGATAGGAGGCAACTGATGCTCGGAAAGGTCAGAAAGTTTCTACAGTATTACGAACCCGACCTGACTTATGGATACGAAGTCGACGGGATCGAAAATCTCAACCACTCCGTATGCGGGATACCTCATTTCCGGAAAGCGGAAGAGGTAGAGAAATACATCACGGACCATAACATCACTATTAACATATTGGAGAGCGCCACATGAGTATGCAAGAACAACTATTCGCAGCAATGGAAGCTGCACGGGAAGCGGCACGGGAAACCGTAGACAACAACATCACGCCTAATCCCAACGTTACCGCTGACGACGACGGGCGAAGTATTCCCAATACCAACGTTACCGCTGACGACGACGGGCGAAGTATTCCCAATACCAACGTTACCGCTGCTGTCAATACGCGTAACGACGACGACGACGATACAAACTGGCAAGCCGTTGGAGATTTAACGCAGGAGTTAGCGGCAAAGCGTGTGCGAGAAGCAAAACAAACGGTCGAGGTTAAGAACCTTCACCAAAAAGCGCTACTCGTTTCAGTCAAGCGGCGCATGTACAATCCGTACCGCAAGGACGACGCCGAGACTGCACGGTACGGTGCTGGCAACGTGAACAAACATCTATTTAAGGGTAGGGATAATCGTGTCGCCGCCGCCATCGCCGCGTACAACGGGGTCTACACGCACGTGAAGGAAAACACTGTGCCTTGGAGTACAGGGGTGGATTTGCTGAAGGCAGAGAACTACTTAGATTTCAGCGCTGAATTGCGGCGGGCGATCAATAACGCCGACCAAGCTGTGAACGACTTAGTCACTAACTGGGACCACGAGGTCAACAAGGACTACCAACGTCTGCTTCCCACAGGCCGCGCCGACTACGATGATTACCCGTCTGCCAGTCAGATTAACGAACGCTTCGGCATCGACGTGCAGTATAGTCCTGTGCCAAAAGCAGACGGATTTGACCCACGGCTCGGCATCAAGGATGAGGACGTCGCGTCGTTACAACGTCAGCTCGATGATGTCGGCGCGAACGCGACTAAACATGTAATAAGTTCTCTGTTGACGCCTATGAAGTCAGCGGCAGAGAAGCTGGCCGTACCTATCGGCGCGGACGGTGCGATATTTCGCGACAGCCTGATAGACAACATGGTCGAAGTTGCCGAGCGGATGGGTCGCGTGAATATCAGCGAAGACCCTGTCGTGGCCGAGCGGATCAAAGACTTGCGCTCTCTCATAGGTACATATGCCAACAATAAAGACATGCTTCGTACCGTCGCGTCAGTACGTGAGAAAGCTGCCACGCAGATCGACGCGCTGTGTGGTCAAATGGCTGGATTGGTCTGATGGCTGAGCGCAGTAAAGTTTGCCACGAAGCTGGCGATCTACTGGTTGGTACGCGCAACCATGATTACGGCGATCCGCGAGACATGCACAATCGCGCAGCGGAAATATTCACGGCTATGACTGGTCTATCAGTCGACGGTCTGATGGTTGCGCAGATGATGATTGCCGTTAAGTTGGCACGACTTTACCACCAGCCGACGCACCGCGACAGCTATGTCGATCTGTGTGGTTATGCGGGTATCATGTTTGAACTTGCGAGTTTTGACGATCCTGAACATGACAATAAAAGAGGAGGCATTACTGAGTAACCAATGTGTTAACGTGTAACTAAATAAGTGGAGAGTCTTATGAACATCAACACTAAATTAACACCCGAGTTAGCTGAATTGCAGCACAAAGTTAGTAAGGCCCGAGCCTTACTTATCTTAGACCACCCCTTCTTTGGTATGGCGGTGAGCAAGCGTCCGATCATCTACGTGGACAACCCACAGGAAGTTCCCACTGCCTCAATGTCCGCCAAGGGTCAGATGTGCATCAACACCGCTTGGGCGTCGTCGCTGACGTTACGGGAGCTTATGTTTCTTCTGGCCCATGAGGCGCTGCACTTTATGTTCAGCCACGCCCTACGATCCAAGGGGCGTCGCCATACGGCGTGGAACATCGCATGTGACAAAGTCATCAACGACATACTCAAGGATGCAGGTGTCGGCGACCCCATCGAAGGCGGGGTGTTCGAGGACGGTGCGCGTAATATGTCCGCTGAGCAGTTGTACGACGAAGGCGAAGGCGAAGGCGAAGGCGAAGGCGAAGGCAACGGGGGGATAGGCAACGACGTCGGTACATGTGTCGACGACGAAGGTACGCCGTTGAGCGAAAGCGAAGCGCATGAGATACAAGCGAGAACTAAAATCGAAGTGATCCAGTGCGCCAAGGCTTCGAAAGCTGTCGGACAACTACCGGGAGGTGTTGAGCGCGTTGTCGAAGAAATGATTAAGGTACCAACGAATTGGTACGCTATTCTTGAGCATCTTATGCAGGGCAAAGTCCGAGAGGACATGACGTTTGCGCGGCCAAACAAGCGCTTCGTTCACTCAGGCGCTATCTTACCTAGTGCCGCACATGTACCTTCGATGGGTGTAGCTGCGCTGGTGATCGACGCCTCTGGCTCAGTCTCAGATAAAGAGATCGCGATTTACAACGGCCACATCAATCGCATCTTGGAAACGTGTAACCCAGAAGCGGTTCACGTTATCTACTGCGACACGAAAGTACGAGGGCATGACGAGTTCACTGCCGACGATCTACCTGTGAAAATTGAACTGGACGCTGGCGGCGGCACTGAGTTCAAACCCGCATTCGACTACATCGACGCCGAGGGCATCAACCCCGAGGTCGTGATCTATCTGACCGACGGTTACGGCAATTCGAACTTCACGACACCCCACGACACAATTTGGCTCACCACTGGGACTGAGAACATCAGCTTCGGTACGGTCATCAAATTCGAGGAGTAAAAACAGGAGAACCATCGCACGAACCTATAACAACATTAACAAGGAAGTAAAAAACATGAGACAGTTTAAGTTTAACCACATGGGTAAAAAATGGGATGCGCGGCGTTGTTTCCACAGCGAACCCTTCAACAACATAAACCGTGGCGGGTTTGTCACGTTCGAAACTGGCGAGCTAATCGTCACTGGATGTCCGGCAAGTTACCGGAAACGGTACGAAGACTTCGACATTACGCTCACAACCAGCGTGGAGAATACCACGCAACTGTTCCTAGACGAAAAGCGCACCCAGCCTGTCAAACAAGCATGGCTCACGCAAGGGGGTCAGCAGCTTATGGCGATTGACCACGAACAAAAGGTTGCTGTTCACTTAGCCTCTAACCTCGTCGCCCGACATCCGCTGAAACTGCCGCAACAGTACCGGGGAGCCTTGGCGTTTTGGCCCAAGTCTGAGGTAAAACCAACTGCGCTAAGCTCTTTCCCAGTGAGCAAACCGCTGAGAAGAAAAGTTGTTTCGGAGTTGAGGTCTAAGCTGGTGGACGCACGGGCGATAGTAAGCGCGGTGTTCAGGATCAACCCTAAACTTTATTGGCCCTACGACCCAAAAGTTTACGTTTACGAGTATGCACGAAAGTACCCCGTTAGCCCAGACTGGGTCGACTTAACCGCGAAGGAAATCGCTGACGCTATTTTAAGTAGCGAATACAAGACCAATTGGAGCGCTATACGCTTCGTAGGGCCAAACGGGTTCCAGCTTCCCCGAGCCGTGACCTTCCACGATTACCTTTACATTTAACAAGTGAACGAGGAGAAAAATTATGACTGCACGTAATTCAGCGTCGTACGACATCGCCGACATATCAAGGGATCAAGGCTTCGCAGGAGCCACGGTCCACATTCACCCGACTAAATGGACAACCCGTCGTCGCAACATAATCGTTCGAGCGCTGCGCGATGGTCTGTCTACGGCAGGGTATGAAACATCGCACTTCATTGAGCGGCTAACTCGTGCGTATGGAAGCACCATTGCCAACCTGTCATTTGACATGATCCCACTCGACGCAATCCGCGACGACAAGCGCGAGGCTATATTAGCCTACACAGCGGCATGGGTAAGAATAAAACTCAGTCAAACCGGGGAAGTTAAACGCTGGCACTGTAACAATTACTTGATCCGAGAGTGGATGGCGCGCGTGGAAGCAGGGGAAATTATATTTTCCTTTCCGCTCCCCCAGATACCGCGGCAAGAACGCGCCTCGTTCATCAAGGAGTACCTGAAGGACGACGAGTACTCAATTCGTACTCAATTGGCCGACAAGATCGAAGCCGGTGAGGAGTTAACCATTTTTGTAGAAGCCGCATAGGAGAATTGCAAATGGCATATGTCAGAAAAACTGATCTAATGATCGCCGACGTCGAACAAAACCTTCACGCCATGCGCGCGAAAGCAATAGCCCCCTACCAAGGTAAGCGTACGGTAAATATGTATTCACCCATATACAAATCTCTCTACGCCGCAGTGGAGACAGCAATATGGAGTGACGCTCCCGATCTACGCGGCAAACTTCCAGCGAAGTGGCTTGCTAAGTATGACGCTATCCATGTTAAGTATGAGTATGACGGCGACACCAATGGCTCGAAATACATGCAGATCGAAACAACTCCCGAGGACAAATTCAAGGTTCCTAAAACAGACGGTCGTAGTTACCACCCCGACGTGACCTTAAAGCGTGAACACATGGACGAAACCTTGTACGCTTGGCTCAAAGAAGAGAAGTCCCGCGACGCTAAGTACCAAGAGATCGACAGCAAGTTCGAGGTCGTCCGCGATCAGGTGCTTCGGTTTTTGCGAAACCATGCGTCCCTCAACGCGGCTATTACGGCTATGCCTGAGATTGAGTTGTACATCCCCGAGAGGTATCTCGCTAAGATGCGCGCACCATCTGCGCCGCGTGGGAAAAAGGCTAGTACGCCGACTACCGTTGAAAACATGCAGATAGATGTCAACACGTTGACATCTGTGGCTATCGCACACCGCGTAACCAAATAAGTCTACAGGGCCGGTCGTGCGCTCCTTTCTTAGCAGGCGACCCGACGCGTCTGGTGTGAATGTCTGCTCGGTGTAAAGCACGTGATGTTCCGGCCCTGAAAGTGGAAAGCAGGCAGACGTCGGGGTTAAACCTTAAAATACAACGGAGACTATTATGAAAAAAGAAAACGTGAGCGCAATGGCGAGAGCCAACGGCGTCCGGCCACAAACCGCATGGCAGCGGATATACAAAGGGATGAGCGTTGAAGCGGCGACGTCAACCCCTGCGTACGGACGTCGTCGCACGTACAGGCACGGCGACAAAGCTCAAGCCGTGTGGACTTATCTCATTAAAAATCCTTTGGCGCGTCCATGCGACGTGTCGCGGGCCACGGGTGTTAGTTATGGTTACGTCTACCGGCTGATGCAAAAGACGGGTACACCCCGCGCCGTGTTTGAGCGGGAGTTGCAGCAACGAACAGCAGCGATTGTGGTTGACGCAGTCGATGGTGAGTTTTGGGAGTTAGACACAGAAGACGACTCATCACCCAAGTTAACCGCAGCGAGCATCGGGTTAGGTTTCATAATCACAGCCGTTGTGTTCATCGTCGTCGTCGTGGCCCTAGTATAATGTGCTTACATGTGAGCAACTTATCTATTTACGCGCGCACTTTTTACAGGAGGAGAAGGAAGATGGATAATGCGAATGAAGATTAAATCAGACTTACCCAATAAAGTATTCGAGTTTTGGATGCCTGATCACGGTGGACACGTTTACCGCGAGTTTAATGATGGGGTGGGCGAAATTATACGCAGGCAAATCTGCGCGGGCGGTAAATATCTAGGCTACACAATCTGGGCAGAGGATGAAACCGCTTTCAACGAAGCCTGTCGCGCTTGGTATCGCAGCTTCACCAGCGAAAGTACACCTTGGGTTCCCCCCCACGAAGACCCTGACATGGGGGAGATTTTAGATGAAGTGTTTGCGCACGTATTCAAAGAGAAAATGGAGGAAGACGGTGGATAACAAGGTGAGAACGACACGCGATTTACTATCTCCTGATCAGGCACCGTTTAAGAGCCGGTTTTCGGATAACCCAGATGAAGCTGAGTTTCGGTTTATCGACCTATTCGCGGGTATCGGCGGTATAAGATACCCTTTCCAGCAAGCAGGAGGCCACTGTGTTTTCAGTTCGGAGTGGGATAAATTTGCAAAAAAGACATACGCCGCAAATTTTGGCGAAATTCCGCATGGCGATATTGTTCCAATAGCGGCAAAAGATATTCCCCAGCATGACGTGTTGCTAGCGGGTTTTCCATGCCAAGCATTTTCGCAAGCTGGTTTGAAGCGTGGGTTCAACGATACGCGCGGAACCATGTTCTTTGAGATACAGAGGATACTTGCACACCACAGGCCAAAAGCCTTTCTTCTTGAAAATGTTAAACAGTTAAAGGGCCATGATAAGGGCCGTACCTTAAAGACTATACTTGCGATACTTAGCGGTAAAGATGTTCCCAAAATTCCTGAAAATGTCCCTATGTCGGAAGAAGCAAGACGGTCTCTAGGCACCAAACTGGATTACAGTGTTGACTTCAAAGTGTTGAAAGCTGCCAACTTTGGCGTTCCTCAAAACCGCGAGCGGGTTTACATCATAGGGTTTGACCGAGAACAGGTCACAGAGGCTAGGAAATCCAGCATTAGCACGGAGATATTAAGTAGGTTAAGTAAGGTCAAATCAAAAACAAGATTAGGAAATATTCTTGAAGCAAATAGCAAGGTTGATCCCAAATACACAATATCGGATCGTCTACTTGAAGGACATAAAAGACGTCTAGCAAGTCATAAACAACGAGGGAACGGTTTCGGCTACAGTATATTTAACGTCGACAGCCCGTACTCCAACACCATCAGCGCAAGATATTATAAAGACGGGCGCGAAATCCTGATTGATCAAAGCGACATCGGGAAGAACCCTCGCAAACTGACACCTCGAGAGTGTGCGAGGCTCCAAGGTTTTCCCGAAGAGTTCAACGTTGATGCTGTCTCGGATGTTCAGAACTACCGCCAGTTTGGCAACTCTGTTTCGGTGCCCGTGATCGAAGCGATAGCAGCCGAAATGAAACATTACATTTCATAGTCGCAAGCGGCCTAACAGCACATTTAACTGACGAGGATGCTCAGAAGTTTTTGGCAGACCTCGCTGACTTGATTACAGACTTGGAGGAAGCATGAAACTATACACAGATAACCAAGGTAGGTGGGCAGGCACACAAGCTGACGCTAAAAAGTTTGGTGAGTTTGAGCAAATCGAAGTGCCAACTGATAAACCCACATTGCTTGAGTTCTTGAACGAGTACCAAGTGGGTGCGGCGTCAACAATATCGTCATCGTCGCCTGATGTGGTAAGCGCACAGATGGAAATGGTGCAGCAAAAAGCTAGAATATCACCTATTGATGATATCAATTTGAAAGCGGCATTTGATAGTGCAGGCTTGACAAGAGGCTATCTTAGAAGAGTTTTCGATAAACTAGAGGGGTTGAAGGAGGTAGAGAAATACAATGAAGATAGCAGTAGTTGAGCAGTTATGCACAATGCAATTGGTTGACCGAATGAAATGACATACTAGGAGTTAGTATAATGGATTTTGAAGGTAAAACCCCTGACCAGATTGAAAAGGCTTTACTGAAATTAAAGGTGGGTGACCGCATTAAATTTAGGGCCGTGACTAGATCGGGTGCACCTGCTGTTTGGCGAAAGGTCAATGGCTTCTGGTTTGGTACAAATGAACCAACTGTTAGATACCACGGCTGGCCAAATTTCGTCGTAAAACTGAATGAAATTCTTGAAACTGAAAAGAAGGATGAAAACTAATGACATACTCACCAACACATCTAGGCCGCTGGAAAGAAGGCTCCATCCCTCCGCGTTTATCTGACCAAACGCACGACGGCCTTATTTGGACCGTCAGTTACGACCAAACTCACGACGCCTATTTTGTTTATGACGACGAATACGAGGACTTTCTTGATTTTGTCGCAATCCATTG
>Ga0208299_1000822_pt1 | contig 25941 bp, 62 predicted proteins | sample 15_taG_FD_184089 | JGI IMG/M metagenome (GOLD analysis project Ga0208299, IMG submission 184089) | Marine viral communities from the Subarctic Pacific Ocean - 15_ETSP_OMZ_AT15312 metaG (SPAdes) (version 2) | ecosystem: Environmental > Aquatic > Marine > Oceanic | place: Pacific Ocean | collected...
ATTAGAAGAAGCTATAGATGGGTTAGAGAAAATAATTGCAGAGCTTCAAACTAAAGACGCACTTATAGAAAACGAAATGAGGACTATCATGTCAGACCATTCAGGGTTTAGTGATGTCCTTAAACAACTAAATCTAGCAGGCTATGGAGACTCTAGAACATATGGAGATTATGACTAATGGAAGTACAGGTAGGAAAAACTAAATATAATATAAGCATGGGTGCTGTCATCTTTTTCTTTTCTATGTTAGTGACTGTAATTGGGGGGTATCTTACTTTGCAAAATAATATTACAAATATGCAGGAAGATATTGCTACCTTACAGGCTGAAGTAAGAGAAGTAAAGGATAACTCAGGTGCAACTGGGATTATTGAACTAAGGGGATTACTAGACGTAACATCTACAAAGTTGAATTACATAGAAAAGACACTAGATGCTCTTGATTCAGCTATAAGATAAATAAAGGAGAAAACTATTATGGGACAATTTAGACCTCAAATATTTCTTTCTATAGGTTGCCTTACTACACTTTCTGTGGTAGGATTATTTCAAGGAATGCCTGAAGTATCAACAGCTACTATTGGGGGCATAATTGCCCTAGGGATGAAAATTTTAGAAGGTGAGTAAAAAGAATAGAAAAATAAATACAAGTGCTTGGGAGTGGATTAAATTCTGGGCTTCAGGTATAACTGTTATAATATGTCTGATGACAATTATGTATATCGGACAAATGCATTCATAGAAGAAAGGAGACATGATGTCAAAGAAGAGAATAGTAAAGTCAACTCTTATTAAAGGATTACCAATTGTAGGGGCTCTCGCAGTAGGTGTAGGGGCTACAATGATATTGATTAATAAGGATAAACTAGAAGATAAAGTTGCTGATAAATTACTAGCTAGACAGATAATAAAGGAAAATATTCCTCTACAGTGAGTATAATATATTATGGTAATGGATGAAGAATTTTCCCAAGAAGATCTGCTTGTAATGTTGCAAGAATTTGGGCAGGATGTATTTAATGAATCTCAAGCTAGATGTCCAGAAGACACTGGATGGTTAAAGGAAAGCGGAGATATTATTATGAATGCAACTGGATTTGAAATAGTTTATAATGCTCCGCATGCAAGACTGATTCATGATGGGAAAGAAGCAGCCGAGCAGATTTATAAACAGAAAGTACAAAGGCATAGAAGAAGGAAGAGAGGAAGTACATCACCAGTTGCTTTAAATATTGATACTAAAGTTACTGGAGTAGGATCAGGAAATCCTAATAGAATGAAAAGACCTAGACAAGGTTCGTATAGTGATTTAAAAAAGATGGCGAATATAAAACGAAAATCTAATACAGTATCAGTGAGAGCACATACTAAAACATATTATGGTCGTAGACCAATGTTAAATCCTAAAACAGGTGAGTGGAAAGTTGTAAATACAACTGCAAGACAACCCACACCGTTTATTGATGATGCTTATAGAAAAGTATTGGCAAGTAGAAAGTATAGAGATCTTAGGAAGTTAGGTCTTCCTTCGAGTATGAAGAGGGGGAGACAAGATGTTCTTAGAAGATTTTTATAAACAAAGGAGGAAACTATGGTAGACATTAGTAAAGTTACAGCTGAACAAGAATATATTATCGCCAGACATTCTAGGATGGTTGGTAAGGTATTAGATTTAGTTGAAGCATCTATGCCAGAAGGTAATCAACTCGAAAAACTCAAGAAACTTATTCAAGTTCCCTTGTATGACTATCGAAACGAGATGATTAAACTTAATTCTGGTGAACTTATTGAAGAAAATATCGAATAATCTATACTTTTTATAGATAAAACTCGTAATATTTATGTAAAAAATCCCTTTATTTATAGTATAATATAACAGATGGGGTAATATTACCCTTTTTATATTATAATTTCATAAAGGTCGGGGGTGGCTTAGACCAACCTTTTGAGAATTAATAAACTTTTAGACACTTTTAGTCTGGAATGGACTGGAAAGGTGACATAGGAGGTCGTAAATATGTCAGAAGAATTCACACAATTAGAGAACCACATGCAAGGTACTAACCTTGCTTTATCTGCAGTAGCAGAAGTGCTCGCTAAGATGGACGAAAGACTTACAAAAGAAGAAGAGGATGATAGAATAGATGAGGAAGAGAAGGCTATACAAGCCGAAAAAGCAGACTTAGTAAAAGCAGTCGCATCAGAAGTCGTTTCAATGATAAAAGAGGATAACCCTCTTGGAATGGATGTCGATGGTAGTAAAGAAAGGAAAGCAAAGAGTTCAGCACCTTCACATGATGATGCTCAATCTGCCGCTAACCCGACTACTAAAATAGAAGATCAGCAAGCTGTTATTCAAGCTGCCGACATGGAAAGTGATGACGAGGAAGAAGAAAAGGCTGCCTACAAAGCAGCTGATGATGAAGACAATGGTTCTGATGAAGAGCCAGTTGACAAAGCTGCTGATGAAGAAGAAGATGATGTTGAGAAAGCAGAAGATGAAGACGAAAAAGACGATGACGGAATGAAAGCAATGAGGAAAGAACTTGATGCTTTGAGGAAGACAGTCGCTGCTTATGAAGCAAACATGGAAAAAGCTATCGAAGAAGAGTCTGTTGGAAGACTACGAAAGATGGGCTTTAGAGAAGAGAATGGTTTGCAAAGACCAGCTCTTTTAAATAATGATGCACTAGGAACAGATGGAACTACTCCAATTGTAAAAAGTGCTGCAAGTGGTGATGTAGTAGATGACTTAACTAGTTTGTCTTACAAACAATTAAGAGACCTACAACACAAAATAGACTCTGGAGACACTTCTGGTGTACCTAGGGAACTACTTGGCAATTAATAAATTTTAGTAAAAGAACGAGGAGAAATTAATTATGGCAACAAATCCATCATTATCTGAGTACGTTGCTCAGTCTCAAAGAGGTTTGTATTCTTCAGTATTCGGACCTGAATACTTACAGAAACAGACTTACTTTACAGTGGACACTGCTACAGGTATTTTTAATACTACCTATGGTAGAAAAGTTTGGCATTCATTAAACAACCAAACTCGTTTCTTCAATGCTGTCCCAAGAACTGTTTGGGGTAACACAGCTGGTTGGAGGATAAGAACAGACAGAGGTTCAGGACGATCAAGACCTGTAACTGAAACTGGTTCACTTCCTACAGTTGACGTTTCTAACATTGAAAGCATTTCTAGTTTACCTAGAATTGTTTCAACTACTTTTGGTGCTTCAGTGAAGTCAGTCTTTACTGCACAGCTAGAAGGTGGTGTTGGTGATGTGTTAGCATTGGAAAACGAAAATGCACAACTTGACCACGTTAAAGAAATTAACGAAGAACTAATGGCGGGATCTGGATACGTTGTATCTGCAGGTTCCTCAACTACTGGTACTGTACCAGCATCAGTAGCTAAAAACATAAAAATTGGAGACTCAGTTGCATACTGGGATACTTCTGCAAATGACTACATTGACTCATCTGGACTAGCAGTTTCAGCAGTAAACACATCTACGGGTGCTATTACTCACGCTACTGCATCAGCTACTATTGCTGACGGTGACGGTATGATCGTTGTAAAAAGAGCAGGACTAACTTCAATTGACGACATCGTTCAAGCTGACGGAGCTGTAGTAGGTGGGTCTTACGACTCTAACTCAAACTTCGCCGCAAACGGTGGTGTTAATGCTTATGACTTAACATTCGGAGCAAGGGCTTCAGGAAACTGGAACGCCGCTGCTACAGTTAAGGATAACAACGGTGTAGGAAGAGACCTTTCTCTAAACCTACTTGATGACTGTATTCAGACAGTAAGAACTAATGGTGGAGAACCTAAACTAATCGTTATGGGTCATGACCAATACTTCAAACTAGAAAGATTACTACAATCACAACAGAGATACTTAGGACAGGAAGAGTACCAAGTTGGTGTGGGTTCTGAAAGAACCTTCCCCGGAACTCGAACTGGACTAGTTCTTGCAACTTACCAAGGTATTCCAATCTTGCCAGATGCAGACACTCCAAAGGGTGTTAGCACAGCTGACGCAGTATTGGGTTCAAACGTATATGTTTTGGACACAGACTATCTTGAAATAGCTGTGGCACAACCAACACAGTATATAGAAAACAGAGACTACTTTGCAGCTAACGCTCTAGTAGTAAGAGGATTACTATACACTATGGCAGAAATGCGATGTCACAACTTCTTCACACAAGCTAAGATTACAGACTTAAACGCGTAATCTAAACTTGTAAAGAAAATTAATTAATGGGATGGGGGGCTAGTCTCCCCACCCATTATGCTAAACAAGGAGAAAATTAAATATGGCGAAACATTCATTTAAAATGTCCGATGTGACCGAAGACACTAGAGTTCTAGCTAGGTCTGCATTAGGATATGACTTTAACTATTTCGCTGATGATGAAACTATAATCTTCGGTACAGATAGTGATGCTACACTTTCATGGGACGGTGATTCACTGAACGTAACATCATCTGCTACAGAAGTGTCAGGTACACTAGCAGTTGCAGGTGCAACTAGTCTAGGAACTACAGAAGCAGTGTCAGCTGGAACTGGTATCACTGGTGGTACTGGTACAGTTTACAAATCTTCAGTAGTAAAAATTGGTGGTTTATATGAAACAACTATCTATATTGACCTAACTGGATTAAATTCCAATGTAGCTAACGATATTATTGGTAAAGATGCTACAGCTAACTGTCATATTGGACAGATAACTGCAGCTGTTAACGGTACTATCGTTGGTGGTTATATGCAATGTTTGGAAACACCTACAACTGGTGAACCAGATATTGACGTATGGTATGCTGACGAAGCTACTGGTACAGAAGATGCAGCTATCTCTGGTTTATCTAACCAGACTGCTGTTCTAGCCGCTGGTGCGGACTGGACAGTTGCTGCAAACGTAAATATGAGACCTATCACTGGAATGCCAGCTGCTGACAAGTATTTATACTTAACAGGTGGTGGAGGTACTACTGATGGTACTTATGATGCCGGTAAGTTTATAATTAAATTATACGGAACTTAAACATTAGCGATTAGCAAAAATCTACTAAAAGCTGCCTTGACTATATTGTCTTGGCAGCTAGTAGAAAATATTTTATATATAAAGGAGAGCGAATAAATGGCAGGCTTTACAAATAGTTATGATAAATCATGGGAATGGAAAGAATGGAATACTGATCCTAGTACTCGTACTTCCGTAGCTCCCTATGATAGATATGTACCCTTTAGTGGTACTGTAGGAACAAGTGCTGTTGATATCTTAAACATTCATGCAGGACCATATTATGAATTAGATCAAGGTGGTTCAGCAGGTACTACTGCAAGTTGGGAACTAGCTACTTCAGGTAGTCCCGGAATAAATCAAATAACAAACCCATCAATAGAGAATGCAACTATATCAGAATTTACAGCAGACGGTTCAGCAATTTCTAGAACCACTGGTGCACCTCATTTGGGTTCAGCAGAACTTACAGCAAACCCATCAAACTCAGCAGCTAAAGAAGGATTTTATGTAACTACAACTTCTATTTCTGGAGGTGGGGCTGATTTAAATCAAAACACAGATAGATGGATAGTAGCTTCAGGAATGGTAAGAGGAGCATCAGCATCAGGAGATGCAGTAATGCAGATTACAGATTCAAGTGGAACTGCTCTAGTTACTGGAACTGCAGTTAGTTTAACTACAGCTTACCAAAGAGTAAGTGTAGCATACAATATTCCATCAGGAACAACCCCTGCTACATACAGAGTTAAGTTCTGTTCAAGTACACAACATAATATTAATATGTTATGGGATTGTTTGATGTGGGATGTTAGAAAAGATTCAAGTATTATCGATTATATAGATGGTAGCCTAGCAGGTGGAAATGGATATGAATGGGAAGGCACTGCAAACCTCTCAAGATCAAGACATCTCTCACCTATAGGAGTAATTAGAGGCATTAGTATTAGAAACACACACGCCTCTCAAGTATTATATGTAGCATTTGATTGTACTGCAGAAGCAAGTACAGCAGCAATTAAGCTGACTGGTAACGATACCACAGAACATAATTGGTTCCATAGTACGCATCCATTAGACTTTAGGAAGAATGCATCTATCTATGGTAGTGCATCAAGTACTGGATATGAAGGCGTAATTTGGGGAACATCATTCCCAGTAGGATAAGGAGACAACTGTCATGACAATGACTGCAGAACGAATTACTACAATAAATAGAGATATGTATCAGAATGTGTCTGATAGTTCTTCATTAGCTTTATTAGAAAAAGCTGAAGGAGGAAAGGTTTCACTTAAAGATATATCAAAAGCTTTAGATGAATTTAAAAGATTGTATAAAGCAGGGATTGCTTCCTCAGCTGAAATTATGACTTTACATAGAGCGTATCCAAATGATGAAACATATAAGAAAGCAGCTGTAAAATTAGAAAAAGAACCAGTAGTATTAGGAGGTCCAGCCTCTGTTGAATTAGTAGATAGAGAAGGACATCTTATTACTACAGTTGCTTTGGAAAAGGCATTTGACAATTACATGAAAAGTTTTAGAACTAGGAACGCTATGGTTCTACATTCAGATGTTCAAGTAGGTTGGGCTTTACCAGCTTATATTAACAAAGCTGGTCAAATCTTTAAGAGTGGAGTAAATGAAAATGGTTTGTTCTTTATTACTGAGATGAGAAATGATACAAAGATTTCTGATAGGGTGAAAGAACAAATAAATGAAGGAAAGCTCAAATCCTATTCTATAGCTGGTTCAGCAACTAAGATGCAGAATATGACAAAAGGTTTACAATCTTACATGCAAGTAGATGATTTAGAACTTGCAGAGGTAACAGTATGTGAAAAAGGAGTGAATCAAGGAGCGTCATTTGATTTACTTAAATCAGACAACGTAGCACAGGGTTCTTGTGCAGATGGAAGTTGCTTAACAAAATCAACTTCAAAACCAAGAGAGGAAATAAATATGATTAGGAAATCAAACGGAAACATAGACTTTACAACAACTTTCTTTAATTGGCTTTCAAAAGAGAATGGGAAAGCAAGTGATCCTCTTTCAGGAAATAAGATGTTTGCTACCCTAGAAAACTATCATGGTAGAGAAAGAGTCCACCATAATCTGTTAGACGAACAAGGATTTCCAAAGGAATTGGAAGCGGAATTTGCAAGGTACACTCCAGTAATGGAAAACCCAAAGTACGTTCCTTGGGTTGTTAATGAAGCAGGTGAGGAAGCTGGAGCAAATCATTATGAGGAAGCTCTAACACCTCCAAAGGCATCTCTTCCTCTTACAAAAACTTTCCTAAAATGGTTTGCAAAAGAAGGCAAAAAAGACTATACAAGTAATAGTCCTTATGCTCTTGCAACAGCACAAGCTAAAAAGGAAGGCTATGATGATTTTTCTGAAGGAAGCGAAGGACGAGAGAAACGTAACAAGTTAGCTGAAAAATTAAAAGACTAGGAAGCGAGATGAACTCGTATTATAAAATATTAAAAGCTCTTTTTTTAAAGGAAAGCTTGGGTCCTATTATCTATGAAATCCAAGGAAACAAAAGGAAACCAAGAACTACTGGGAAACAAAATATTGGTATAGGACAAGGAAGCTATGGAAGACGTAGCAAGTCAACGAGGGACACAAAATATGGCACTTATTAAAAAATCAAGGAAATGGGGAACACATCCTACTCAAATAACCAAATATGATATTCAAAAAAATATCAAGGAAAGAGAAGATAAGGAAACGAACCTCGATATTTTAGATGGGAAACCACTTGGAAAGCAGGAGGAGGACACCAATGACGCAGAATGAATGTTGTAATCCAGAAGAATGTTGCTTAGAGGTAGAATGTGATTTAGATGAATGTATATGCAAAGAAGAAGGACTGTGTAAATGTGAATGTAATTGCGAAGATTTACAGAAAAATGAATGTTGTGGAGGTGAGTGTGATTGTTTAGATTAGATTTTTTATAAACTAATCAAGGAGATACACTTTGAGGGTAAACATAATACTAATATTGTATGAAGTTGGAAGCGATCTGATCAAAGGAATACTAGGAAAGGTCAAAGACTTACTACTAGGAATACTAGGAAAGGTCAGATGGGTATTGAAGAAGATACTACCAATTTAAATTATATCCCCTACTCGAATAAAATTGGGTAGGGGATTTTTATATGGTTTACTTGACTGGACTAAATATGATACAATTTAAATATGAATTATATGAGAAGAAATATTTTATTGGACTTGACTTGATTAGGTTTAATATGATAGACTATATAAGAAGTGTATAAATTAGTAGAGGAGTAGATATTGAGTTTCAGTAATCCTGTTTCAGCATTATTTTGGATAATGGTACTAGGTTTAATATGTAGCATATCAGAGGGGTGTGTGGTAATATGAGAGAAACAATTTTAAGATATGGATTTATGGTAATTATATTTATCATAATATTGGGAGTAATTAAAATATGAGTGAAGAAATAAGAAAGGCACTAGATAGTGTAGATACTTTAGCAATATGGGATATATGTGGAGAAGAAGCATTAGAATTAATAAGTGAAGAAGTATTGCGTGAATTAGCATATGAGATTTGTATACGAGATGGATATACAGTAGAGGAGATTACAAATGAATGAGTTGAATAAAAAAGAGTGGAGAATACTTTTAGATAATTATTTAGATTGCCCTAGATCTACTAGACTTAAATTCATTAAAATAATGATTAGTATAGCAGATAAACAAAAACAGGGAGAAATAATTGATCGAAATACTATTGCAGATACATTACAAATATTATTTAAGGGGATAAGCAAATGACCGATTTAATAGATATGAGAAAAGATAGTATAGCATATAGAACTTGGGATAATGTAGGTGTTTACAGATATAGTGTTAGTACAAATACTACATTAAAAGGATTTCTATTACATAGACCTGAATATTTTGAACAGGTAAGAAAACATGAGGAATTTACAACCTTTGATTTAACAGATAGAGCAAAGGGAGATATAAATACTTTTGTTGATTACTTTAAAATGTGGGTAAATGACTATGACAATAGGCATAACTTTGGTGGACACCCTGACGATTGGCACAAACTAGATAGGATAAATGAGGTGGAATTACATGGAGAAGATATTGAAGTAACGAATGAAGAAATCTTTAATGAAGCAATCGATAATAGATATGATAATCATATCACTATAAATTTTGATATGATAAGTGGTATAAATGGGGAAGTTGGATTTCACACTATGCCTTTCTCTGTTGAAATTTCTATATTCAATATCCTAAGTAGAACAGGAGATTGGTGGAACTTATGTAAAGATAGTCTACAAGATTGGTGGTTTGATAATGATTAAGAAGATATTAAGTCAATGGTTTGAACCTACATCAACAAAGCAATATCAGTTTTATCGTGATGGTATAACTGATGCTTTGCTTCATGGTCGTAGAGATGAGAAGAAATTAGATGAGTTCTTCTTTAGCCATTTTTATAAAAGAGGATATGACTTTGGTATGTGGTTGTGGAATGAACAAGATGAAGATGCTAAAGATGAGTAATTTAATGGAATATATGATACAGATTGCAGATCAGATCCGAGAACTACAGGAAGATGCAGATGGTAAGATGGAAGTCATATTAAAAGAGATTGCCCTAATTCAAATCAAATTACATGAATTAGATGAAAAGATTAATAAATAGAGTATAATAGTATATATGTATAAAACAAGAAAGTAGGTATAAAATATGGAAAGACACCCTGAAGATGAAAATGTTTCTAGTTCGACTTCTTTTCTACAAGAGGGAGAAAGTAAAATTATTTCATTAAATAAGAATGAATGTCTATTCTTAGATGATTGCTTTACAGTTATTATTGATGGTAGAGAAATGCAAGGATTGACAACATTAAGAAACATATCCTCTACTGCGAGTGTTCCTGTTACAGTTGATTTAATTCAGAAAATAGGTAGAGCAGTATTGTTTACTACTGATAGAAACAATGGTGGAAAAGAAGCATTAGTTGAAGTAGATGAAACAGACTTACTTGCATTAAGAGAAGTGGCTCAAAGTTATGTTAAGATGGAGGGAGAAGCAGTTGGAGTAAATTTAAAGAGGAAAATTCTATCTTTATTATTAGAGAACAGTTATGCACAAGAGGTTAAGAAGCAGAAAGATTATAGATATTGGTTAAGAACATTGAACCAAATTGCTCCTAGAAAGCATTTTGATCAACATGAATGGACTTACAATAGTAAAGAAAGTTATGATGAGATGTGGGAGAAACGAGCATCTAAGGAGAACAAAGGAGAAGATGGAAGTAAATAATATTAATCTTATAATAATTGCTTGGACATCTATCATTGTTACACTTGCAACATTCGTATTAACATTCATTAATTATAGAATTTTAATGGTAACATTGGATATTTCTCGTCAAGCAAAAGCAACGAGAAAAGAATTACAAAAATCAAATATGATAAATAAAGATATTAAAAGATTTATTGGTGGTCGCTGATGACTATCTTAAATATATTAATTTCAGTAGGGGACTTGACAGTCCCTTTTTCTTTTTGCTATAATATCATTAAGTCAATAATTTACAAGTAGGAGTAGAGATGAGTTACGAACATAATGAACTAAAAGAAAAAGATAAGTATGGGGATACTAAGGAATATGAATTTATATTTTCAGTTCCATGCTACATGAATTATACCATAGTAGCAGAGAGTGAAGAACAGGCTAGAGAAATACTTGAAAATGATGGTATTGAAATTGATGGCGAATGGATAGATTGTCCTGATGGGGATTTATCTATAGAAGCCGAAGATTATGGAGATGCAGATCTAATAGAACAGTTGGAGATATAATGAGTAAAATAACACGAAAACAAAAGTACGAAACAATACTTGAATGGTGGTTAGATGGTTGGCTAGACTCACATCACGATATCAGTATACTTACTGATGAATTGATAAGGTTGCATACAACAGAGGAGATACGATTGTACGAATATAGTGATGATCAATTAAATGATGAATACGAAGAAGTAATGAAGCAACAGAAAGATTTGGGGTACGAATAATTGGATCTAAGTAAATACGAACCGAAGATAGAACTAGCAGATCAGTATGAGAAGATTGAGGAATGGTTCTGTGATGAATGTAATGCTGACCAAGTATATGTTGGAGATGTAAATGGACTTTAGCGAAGATAGAGAAACTTGGGTAGAGGAACTTATAGATAATTATAAAGGTTCTTGGGCATATTCAACTAAGGATCAACTCATAGATGAATTATCTATGGTTTATTTAGAGGGGTTGACAGGGCTTAGACATATGAGTTATAATGAATTAGAAAGCGAATTAGCAAACTATAAGGAGAATGATGAGTAAACTTGATAGAGATGACATGATTGAAACTATATTAGATTATTGGCAAGAGGGTTGGTATGATGGCGACCAAAGTGATGTGATTGATGAGTTAAGAGGATTGCACAATGGTAGCGAGAAATCACTTGACAAATGGTCAGATAGTGATATAAAAAATGAATATGAAATAGCAGTTAAATTCTTAGAGGAATTAGAGGATTAATATGGAAGAAGATATAAAACAATATAAGATTGACCTAGCGAATAAAATAGAGGATATCCTAAGCAGTCTTGATGAGCATAAGTTTAATGACGATAGAGTATATCCTATACTTATTACTACTCTATTAGAGGATAGTTATGGAGAAGTCTTTTGTAGTGGCACATCTACTGATGATGCGTGGTTTACATTCTTAGATAATGTTGAAAGAGAAGAAAATTTTATAAAGGACATGGGAATAGATAATTATCATGCGTTGTTAGACATTAAACCTTATGAATATGACCACGAACTACAGGGTAAATTAATAGACCTATATTGTTTCATGTTTAACTTAGAATGGGATTTCATTTATTCTGCATGGGATTTAAAGGAGCAAGAAGAATGAGTAGCACATTAGAAAAATTTATTGAGAGTGAAATTCCTGAAGATGTAATATGGAGAAACAAGATGATTGAACTTGTTATCAAAGCATATGAATTAGGGCAAGTTACCAAAGCATATCAATTATTAGGAGAAGATGATGAATAATTTAGAAGATGAATTGGAAAATTTTATGGAGAGTAATCAGTATAGGGAACAACCTAAAGTAGTAGAAGAAGAAGTAAGAGATTGTGAGTTCAGGGTTTATGGTATATCTAATACAATAGGTTTAGAGAAAGATGTAGTTAATATGTCTGATGATGAGTGGGTAGAAGAAGCAGAGCAGTTTGGATACATTTCAACACTAGATACTTTTATGCACAATGTTAATAAAGGCATAATAGCCAAAGACCATTCTAACCTACAATTTAGAGTAGTACCTGTTGGGTATTATGATAAACAAGTTGATGTAGTACCTAAAAGTAAACTACACTACATAATAAGGGATTGACACGCATATCTTTAATATGTTATAATTTAATTAAAGGAGAATAATGACAAAACGAGAAAAAGAATTACATAAAGATTTTGCAGAGATTTTAACTAAACTACATGAAGTAACAGGAGTAGTAGGAGAATTTTCTGATAGCACAATCAGAAGTTGGCTAGATGATTTATGGAACGATATAGAAGAAATGATGGCAAAGCATTTAGGATATACATTAGAAGATATGTCATATGAAGAATGGCAAGTAGAAAAAGATGATTTGAGAAAAGAAATTAAAGAATTACAAAAGCAAGTGAAGATAAAAGCATGAAAAAAGATTTAGTATTAGTAACATTTATGTTGTTTGCAGTTATGTTACTATGGACAGTAACAGAAACAATCAAGAAAGTATTTGAGTTGACATTATGAAAGTAAGAGAATTAGTAGGAGAATTGTGGAAACTTGATCCTGAAGCCGAAATAGGTTTCGCATTAACCTTACCACAAAGCGAGTGGGATAAAAATCGTAATAATCCAATTACAGACGATTTGGATATTACATTAGAAGATTGGATACACATAGATCGAAACTATACCGAACTCGAAGATGACTACTTTGCTTTGATGAGATTTAGAGTAGACGAAAGTCAAATTGATATGCTACCTACTTTTCAAGACGAGGGAAGAATGAATATAGATTATAGAAAATTAATGAATTAGGGTATTGACTTACCTCTTTCAAATATGTTATAATCGTAGTATAGTAAATACAAAAGGAGTATTATGCAAAACGAAAGTGTAGAAACACTAAACAATGAAATAGAAACTAGATTAATACAGATAGGTAGCGAACTAGCAGAATTTAGAGGAATGAAAGCAGACTTAGAAAGGGCTATCAAGAAAATGAGTAGTCAAATAATTGAGATGTTAGATACTCTTGCTATTACTACTTATGAAGATGATGAGGTTAAGATATCTAAACAAGATGTAAGTAGGACTGTGATTGATAACAATGTAGCAAAGGTTGTTATCCCTAAGAAGTACCTAAGTCAAATTATGAAAACCACAGAGTTTTCTAAAGTCTTAGTGAAAGAGAAAGAGGTAGTAGTATAATGAGTGGAAGTGATGATTTATATGAAGTTACCATTACAACTTATACTGAAAAAGATTGGGAGTATGTCTTGGATAAAGTCCAAGAACTCGAAAGAAATGGTTACTTTGATGAACTAAGTATAAATGGAATGACAGTCTTTTCAGATATAGTCTATTAGTCTGACACCATATAGGTTATTAGAACGCCTGTAAGACGCTTTAAATGGCTTATATGCAGTCTTTTTAGAGGGTATTGACATTCCCTAACCAAATATGTTACAATTAATTTAACAATAGAATATAGAAAGTTGTTGGGAACATTTATGAAATCTCGATCAATGGATTAAATGTGAGTGGCAGAACTTTAGGTCGGTAACCTAGATTGCAGAGGACAAACGAACTGACGAACAAGTGTTTGAGGTCGTGATGAAGTCGTATGCGTTGAGTATAAATAAAGAAGGTGTACGAGAAAGTACAAATACTACTCTTAGAGCATCAGAGGAACGAAAAATCCTATTTCCTCTCTCTTACCCAACTACTTCTATATCTTATAAAGGAAAAATTATAGTGGAAAAAGATCTACCAAAACACAAATATAGAATAGTGGTGGAAAAAACTTTAGAATACCACTTCGATATTCTAAGTGAAGATGTTAAAGATATTCAAAATAAACAACAAATAATAAAAATGATTGAACTTGGTAAGTATGAATTACCTAAAACGCAAATAGAACACATTAGAGTAATATCTTGTGATGATAGTCAAGAATTGAGTATATAAATATGAACAGAACTGAGTATAAATATTATGGTGTCCCAAACAAATCCGAGATATTAGAAAGTATTTTTGTAGCAAGTGATTGGATCGAAAAAGCCAAAGAATATAAAATGGTTTGGACTGAAAAATATTGGAATAAAATTAGACATACTATCAATCCTAACGAAACTAAAGTTACAAAGATAGAAGTGTGGAAAGATTTAGCGAAAAACAAAGAGGATATAATATACGCTATAACTGAAAGTCATAGGTATTGGTCTGATAATGGAGAATATATTTTTAGAATGGGTGGAATACCTAAAGAAGAATGGTATACATCTATAAAGCAAAATAAGGAGAAATAATGGATAGATATGAATTTGTAGACGAAATAGCACAAATACTAATAGATGAGAATAGTATGGATTTGTTTGATATAGTGGTTCAGGGTTTGGACACTTGGTCAACTGCTGACTTACAAAACCTAGCAGAAGAATATTCATTAGTATTGTCTGTTGACAATGCTTAATTAAATATGTTACACTTTTAAGTAACAACGAATTTGGAGATCAAATGGATAAAACACAATTTAAATTAGCAGAACGAAAACAGTTTAGAGGGGATCTATCTAACATGATGAATGTAGTCAATGATTACATCAACATTGATAGACAAGATTTCTTGCAAAGTGCATATACTGAATTTTCTCCTGATGAAGATTGGCTCAAACACTATGCCAAAAAAGAGGGAGAATTTTGTGCAATAGGTTGGTTAGCAATAGCCAAAGACATTGATCTACCTAGCTTTACTCATAACCTAGAACCAACAGGATATGTTTATAAAGGTAAACAGATGCAGAGTAAATATGGAACAGATGAGAATGGCGATATGATTAAAGTCGGCGAAAAAGAAGTAGTTCATGAAGTACATGAAAGAGCCTGTGAATGTGAATTACATACTCAACAAGATGATGAAGATAGAGAAACTTGGGTAGAAGATGACTACTTAGATTTTGGTGTAACTTATGCAGATACAGAGCATATACCTGTTCCCGAAGTAGATGATGATATTTCAAACAATACATATAAAGAATACTTTTTAAAATCTACTCTTGATTTAGAGAGTGTATCTAGCAGAGCATATGTAGATACTAAAAGATTTGTTAAAGACTTACTCTTGAATTATAGAGTACCAAATGCAATCTTAGAAGATATACAGTTGATAAATGATAATCCCACTTTTACACGATTACATTCAATGTTGGGAGATTGTGGATCAGACTATGCTTATGATGAGTCATTTGCAGTATCCGAAGATATGTATGGTAAAAGAAGTGGGCAATGTATTCACTTATTCACAGAAACTAATCCTGTTAGTTCCTGTATCAATGGATCATCTTATGGCTATCTAAAAGATAAAAAGATAGGTAGTTGGAAGAAGAATGTTGTAGACTATTTAAAGAATACTCAAAGTTTTGCTTGGGCAGACGAAACAGAATTTGAGAAAATGATGGATTGTAATTATCAAGCAAACGCAGTAAATTCTATTGATATGGTAAAAGCATATCTAAATCTATTATTAACGAATGATGATTATGCAGATTTCTATTTGCGTGGCGAAATGAGAACAGAACTAGATGATGAGATAAGTGGGACTTGACATAGGTATTTCATTTATGCTATTATCTAATTAACGAAACTAATTAAGGAGAAATGATTATGCCAAATTGGTGTGAGAATACATTAGAGATATGGGGAGAAGAAGAACACATGAAAGAGTTTTATGACCTCTTTGGTGGGCAAGACAAGATACAAGAGAACTTTTGTTTTGATATGATTACCACTATGCCCAAAGAATTAGATGGGACACGCAGTCCACAGAAAATCGTACCTCAACATAAACTTGATTTATTTGAGAAATTTAAAAAAGAGATAGATCTTAATTCAACAGAGTTGGATTACCAAAGTAAAACAATAATGGATAAATCTGATAATAAAGAATTTTCTAAGTTTGAAAGTGTTAATGAGATTGTAAAGGATTTCTTTTGGGATCACGATCAAGCAATTACTCTAGAAACATCTGATAGACTTAAATCAGAATATGGATCTGATAATTGGTATGATTGGAGAAACAAGCATTGGGGAACTAAGTGGGACATCAATGGAGAGGTTGGAATAAATGACATTCATGATGAGGGTTGTACTTTAAACTTTAATACTGCTTGGAGTCCACCTCAACCAATCGTATTCAAGTTACAGGATATGTTCCCTGAACTAACTGTATATGGTGGATATATTGGAGAGGGCTATGAGTTCGCAGGAGTATTTGAATAAGACAATGGAGAAGTGGGAAAAAAGAGATAAGAAACGAGATAGTAAAAAACGATTTAAAGATTATAAGAATAATATTAAGTCGATTACTACGCTTTGGGATATTACTACAAAACCTAAAAGAAAGAAAGATTATGAAAACGATAGCGAAGAATAGCCACACTTGTACAGAGTGTGGGAATAAAAAGAATAGCAGACATAATGCAAAACAAATATTCCATATAAAAACAAAGTGTGTTAGAAAGTCAAATTTTGTATTTGATAAAAGACATAAGATACAGGATAGATTTAACTGTGTTTATATCTGTAAAGATTGTGGTGGCGAGAAATTATTTTTAGATATGACTAAGAAGAATATGCCAAAGTCAGAAGATGAAGAATAGGGTATTGACATAGCCTATTCCAATATGATATAGTAAAGGTAACAACAGAAACGAAAGTATAGAACAATGACTTTTAATAAAGCAAAAAACAAGTCAACAATTTGGCACAACGAGGGACATCAATTAAGTGATTGGGCAAAGTCTGATTATAATTTAACTGTGACTCATAACAATTATGCAATTACAGATAATGGCAATCCTACAACTATTGAGGGTTTAGAAGAAGAATATAACCGAGTTGGTTGGCAGTCTTGTAATGAATGTTCTTATGATCCAAATGAACCATTTATTGAATGGAGATTGGTATCTGATGACTATGATGAAGATGAACCTGATGATAGTGCATGGAACTTAGAAACTGTTGGTCATATCGGAATAATCTTTCCTATGCAAAGAACATTTCCAATCGAGGAATTTAGTTGTTTAAGTGGTGGTGGAAAAGTATGTTATTTATGCTTAGATACAATTACTTACAAATGGGCAGTTGATGAGGGTTGTCCACATATTCAAATTAAAGAAAATGGTAAATGGGTAACTCAATACGATAGCAGTTTTTTTGGTTAGGGTATTGACTTAACTATATCAAATATGTTATATTGATTATAACAACGAAAACTAAAGGAGAAAATATGGCTCTAACTTGGGACATAACAAAAGTAGATTTACCGAAAGAGGTAATATATGTAAAGAATGATGAGGGAGAAGAAAACCTAAATCCAATTACTTGGTCAATTATTTGGTCAACAATCTTTCTTGGTATGAATGAACTTACCGAGAAGAACCTAAATGATTGGCACAGACGAATGAAACAATTAGAAATGTGTGGAATGGGATTGCTTGGAGAAAAAGATAGTGATGTAAAACGTATGCCTAATCTAAGAGAACTCAAATTACACATTGGTTTAAAGACAAATGGTTCTTTGATTAAAAAAGGTTCAGCATGGAATAGAGAATTAGTAAGACAAATTAATATGACTACTGATGAGATTGTTAAAAAAGAAAGAACAGAATTAGCAGAAGTCGAACAAGTTGTAATAACTGATGATGAGGAAAATGATGAATAAAGATTTATCAGAAATCAAAGTAGATGATGTAGAATTTACTAACTTAGATGATGAGATTTACGATAATTTATCGTGGTATTGTGATATGAATTTAGTAGATGAAACACCAAGATTAAAAAATAAGTTCTACGAAGTTAGAAACAAGATGATTGATTTTATTGAAAGTGTAAGAGCAGAACAAGTAGAGGGCAAAGATGAAAGTAATTATTGATTTAGAAGAGGATACTATCTACGCAGAAGATGATGAACAAGTAGAAGAAGAAATAATAATAGAAAATCCTACTGCTGAAAAGATTAAGAAATTAGTAGACTCTGGAATACCTGTTTATTGGTCTAATTGTAATTATGAAATTATAAAAGACGAACATACTTACATGATTAAAGCAAAAACAAAAGAAGATGTTAGTCATCTTGAGGGTTATATCTTTACACTTATGGATAGTACAGGGTTCGACAGAGGTATTCGTTACTTAGACTTAACTGACAGAGCAGACAAATTATTAAATACACATGAGAAATATTTTTATATGAGAGGGCAAAGATGAATAAAGAAAACGAAATGGATTTACATCAAGCGATTGAGATTATTGAAATGGAAGAAAATCCAACAGAAGATGAATATAGATGTGCTTGGCAATTTTTAGTAGATAAAGGACACGCTTGGAATTTACAAGGTTGGTATGGTAGAACTGCTATGAGTTTAATTGAAAGTGGATTTATACAGGGGAGAATAACAGGATAATGAGTGAAGAAGAACTAACCATACAGAAACTACATTGGGATAATATTAAAAAAGGTTATCCACATATTGCAGATGATGATGACAATAATGGATATGTCTATGGCATTGAATATAGTATAGGTTTGGGAGATACAGATCAACAATGGTTTAAGTCTGAAACAGAGCGAGATAGAATGGTAGAAGAAATGCTTATGGATATTTACCTAGAGATAGAAGAACCATATCAAGTCAATCCATTCGTAACAAATTTAATACAAGAACAAATGGATAAAGGATTATTAAGATGATAGTAGATGTAAGAAGTGCTACAAGTGGATATATAGAAATTGGAGATTGGGTAGTTTATGTTGATGATAGTACAGGAGAAAGAATTATAAATTCTTGGGATAAGACTGACATAAGACTTAACAATGAGGGGATAAAGTGTGGGGAAATAAAAGAACATACCTCAATGGGTACTAGATTAATAGACTACAAGAAAACAGGTCATGGATAAACTATGTAGACAATTAAATAATGGTTTAACAATATTAGATGAAAACGAATTATCTGATAAGGATATAAACAACTGTGATAACTGTGGGGAATTAGACTATTATCCTAATCTTATATGGGATAGTGATGAACTATGGTGGAGTAGTCAATATCTTTCAGATATGTCTGCTCAAAGTAAACTGAACGCTTTATGTGAAGAATGTTTTGTTCAATTAAAAGGTAGTAAAAAGTAGGGTATTGACTTATCTATTTTGATTATGCTATAATGATTATAGAAACTATAAAAGGAATATATGTTAAAAGATATAGAAATAAATACTAAAAGTTTAATCACTTTAATACAGGATATCTATGATACATTTGATGCTCTTGAAAAAGATAATGAGAAAGAAAACCTCAAATGGACAATAGAGGGAAAATCAAAATCTCAACAAGCATTGATTATGACTTCTTTCTTTGAAGATATACAGAAGAGGAAAGGATTATCTGATCATTTAGTTAAGAGTTTACAGAATGATAAATTCAAACTTACTAGAAAAATAGATAAATTGAAGAATGAAATCGCAGTATTGGAACAAGCCTACGATAATATTCAACATAAATATCTAAGCGTGGGGAGAGGAATAGATAGTACACATAGTGTATTAAAGAGATTAGCATTTGATAATAAACATCAAGTCTTTAAAGATGATATGTTAGTAAAGTTATGGAAGATTAAATCAGATTGGTATTGAAATGCGTGGGGAAAGAGAAATAGCCAAAGACTATGACTATAACATAGTATACTGTCAATGTAATAAACCTTTATATATAGATGATATAGATGAAGAAAACAACTTGATAGCAATATGTGAAGATACAGATTGTGAGTATTGACTTGCCTATTATCAATATGCTATAATGATTATAGATAAAAAAGTAATTGATTAGAAACAATAAAGATACGAATGATTGAGTGTTGAGCAATGTATAGTTCATTACTAATCAACTCAACTGATCGCTAGTCGCTAATCAATTACACTAATAAATAAGAGGTAAAAGACTATGAAAATGAGTAGAGGTTTAATGGAAATTAGTATAGATGAATTTCTTGCAGATAGAAAACCATGCGAATTACTATCAGAGTTTGGATTAGAACATAAACATACAACTGATTGTGATTTAATTGATGAAATAGTATATCAAGCGTATCTGTTAGGGGAGAGGAATAGATAGTATGAAAAAATATAGAGTAATATGCAATGAGGGAACAACATTTCTTTCAAGAACATGGAAGAATGGGGAAACAGAAGAAGAAATATATGAAATTTTTGAAGATTTCTATGAAACAGAGAATATGGGATTTGATGAAGAAATAGATGACTATATCCCAATGCCAAGAGAGTTAGATTATATTAGGGATCTATGGAATGTAACCATAGAAGAAATAGAAGATCCTAATTACTCTGATGAAATAGGGGATTTATCTGAATGGGAATATAATAGTGGTAAAGTATCTTTATATAGATAGGGTATTGACTTACCTATATACGATATGCTATAATAGATATATAAGGTAAATAAAGATCGATATACAGAAATAGAGTAATAAATATATAGTAAATAAAAGGTAGGTATTGAATATATGGCTAAAACTAAGTTAAGAAAGCGAAAGCAATCTAATGGTACTTATAACCTAGAATATGACCCAATTCCAATGGATAGGGTACGAAAACAGGGAATTGAGTACATAAAAGCAACAGAATTGGTTAATGGAACTATCTTTGAGGGTAGGAAGATACCAAGTAGAATAGTATGCTTTTATAATATAAAAGACCAAGAGATATCTTGGAAGTATAATGAGGGGAAAGCAGAGGAAGTATGTAATGGGAATACAGACTATTGTTATCTAGTTAGAGATGATATGTTCTGTCCTAATGGATACTATCTATGTCTACCTCATAATCATATAGTGGATTGGAGAGTATCAGGATTGGATTATCACTTTCTCTCCCCACAGGAATTTGAAGAAGATGAGAAAATGACTATGGAAGAATATGGGAAAATACAGGAAAAAGACCATATTACTTCGTATGAGAATATGAAAGATAAATTTGATTATTTAAGTAAATAACTTACCTTTTATAAGGGGATAGGTTTTATGGTTTTTCCCTATCCCCTTGACTTAGGTATAGCGAATATGTTATAATAATATTATAGGGTATTTAAGTATGCGAGGGTTGTCAGGGAAATTAGTAGTGAATGAACTGACCACAGAATGTGTTAATCCAACTACCCATACTTAACCACCCCCCTTTTTTTCCTAAAGGAGTTATATGATATATCAGCAGCCACCACCACAGGAGAGGCAATAGGTATATATAAGGAATGGAAAAGGAGAGGAAATGGAGAAGGAAAGGGGTGGGAAATGGAAAGAAGGAAGGGGTCAAATGTCGCATAACTCCCCATGTGGTAGGGGGTACTTAAAAGCACTCCCCTGATTGTTGCAATTCAAATATACTAGGTCCACGATCTCTATGACGTATTAAGCTCTTATAGGCTTCTTGCAATCCCCATTCATAATAGAACGATTGACCAAATGACCTTTTGCACCACACAGTTAAACCTAGCATATCGTCAATTATAATTTCTCCCACTTCTCCGAGCCAATGTGCCAAATGATCAGAGATAAGAAAATATTGCATTACTTCTCCCTGTTTCCATTCAATAAGTGCTTCTTTAAACTCTGGCTCTTCCATGTCTGGTAGGTTTTCAGGGTCATATCCCTGTCTAAAATCTTCTATATCTTCTGATGTTATAGCGTTTTCGGTTGCTATATATAAACTCTCGTAACTGTCGTCTTGCTCAAAGAACCTTTCGGCTACTTCGTTTACAAGATATAGTACGTTCTTATCACACCATTTCTTAAAGTCTTTATTCTCTGCTAATTTGTCGCTATTCACTTTTTACTCCTTTATTAGTTTTTACTTATATATCAATAATAGCATATATAGGGGGGGTAGGTCAACCCCTGATATATCCTATAACTCCACCTACTATTATTATATCATATAGGGAAGGGGTCTGTCAAGGGAAAAGGGAAGGAAGGGAAAAGGGAAGGAAGGGGATAGGGGGACTGGAGTTATGCGATTATGGGTAGTGGCTCAAAGAGAGAGCCACCACACAATTACGCCAACCACTATTAAGATTTCCAATCAAGCCCCTTTTACCACATAGAGTCAAATGCTTTAACCATGTTAGCCTGTACTTCATACCTAGATGCGTCTACCTGAACGTCTTGACCATCAATTATTACATAATCAATATCATGAGCATAGATACTACCAATTTCTGTAGCATAGCCATACACTTTAGCCATTCTGATATTACCTTTTTTGTTGTCCATCATCTCAAACTTCCAACCATTTTTTTGGTATCCGACTGTCCCTTTTTTTATGTCATTAGGTTCAATAGTTTTCATAGTTCCTTTTTGCTAGTTTTTTCTTTATGTAATAAGTATATCATATTTGATCACTCTATGTCAACTCAATGTTTACAATTTCTTTGTCTGTTAATTTAATATTGTGTTGCTCATAAAAGTTATCTTTTACATTTTGGATAAATTCTTTTTTGGTTTCTCCATAATTATTTATCGCAAATGATAATTCTATTTCACAGAACCATTCTTTTTCTTCACTCATTTTCGTACTCCTTTATTTAAGTATAGCATATTTGATCATTCTATGTCAATAGGGATATATCATATAACTCCAAAAAAAATAAATTTAACTAAGCGTGGCGAAGGTGTCAGATTGAATGAAACTCACTTTCAAACTTAGACTTACGATATCATGATATGATCGTGCTACATCAGGCTACAACTTCGGCTTTCTATCCTAGGCTAGTGGCGGAAGTGATACATCTGGCTCAACGTCAGGGAACAGAGGGATCTGCAAGATACTCTATTTCTATTCGTTTATCTGAACTTGTACTAAAAGTTCGTTAACAATTAAGTACAACTGATAGTTTGACAATAACCTTCAAAAGTTTCTGTACAGGTTGCGAACCTATGAGCCTACTTAACCACGCTTATTAAATTGTTAAACAAGATTGATGATCGGTTGTTATAGACCGAATTTAATCTGTCCACATTCCCTACTTCGTTGTATTGGTAAAATGTTATTCACATTCATCGTTACTTCCTCAACCTTGTAATATAAGTATAGCATATTAAAGAGTGGTAATGCAATACCTTGATATATCATATAACTCCTCTTAAAAAAAGAGGGCAGGTGGGGGAAGGGGAAAAATGAAAAAACCCCAAACCCCTCTTGTACCTACCTATTACATTTCCTCAGCCATTGCCCAAAGGATAGGCTCAACTTCACTAGATATCTGTAAATGGAAGTCGCAACACTTTAACCTGTCGTTCATTTGATCTTTGGAAAAGATTAGAATATCCTTTATGGAAAAGGCTTTCCTATCTTTACAATCAAACCATTGTCGCCAATACCCTTTATCAGAGTCCACTTCATAGTGAACATTCTCGTTTCTATATTTAAAAGTTCCTTTAGCTTTCATCTTAACCTCTATTCATTTCTATATATTTTTCATTTAGTTCTGTTCTTATTACATCGCAATCATCAGAACACACAACATTATTTCCATAACATTCTGTATGATCTTTTTGATAGTTTTTCCACTCTAAAATTTCATCATCTGTTAGAGTGAAAGACTTAGGGTGTTTATGTGAGTTGCTAATCCAAGATATCATTTTATTCCTTTACTTGTTTCTATACTTATATTATAGCATATTTAATGTAGGCTTGTCAAGTGTGTCTTGTTTAGATTTACATATAACGACTTGCAAGAGCTTTCAGGATCAGGGAATACTTACTCAACCCCACTTGACTACCTACTAAGTATATAATAACATATATGAAGTAGTGAAGTCAATACTGGATATATCATATAACTCCCATAAAGAATGTGTCCCATAAAGAATGTGTCCAGTAAAGAATGTGTCCAGTAAAGAATACGAGGATTTTTTTCACAAAAAACTTTTCTCCCAAGTCAATGGGCTAGGTGGGCTAGATTTTTAAATCCTCTATTGGATGTCGTCTGAAATCTTCAGATCAGGAGAGAGGTCATTCCAGTTAAGGATTTCCTCTACTTCTTTATCGGCAGACTCATCATTCCTACCGACACTCATTAGGATTTCATCTATTAGTTCTCTTAGAGTCATAATAGACCTCCACTTTTTTTGGTTTTGTTTTATCGACCTAATATAAGTATAACATATATTCTTTTTACGTCAAACCCCTACCCCCCATTGATATATCATATAACTCCAAAAAATGAGAGTATAGAAAGAAAAAATGTAAAACTTCCTATACTCTCTTAATTGTTAATGTTCTTCACATTTAGGGCAAATAATAGTTGAGCCATTTCTTATACAATCGCAACTCATAAGGGTAATTTTCCAGACTCTTTTTTCTGTTCCCACGTTGCCGACTCTATAGCACCTCTGAAAATCTGTTCATTAAAGTTTGGGTTATCATCTGCAAATATTTTGCATAATTCTTGGTATAGTATATCAGGGTCTATATATTGAAAACTGCTTGTCGCAGAGTCAATAAATTTTATACTGTTTTTCCACACGTCCACAAATTTTATGTAATCTTTTTTAGTCATCTTTTTTTCCTTTTTATTAGTTGATACATTAAGTATAGCACATTAAAGATTATTAATGCAATACCCCCACCCCTATTGATATATCCTATAACTCCAGTTGAAATTAAATGAAATCAACTGAATTAGGTTCTTGTCTAGTTATTAGAACTGAATCTTGTTCAAATTTAGTTTTATATTTTAGGGCAACTTTATTAACCACGTTGATATAATTAATATCATTTTTTTCATGAAGGATAGATACAACTTTAGTTTTCTCTTTAGTTCCCTTCCAATAACCTGTAATTTCTGATACTGAAAAACCTTCAACTTCATTAGCAAGTTCAGTATCTAGAAAACTATTAAATTGTTTATCTGATACAACTGACTTATTTTTTATATCAGTTCCAAAATATATTAATGTGTTTATCATTTTATTACCATACCTTCCGTTCTAGAGTTTGCTTTATTCTTAGTTCATTAATCTTAGCTTTAGTTAATGGTTTAGGTTTAGATCCATTGCCCTTAACAACTGTTATACATTTTCCATTTTTTCCAATGGGTACAATCAGTCTTGACTTACTTCTTTTAACTTGTCTTTTACTTGGTATATTCATTTTTTTAATCCTTCTTTTTAGTTACTATAATTATTCTATCATTTTATTTACTACCATGTCAACCCCTGATATATCATATAACTCCCCCGAAAAATAATAAAAATCGGGGGGGAGAGAGTAATTAATTAATCGTCAATGTTTGGTTGTTCCATTCTTGCGATATGGTTATCCACAATGTACCCTGAATATATTTCATCAGAGAGAATGAAAATCTGTTTCCAGAATAACCCTGATTGAGTATCAAGAAAATCTTCATCTTCTTTAACACCTGATTTAATAATCGCTAATGCTAAATCGTTATATCCCTGTGCTATTGCTTGTTCTTTATCTAATC